>Ga0192275_1001_pt1 | contig 190505 bp, 175 predicted proteins | sample Koala_Koa24_H3_FD_131265 | JGI IMG/M metagenome (GOLD analysis project Ga0192275, IMG submission 131265) | Enriched cells from koala feces incubated with labeled cellulose particles, San Francisco Zoo, California, United States - Koala_Koa2-4_H3 ...
AGCTTCAACAACAATATTATCTCCTGCCACAAAATTAGCTACATTGCTTGTTGGGGTAACATCTTTGACTTTTGTGCCATTTGCTTGAAGTTCCCAACCCGCTTGAACTGTAGCATTCAAATTATTGATGTTATTGGTATTGTTAGTGACATTTTGATTTGTAGCATTCAATTGACTAAAGTTAACTGCATCTGTTCCTACCGTACCATTGGAGACATTAGTAATTTTCTTATTACCTGCATCAATACCTGCTGTAGTGACACTTGGACCACCCGTAATCGTTAAACCACTACCATTAATAACAGTATTGCCACCAAATGTTGCAGACGTAAACGTTGGTGTCATGGATGTGGCAATCGAAATATTTTGACCATTTTGGGTAATATTGATGTTTTGACCCGCATCAATAGTAACCGTATCACCCATCTTAACATTCGCAGTAGTATTATTAGAAACGTTACCTTTTGAGGCAGAAGTGGTAATGTTCCATCCCTTATTTACGGTAGTGTTGGCTGTATGCGCCGTATTGTTCGCTGTGTATGCTGTAGTATTTGCTCGTTCAATTGTCTCTTTTGTGGTTTGGTTTAAATCAATAGCATAAGAAATATTATAACCACTAACCGTTTCCGTTACATTTACATAACTAGAACCAGCTTTTGCCGTGGTATTGTAAGCATTAACAGTATAAGTAGGTTCTGTTGTTTCACTTGTTAAAACAACATTCGTATTATTTCCCGAAACAACTTTCGGTATTCTTTGACTTAAATTATTTGCGACTACATATAACTGTGAGCCATTGATGGCATCTGTTGAAGTCGCTGAGATTTCACCCGCGGCGACATTTTTGATTTGACGTTCATTATTTTTAGACCCAACACTCACATAACCCTTTGTTTGGCTACCAATACCAGCAAAGCCACCATAGGTTACGGAATTAATGGTTGCAGAACTCGCCGTAGTTACTGTTTCAGTGCCACTTGAAGCATTACCTAAAATAACGGAATTTGCATTCGTAGCATTTACATTATTCCCCAAGACGAAAGTATTATTGCTTGCTATCGCATTATTATTCCCGATACTATAAGAACCTGAACCAGTAACCGTAGAAGGATCCCCAATTGCTCCGGAATTTTTACCTGTAACGTTATTACCTGTACCAATAGAAATTGTATCGTTGGCTAAGGCTTTTGCATCTGTACCAATGGCAATGGCATTGGTGCCGTTTGTTTGCGCGGAAGAGCCAATCGCCACCGAATCCGTTTGATTCGCAGTGGCATTATAGCCCGCCGCAAAAGAACGTTCACTATTGGCGGTGACATTTGAACCGATCGCTGTAGCATTAGCGCCTAAAGAACTTGCTTTATAACCAACCGCAGTGGAATGGGCTTTACTAGCCCGCGCAAAGGCACCAATGGCGGTGGCTTCAATGGCAGTGGTGTTTTGGGTTGTACTGCTTATTGTTTCACCATTATCACCCGCAGTAGCATATACCCCAATGGCAGTAGAACCATTACTTAATGCTTGTCCATGTACACCGACGACAACAGAACCTATTCCCGATGAGAGTGTGGAACGGTAGTTTGAATAGGTATTAGTAGTAGCATTATAGGGCACATAACCAATTGCTAATTTGAGTGTGTCGTAGTTATAGGGATCATTGTTTTTATTTTCACTAGAACCCGTATCATCACCGCCAATCGCAACCGAACCAAAACCTGTTGCCGTCGCATCATTACCAATAGCGGTAGATTGTGCCCCACTAGCCTTAGTTTGTGCACCTAAAGCAACGGATTGGTTGCCAGTTGAGTTAGCATAAGAACCAATGGCGACGGCACCCTGTGAAGGATTTCCAGTACTGGCAGATACAGCTTTCGCATTTGCCCCGATAGCAATAGCACTGGCACCGCTAGCATTAGACGAATTTCCCATGGCAATGGCATCACTTTGATTGGCTACAGACGATTTTCCTATGGCAATGGCATTTGTACCCGTTGAGTTTGATAAAGAACCCATAGCAATAGCATCCGTACCATTCACTTTAGCACTCCACCCCATGCCAATCACACCCGTTCCGCTGGTAGTAGTTATATTGGTACCTATAATAATTGAATCTTGAGTAGCTGACTTAGAATTCGTCCCCATCACAATACTGCGATCACCATTAGCCGTATTATTAGTCCCTATAGCAATGGTATCATCATTTTTCGTTTTTGTTTTTACACCTAAAGCAATGGAACGATTTCCATCGGCTTGAGTATTATTGGTGCCATCATATTTTGTTGATGGATTGGCATTCGCAGTTTCAGTAACGTTCATATTTGAACTACCAATCGCGATGGATTGACTACCTTGTGCAGTAGCTGATGCCCCCATAGCCAAACTAGCAGTACCATTTGCCCAACTTGTGGTCCCAATTGCCATGGCATAATCTGCAGTAGCCGCCGCCTGACGCATCATCGCCAATGAATTAAAGCCGGACGCTAAACCAGATGTACCAATGACAGTAGAACCAATATTAGTTGCTTGCGAAAAAGCCCCTAAAGCGAATGATAACCCTCCGGTTGCTCTAGCATAATCTCCGATAGCCACGCCGGAAGAATAATCATCACTACCGACAGTAGTGGCATTTGCTCCTATGGCAATACCAAATGATGTCCCTAAAGTACCTGCATAATGCGTAGCGTTATTTTGTCCAGCATAATTAGGATTTCCGGGATTATTATAGTTATACGCAGTATGTCCTTTTGAAGCATTTGCAGTTGCTGTGCCTCGAACAGGAGATGTACCACTATTATTCATACCACCAATAGCAACCACTGCACTAACGGTTGGAATAGTAGAAAATAGCAAAATTGCTACCGCACTTAATTTAAAACTAAAGTGCCATAACGAAGATAAATTGTGTTGTTGATTGACTACAGAAGATTTTGCTTTGCCTTGACTAGAAGCAAGTTCGGAAACAACGACAAAAGAATGCGTTACTTTGCTATAGATAACTTTGTAAATATGATTCATATTGAAATCCTAAATAGAACATAATTCTTCTTTACCCAGTTTTAGCACTATCACTAAGACTGTTCATATCCCTATAAAGAATTACTGTTTTGTTTATTCTCAAAAGAATTATCGTAACTACATCTTCTAAATCCCTAACAAGCAAAAGCTACGTTTATTCGCTACACAATGATAACATTCGATCAATTTTTTAGCAAAAATCTTTACATAAATTTACATAGGCTTAACCCCGTATTAATACGGGGTTAAGCCTAATATAATATTTGTGATAACTCGATTAGTATTGTGCTAATTTTTAGCCGGTTCCAACAACAATCGATCGGCGTTTTCCGTTGTTTTCAGCGCAACCGTATCTATTGCCATGGCGGATTTTAGCACTTCATCACGTAATTGTTTCGCTCGCTCCTGCTCGCCGACTTGTTCGAAGACATAGGTCGCCATGGTAATATCATTCGGCTCCAGTTGGTCTTTATGCGCCACCACTTTTTTAAACACGTCCGCTGCATTGTCAAACTCCGCATTACGCACATATAAATAGCCTAAGGCACGATAAGCACAACAAGTGCCACTTTCTTCACTATTTTTTACCCGTTTTTGTAATAGCTTAATCAGCTTACTGCTATCGCTGGCTTGTAAACGCGTAATTTGCGCATACAAGGCAGAATTAAGATCACTCTCCAAGGCTAATTTTTTCAAGGTTTCCACGCTCAAATCATAAGCCGATTCATGGTCGTTACAATCAATTAAACGTTGAATTAAACCGATACGCACATAGTGGTCATTATGGCGTTTACGGGGTTGATCTTGCCACCACGCGAGTAAACCATCAGCGCCCTCTTCATTCATGATTTCGTCTAACAAGCCATTTGCCACATCGCGTTGCAGTGCGGTGAATTGTGGTGAAGAATACATATTTGTGCTTTCAATCACCGGCAAGATTTGATCCAATGCTTCATAAGCTTCGGATTGTTGATAAATCTCCACGGCGAGTTTTAATACTTCTGGATTTCTGTTATCCATCACTAATAAACTGTCCACCGAACTGCGCGCGGCGGGCAATTTGTGCTGTAATAACAAAATTCGAGTACGAGCTAATTCCACGGCTAAATTATCTGAACCTGCTAATTGGGTAGCTTCCATTAGGTATTTATTGGCATTGAAATCATCACCGTGTTGTTGAGCGGCTTCAGCTGCCTTGATAAAATTAAGAATCGGTTCATCAGAATGTTTGGCATTTTTAGCAATTAATTTTTCCGCTTTGGAATAATTGCCTTCATCCATTTTAATCAAGCCTTGTAAGGTTTGTTTTTGCGCTTTCACACGTTTACGACGTGAAAACCAGCCATAAGTGCTGTTGCTCAAACGGAAGAATTTTCGCACCAGCCATTCAATCACATAAACCACCGCCATTGCGATGACGAAAAATACCACTAAGGTCACCAGTGATAATTCATAATTGGTATTGACTGTTTGAATCAACACATAGCCTTGTTTGCCGGCTAAATAAGGACCTGCAATTAAGCCTGCCAGTAATACAAGCATTAGGAATAAAATTCTAAACATTGTATTGCTCCTTATTGTTGTTCTGTGTTAGCCGGTTTTGCACCATTATCTGCATCTGCGGGTGTTTCGGTCATGCTTTCTGCTGCATTACTTTCTACTGCTTCTACTGCGTTATTTTCTTCCGCCGATTTTATTTCTTCCACCGCCACTTGATTGGATTCAGTCAAGGTTTTATCCGCTGAAATCTCAATTTTTTGTACTTCTTGTGGTGTTTTATTGAGTAATTTATCCAACGCATTCAAACTGTTTAATTGATTTGGCACTTCAATATAAATAGATTGTTCTGCTAATTCATCCAGCGATTTTAAGAATGCGGTAGCCGTTTCCGAATTAGTATCAAAATAACTTCTAATCCATGCGGCAACGGTTTCAAGGGACTGTTTATACAATTCATTTTGTTGCCGTGGCACCGCTAAAATGGCAATTTGTAACCGTAAGCGAATATTTTCACGTAAGTAAATATCTTGATTCGGTGCCAATAAGGCTTGAGTGGCATTTTCCGAACGTGGGGTAATGCGAATAAAATGATTCATGAATGATATAGCACTTTTCTGAATATTTTTCTCCCAATCATTCACGTCATCGGACACTTTAGTCTCTTGATTTTGTTCATCGCCAAAATTCACGTTGGCAATCACTAATTCATCCACATTATTTGCCAACTGTGATAAACGTTGCATAATCGCATTTTGATCCACGCGATTGACTGAAAGCAATTGCTTTAAATCTTGGTTAATTGTGGCACGAATTAATTTAACTTGTGGCTCATCGACCTTAGTTAATACCTCATCTGCCACTTTTAATAATGAAATACTGGTATCAATATCGTTATCCAATACGAGTTTACGTAACGCATTGGTGAGTAAAAAATCGGCTTCACTCAGTAGCCACTCACTTGGTTGTGCATTATTTGCTTTCGCCAGCTTGTTCACTTCTGCCTTTAAGTTTGTATAAGCAGTATCTTGTGCAGACAAGTTTTGTGCTAGGCTGGCAAGTTTTTGATCATGCGCGTTTAAGCCAGCCAGTAACTGCTCAATTTGCGCCCGTTCTTGTGCAAAGTTTGGCATTTCCAGCGGGGTATTACTTGTATTCGCCACATGCGCTACACTATTGGAAATTTTTTGTTCAAGTGCGGTGATTTTTTGGTTAATTTTATCCACTTCCAGTTGACCGAAATAATATCCCGCGCCGCCAAGTCCTAATGCCACTAATAAAGCGAATACACCTAATGCGGAACTGCCTTTTTTTATCACCACGGTTTCGGTTTGTTGTGGTTTAATTTTTTCCGGTTCGGTGTGTTGCGGCTCGGTTTTAACACGGTCTTTAGCCGACTCTACCTTGGATGTTTCGACTTTTGCAGAATCTAACGTCGGCTCAACATTGACTTGTTTGCCTGCCTTGTCAGTGATGTTTTTCTTCACTTCACCAGCATCTGTCCCCACCGTTTTCCCCTCAGTTGTCCCCGTAGCGCCTTGGTTCTGAACGCCATCAGATTGCATTTCTTTTTTATTACTCATACCAACTCTCTCTCGCTTAAAATTAAGATGTTAATAACCTGCTTGCTAATGTCTCGACCAAAGTGGCATTATCTGCTTTCGGTGCAATAATAATATTTTCTTTTTGCCAACCCACTGCCACCGCTAAATTCGCAATACGGCGACTAATGGTAACCAATTGACAACCTTTTAACCAAGTTTGTTCTCTTACTGGCACAAAGTCAACCAACGCATTTAAAATTTCCGCACTGGTGACTAAAACACAGTTAATGCCAGCACGTTTCCATAAATCAATTTGCTCGTCATTATTATAGTCTATTGGCAAGCGTTGATAACATTCTAGCACATTTATTGTCGCACCACGTAATTTTGCTTGTGCTGCAAAATGCTCACGCCCGCCATTGCCGCGTAAAATCAGGATGTTTTTATCCTCTAAATCTTGCATTAAGGCTAAATTTAACACTCCCTCGCTGTTTTCTTGTTGAAATGGATAATGTACAGTAATTCCGCATTGGCTTGCCAAATATTCCGCAGTGCCTTGCCCCACAGCAAAATAATCAATATCTTCTCGCCATTGAAAGCCGGTGGCTAATAAGGTTTCTACGGCAAAATTCACCGCACTTTTGGAGACACAAAAAATATAATCACCCGATTTTAACTGGTTAATTTTATTCGGTAATTGATTGAGCTCTCGTCCGGCAGAAATGGAAAAAAACGGTAAATGAATATTGGCTATGCCAACTTTATTCAGCCTCTCCGCTAATTGTTTGCCCGCTTGATCTGGGCGCGTAATTAACACTGCCATAACGCTTAATCCTGATAAATTTCCGCTAAGATTTTATCTGCCCCTTGCGCCAATAATTGCTCAGCAATTTGTCGCCCTAAAACTTCCGCATTTTGCACCGCACTTTTGCCTTCGGCGCGGATAATTTGCGAACCGTCTAATGAACCTACCAACGCTCGTAAATAGAGTTCATTTTGTTGTATTACGGCAAAGCCAGCAATCGGCACCTGACAACCACCTTGTAAATGGCTATTCATCGCTCGTTCAGCCAGTACGCACGCGGTGGTGTCTGCATCGGCAAGCGGCGCAAGTAATTGTTGTACACGTTGATCATCCACTCGGCATTCAATCCCAACCGCCCCTTGTCCTGCTGCGGGTAAGCAATCGGATACATCAATAAAAGAGGCAATACGTTGTTCTAATCCTAAACGGATTAATCCTGCGGAGGCTAATATAATTGCCTCATAATCGCCATTGCCTAACTTGCTTAAACGCGTTCCCACATTGCCACGCAAGGATTGAATTTGCAAATCGGGGTGTAAATGCTTTAATTGGCACTGACGGCGTAAACTGGATGTGCCAACTATCGCACCCTGTGGCAATTCAGCCAAATTTTTATAATGATTTGACACAAAGGCATCACGTGGATCTTCACGCTGGCAAATCACACTTAAACCTAAACCAGTCGGAAATTGCATCGGCACATCTTTCATAGAATGCACGGCAATATCCGCTTCGCCATTTAACAATGCATGTTCTAATTCTTTGACAAACAAACCTTTTCCACCGATTTTAGCTAATGGTGTGTCTAAAATCACATCCCCTTTGGTCATCATTTTAACCAGTTCAATGGTTAACTCAGGATAAAGGGCTTGCAAGCGATGTTTAACATAATTGGCTTGCCATAATGCCAGTGGGCTTTGTCTGGTGGCAATTTTTAAGCTGTTATTCTTACTATGCGACATTATAAAATCATCTTAATTAATTTATCCGCTTTAATACGAGCAAAACGTTTTAATAAGCGTTGCACTGGCTCCGGATAGTGTTCCATGGTGTCGAGTTCCGAATAATGTTTTACGATTGTGGTATATCGACGAATTTCACTTAATTCTTGTTGTATTTTCGGTTGTAGTTGCTGCTTGGGATCAGAAATAAACAACCCATTTTCAGCATCTAACCGCCATGCGCGTGGATTTAAGTTATTGCCGGTTAATAACATATATTTTTTATCTACCCAAATACCTTTTAGGTGATAACTATGATCTTGATCTTTCCATAAACGAACGGTCAAATGTCCATTATTAATTTCATGTTCGAATTTTTTACAGAAAGCACGTAAATTTTTCTCATATAAATAAGGCAATCCACCCGCCATTTTAAAGGGTTCTGATGGCGGAATATAAAAATCGTTGGCGGTTTTATCACCGACAATAATTTCGATCTGTTTACCATCATTTAACAGATCACGAATCTTAATTTGCAATGTGCGTGGAAAGTTAAAATACGGCGTGCAGATGATCAGTTTTTGTTCGACCAGCACAAATAAATCTTGGATGGTGCGGTTTAATAAATTATCTCTCGCCCCTAAACCGAATAAAGGCGAAATTAATAAATTATCCTGAAATTGCACCGCACTTTCTAACTGATAGTTTGCATAAGCAATTAAATAACGACGAAAAGACTTAATCTGATGCTTAATTTCTTTAGTTTTTGGACGCTGTTTATCATCTAGCGGTAAAACCACATTAGGATCACTTAAATATTGTTGGATAAATCGCACGAAACTATCAGCTAACCGTGGATTTTTAATTTTTTGATAGCGGTCATAGCGATATTTTTCTTGCTGATATAAATAGACATTGTTGATACTCGCACCACTGTAAAGCACCGTATCATCAAATACGAAACCTTTAATATGTAGCACACCAAACACTTCTCGGCTATTAATCGGTACCCCAAAGAACATGGGATCATTGTGGTGTAACGCTCGCTGTTTTGCATACCAATCCGCATTCGTGGTGCTTTCTTCCGCACCAATTAAATTACGTTGTGCGCGATGCCAATCAATTAAGATTTTAACATCTAAATCTGGATTGTTCGCTTTCGCTTGATAAATTTCCGCCAAAATTTCTTCGCCAGCTTCATCAAATTGCCAGTAAAGTGCGGTGAAATAAATGCGTATTTTAGCATGACGGATCAATTCAATAATGGCTTGTTTAAATGCTTTCGGACCTGAAATAAATTCAATATCATCCGCAACTTGTGGCACATAGTTCATTTTCTCAAGATGTTGTTTTGCTCTTTTTAGTCGATTAATAAACATAATATTTCTTCACATTACTCAGCATTATTCTGGTAGTTTACAATATTTATGAATGGATAGGGTAGAAAAAAGCATTTTTTTGCTATAATAGCCCGAATCTTCCTTTATTAGTGACTACATTATGAACAAATCTAAATCTTCCAATTTCAGTAAACCTATTTTTTCACCACTTTCTGATCAAAAACGTTTTTCTGATCGCCGTTCAAGCCAGACAAAACGCCCAAGTTATCGCCAACCAGTATCAGAACCACACCTCACTGAAACGACTTTAGGTGGGGTAAAAGTCGTCGTCAAGTCCAGTCGCATAAGTGATAAGCCCAACAAGAAAAAAACCGGTGCGTTATCGCCAAGAGCGCCAGAAAAAATCAAGAAAAATCGTGCGGAAGAAATGAAAATCTTCGGTGAAAATGCTTGTTTGAGTTTATTTGAGCAACGACCAGAAAGCATTGTTCGTGTATGGGCGACGGTGGAAGTGGCACATAGAATTGGAGAGATGTTGAGTTATTTAGCCACCAATAAAAAAGTCTATCACGTGGTGGATCGTGAAGAATTAGAGCTTGTCAGTGGTTCAGAACACCATGGCGGTATCTGTATGTTAGTCAAAAAGCCACGCATATTTACGCTTGCTGGTTATGTGGATTTACCCCGTAAAGCCGATTGTTTAATCATGTTAGACGGTGTAGCGAATAATCCACAAAATCTCGGCGGCATTTTGCGTACTTGTGCCTTTTATGGCGTGAAAGGCATTGTTACTAGCCAACCAGATATGTTACTCAACGCCAATACCGCACGCGTTGCTGAGGGCGGTTTGGAATATGTACATATTTTACAATCCCATGATGGTGAAACTGCATTACAGCAATTACGCCAAGCTGGTTATCAAATTGTGCATATTAGCCATGAAAAACAAGTACAGAGCATTAATAGCCTACAATTACAAGATAAAGTTGTGTTTGTGTTAGCCAACGGCTGGGCGACAAAAGAAGATGCTAAGGTCAATTTAAGTTTAGCCAATCCGTTAAAAAGTGGCTTAAATGTGGCTGTAGCTACTGGGGTGTTGTTGGCAAAATGGGTAGGAAGATAGCGATGCCCTGCACTGGCGTACAGGGTTAAGCATGGTAACGATGCTCCGCATCTTGTGTTGCCTAGCTACGGAATAGCGTTATATTCGTAACCCTGTGTGAGTAAGGGGGGATCTGCTACGCCCTGCACTGGCGTACAGGGTTAAGCATAGTGACGATGCTCCGCATCTTGTGTTACCTAGCGACGGAATAGCGTTATATTCGTCACCTCGTAGGCGAGTATGGGGGTAGTTATTATAATTTATCGGCGTGATGAATTAATACAAAGCGTTCCCAAAGTTCTTCTTGGCTTTCTATGTGGTCGGGATCGAGAATAATACATTTGGTGATCGGGCAAACTTTTTGGCAGGTTGGGGTATCATAATGTCCGACACATTCGGTGCAAAGGTTTGGATCAATTTCATAAATATCATCACCAATAGAGATCGCATCATTCGGACATTCCGGCAGACACATATCGCAATTTGTGCATTTATCCGTGATGAGTAACGCCATAACAATCTCGTGAGTGAACTAAAGTTGGCGATTATATAGAATTTTAATAACAATTTAAAGGTTAAAAATGACACAAAAACAGCAGAAACAACTTGTTCAACTCATTATTGTCGCTATCGGCTTGCTTATTTATTTTGCCATAAACTGGTTTAGCCGTGATGTTCAACACCAACCAACTCAACCGACCACCACAAAACAAGCTCAAAAACAAAATAATAGCAATGTAAAGGTGAATAAAAGTGCGGTGAATTTTGATTATGATTTTGTCATGTCTAACGATCCTATCGGATCCAATAAAAATGCCAACACTGATTATTATATGCTTGCATTATCTTGGTCGCCTGCATTCTGTCATAACCAACAAGAAAAATATGGCAAAAACCTACCTCAGTCTGCCCTCATGCAATGTGGCACACAACAAAAATATGGTTGGGTAATTCATGGGTTATGGCCACAAAATGCTAACGCTCAAAGTACGATTGATCATCCAAGATTTTGTCAAGGGGATTTGCCAGCAGTAGATTATACCATTATGCAAAAATACTTAGCGGAAAGTCCCAGCCTGAATTTACTCCAAGGCGAATGGGAAAAACACGGTGCCTGTGCCTTTGATTCGGCGGAACAATATTTTAAAAAACAACAAGATTTATACCGCAGTTTAGTGTTACCCACAGAACAAATGAACAAAAAAGAGTTGTTTCGTTGGATAAAACAGCATAATCCTGCCTTAAAAAATGCCTATTTAGGGGCAAGCCGTACTGAATTGTTTATTTGTTATGATTTAACATGGCAAGTGATAGATTGCAAATAACTCACAATAATTTGATCTAAAGCAGTTACAATAGCGAAAAGATCTCGTTATAATAGGACAGATTTACCGTTTTATATTATTTTTAACACAAGAAGGAAAAATTATGTCAGTAATCAAAATGACCGACCTTGATTTAGCAGGTAAACGTCTTTTTATTCGTGCGGATTTAAACGTACCTGTCAAAGATGGTAAAGTAACTTCTGATGCTCGTATTCGTGCCACTATTCCTACCTTAAAATTAGCCTTAGAAAAAGGGGCGAAAGTCATGGTCACTTCTCACTTAGGTCGTCCGACCGAAGGTGAAGCATGCCAACCAGAAGATTCATTACAACCTGTAGTTGATTACTTAAACAAGGTTTTAGATGTACCTGTTCGTTTAGTAACCGATTATTTAAATGGCGTTGATGTTAAAGAAAATGAAATCGTGGTGCTTGAAAATGTACGTGTTAATAAAGGCGAGAAGAAAAACGATCCTGAATTAGGTAAAAAATACGCCGCACTTTGTGATGTATTTGTAATGGATGCGTTTGGTACTGCTCACCGTGCGCAAGCATCCACTTATGGTGTGGCAGAATATGCACCGGTAGCTTGTGCTGGTCCATTACTAGCAGCAGAATTAGATGCCTTAGGTAAAGCGTTAAAAGAACCTCAACGCCCAATGTTGGCAATCGTTGGCGGTTCAAAAGTCTCCACTAAATTAACCGTGTTAGATAGCCTTTCAAAAATCGCTGACCAAATCATTGTTGGTGGTGGTATCGCCAATACCTTTATCGCAGCTGAAGGTAAAGCAGTCGGTAAATCCCTTTACGAAGAAGATTTAATCCCTGAAGCTCAACGTTTAGCTAAACAAACCAAAATCCCTGTACCCGTAGATGTACGTGTCGGTACAGAATTCTCTGAAACCGCACCAGCGACTGAAAAATCAGTTGATGATGTAAAAGCTGACGAATCTATTTTCGATATTGGCGACAAAACCGCTGAACAATTAGCACAAATCATCAAAGCATCAAAAACTATTCTTTGGAATGGTCCTGTTGGTGTGTTTGAATTCCCTAACTTCCGTAAAGGGACTGAAGTGATTTCCAATGCGATTGCTGAAGCCACTGCAAACGGGGCATTCTCCATTGCGGGGGGCGGTGATACGCTTGCGGCGATCGATTTATTCGGTATTAAAGATAAAATTTCTTATATCTCAACTGGTGGCGGTGCTTTCTTGGAATTCGTTGAAGGCAAAGTGTTACCAGCGGTTGAAATTTTAGAGAAACGTGCGAACGGTTAATTCATATTCACGGTAATGGGCGTATGCAATACGCCCCTACAAAAACTTGATTTTAAATTTAAAGAAGGAAAAACAACATGGCATTATTAGATATCGTAAAACCGGGCGTTGTGACTGGTGATGATGTTCAAAAAGTATTCGCTTACGCAAAAGAACATAACTTCGCTATTCCTGCGGTAAACTGTGTAGGTTCAGACAGTGTAAATGCAGTATTAGAAACCGCGGCTCGTGTCAAAGCCCCTGTTATTGTGCAATTTTCAAATGGCGGTGCAGCGTTCTATGCAGGTAAAGGTATCAAACCAACTAGCGGTACTCGCCCTGATGTATTAGGTGCTATTGCTGGTGCGAAACATGTTCATTCGCTTGCCAAAGAATATGGTGTACCAGTGATTCTTCACACTGACCACTGCGCAAAAAAATTGTTACCTTGGATTGACGGTTTATTAGATGCAGGTGAAAAACACTTTGCTGAAACAGGTAAACCATTATTCTCATCTCACATGATCGATTTATCCGAAGAACCTATTGCAGAAAATATGGAAATCTGTAAACAATACCTTACTCGCATGGATAAACTAGGCATGACCTTAGAAATTGAAATTGGTATTACGGGTGGTGAAGAAGATGGCGTTGACAACAGCGATGTTGATGAATCACGTTTATACACTCAACCAGAAGATGTGTTATTCGTTTACGACAGCTTAAACCCAGTTAGCCCACGTTTTACTGTGGCGGCTGCTTTTGGTAACGTACATGGCGTTTATAAACCGGGTAATGTAAAATTAAAACCATCTATTTTAGGTGCATCACAAGATTTCGTAGAAAAAGAACGTAATCTACCGAAAAAACCAATTAACTTCGTATTCCACGGTGGTTCAGGTTCAAGCCGTGAAGAAATCCGTGAAGCGATCGGTTACGGTGCCATCAAAATGAACATTGACACTGATACTCAATGGGCGGCGTGGGACGGTATTTTACAATTCTATAAAGCCAACGAAGCCTATCTGCAAGGTCAATTAGGTAACCCAGAAGGTCCAGATTCACCAAACAAAAAATACTACGACCCACGTGTTTGGTTACGTAAATTAGAAGAATCAATGTCTAAACGCTTAGAACAATCTTTTGAAGATTTAAACTGCGTGAATGTATTATAATTGTTTAAAGTAAGTTAAAATATCACCGTACTTTTTCTTATTTGGGAAAAGTGCGGTTTTTTATGCCCTGCACTGGCGTACAGGGCTAGGCATGGTGACGATGCTCCGCATCTTAATAAACTGACAAGCCACAGCGTGGCGTAATATGCTTAACCCCGTACGCAAGTACGGGGGGAAAATCGGAAAAATGACAATATTAACTTTTATCAAACAAAATAAAATGCTTGCCTTAACCAACTCTGCGGTTGGGCTTTATTTTTTAATTACCTTACTATTTAAAGGCTCACATAATATCGGCTTTGCGTTGTTAGTCGCCACAGGAATTATTTTTGCCATTTATCATGTTGTAAAAAAACAGTCTGTTGATTTTATTCCACAAGATAAATGGATAACGATCAGCTTTGTATTTTATGTTTTAGTATTTTTGCTATCACTATTGGTTAATGGTGGCAAAATGAGTGAACTGGATAATCCAAGCCGCGCTTTATTAGTTTTACCCCTCATCTTACTATTTATTAAATATCCGCCGAAATTAACGATTTTACTGGTTTGTATTCCTGTTGGTGCAGTGATTGCCGGCATTGTGGCGTTAATTCATCGCTTTGTGTTGCATTATATCAGAGCATTTGAACACCAAATGCAGATTCAAGCCGGCGATATTGCCATGTCATTAGGTATGTTTAGCTTTGCTATTGCCTTATATTTTGTTTATAAAAAACAAACAAAATTGACCGCGCTTTGCTTTATTGCTTCACTATGCGGTATTTTAGCCAGTTTACTTTCTACCGCTCGTGGCGGTTGGGTTGGTGTACCTTTTATTTTAGGCATGATCTTTTGGGTTTATCGTAAACAGCTATCGAAAAAAGTCGTCGGGATAGTTTCCACGGTGTTAGTGGTATTAATTGCCGTAGCCGTAATGATTCCACAAACCCGAATTACACAACGTCTTCAACAAATGGAACGAGATATTTCTGTTTATGTCGATAAAAATAACGCGGGCACTTCCCTCGGTGCCAGATTTGAGATGTGGAAAAGTGCAGTGTTAATGGCGAAAGAAAAACCCTTATTAGGTTGGGGAGCCGAAGGAAGTAATCAACAACGTAAAGAACAAGCGAAACAAAAATTAGTCCATCCTGTGGTAGGGAATTTTACCCACGCCCATAATCAATATTTAGATGATCTTTCTAAGCGTGGTATTTTAGGATTATTCGCATTGTTCGGTGTTTTATTTGTGCCACTTGGTTATTTCTGGAAAAACATGGCATCACAACATGCTACGATAAAATTAACCGCACTTTTAGGCTCAATTCATATTATTTCAGTGATGTTTTACTGTTTAAGCCAAGGATTTCTTGCGCATAACTCGGGGACGATCTTTTATTTTCTTGTGACTATCATTTTTTATGGCACATTAAAACAGCAAATAAAACAAGCCTAACATTACGGCGGATAACTCTCCGCCTAATTTTAGCCCAAAATCATCAACGCCCACACGATGACAAAATTCACCATTGCCATAAACACCGCGGCAGATCCTTGATCTTTGGCTCTGCCTGATAATTCATGGCGTTCGGAACCAATGCGATCAACCGCACATTCCACCGCACTATTCAGCAATTCTGCCACCAATACGATTAAATATGCACCAAGCATTAAAGCAATCTCAAATTTATCTTTACCCAGCCCAAAAGCAAGGGGAACAATAAAAATCCCTAAAAACAATTCGTGGCGAAAAGCGGCTTCATTTTTCACCGCACTTTTTAAACCTTGCAAGGAATAGCGAGTAGAATTCATTAAATGGGTCAACCCCGTAGTTTTATCTGTCATTTTTATTTTCTTTGTTTAAATCCGTTTAACATCAATTACATCATCCAGTTGGGCTAGACGAGCTAAGACTTTGCTTAACATTTCCACATTGCCTAATTCCAATTCAAGATCAATGGTTGCTACTTGACGTTTTCGGTCGGTACGACTTGAAACGCCACTGACGTTAATTTTATCATTGGCTAATACAGTGGTAATATCACGCAACAAGCCATTGCGATCACTGGCAAGCAATCGCACATTAATACTAAATGAACCTGAAAGTTCCGTTCCCCAACTGGTTTCAATCACACGTTCTTGATTTGCCATGCGTAATTTTTTGAGCTGCTCACAGTCGGCACGATGAATGGAAATACCACGCCCTTGCGTAATATAACCGACAATTTCATCACCCGGAATCGGTTGACAACAACGAGCAATATGGTGCATCAAATTGCCAACCCCATTAACCACCACATAGCCTTGTTTTTCCGATTTTTGGTTAGCATTAACCGTACTTTTTTGGCTGCTCTTTTGGCTAACATGGCGTAAAATTTCTTTATCCGCTTGCTCTGCCGTTGGCTTGATTAATTTGCTTTGCAAGAAATTAATCAACTGATGCAATTTAATATCACCACTACCTAAACCATTATATAAATCATCAATTTGTTTTAAATTATAACGTGGCAAGGCATACTGTTCCGCTTGTTTAAGGGTAAGATTTAAGCGGCTCAGTTCTGCCTCCAACATTTCTTTACCGAGTGGAATATTTTTATCCCGATCGAGTTTCTTAAACCACGCGGTAATTTTTGAGCGTGCCTTTGGCGTATGCGTAAAACCTGAATTTGGATTGAGCCAATCTCGGCTTGGATTTGGATTTTTTTGGGTGATAATTTCGATCTGATCGCCCATTTGTAGCTGATACGTAAACGGCACAATACGACCTGCTACTTTCGCGCCAATACAACGATGCCCTACATCACTGTGAATCGCATAAGCAAAATCCAGTGGGGTTGAACCTGTTGGCAAATCCACCACTTCACCTTTTGGGGTGAACACATACACACGGTCATCAAACACTTGTGTCCGCATTTCTTCTAGCATTTCGCCACTGTCCATGATATCCGCTTGCCACGCTAACAGTTTACGTAACCAAGAAATTTTTTCTTCGTAAGCAGACATTGAACCTGTAGTGCCTTCTTTATATTTCCAGTGCGCAGCTACGCCTAATTCCGCATCATCATGCATTTGGCGGGTACGAATTTGTACTTCGATCGGCTTATCACCCTCACCCAACACAACCGTATGAATGGATTGATAACCATTCGGTTTAGGATTGGCAATATAATCATCAAACTGTTCTGCTAAATGCTGATAATGGGTATGCACAATACCAAGTGCGGTGTAACAATCCTGTAAATTTGGAACCAAAATTCGCACCGCCCTAATATCATACAATCCTTCAAATGCTAGATGTTTTTTCTGCATTTTGCGCCAAATACTGTAAATATGTTTCGGTCGTCCATACACATCTACACAATCAATAGCTTCGTGTAAATAACCCAACAGTTGATTGACAAAATCTTGAATATATCGCTCGCGGTCTAAACGGCGTTCAGCTAATTTATGTGCAATAATCCGATATTGTTCTGACTGTAAATTACGGAAACAATAATCTTCCAACTCCCATTTTAACTGACCAATTCCCAAACGATTGGCAAGGGGAGCATAAATATTGCTACATTCTTTGGCAGCGGCAATTTTTTCCGCTTTTGAATAGCGTTTATCTGCATCACGCAAATAAGTAATCCGTTCCGCTAATTTGATGATCACACAACGGAAATCGTCCACCATTGCCAACAGCATACGGCGGATATTGTCGATTTGTAGATTATTATTGGACTGGTTGGCGTTCAGTTGGCGAATATTATTCATTTCCAACACACCTTTGACTAGCTTACTAATTTTGCTGCCAAAATCTTCTTTTACTTGATCTATGGTGACAATCTTGGCATGCACCACAGGGAATAACATGGCGGCGAGTAAAGTATCCCCATCCATATTCAGACCATGTAGAATTTCCACCATTTCGACTCCGTCACGCAAATACCAATGACTATTTAAGAAAAGCAGCTCGGCATTCGCTCTTGCATATTGCCATGCCTTAGTGAGATCCTGTTCGATTTGTTCAGGTAAATCCAAGTTTTCACACCAATGGTGAATATTGAAATCTTTTGGATTTAACAAGTGAGAACCACGCACAGCAACCATAGTTTTTCCTTTCCTTATTTTTTCTCAAACAGCGAAATACTTTCTAAATGTCCCGTATGGGGAAACATATCAATCATTGCGACCTTGCTTAGGCGATAACCTGCGTTTAGTAAACTTTCCGCATCACGCACTAATGTGGCAGGATTACACGAAATATACAAAATCTTATCTGCTTGCAACTGACAAATGCTTTCAATCGCAAAAGCCGCACCACTACGGGGTGGATCGAGCAAAATTTTATTAAATGGTGTTTTCGCCCAATGTTGGTTTAAAAACGGCTGATCCAAATCCCCTTGCTCAAATTCGACATTGCAACAGCTATTTTGTTCCGCATTTTTGCGAGCTTTCTCAACCATTTCTGCAACCCCTTCCACCCCCACTACTTTTCGTACCAACTGACTTATCGGTAAAGTGAAATTACCCATTCCGCAGAATAAATCTAGCACGCAATCAGTTTTGTTCAACGCCAACCAATGCAACGCCGTTGCCACCATCTGCTGGTTTAATAAGCGATTAATTTGAATAAAATCCCGAATATCAAACTGGAGCAACAAATCGCCAATTTGATAATAAGGTATCTCGCCACAGAGTTGTTGAATTTGCTGATCATCTTGTACAAACAACATCAATTTTTCCTGCTCGGCAAAGTTTAACAGCAAACTGCGGTCTTTTTCACTCAAGTTTTTACTATAACGTAGTAACATGGCTATGCCATTGTCTGCTAAGGTTAATTCAATATGCCCGAGTAATTTGGGTTGAGAAAATTGACGTAATAATGTGAGAAGTTTCGGCAATAAGTGATCCAGTGCTGGTTCAAGTACATCACATTGCTGAATATTCACTATTTGCGATGAGCTTTTTTGCCGAAAGCCGATGTCAAGCTGCTTAGTTTTGGGATTTACATTCACGCTCAACCGCACCCGACGACGATATTGCCAGCCGTCACCGACAATCATCGGCATAAACATAATGCCCTGCGGTTGCAATTTTTCTAAACGAGAAAACAACGCCTGTTGTTTAGCCAGCCTTTGCATGTCAAGGGGAATATGTTGATTCTGACAGCCACCACAAGCCTGATACACTGCACACTGTGGTGCTTGCCGCTGTGGATTGGTATGTAAAATCTTCTTCGCCACCGCTCGCCCATATTGACGTTTTTCTTCTATAATTTCCGCTTGCACGGTTTCATTTGGCAACGCATTTTCTACAAACCACGTCTTACCATTCACTTTACCCACACCCAATCCCTGATAATCCAAAGATTGAATGGTCAATTCAAAGTGCGGTGTTTTTTTCGCTTTTTTTTCTGGAGTGTAAAATAATGCCATTGTGTTAAATTATTTTAAATATAAAATATTTTGGCTAAACAATTCCCGACTTTTCAAAGGATTATTGCCAAGATAGGGTTTCAACGCCATTCGAGTAAATCGTTTCGCCGCTTTCAGTACATCTGCATCGGTAAATTCCAACGCCTGAAATGCTAATAAATCTCGTCCATAAAAGGTTTGGTTATTTTTTATCAAGGACGCAATAAAACCCTTTTCTTGCCGATATTGATAGGTCATCGCTGCATCAATAGGCAAGCCAGACCCAGCACAATGTCCAAAATCTACGCCATAACCTAAAATTTGCAACAGCTGAAATTCAAAGGTTCGCAACGCAGGTTCAACATTCTCGGCTTGAGCCAACATCATTAAACATTGCAAATAATATTGGAATAATAAGGGATTAGGTGTTTCCTGTTCAATCACCCGACAAAGTAGTTCATTCACATAGAAGCCACTAAACAACGCCGTTTGTTGCAACGGCAAGGCAATCGCCGCAGGCTCGGCTTTAGTCAAAGTTTTCAATTCCCCCTTGCCCGCCCAGCGTAACAACAGCGGTGTAAAAGGTTGCAATACACCTTTCCACGCTGACTGTTTCCGTCTTGCCCCTTTCGCCAACACCGTTAACCGTCCCGTTTCTTCAGTAAATAAATCCACTAACAAACTGGTTTCACTATACGCTCGGCGGTGTAAAACAAAGCCACGTTGCCAATTTTCGATGATCAAATCTCCCGATAAAAAAGTCACTCCATTTTAGCAGATCCTACAGAAAATTCATTGTAGTTTTTTATCGCTAAGCAGCAAAGTTAGGAAGTATTATGGTTAATGATTTTTGGTACTTGGATAACAGCTTATTTTATAATGCGTTACATACCTAACCGAATTGCATTCATAAAACAAGCTGACTGACATTCGCCACAGCCATTGCAACGGTTGTCATCAATGGTTAAATCAGGAGTAATTGCCTGTTGCGGGCAAGATAGTTGGCAGGAGGTGCAGGCTTGTTGTTGCTTTAATAAGCAGTCTGCATTGAAAACAGGGCGTAAGCCTGTATCTGCTTTAAAAGAGATATGTAATGCATTAGTCGGACAATGCTTGGCACATTCCCCACAGAAGGAACAACTGGTATAGCTTAAATCTAATACGGCTTTTTGATTTGCTACGGAAATTAGCCCTAAAGAACAGGCTGTTACACATTCACCACAACTGGTGCAAGCTGTCAAGAAAAGACTTTCTTTGGCTGCAAAAGGAGGACGAGCTATCGTCCGTTTGTTTGGCTGATCATTTTTTTCGACGGCATGCCACATGCTACGCAGCAGTCCGCGACGAGAAATCTGTTGGTGCGAAAGATAAGCCTGATAATAGCGTTGGTCTTTTGTTTGCATAATGATTATCCGCCAAAAGTTTTAAAAAAATAACCGCACTTTATTTGTCGTTAAACCAAGCTGCTGTTGCCAATAAGATAAAGTTTGCTGGCAAAGCTGAGCAACACCTTGATAGAAAAGAGAATCAGAGCTCGCCAGCAATTCAAAATAACGTGTTGACCAAGGCAATAAATGCTCAGTTAAATATTCTGCCAATAATTCGGGTTGTTGCTCTGCCAAGTAAGCTGTCAACATAAGCATTAAGCCAATGTGATCTTCGGGTTCTTCTGATGGCGCAATAAAGTTTATTCGATGCTGCCGCAAAAACTGACGTAATGTTAATAAAGATGAACCAAAAATCACCGCTTCAGGATCGAGATATACCGATCCCCATGGTGGAGCAAGCAACGTATTTGGACCAATAAATAACATCTGATATTGTTGCACTAACTCTTCATCAGTGCGTTGTAAGCCTTGTTCAATATGGCTTACACTCGTTGAATTTGTTGCCACGCCGGTGGCTTGTTGCCATTCTTTCGCCCAATCAGCTTGTTGAAAAAAGGCCAAAATTGACCGCACTTTTGCATCATCAGGTGAATAATAAAGCAATGCACCGAGCATTTTACTGGCAATATTAATTTGCGTTAACAATTCTGTTTGCATAAAGTTATCCCACACCACCCACTGCCATACCTGCAGTCATATGTAAGCTATAAAAAATAATCCGTCCGATCATTTCCGCTACCAATACGATGACAGCAGATAAATACCAATGCATGGCATTTTTGCCAACATACAGCAACCCTCCTCCAATAGCCAACAAACTGAATCGGCTGATTTGCCAAACCGCATAATGTGGCACTAACGCGGTCGCTTGCTGTACCGACGTGGTTATATGATTTAATTCCATGCCTTGATAAATCGCGACGATCATTGCTAAAAAGACAGCAAACAGATAAAGTTTCGGTGAGTAACGTAATACATAGCTTTTGTGTGGATTAGGTTGCCATAATGCATAACCTAAAGCACAACCACCAATGACAATAGTCAAGTAAAACTGCCAAGAAGTGAGTGAACTATTCCAAGTTGGTACCGTATCAATATGATAGACATTATTCATCATATACATAAACACCAACCCGCAAAGTGCGGTTAAAATTCGCAAAAATCTATCCATCGGTTCAGATAGCTTATTAAGTAAACTGAGCAACCAATAAATACCGGCAAAAGCAAAAAATACCGCACCACTGGCAATTTCATTGCTCAGCATGGATTCACCCACTCGGTTAAGGCTGTTAAATGCACGTATTGGTGTGCCTAAATGAAGAATGGAAGCAATAAAACCGATGCCTAATAAGATCAATAAAACCAATAAGGCTTTATTTAAATATCGGCGACTAGATTGACTTTGGTTATTGGCAATCACACAAAAAATCAACCAAGCGCCTACCACACTTTGAGCGAGCACCGTAAATATTACTAAGGGTAATTCGTGTAATCCGTTCATGTTACACCTCCCGTGGATTAGCTAGAAAGCCTGTTCGGTCACCCGTTAAACGTGCATTTTTATTGACTTTGATGACCAAATTAGGGTGCGTCAATTCAGCCGGTGGCAATGGCGCAATCGCCGCTTGATTGCCATATTTGGCTCGTAATTCATCAATCGGCGCAAAATCCAATGCCCGCAACGGACAGGCCTCAACACAAATCGGTTTATAGCCGGCTTTAATGCGAGAATAACAGCCATCACATTTGGTCATATGCCCTTTTTTAGCATCAAATTGCGGTGCATCATAAGGGCATGCCATATGACAATAACGACAACCAATGCAAGTTTCTTCATTAACAATGACAAAACCGTCTGCATTTTTGTGCATAGCGCCCGTTGGACAAACTTTAGTACAAGCAGGATCACTACAATGATTGCAGGAAATAGACATATAATAAGCAAACACATCTTGATGCCAACAGCCATCATTATCTTGGATCCAATTTCCTCCAGCATATTCATAAATACGACGGAAATTGACATCTGTGTCTAAATCTTTGTAATCTTTGCAAGCCAGTTCGCAAGTTTTACAACCTGTGCAACGCTCTGAATCAAAATAAAAACCATATTGTTGCATAACTCCCCCTAAATTTTCGCAATTTGTACCAGATTAGAATGTTGTGGATTACCTTTTGCTAGTGGTGATGGACGTTGTGTGGTCAAAACGTTGATACTACCGTTATAATCGACTCTATCACCAAACATATTCGCTTTATGCCACGAACCTTGCCCCATTCCTAATACACCAGGCATTATCCTAGGAGTAATTTTTACAGGTAAGCGAGTTTCACCAATTTCATTAAACACTCGTAACATATCGCCATCCTGAATTTTATGAGTTCGTGCATCTATTGGATTAATCCATAATTCTTGGGGATTTGCAGCTTCTAACACATCAATATTACCGTAACTGGAATGGGTTCTAGATTTATAATGAAAACCTATTAATTGGAATGGATATTCTGCTCGTTTTGGATCATCCCAACCATTGAAACCGGAGTGATAAATAGGTAATGGGTGAATAATTTCATCTTCTTTAAGTTCCCAAGTTGTCGCAATACGAGTAAGTTGTTCAGAGTAGATTTCAATTTTACCCGATGGTGTTTTTAATGGATGAGCATCAGGATCTTCACGGAATTCTTTATAAGCGACAAAATGTTCATTTGGATCTTTACATTTATAAATTCCCATTGTTTTAAGTTCCTCATAACTTGGTAGTTTGGGATCTTTTGCTAACATTTGCGCATAAAGATGTTGTAACCATTGTTCTTGATTGCGTCCTTCAGTAAATTTGTCATAAATCTCTTGACCTAGTCGTTTGGCAATTTCCGAAATAATTTCATAAATTCCTTTACGTTCAAATTTTGCAGAAGTTGATGGCTGACCAAAAATTAAATATCCCATATTACCAGCATAGTCATTTGGAATAATGTCTTCTTGTTCGGTCGTCATTAAATCAGGTAGTAAAATATCTGCGTATTTAGCAGAATCAGTCATAAAATTTTCAACTACGACAATCATTTCACATTTTTTATCATCTTGTAAAATTTGGTGAGTTCGGTTTATATCGCTGTGTTGGTTGGTTATCGTATTTCCTGCATAATTCCATATAAATTTAATAGGTACATCTAATTTGTCTTTACCTTGTACACCATCTTTTAAAGCTGTCATTTCTGTTGCTCGGTCAATGGCGTCTGTCCAAGTAAATACAGAAATTTTAGTTTCTATGGGATTATCTAAAACAGGCATACGTTCGATTGTAGCAGTATAAGTACTTTCTCGAGCACCAGAATTTCCGCCATGAATTCCCACGTTACCTGTTAGAATAGCTAACATTGAAATGGCTCGAGAAGCGAGTTCACCATTGGATTGGCGTTGTGGTCCCCAACCTTGAGCAATATAACAGGGCTTGATTGAACCAATTTCACGAGCTAATCGAATAATAGTTTTGGCAGGGATGCCTGTAATTCTAGCAGCCCAATCTGGTGTTTTACTAATTCCATCATCACCTAGCCCTAAAATATAGGCTTTATAATGTCCATTTTTAGGCGCAGATAATGGTAATGTTTTTTCATCATAACCAATACAATATTTATCCAAAAAAGGTTGATCGACTAAATTCTCGGTAATCATCACATAAGCCATACCAGCAACTAATGCCGCATCTGTCCCTGGGCGAATTGGAACCCATTCATCTTCTCGTCCAGCTGCGGTATCACTATAGCGCGGATCAATAACAATTAACTTAGCTTTGGAACGTTCTCTTGCTTGCTCCAGATGATAAGTTATACCAGCTCCACTCATTCGAGTTTCCATAGGATTATTACCGAAAAAAACGATCAGTTTTGAATTAACTATATCAGATGTGCTATTTCCTAGATTGGAACCATAAGTAAATGGCATTGCTCTAGCAATTTGCGCTGTACTATAAGTACCATAATGGCTAAGAAAACCGCCATAACAATTCATCATTCGAGCAAATAAAGAAGCGTAAGGTGATGATCGAGTTATATTTCCACCAACAATACCCGACGAATAATTGATGTAAACAGCTTCATTACCATAATCTTTGACTATGCGTTTTAAATTATCTGCAATAGTATCTAACGCTTCATCCCAGCTAATTCGCTGGAATTTTCCCTCTCCTCGTTTACCAATTCTTTTCATTGGGTATTTTAAACGATCCGGGTGATTCATACGACGGCGAATTGAACGCCCACGCAGGCAAGCTCGAATTTGGTGATTACCATATTGATCATCTTCTGTATTATCAGTTTCAACCCAATATACTTCATCATTTTTTACATGTAAACGTAAGGCACAACGGCTACCACAATTCACTGAACACATTGACCAGACAACTTTATCATTTTGATTCTTTATAGGAATAGTGGTATTTGCTTGAGTTGTGAACGGTAAACTTAACCCACTGGTTGCTGCCAACGCAGTTAATCCGCTGGCTTTCACAAAATCACGCCGCTTTATTTGTGGCAAATTTTGCCCTGCTAATTTTGTTATGTCCATATTGTTTGTCCTAATAGATATAAAGGTAGATAAGTAAGATAAAAATAAAAACGTTATAAAAAGTAACGTTATTCTAAATATGGCATAATAGAACAATAAATGTTCTGATCTAGATCAATAAAATTGTGATATTTCATAATAAAATCATAATGTTAACCTTATTAATAATCGTTATCCTTTATATGTTATTTTTTTATTACAATATTTTTAATTTCAGTTAAAAATGCGGTGTATAATGTTAAAGATTTTTTCTCCACTTATATCATTGATTGCTTAAACTTCGTTTTATCCACTCCAGCAATCTTGAAAAACCTTGTTTTTTTTCACCGCACTTTGCTTTATCATAATCATCACTTTTTTAATTTTGAAATATTATGAGAATACCCAGAATTTATCACCCCGCCCCCTTAGAAAACCAAACCACTTGTCAACTCAGCGAAGATGCTGCCAATCACGTTGGGCGAGTATTGCGTATGCAAGTGGGCGAAAAATTAGAGCTGTTTGATGGTTCAAATTATATTTATTCCGCTCAAATTACCGAAAGCAACAAAAAAGCGGTAGTGGTAGAACTTTTAGATCGTCAACTTGATAACCGAGAAAGCCCATTGAACATTCATTTAGGGCAAGTGATCTCTCGTGGCGAACGGATGGAATTTACCATTCAGAAGTCGGTAGAATTGGGGGTAAATGTGATTACACCCTTGTGGTCAGAGCGTTGTGGGGTGAAATTGGATGCGGAGAGGATGACGAAAAAAATTCAGCAGTGGCAGAAAATTGCTATTGCTGCTTGTGAACAATGTGGACGGAATGTGGTGCCTGAAATTCGTCCAATGATGAAGTTGCAAGATTGGTGTGCGGAGCAAGATGGGGCGTTAAAGCTCAATCTGCACCCAAGAGCGAAGTATTCCATTAAGACCTTGCCTGACATTCCTGCGGCTGGCGTACGGTTGTTGATTGGATCAGAGGGCGGTTTATCGCCCCAAGAAATCAGTCAAACCGAACAACAAGGCTTTACCGACATTTTGCTAGGCAAGCGAGTGTTACGTACGGAAACCGCGGCGTTGACCGCCATTACCGCATTACAAGTGTGTTTTGGTGATTTATAACCGTTTTATCTTCATCAATTTTCCCGTATAATGCGGTGCAAATTTTCATTATTTTTTGAGATAACTTATGACAACAACTTTTAACGTAAAAACATTCCAAGGGATGATTTTAGCCCTGCAAGATTACTGGGCGAAACAGGGAGCAACCATTGTACAGCCTTTTGATATGGAAGTCGGTGCAGGCACTTCGCACCCAATGACCGCTTTGCGTGCATTAGGGCCTGAGCCAATGGCATTTGCTTATGTACAGCCATCACGTCGCCCGACTGACGGTCGCTATGGCGAAAACCCAAACCGCTTACAACATTATTATCAATTCCAAGTAGTCATCAAGCCGTCCCCTGATAATATTCAAGAACTCTATTTAGATAGCCTAAAAATGCTCGGTTTTGACCCAACGCAAAACGATATTCGCTTTGTGGAAGACAACTGGGAAAACCCAACCTTAGGGGCGTGGGGCTTAGGTTGGGAAGTGTGGTTGAACGGAATGGAAGTCACCCAATTTACCTATTTCCAACAAGTGGGCGGTTTAGAATGTCGTCCTGTCACAGGCGAAATTACCTACGGTTTAGAGCGTTTGGCGATGTATATTCAAGGTGTGGACAGCGTGTATGACTTAGTTTATTCAGACGGTTCGTTAGGCAAAACCACCTATGGCGACGTGTTCCATCAAAACGAAGTCGAGCAATCTGCCTACAATTTTGAATACGCCGACACTGATTTCTTATTTCAATGTTTCGATCACTACGAAAAAGAAGCCAAAGCCCTGTTAGAATTAGAAAAACCGTTACCACTGCCCGCTTACGAACGCATTTTAAAAGCTGCACACAGCTTTAATATGCTCGATGCACGCAAAGCAATTTCGGTAACGGAACGTCAGCGGTATATTTTACGCATTCGTACCTTAACCAAAGGTGTGGCGGAAGCCTATTACGCCAGCCGTGAAGCGTTGGGATTTCCGGGGTGTAAGAAGTAGGTGAGATTCGGGACGCAGCGCGTTCCGAATTGTGCAGTCACTGATTGCAAAATCTAAATAGAGAAACAAAATGCCGAATTTGCCACAAACCAACAATACGCTATTTAGCCAAATTGCCGAAATTATTCATCAGGCAAGAAACCAAGTTCGCCAAACGGTCAACGTAGCGATGGTGCAATCTTATTGGGAAATCGGTCGGTTAATTGTTGAGAATGAACAACAAGGTAATCAAAGAGCCGATTACGGTAAATATGTATTGCAAGATTTGTCAAAACGCTTAACAGAAATGTTTGGAAAAGGGTTTGGCGTATCTAACTTACGCAATATGCGTCAATTTTTCTTGGCGTTTCCAATTCGCCACGCAGTGCGTAGCGAATTAAGTTGGACACATTATCGTAGTTTGATACGGATTGAAAATAATCAAGCACGTCAATGGTATTTAAATGAGGCTATTGAACAACATTGGTCGGCTCGAGCCTTAGATCGCCAAATTTCTGTATTGTATTACGAACGTTTATTAGCAAGTCAAAACAAAACGCCAGTGATTACCGAAGCGGAACAAAAAACCGAAGAACTAAAAGAAACCATTGAAGATTATTTGCGTGATCCTTATATTTTGGATTTCTTAAATCTACAAGATGGCACTTATCAAGAAAATGATGTTGAGCAAGCCATTATCAACAATTTGCAACTGTTTTTGTTAGAGCTTGGCAAAGGTTTTGCTTTTGTGGAACGCCAAAAACGAATTCGTTTTGATGATGAAGATTTTTATATTGATTTGGTGTTTTACAATTTCAAACTCAAATGCTTTTTGTTGATTGATTTAAAAATCGGCAAATTAAAACATCAAGACATAGGGCAAATGGATACCTATGTTCGCTTATTTGATCAAGAAATTAAAGGAGCAGATGATAATCCAACTATCGGCTTAGTATTATGCAGTGAAAAAAGCGAAGCAGTGGCGAAATATTCAGTTTTGGCAGATCGCAAGCAGTTATTTAGTGCCAAGTATTTACCGTTTTTACCAACGGAGAAAGAGCTGGAAGAACAGATTACTAAGGCGAGATTGGCTACACAGTGCATGGAGAATTAGTGAGTGATATAATTTACATATGTTGTCATCTAAAATTTAAGGGAGAATACAAATGTTATTCCAAAAAGAAAAAGGCTACGATGAATTTTTAGCAGAGCAAATCAAACAAGCACGAGAAGATATTCAAGCAGGTAAAGTGCTTACACTAGCCGAATCAAAGGCTCGTACCCAAGCTTTGCTTGAGCGAAAAGCAAGAGAATTAGAGCAAACTCAGCAAGGTGCGATTTATGCCTAAATTGATTTTGACTCAAAAAGCACAGAGTAATTTAGACAAAATAATTGAAAACATTGTTGATTATACAGGCTATGAACTTAGTGGTATAAAACTATCAAATGATTTATATGAGAAAATGGAATTAATTGCTTTTATGCCCACCATTGGGCGTTGTCGAGATGATGGTTCACTGGAAACATTTTGTCGAAATTATCGGATTGTTTACGAAATTATTGATGATATTGTTTACATTGAAACCATAATTCATTGTAGTAGATTATATCCTAGACCTTAATAGAACGTATTTATAAAAATAAATTAAAGAGAATAAAACCCAATGACAACCCAAAACTTCATAGTAGAAATCGGCACTGAAGAGTTGCCTCCGAAAGCGTTAAAAACCCTTGCTACGGCTTTTGCGGAAAATTTCACCGCAGAACTGAATCAAGCTGGTTTAACATTCAGTCAAATTAAATGGTTCGCCACTCCACGCCGTTTAGCGTTGAAAGTGGCGGATTTAGCCACCGAACAGCCAAGTAAGCAAATTGAAAAACGAGGGCCTGCAGTAGCGGCAGCCTTTGATGCCAATGGCAATCCAACCAAAGCCGCTGAAGGTTGGGCGAGAGGTTGTGGTATTACTGTGGATCAAGCGGAGCGTGTGGCAACCGATAAAGGCGAATGGCTGGTGCATCGTGCGGTGCAACAAGGGCAAGCCACCAAAAATCTTTTACCTGATTTGGTCGCAGTCGCACTGGCGAAATTGCCAATTCCAAAACCAATGCGTTGGGCGGATAAAACCGTGCAGTTTATTCGTCCTGTGCATACGGTAACAATGTTGCTCGGCTCGGAATTAATTGACGGTGAAATTTTAGGTGTGAAAAGCGGTCGCACCATTCGTGGACACCGTTTTTTAGGCGAGCGTGAATTTGATATTCAACACGCTGATGAGTATCCGCAACTTTTAGCGGAACGTGGTCAAGTGATTGCGGATTTTAACGAGCGTAAAGCGATTATTTTGGCAAAATCTCAGGAAAAAGCGACCGCACTTGGTGGCGTGGCAGATATTGATGAAGATTTGTTAGATGAAGTGACTTCATTAGTGGAATACCCGAATGTGTTAACCGCCAAATTTGAAGAACGTTTCTTAGCCGTGCCAGCGGAAGCTTTAGTTTACACGATGAAAGGCGACCAAAAATATTTCCCGATTTACGATAAAAATGGCAAATTATTACCGCACTTTATCTTCGTTTCCAACATTATTCCAGCCGATCCAACAGCGATTATTGAAGGCAACGAAAAAGTGGTGCGTCCACGTTTGACTGACGCCGAATTTTTCTTCAAAACCGATTTAAAACAACGTTTGGAAGATCGTTTACCACGTTTGGAAACTGTGTTATTCCAACAACAGCTTGGTACATTGCGTGATAAAACCGCTCGTATTGAACAGTTGGCAGGTGAAATTGCCGCTCAAATTGGGGCGGATGTGGCAAAAGCCAAACGGGCAGGTTTATTGTCAAAATGCGACTTGATGACCAATATGGTGTTTGAATTTACCGATACGCAAGGCGTAATGGGTATGCACTATGCTCGCCATGATGGCGAAGATGAAGAGGTCGCAGTGGCGTTAAACGAACAATATATGCCACGTTTTGCAGGCGATAATTTGCCAAATTCTTTAGTGGCGTGTTCGGTGGCATTGGCGGATAAAATTGATACCTTAACAGGTATTTTCGGCATCGGACAAGCCCCAAAAGGCAGTGCTGACCCATTTGCATTACGCCGTGCAGCTCTTGGATCGCTTCGGATTATCGTGGAGAAAAATCTTCCGCTTGATTTAACTATTTTAGTTGAAAAATCCACCGCACTTTTTGGCGATAAACTGACCAATAAAAACGTGGTGAATGACGTAGTGGACTTTATGCTCGGTCGTTTCCGTGCGTGGTATCAAGATGAAGGTATTGCGGTGGATGAAATTCAAGCCGTGCTGGCTCGCCGTCCAACTCGTCCTGCGGATTTTGATGCCCGTGTTCGTGCGGTGTCGCATTTCCGCACATTGGATTCAGCGGAAGCCTTAGCGGCAGCCAATAAACGGGTGAGCAATATTCTAGCTAAAGCGGATATTGAAATTGGCAAGATTGATTTATCTGCCTGTGTTGAGACTGCGGAAAAAGCACTTGCCGAAAATGTGGTTGCTCTTCAACAAGCAGTGCAACCATTAATTGCCAAAGGCGATTACAGTGCGGTGTTAGATGAATTAGCCAATCTTCGCCAGCCAGTAGATAATTTCTTTGATAACGTGATGGTAAATGCTGACGATCAAAAATTGCGTCAAAACCGTTTAGCTATTTTGCAAACTTTACAAGATTTATTCTTGCAAGTGGCAGATATTTCAGTATTGCAGTAATTAAAATAGCGCTACAGCGTAGCGAAACCATGCTTAACCCCGTACCAAGTACGGGGTCTTTTGTATTATCTTTCCGCCATTAATGCCTCAATCTCATCAACTTCTTTTGGTACAGCTGACGTAAAAATTTTATTCCCCGTTTCGGTAATTAAAATATTATCTTCAATGCGTACGCCGATACCTTTATATTGTTCCGGCACATCAGATTTTGACGAAATATATAAGCCCGGTTCAACCGTCAACACCATACCAGGTTGTAACGTACGGTCTCTTACTTTAGAATTTCTATCTACATTATGCGAGCCGTTGCTATAACTGCCGACATCATGCACATCTAAGCCTAACCAATGCCCTAAACCATGCATATAAAATTCTTTGTAAGCCTGATTGGCAATGAGTTCTTCTACATCACCTTTTAAAATGCCTAAACGGACTAAACCTTCGGTTTTAATCCGCACTACTTCATCATTAGCTTGTTGAATCGAATTGCCAGCGACTAAGATTTCAAGGGCGCGTTTTTGCGCTTTTAGTACAATCTCATAAATTTCCCGTTGTGCTGGGCTAAATTTGCCGTTGATCGGGAATGTTCGCGTAATATCGCCCGCATACATGGCAAATTCACAACCCGCATCAATAAGTAATAAATCACCATCTTTCAAAGGTTGATCGTTTTCAACATAGTGCAAAATACAGGCATTTTCGCCACCACCGATAATACTATTATAGGACGCATATCTTGCCCCAAAACGATTAAATTCATGCAACATTTCACTTTCAATTTCATATTCAAAACGATTGGCACGAGCTTCTTTCATTGCTCTAATGTGAGCCAACGCCGAAATTTGTCCAGCTTGTTGCATAATGCGAATTTCATTTTCAGATTTGAATAAACGCATTTCATCTAATATGGGTTGTAATGGGGTGAATTCTTGTGGTGCAAGATATTTTCGACCAGCAATAGCTCGCAAATCTGGTAGTAAACTTTGCATAAATTCATCATCTGCTGATCGCCCGTCTAATCCCTGTAAGAAATACACGGTTTTTGCTTCAAACAATAAGGTAGGTAACTGTTGTTTCAACTCACTAATATTAAAAGCCTGATCAATTTGTAAGGCTTGTGGCGCTTTTTCAATACCTAATCGTCTGCCGTCCCAAGTTTCTCTTTCTGGATCAGAAGGACGCAAGAAAAGTGCAGTGGAAATTTGCTGATTTTTTTTACTTAACACTAAAACACTTTCAGGTTCATTAAATCCCGTGAGATACCAAAAATAACTGTCTTGACGGAATGGGTAGGTACAATGGCTATTACGAAATTGTTCTTTTGATGAAAAAATAACTGCACTTGAGTTATCCTCCATTTGTGCTAGTAATTTAGCACGGCGTTGAATAAATTCTTCTTTTGGAATGACGTTCATATAGGCTAAATCCATAATTATCTCCTAGTGAATAGTTGGTTTTGCTGTTTCAAACGGACGAAAATGCGTATAAAACAACGTAGCAATCGTCCGAACATATTCAATAATTTCTTCTAAGGCTTCGGCTAATTCTTCGGGATCATCTTGATCATCATAGCCTAATTGACAAATATCGTGTAGATCATCAATGGCTTCACCAATTTCGCCCTTTTCATGATCTAATTGGGTTTGGACCAAGCCTAAACCCAATAAAAAGTGATTTGCCCACTCGCATAAAGCATCAGCTTGAGCAAAAATATCTGCTTCTTCATCTGGTAATAATAATTCAAAATTAAAACCGTCAATATCGCTTAAAGTGTGGTTAATTTTAGTGTAGATTTCCGTGACTTCTTTTAATAAATCCGTAGGATAGGCGTGATTATCATTGGTAAATTGATAGAGCAAGGGCTGCCAACTTTGATCGTCTAATCCACCACAAATTAGCCCACTGAGAAACCCGTGTAATTCGGCGGCAGAAAGGGCTACACTGGCAGATTTAAGTTTTTGGTTCAGTTGAAAATAATCGATCATATTTTTTCCTTTAATGAATATCCGTTAATTCTAACAGATTATTCATGACATAAAATCTTTCTCTGTGGCATAATAACAAAAATTTCAACCAATGGTGAAAAAATGGCATTAAAAAAGATTGAATTAAACTTTTTGGGGCAAGTTTATTTACTCAATGTTCCAGAAGAACAGCATGATGAATTACGTGAAGCAGCTAGACTGTTAGATTTACGAGTCACAGAAATGAAAGAGCGTATGCAAACGGTAAAAGTAGATCGCGCGGTAAATGTAGTGGCATTAAATTTAAGTTTTGAATTATTACAAGAAAAGCACAAAAATGCCTTAATGGAAAAAGTGTTACAAGATCAAATTCAGCAATTATCGGCATCCTTAGAAAATATTTTGACGAGGACAACAAATCAACAACCAGCGTACGAAATTCAATAAACGCGGTGTTTTGTCAAAATAAATACTAGTTAATTTTGCTGATTTGCGTTAGTATAAAGATTCTAAAGATTACCTGAGATGTTCGCCAAAGGGTTACGTCCCTGAGCCGATACTTATATACTTCGAGTTGGTTCTCTATGTTGTTGGTGTGCAAGCTTAGTATGCTCTTGTAGCTGAGCGATAAGACATAATTAAGAAGCCTAAAAATGACTATAACTAACTCCCTTGAACCGTCGGGTTCAAGGACCGACCACCCGCAACGGCATCTCGGGGCTTTTCTCAAATTCAACTCATAATTATGCACAGTACTACACAAAAAACCATTCAAAGTCGTCATAATATACGCCAACAAATCCGCAAAACTCGGCAAAATTTAACCGCGCTTGAGCAAACCCAAGCGGAACAAAATATTACCCAACAAGCGATGGATTTAATTACTCTGCGACAAGCTCAAAATATTGCATTATATCTGGCTTTTGATGGAGAAATCTCCACACAATTACTGATCGAAAAACTCTGGCAACAAGGTAAAAACGTCTATTTACCAGTATTACACCCGTTTTGTCCGGGATATTTATTATTCTTGCAACATCGTCCTAATATTCCATTAATGAGAAATAAATTTGGTATTTTGGAACCGCAGTTAAATGTGCAAAATGTATTGCCAGTAGAGCAACTTGATATAATTTTTACTCCATTGGTCGCTTTCGACCAACAGGGTAATCGTTTAGGTATGGGCGGTGGATTTTATGACCGTACTTTACAGGGTTGGCAGCAAAAATCTTTCATCCCTGTCGGATTGGCACATCAATGCCAACAGGTAGAATCACTTCCAATAGAAAGTTGGGATATGCCGTTGTTTGGGATTTTGGTAGCATAAATATCATTTTTCTGACAAGATATTATTTTTTAATACCTGAATAAATTTCTTGAGATTCGGATTCGCATTATTTTTATTCCAAATCAGTTCCAGAATATAGTAACAGTTACCTTCAATTTCAATACCGACAGTATTCTCTGTTACTAAGTGCAAGCGATGTTGTGGTAACAAAAAGACAGCTTGTTTATTTAATTCAATATTAAATAAACAAGTTCTGAAATTGGGATATTCTTTATATAAAGTAAAATCAATATTATTTTTTATAAAGTAATTCGTACTACACATTTCAGCATAAGAGACCTCTTTAGGATCTTCTCGAATAATCGGATATTGAGCGACTTCTTTTAATGAAATAGACTGACGACCTGCAAGCGGATGAGCTTTGTTCACAATGGCACAAAGTTGATCTGTTTGTAATGGAAGTGTGTTGAAACTGTCAAATTTATCAATAATATTAGGACGCAGAATCAATCCTACATCATACTCATTGGAATGAATAAAATTAATAATTTCATCAAGCTCACCATCCCGATAATCAATATTGACTGAATGATATTTTTCTCTGAATTCATCAATGGTTTTAACTAAAAGATGGCTAAAAGCTTCACCTAAATAACCAATCGACAGTTTTTGTTTGGCTTTTCCAGTGAAATTATGTATGGTAGAAACTGAATTTTCAAATTGTTTAAGAATCTTTTTTGCTTCACTAAATACTAAAATTCCCGTCGTAGTCAGTTTTACGTTATGCGTATCTCGAAAAAATAATTCATCACCAAAGAAGTCTTCTAATCTTTGAATATGCCGACTTAGAACAGGTTGTGTTAGGTTTAATGCTTGTGCGGTTTTAGTAAAATTAAGTGTTTCAGCAAGCATAATATATTCTTTTAATAATTGAATTTTCATTGTTTTTCTAATTCTACCTAGTTGTTAATTCTACCACGATTAGCCAATACTTAAAAATATACTATACCTTGCTGTATTCACTATCAAGTGTTTGTTATGTAAAAATTGAATAACTATGAATAAAAAAAGAATTTCTCAAGTTTTTATGTGAAATGTATCTTTAGCACCAGTTCAGCAATTCAGACTGATTCTAAAAAATTAATTTTATTTCATAATAAACAACTCAAGGAGTTCTCTATGGTTATTAAAGGCAACTACGAAAATGATTCAGGCAAACGCAAAGAGTTATCTCATAAAGAATTGAAAACAATTCCTCATATGCCTTTTGAAGAATATTCTGAAATCTTAAAAGGCTGTATCAAAATGAAACGTGAGCGTGGCATTTTGGAAGCTCGTATGCACACCAATGGCGGACCTGTACAATGGAGTGCGGAATTACACCAAGGATTACATTATTTCTTTGACTGGGCTGGTCGTGACCCAGATAACGAAGTCATTATTTTAGGCGGTATTGGTCCAGATACATTTAAAGGTATTGGTCGTACCGATGAAAATGGCGAATGGCAACCAGCCATTGAATTTGGTTCTTCCCCTGAAATTGCATGGCATATGTATAACTATCAATACTATGATGGTACTAACGATATTGAAGGTCAAATCTTTGACGTTGAAGTACCGACCATCGGTGTTTGGACTGGGGCTACATTCCACTCTGACTTAGTATTATTCAGCGATATTACGTTAGCCACTGAAGACGCTTGGACAACAGAAATGCACTTCCGTACTAATATGGTACCGGGTGACGGAGTACAAATTGCTTGGCGTGAATTAATGGGCCGTAAACGTTTTGCTTACGCTGAATTAACCGGTGAAATCATTACTGCTCGTAAAGCATTAGCGTTAGGTATGATTAACGAGATTTGTGAAGATACTGAAGCTGCTTATAAACGTGCTTGGGAAATTGCCGATTTAATTATGCAAACAGGCACACGTGTGACTCGTCGTATCACCACTCAAATCTTACGCCAGCCTTGGAAAGAAGATATTTCTAAAGAATTGCGTGGTTCCTTTGCAACAGAGATGTTTGTAACCGCAACAGAACACAGCCCACACGAAGCAAGTTTCTGGGATCAAGCGAAAGAAGAAGCGGCTCTTGTGCGTGCTGCAGAGAAAAAAGGTAAAGTGGTTCGCCCTCGTATTGGTGGTGGCTACGAAGAAGATGAAATTAAATAGTTTTTTCTGAGGCTTACAATAAAGTAATAAAAGGAGATGCTCATGTTTGTTAGGGTTACAGGGCATCTTCTTTTTCAATTTTTTCTCAGTTTTTTCTTTTTTATTAAGGAGAACTAATGATGAATAGTTCAACCGTTGCGGCAAAGGGAAAACTAAATTTTGGTAAACAAGGTTGGATGGTTGTGGTATTACAAGCCTGTATCTTTTGGGTGGTGGCAGGCTGTACCACGCATGGATTAAATATCATATTACCTGGTTTATCAGAAACCTACCATTTAGATTACAATCAATTATTAATGGCAGCCACACCAGCTGCTTGGTTAGCCATTCCAGCCGCCCCATTTTGTTCTTGGTTGATTCAAAAAAAAGGCATTAAGTTTAATTTAATTTTCTGTTTGATAGGATGCATTATCAGTTATGGATTATTAGGGTATTGTAGTAGTATCACCAGTTTTGTCATTTGCTTTGGTTTAGAATCTTTTTTTGCTACAGGATTTGGCTATATTGGTGGTACCGCACTTATCGCAAACTGGTTTGTAAAAAAACAAAGTTTAGCATTAGGATTTTGTACTTTCGGTCAAACATTTTCCTCCGCTTTTTTTGTGCCTGTATTAGCTTGGTCTTTTGCAACATTCACTTTTCAAAATGGTTTTTGGCTGATGTCTGTGCTGATGGCAATCATTTTATTTGTGGTGATTTTCTTTGTAGCAAATCGTCCCGAAGATGTGGGTTTGCTGCCAGATAATGAAGAACCATCTCTTCTTTCTCAATCTGAACAAGAAAAAGTTTCAGATGAATATCCTGATTTAAATTTCCGAACATTGCTAAAAATGAAAGATATTTGGCTGATTGGTACAGTAAGAGGGTTTATTTATATTGTATTGGTTGGTGTAACCGCACAGATTATTCCACGTTTGGTCTCTTTGGGATTAGAACTTAATCAAGCTATTACTTACATGTCAGGTGCTGCTTTGTTTGGTACTTTTGGGGCTTATACTTGGGGTTGGCTAAATGATAAGTTAGGGATCAAAGTCGCTTTTAGTTTCTACACTATTTGGTGGATTATTGCCATCATATTAAACATTATCCCCGAATCGCAAACAGCGTTATTAGTTTCACTTGGGATGATTGGTTTAGCATTACCGGGGGCGACCAATTATTGTACTGCATTTACTTCTGCCAAGTTTCCACGTTCAGCCTATGCTAAAGCAATGGGGATAGCCCATCCAATTGAGTCAGTTCTTCGTTGTTGTGCTTTTTCTATTGTGGCATTTGGTTTAGCTTATTTGGGTGGTTATACCGGCGCTTATTTATTACTTATCGCTATTGGTGTGATCACTATTATCTTGATTTGGCTAACAAATTTAACGCCTCTCGGTCCCGTTCAATCAAACCGAAAGTAAGGATATATTTCTGAGATTACGAAATAAAATCGCTATTCACTTTAGCAAACGTATTATATTGTAGGAGAAAAAAAATGAAAGACGTAGTTATTGTTTCCGCTGCAAGAACACCGATTGGCAGTTTTGGTGGTTGTTTTAAAGATGTTAGTGCGGTGGAATTAGGTAAAATTGCAGTTCAAGAGGCCATTCAGCGAGCTGGCATTAATCCTCAAGAAATTGATGAAGTTATTTTTGGGAATGTGCTGTCTGCTGGCTTAGGGCAAAATGTGGCAAGACAAGTGGCTATTAATGCGGATATTCCCGAGCAAGTGCCTTCCTTTACGGTGAGTAAAGTTTGTGGTTCAGGATTAAAGTCGGTTATTCTTGGGGCACAATCTATTATATGTGGCGATGCCGATGTGGTGGTTGTCGGTGGTACGGAAAGCATGAGTAATGCGGCTTACGTCTTACCGTCTGCTCGCTGGGGAGCCAGAATGGGAGAGGCTAAACTGATTGATACAATGATTAAAGATGGTTTAGTAGATGCGTTTTCTAGTGTTCATATGGGGATTACGGCAGAAAATTTAGCTGAACAATTTAATCTTAGCCGTGAAGAATTAGATCAATTTGCATTATCTAGCCAATTAAAAGCGGAACAGGCTCAAAAATCAGGTAAATTTAAAGACGAAATTGTGCCAGTAGAAGTGAAAAGTAAAAAATCTTCGGTCTTAGTTAGTGAAGATGAACATCCTCGGCATGGTTCAACCCTTGAGGGGTTAGCAAAACTAAGACCGGCTTTTAAACCTGATGGTGTGGTAACAGCAGGTAATGCTTCTGGTATTAATGATGGAGCCGCCGCATTAATTCTAATGAGTAAAGAAAAAGCACAATCTTTAGGTTTAAAACCATTGGCAGAACTTAAATCTTGGGCAAGTGCAGGCGTGGATCCACAACGTATGGGCTATGGACCGGTACCATCAACTCGTAGAGCATTGGAAAAAGCTCAGTTAGCTATTTCAGATCTTGATGTGATTGAAGCCAATGAAGCATTCGCGGCTCAGGCGTTAACTGTGGTTAAAGAATTAGGGTTAGATCCAGATAAAACCAATGTTAATGGTGGGGCAATTGCATTAGGACATCCAATTGGTGCATCAGGAGCCAGAATTTTGGTGTCTTTGCTGTATGAAATGCAAAAACAACAGGCAAAAAATGGGTTGGCAACGCTCTGTGTGGGTGGTGGTCAAGGCGTTTCTGTGGTGTTAAGTGCGGTGTAAATTTAAGGTATTTTGCCTACAAAATTTTTTGTAGGCATTTTTATTTTAGGGGGGAAAATGAGCTCAAAAGAATAACAAACCTTATTCAACAATAAAAATGATAATGAAAAATACGATCTTGTCTTAAAACGAATGATCAAACAGGACAATTTATGGTTTTTAGATAAAGAAGGGGAGTTAGTTTTTTACACTAATGAAGAAAGGAAAAATTTTGTCCCTTTATGGTCAGATGAAGAATTAGCTCTATCTAATCCACCTACAAATAGCAACATTAAGGCTGTAGAAATGGACGTGGAAACATTTTTATTGCAATTTACCGTCTTTTTATTTAATAGTCAAACACAATTGGTCATTTCTCCAACACCAAATGATGAACAGATGATTATACAAAACGCCTTGGCGTTTGCTCGTGATTTAATTGAAGTTATTCGGGTAGAGCAAAGCGAAGAAAAAGCCTTATATTATTTAGGTGAATTAAAGAAAATTATAAAAATGTAAGCCCAAGTACCACAAAGTGCGGTAAAATTTTTGAGAATTTCTACCGCACTTTGCTCACAAAATATCAGATGAATTTGTAAACTTAAATATTGTTTTTTAGCACCTGAATAAATCTTTCCAAATTTGGATTTAAATTATCTTTATTCCAGATTAATTCTAAAATATGAAAACAGTTATCTTGAATCAAGACACCAACCGTATTCCGTATTATGGGTTAACAAATGTAAACGATGTTGAGGAACTAGAAATACTGCCATTTGATTAAGTTCTATTTAAAATAAACAAGTGTTGAAATTGGGATATTCTTTTTGCAAGGTAAAATCAATATGATTTTTGATAAAAAAATTCGTGCTAAAATTTTCAGCGTAAGAATGTATTTTTGGGTTTGTCCGAATAATGGGGTAGTTGGCGATTTCTTTTAAAGATGTAAATTGTTGTTTAGCAATAGGGTGAACGCAATTTACAACGGCATAAAGCGGATCTTTTTGTAACGCTAACGTATGGAGATCATCAAATGTATCAACGACATTAGGACGGAGAATTAAACCAAAATCATATTCATTCGCTCGAATAAGATCAACAATTTTACCCAGTTCGGTTTCTTGATAATCCACATTAATGGAATGATATTTTTCCCTAAATTCATCAATGGTTTTAACCAAAATATTGTTAAAGGCATCACCTAAGTAAGCAATAGACAGATGTTTTTTGGCTCTTTCAGTAAAATGATCAATCACTGAAACAGAATGATCAACTTGTTTCAGAATTTTCATCACTTCTTGTTGTATCAATGTTCCCATGGTTGTCAGCCTTACATGACGCGTACTTCGGCGAAATAATGTACCTCCAGCATATTCTTCAAATTCTCGAATATGCCGACTTAATACAGGCTGTGGAATATCTAATTTTTTAGCTGCCTGCGTAAAGTTTAAACTCTCTGTCAATACAATAAATTCTCTTAATAAGGCGATTTTTATTTCATTGAATGAATTGTCTAAATTGTCCATTGCCATAATCACTCTCCTGAAAAGTACAGAATATAACAAATTATATGAAAAATGAATAAATCAAAGCAAATAAAGAATTTCTACTCTATGCTTAGTTTTGCTATTTTTCTCATCAGTAACAGCCAATCAAATCAATAAATTAGGAGAAAATGATGAAACTACAAAATAAAATCGCCATTGTTACTGGAGCGAGTTCTGGCATTGGAGAAGAAACAGCAAAACTCTTTGCTAAAGAGGGAGCTACGGTCATTCTCACGGCTCGTCGTTTAGCTGAATTAGAACGAGTTGCTAATGAAATTAAACAAACTGTACCCCAAGCAAACCTAAAAATTATTCAAGCGGATATTACCATTGAAGATGATTGCAAACGTATTGTTGAAGAAACCGTGAACGATTTTCATCATATAGATATTCTCGTTAATAATGCAGGTATTGCGGATAAACATATGCCTATTACCAAATGTTCTACGGAATGGTGGAATGAAGTCGTTTTAGTTGATCAAACGTCTGTTTTTTATATTACGAAGGCCACTTTAAATCACATGAAACAAGGAACAATCGTTAATATTTCTTCCATTGGCGGTGTTTTTGGCTCTGCTGGAATTTCGTATTCTGCAGCGAAAAGTGCCATGTTAGGCATGACAAAAAATATTGCTATGCAATTTGCGGGCAAGGGAATCCGATGTAATGCCATTTGCCCTGGTCCCACACCAACACCATTAAATACACCAGAAAAATTAGCGACTTTTGATGAGTTTGCTCAGCAATGTGCTAAACATATGAATATGGGTATACCACATACACCAGCAATACAACAAGCACAAGCTATTTTATTTTTTGCATCAGATGATTCTGATGGCATAACAGGTCAAGTGCTGGTGGTGGATAATGGGATTACTTTGTAAAGATCATAGTCTCATTATGTGATATTGACATAACAATAACTTAAAAAAGAATTTCTATGACTTTCTGTTGAATGTTAAATTTCAATCATAAAACAATCCTAATGCTTAAACATTTTTAATGAGGTATTTATTATGGCAAATAAAGTAGTATTAACAGCAGCACTAACTGGTGCGGTCACCCCAAAAGAAATTGCTCCATATATTCCAATCACACCAGCAGAAATTGCGGAAGATGCGTATAAATGTTGGAAAGCGGGGGCATCTGTTGTACATCTTCATATGCGTGATGATGAAGGTCTAGGCACAATGGATAAATATAAATTTAAAGAAACTATTGATCGTATTCGTGATAAATGCGATGTGGTGATTAATGTAACGACCGCCGGCGATCATCGAGCAACAGATGATCAACGTATGGAACATTTAGCATTTGTTCAACCTGAAATAGCTTCATTTGATGCGGGTTCATTTAACTGGATGCCTGGTGGTGTATTCGTTAATTCACCACAATTTTTATCTAAATTAGGTTCAACCATGTTGGAACTTGGTATCAAACCTGAAATTGAGATTTTTGATAGTGGTATGATCCATGCTTGTAAATACTATTTAGAAAAAGGTCATCTTGCTGCCCCAATGCATTTTCAATTAGTCTTAGGTGTGCTTGGTGGGGCAATGGCAACCGTAGAAGATTTAGTCTATCTCAAAAGTTTATTACCAAAAGATTCAACTTGGAGTGCCTTTGGTATTGGACGGGCTCATTTACCGATTTTAATGAGTACATTGGCAATGGGCGGTAATATTCGTGTAGGTTTAGAAGATAACGTCTATTACAAAAAAGGTGTTCATGCAACGAATGTGTCCCTTGTTGAACGTGCTATTCGTATTATTAATGAAGCGGATAAAGCTGTTGCGACACCTGATGAAGCTCGTGAACTTTTAGGGTTGAAAAAAAGATAAATTAGATTTTTAAACTAAGAGGTGGGAGTATGGCACGCAATAGTTTTAAAACTTCTTTATTTGTTATGGCATTAATGACAAGTTTTGGTGTTAATGCTCAAGAGGGTGTATCACCATTACAACCCGGAACTACAACGGGTAATCCTGCGGGTGCTTTACCTCCACCAGGTGTCTATTTCGGTTATGATGTGGACTATGAATGGGGTAAATTACATTCACAAAATGTTCATATTAAAGCCCGTAACGTGAGTATGGTAGCCTCATTAGTATGGTCAACCCCCTATAAAGTGTTAGGTGCTAATTATGCAATGGGTATTGCTCAACCCTATAAATTTGCACATACCACGTTAAATACACCAGTAGGTGAAAGCAAATATTCTAATAATGGTTTAATGAGTACAACTATTATGCCGTTATTGCTTTCTTGGGATTTGGGAGAAGGATTTCATTTAGGCACTGGAGCTGCATTTGTATTTAAAAATGGTAAACATGCCACAGAATGTACTGGTGGAGATTGTAGCAATACACCGAAGAATTTAGCCAATCGCTATTATACTATTCAACCTAATCTTGCTTTAACTTATTTTAAAGATAACTGGACATTCACAGTTAATAATATCTTCGACTTCAATTCTAAAAATAAGAAAACAGATTATCGCTCGGGTAATACCTATTATTTAGATTTAACTGCGGTCAAACGTATTGAGAAATGGACAGTAGGAGCTATTGCGAATTGGACAAAACAATTTACCGACGATAAAAAATCAGGTGTTGTAGTTCAGGGGCTTCATTCGGAGGGAAGTCGAATTGAACACGTTATGTTAGGTCCAATGGCGGGTTATGATTTTGGCGCATTTTCCATTAATGCAAGATTCTTAGCATCCGTTCATTCTAAAAATGATCCTAAAATGCGGTTTTTCCATGTAGGTGTATCTGTTCCCCTATAGAAATAACATATTGTAATAAATAGATAAATTAGGAATTTTTATATGATAAAAAATAAAATCTATTCAAAAGCAGAAATTGCGGAAAAGTTCTACGATGGTATGAAATTAATGGCAGGTATTTTTGCTTGTAAAGGTTGTGCCGATAAATTAGTAGATATTATTGTCGAAAAAGGCTGCAAAAATATTGAACTCATTGCCAATGATGCAGGTGATCCCGGAATTGGTTTGGGGAAACTTTATGATGCACATTTAGTCTCTGTGGCAAATCATTCACATATTGGTATGAATCCCTATGTGACAGAATTAGTTAACCAAGGAATTGTAAAAGTAAACTTAATTCCACAGGGTACTCTGGCTGAAAAAATTCGTGCTGGTGGCTCAGGTTTAGGCGGTGTATTAACAAAAACAGGCTTAGGTACGATTGCACAAGAAGGCCGTGAAATAATTAATGTGGATGGTCAGGATTATATTTTTGAAAAACCATTCCGCGCTGAAATCGCAATTGTTCGTGCAGCTAAAGCAGACAAAATGGGAAACCTAGTTTACAAAGGAGCAGCTCGCAATTTTAATCCTTTAGTCGCAATGGCAGCTGATTTAGTTATTGTTCAAGCGGATGAAATAGTTGAAATTGGAGAAATCGATCCTGAAACAGTCATTACCCCGGGTGTATTTGTTGATATGATTTTGAGTAATGAGGAGGAATAAATTATGGCAGATTCAAAAATACTTATTGCACAAAAAATTGCTAGTTTTTTTAAAGCAGGTGATGTTGTTAATTTGGGGATTGGTATTCCTGGATTAGTTAGGGAATATATTGTTGATGGTGTCCAGCTTCACGCTGAGAATGGTTTGCTTGGTTATGGTGGATCACCAAAACCGGGCGAGGAAGAACCTAACTATGTGAATGCGGGTGGGCAAATCGTGACTTTATTGCCCGGAGCTTCGGTATCAGATAGCGCTGGGGCGTTTGCTCTAGTACGGAGTGGGAAATTAACCGCCGTTGTGTTAGGCGCATTACAGGTAGATAGTGAAGGGAGCATTGCTAACTGGAGTATCCCCGGTGGTCGTATTATGGGGATGGGCGGTGCAATGGATTTAGTATCAGGTGCAAAACAAGTCATTGTTGCGATGGAACATAATGCCAAAAACGGTACAAGTAAAATTTTAGATGTATGTACTTGGCCATTAACCGGTTATAAAGTAGTGGACATCATTGTGACAGAACTTGGTGTTTTTGATGTGACACCGGAAGGTTTGATGGTTCGTGAATTATTTGAAGGCGTAACCAAAGAAGATGTCATCAAACGTACTGAAGCAAAATTAATTTTTAAAGCATAATTAATAGGGGAAAATAAAATGCGTGAAGCAGTCATTGTATCAGCAGTAAGAACACCTGTCGGCCGTTGTAGAGGAGCATTAGCACCTGTTAAAGCATGGGAACTTGGCGCCTTAACCGTTAAAGAAGCCGTTAAACGTTCTGGCATTGATCCAAATGAAATTGATGAAATTATTTTTGGTAACTTATTAAATACAGATTGTGTAAATATGGCTCGCGTAGTAGGACTAGCGGCTGGATTACCGATTACAGTCCCCGGAATTACCTTAAATCGTCAATGTGCCTCTGGAATTAATGCGATTGCTTATGCAGCGGCATTAATTCAAGCCGGTTATGGAGATGTCATGGTGGCCGGTGGAGTGGAAAGTGATTCAACCCGTTGTTATATTATGGATAAACCAACTGATGGTTATCAAGTACGCCCGCCATCTTGGACAATCCCAATGTCAGCGCCCAAAGAAGTTGATGTCCCCATGGGAATAACAGCTGAAAATTTAGCTAAAAAATATGGCTTAACTCGCCAAGAATGTGATGAGTTTGCAGTAGAAAGTCATCGTAAAGCCGCAATTGCTTGGGATAACGGTTATTTTAATGAGCAAATCGTACCTGTTACGGTCAAAACTCGTAAGAGCGACATGATTTTCAGTAAAGATGAGCCATTACGGATAGATTGCAATTTAGCATCTTTAGCAAAACTTCCACCAGCTTTTATTAAAGATGGGATTGTTACAGCTGGTAATAGTTCTCCTATGAGTGATGGTTCCGGTGCAGTGGTTGTAATGGAACGTAAAAAAGCAGAAACTTTAGGCTTAAAAATCTGGGCCAAAGTATCTAGCTTTGCAGCTGTAGGCGTTGATCCTTCTATTATGGGTATCGGTCCTGTTTATGCAACACAAAAATTGTTGAAAAATTTAGGTATGTCTCTTAATGATATTGATCTTATTGAAATGAATGAGGCTTTTGCAGCTCAGTCTATTGCCTGTATTAAAGAGCTTAATATGGATATTAATAAACTCAATGTCAATGGTGGAGCGTTAGCCTTAGGACATCCATTAGCAGGCACTGGTGGTATTTTAGCCACCAAATTAGTTTATGAATTAGAACGTCAGAATTTAGGTACCGGTTTAATTACATTCTGTGCTGGTGGTGGACAAGGGTTTTCTGCATTACTTGAACGTGTTTAAGTTTTTAATAAAAAATTGAGTTCCCTTACAGAACTCAATTTTTATTATCTCATTATGCTACCATCTTCGGCTGTTTAAATACCGTTACTTCCGGTGGTGTTCCGGTAAATTTTTCTACTTGCACAATACAAGTATTCGGTGAATTACCTTGAGCCAGTTTGGATGTACCTTCATCTCGAGTCAATACATTCGGACAACCATTTTTGCATAATGGTTTGTCGGATTTTCCCAAATCTAACGGATCATACCAAGCCCCTTCATGTAAGGCTAATGTCCCTTTAATTACGCCATCAGTCACTACCGCTCCAGCTAACACTTGTCCACGTGGGCTTTCAATTCGTACAATGTCACCATCCACAATACCACGTACTTTCGCATCATCAGGATGAATTAACACTGGTTCACGATCATTTACTGTATATTTTTGACGTAAGGATGTGTGAGCTAATTGACTGTGTAAACGATAATATGGATGTGGTGTCACCAATGCTAATGGGTATTGTTCAGTCACATTACCAGCAAATTCTTCTGGCTCAAACCAATAAGGATGCCCTTTGCAATCATCGTAATTCATTTTAGCAATCACATCAGAAAAAATCTCAATTTTACCTGATGGTGTACCCAACGGATTGAGCAATGGATCCTGACGGAATGGCTCATAACGTACCCATTTTTTCGCTTTTTCACTCACAGGGAATGTAATAGGCTGATTTTCTTCCCAAAATTTTTCGAATCTAGGCATGACAACGCGGTTTTGTCGAGCTGCCGTAAAAGCATCCATATAGAACGACTTCAACCAAGCCATTTCAGATTTTCCTTCAGTAAATTTTTCTTCTACCCCTGCTCTTTTGGCTAATTCGTGGAAAATATCATAATCACTTTTCGCTTCAAATTGTGGTTCAACCACCTGTTTCATTGGATAAATATGTAAAGAAGAATAATCACCGCTCATGGTTAAATCATTACGTTCATAGCTTGTCGTCACAGGTAATACAATATCAGCCATACGAGCAGTTGGTGTCCAATTAATTTCATTCACAATAATAGTTTCTGGTTTTTGCCATGCTTTCACCATTAAATTAGTATCTTGATGATGTACTAATGGATTCCCTCCTGTCCAATAAATTAATTTAATATCAGGGTAAGTAATTTCAGTGCCATTATATTGAATAGTTTTACCTGGATTGAGTAAAGCATCTGATATTCTCGCTAATGGAAAACTAATACTTGCAGCTTTGGTTAACCAAGATTGCCCAGTATTCGAGCTGTTTTCTTCTAACGTCCCAGAAATAGAACTTAAATTTCCTCCTGTGGCAGTGGGTACCCCGCCATTGGAATAATGGTAACTTAAACCAAAACCGCCTCCCGCTAATCCAATTTGACCGAGCATAGCCGCTAGAGTTACTAACATCCAATGGGTTTGCTCTCCATGACGTTGACGCTGCATCCCCCATCCTGCCATTAACATTGTACGTTTTGAACTAAAATCTTGTGCGAGTTGTTTAATAACTTCTGATGGGATACCTGTAATGTTGGCTGCCCACTCTGCATTTTTAGGTTGTCCATCCGTTTTACCTAATAGATATGGTTCAAATTTATCATAACCTTTAGTATATTTTTTAAGAAAGGCAAGATCATGTTTTTGTGTTTCAACCAATGTATAAGCAATACCGAGCATTAATGGCACATCAGTGGCAGTATTGATTGGAATCCATTCTGCACCTAAATAATCACAACTTTCACTACGTACAGGATCAATACAAATAATACGCTTACCTGTCTGTTTAAATTTTTGGAAATATTCAATCCCTTTTTGATCGGTGGATGTCCAAGCAATTCGCATCGTACTAATTGGATTAGCGGACCAAAGTACGATAATATCGGTACTTTCTAAGATAGTTTCCCACGAAGTTTGTTGTTCATAAACCTCAATGGTACCTAACACGTGGGGCATAATGACTTGAGCTGCCCCAGTGGAATAGTCTCCTTTATGACCAACAAACCCACCTGTTGCATTTAAATAACGGTGTAATAGCGTACGGCTTGAGTGCAATGAACCCGAGCTTTTCCAACCATAAGACCCGCCGAAAATATTTTCAGCGCCTCCTTCTGTTCGCACGCGTTTCATTTCACTCGCCACTAAATCAAAGGCTTGCTCCCAAGAAACACGTACCCATTCATCGTGACCACGTAAGCTAGTATCTTTGTTGCCATCTAAATAACCTTTGCGTACCATCGGATATTTTACTCTGGTTTCGCTATAAAGCTGATCCGGCACAACGGATTGCAATTCATTAACCAAGGCAGGTTCAATAGCGGGTCCTGATTTTACCGCTTTACCATTTTCTACCACGACTCCTAGTGGTCCCCAATGAGCGGCGGTAACAATGGTTTTACTCTCTGTCACAGCATGAGCCTTACCGCTAAAAATAGCATTAACCGTACCACCACTTAAGATAGTTGCGCCAGCCATGCTCAATGAAGAATTTTTCAGGAAATTACGGCGATCGTTATCAATTTTGTGTTGTTTTTTCATCATTTTCACCTTATTTTTCGCTTTTATCTTTAGCATTACGTTGTAAATAAATAGTAACGGCTCGCACATCGTTTTCGGTCATAGAAGTACGATCTTTCATAGAGTTAACGACACCAATCCATTGATTAGCCGTATAATGCTCCGCACCAATAGCTGCGTGACATGTACTACAATGGGTTTGATTTAAGTTATTACCAAACGCATTTAAAGAATTACTATCTGATGTCACCGCACTTTTGGCTACATTTACCACTAAACTCACTTCTTTCCATTCAGAATCCGTCACCTCATCATGTACGCTTTTAACTACTTGCACTTTTTCTTTCGCTTCATCACTTAATACTGCCACATTAATACGTTTACCCAACTCCATATAGATTAAACTTTCAGCACCTGCCTGTTGCCAACCTTTCACTGTTGCAATTAACTGCTCACCTTGTTCTTGCCAATCATTGAGCTCTGCATAAGGCATTAAACGAATTTCTTCGCCTGAAACCAGCGTAGCATTGGTTAGTGTTAATGCATAAAGTGTTTTATCTGCTACATTAAATTGTCCAGCATGTTTGGTTAATTCCCCTAAAGCGGCTCCATTATCAACAGGCATTTCAGGCATAAAATGTGCAACACCCTTATGGCAATCAATACAGGTCTGATTATTTTGTTGAGCTTGCAAGTGCATTTTTTGGGCGTCTTCTTTTTGTTCAGAAAACTCCATTGCATCAAAGCTATGGCAACTACGACAAGTGGCAGAATCATTGGATTTTAAATCATCCCATACTTTTTGGGCCAATTCTAAACGATGGGTTTCATAGGCTTCTTTATCCGGCAATTTATTAGTAATGGTGTACCATACATCTTTTAACGCAATAAATTTGGCTTTGACATAATCTAATCCATCATGCGGAACATGGCAGTCAGAACACTCTGCGCGAATCCCTTTACTATTCATAAAATGCACCGAGCCTTCCCATTCTGCTTTTGGATGCTCCATTGAGTGACAACTCACACAAAATTCCGTTGAGCTGGTAGCTTTCATAATGGATTGCACGCCAAACAGAGCTACCGCTCCTACAATCATTAACCCAATTGCGGTTAACCAAGCTACTTTTTTCTTTTTCTGTCCTTGTGACATAGTTCACCCCCATATTTAGTTATATAAAAAATATTATAACGAAACCACATTAATTGTAAGGTTATTATATTAACCTTAATTATTGATGGCAAAAGGGATGTTTAGTAAAGAAGAATAAAAGAAAGAATTGATGATCCAAATCAATAAAAATAACGATTGCGTTATAAACATCAAGAAATAGCGAAATCTTATGCTATTTTAATAATGAAAAGAAATAAAAACACATCGCACTTTAACGCAAAAGTGCGATGTGTTTGCTTGCTATGACATTTTCAAAATCCTTTGCAAAAATCTCGCCGTATGCGATTTTTTATCTTTCATCACTTGTTCTGGCGTGCCTTTGGCGATAATTTCACCACCTCCATTACCACCTTCAGGTCCGAGATCAACGATCCAGTCAGCAGTTTTGATCACGTCTAAATTATGTTCAATCACCACAATGGTATTGCCTTGATCACGTAAGCGGTGCAATACTTCGAGTAATTGTTTAATATCCGCAAAATGTAAACCCGTAGTGGGTTCATCTAGAATATACAAGGTTTTCCCTGTATCTCGCTTAGACAATTCGGTGGCTAACTTTACTCGTTGGGCTTCGCCACCAGATAGCGTGGTAGAAGATTGCCCTAAGCGAATATAAGACAAACCTACATCCATCAGGGTCTGCAATTTACGAGCAATTACAGGGATGGCATCGAAAAATTCGCGGGCTTCTTCCACAGTCATATCTAACACTTGATGAATGGTTTTACCTTTGTAGCGGATTTCCAAAGTTTCACGGTTGTAGCGTTTTCCTTTGCAGTGGTCGCACGGCACATATACATCAGGCAAGAAGTGCATTTCTACTTTTAATACGCCATCGCCTTGACAGGCTTCACAACGCCCACCACGCACATTAAAACTGAAACGACCCACGTTATAACCCCTTGCTCGGGATTCTGGCACACCGGCAAATAGTTCACGAATGGGGGTAAATAAACCGGTATAAGTCGCTGGATTGGAACGCGGAGTACGTCCAATCGGGCTTTGGTTAATGTCGATCACTTTGTCGAAATGTTGCAAGCCATCAATGGATTCATAAGGCGCGAAGTTAATATTATCTGCACGGTTTAATGCATTTTGTGCTAACGGGAATAAGGTATCATTAATTAAAGTGGATTTACCCGAACCTGACACCCCCGTAATACAAGTAAACAAGCCCACTGGAATTTCTAAATTTACCGATTTCAGATTATTTCCTGTGGCACCGTTTAAGCGTAAAATTTTGCTTGGATCAAGTGCGGTGCGTTTTTCGGGAATTTTGATAGTTTCGACCCCTGACAAATATTTGCCTGTAATGGAATGGGGATTTGCCATAATTTCTTGAGCGGTACCTTGTGCAATGACTTCACCACCATGAACCCCCGCCCCCGGTCCAATATCAATAATATGATCTGCTGCTCGAATGGCATCTTCATCATGTTCCACTACGATCACAGTATTACCGAGATTCCGTAAATGAATCAATGTGTTAAGCAAACGTTCATTATCTCGTTGGTGCAACCCAATGGACGGTTCATCTAACACATACATCACACCCACTAAACCGGCACCAATTTGGCTGGCTAAACGAATCCGTTGTGCTTCGCCACCGGAAAGGGTTTCTGCCGAACGAGAAAGGGAAAGATAGTTTAAGCCTACATTGACTAAGAAAGAAAGACGTTCTTTAATTTCTTTCAAAATTTTTTCCGCAATTTTAGCTTTTTGTCCAACTAATGTCAGTTTCTCAAAAAACTGCAAGGCTTCGCCAATGCTCATTTCTGATACATCCGGCAAGTTGGTTTGTCCGATATAAACATGGCGAGCTTCTGGTCGTAAACGTGAACCATCACAATCTATACAAGGACGAGTGCTAATATTTTTAGCTAATTCTTCACGTACAGACATTGATTCCGTTTCTTTATAACGGCGAGCCATATTATTTAAAATTCCTTCAAAAGGATGACGACGGATAACTTTATCGCCCCGATCATTTAAATAACTAAACTCAATTTCTTCTTTACCCGAACCGTGCAACACAATATCGTGAATTTTTTTCGGTAGTTTTTCAAATGGGGTTTCTACATCAAAATCATAATGTCTGGCTAAAGATGTTAACATTTGATAATAATAGAAATTACGCCGATCCCAACCTTTAATAGCCCCACCGGCTAAAGAAATAGACGGATTTTGCACGACGCGTTTTTCATCAAAAAATTGTTGTACGCCTAAACCATCACAAGTGGGACAAGCCCCAGCCGGATTATTAAAAGAAAATAACCTCGGTTCTAATTCTGGTACGGAATATCCACAATGGGAACAAGCAAAATTTGCAGAAAAAACCCATTCTTCGGCTTTTTCATCTTCCATATTAGCGACAACAGCGGTACCACCGGATAATTCTAGAGTCGTTTCAAAGGATTCTGCTAATCTGGTGGCTAAATCCGGTCTGACTTTAAAACGATCAACTACCACTTCAATGGTGTGTTTTTTCTGCAATTCTAATGTCGGAGGATCGGATAAATCACAAATTTCACCGTCAATTCTAGCTCGAATATAGCCTTGAGCAGCAATTTGTTGTAAAATCTTCACATGCTCACCTTTGCGAGCTTTCACTACTGGGGCAAGCAACATCATTTTGCTATTTTCAGGCAAACTCAATACCTTATCTACCATTTGTGAAATAGTTTGAGCCGCCAATGGTTCATTGTGCGTTGGACAACGTGGTTCGCCCACTCGAGCAAACAGCAAGCGTAAATAATCGTGAATTTCCGTTACCGTTCCTACCGTTGAACGAGGATTGTGCGATGTGGATTTCTGTTCAATGGAAATTGCGGGTGAAAGCCCTTCAATGCTGTCCACATCTGGTTTCTCCATTAAGGAAAGAAACTGCCGAGCATACGCCGACAAACTTTCTACATAGCGACGTTGCCCCTCTGCATAGAGTGTATCAAAAGCTAAAGATGATTTTCCCGACCCCGATAATCCGGTAATAACGATTAATTTATCACGTGGAATGGTTAAGTTAATATTTTTTAAATTATGGGTTCTTGCCCCTCGAATGTCTATTTGATCCATTGTCTGCCCCATAGCAGTACGAAAAAAGTAAAATTTTGGAAAGCATATCACATATTTTAATCTCTGTTAAAATAACCAGTAAAAAATATGGATTTTTTTTTTATTTTAGGGCAGAATATTGTCTAAATTAACCATTAATCGAGGAAATTATGGCAGGAGTTAATAAAGTCATTATCGTTGGTCGCTTAGGTAACGACCCGGAAATTCGTACCATGCCAAACGGCGATGCAGTCGCCAATATTAGTGTTGCGACGAGTGAAAGTTGGAATGATAAAAATACTGGTGAACGGCGTGAAATCACTGAATGGCATCGCATTGTGTTCTATCGTCGTCAAGCGGAAGTGGTGGGTGAATACTTACGCAAAGGTTCACAAGTTTATGTCGAAGGTCGTTTACGTACCCGGAAATGGCAAGATCAGAGCGGACAAGATCGTTACACCACTGAAATTCAAGGCGATGTCATGCAAATGTTAGACAGTCGCAATACAAACCAAGGTGGATTTAACCAAGATAACGGTGGCTTTGCCGGCAACGGTAATTTTGCTGGGCAACAATCTGGTAGTTATTCACGCTCAACATCTGTACCTCGTCAACCTCAGCAAACACAAAAAGTAGCGCCCGTAAATGAACCTCCTTTAGACAATTTTGATGATGATATCCCGTTTTAAACAATAATCAATTTACGAAGAAACGCTGGTTTATTCTAGCGTTTCTTTTTATTTTAATTAACATAAATATATGAACACATTAGTTAACTCACTCAAATCTGATCACGTCATTGCTTATCCTACCGAAGCCGTATTCGGTTTAGGTTGTAATCCGCTAAGCCAAACTGCGGTGGAAAAATTATTAATTTTAAAACAACGCTCGGTGGAAAAAGGGTTGATTTTAGTGGCACCAGATATAAATTTTTTGTTACCATTTATTGACACAAAAAATTTCACATCACAGAACTGGGAGAGATTACAAGGGCAATATGATCACCCAACCACTTGGGTGGTACCCGTTCGCACGGATGTACCACAATTTTTGACTGGAAAATTTAATAACATTGCGGTTCGTTTGTGCCGTCATCCAGCAGTGGAACAATTATGTTATGCCGCTGGTTTTGCCTTAACCTCAACCAGTGCTAATTTGACTGGCTTACCGCCCTGTAAAACAGCAGCAGACGTGCGGTCACAATTTGGTGAGAATTTCCCTGTGTTAGATATGCCAGTAGGCAATGCAACAAATCCATCAGAAATTCGGGATTTATTTACTAATCAATTATTTAGACAAGGATAACAAATGGATAAATATGCGGTGTGGGGCAATCCAATAGCCCAAAGTAAATCTCCTCAGATTCATCAGTTTTTTGCTCAACAAACTAGGCAGAAAATGGAATATGTGGCAATATTAGGGGATGAAGTTCATTTTGAATCCCAACTTCTGGCATTTTTTGCAGAAGGGGCTAAAGGGTGTAATATTACTGCTCCTTTTAAACAGCGTGCTTACCAACTTGCTCAAGTTTATAGTGAACGCGCATTAACCGCAGGTGCCTGTAACACATTGAAAAAATTAGATAATGGTGAACTCTATGCAGACAATACAGATGGTGCTGGGTTAGTCAGTGATTTACAACGTTTAGATTGGTTAAAACCCAATCAGTCTATCTTAATTTTAGGGGCGGGTGGGGCAACGCAAGGCGTATTATTACCTTTATTACAAGCTCGACAAAATATTACGATTGCTAACCGCACTTTAGCCAAAGCACAAGATTTAGCGGATAAATTCGCACAATATGGTAAAGTAAGTGCGGTGCAATTAAACGACATTCCCGCGCATCAATTTAATTTAGTGATTAATGCGACATCTTTAGGATTACAAGGGCAAACTGCTCCGATTAATCAAGACATTCTGAAATTAGCTCATGCCGTTTATGATATGCAGTATGCTAAACAATGTGACACGCCATTTATAGCTTGGGCAAAATCTCTTGGCGTACAGAATCTCAGTGACGGTTTTGGTATGTTGGTAGGACAAGCCGCTCATTCTTTTGCGTTATGGCGTGGTGTTATGCCAGACGTTACTTCCCTAATAATACAAGAGATAATCTAATGGAATATATACAAACTTTATTTTTAGATCTGGTCAGCTCATCACATTTTATTATTTTAATGAAATTATGCGTTGCCATGTGTCTAGGTGGCATCATTGGTTTAGAACGTGAATTAAAACGTAAACCTGTCGGGGTAAAAACCTGTGTCATTATTTCTATTACGACCAGTATTTTAACCATTGTTTCCATTCAATCGGCAGAATATTATGCGGAAGCCTCACAAAATATCCGTACCGATCCGATGCGATTAGCCGCACAAGTAATTAGTGGCATAGGTTTTCTTGGTGCGGGTGTTATTTTACGTAAAAGCAATGATGCCATTTCAGGCTTAACCACCGCTGCGATTATTTGGGCCGCAGCGGGAATCGGTATTGCATCAGGGGCTGGCTTTTTCTTTGATGCTATTCTTGCGACCTTGATGATTTTTATTGCCATTCGTTTAAGTCCAATTGTGCAACGTTATGTACAGCGTCACCGTCCTCCAGATATTAAAGCGACTTTAACGGTTCATCTCAATGATATGGCTGGTATTAGTAAAATTAAAACCTTATTTGCACAACAACATTGTGATATTGAGGATATGAATATTAAGGATTTATATCATGGGGAAATTAAGTTGGATTTACGAGCTGATTTAGAAGATAAAGAAATTTTACATCGTCTTTACGGTGAAATTAAATTGATTCCAGAAGTACTTGGGGTTGATTTGGAAAGTAAATAATACAATAAGCTATTTTATAAGGAATTCGTTATGACAACACAACTTATCGCAGAACTTAATCAAATTGTTGGTAAAAACTACGTTATTACCGATCCTGCTAAAAATGAACAATATCGGAGTGGCTATCGTTTCGGTTCGGGTAAAGCTATCGCTGTAGTTCGTCCTGCAACCTTAATTGAATTTTGGCGAGTATTAAAAGTCTGTGTTGCCTCAGATGTTATTGTTATTTCACAAGCCGCTAATACTGGACTCACCGGTGGCTCAACCCCAAGCGGTAATGATTATGATCGTGATATTGTGATTATTAATGCTATGCGAATTGATGGTATTCAACTGATTAACAATGCGCAACAAGTAGTGTGTTTACCCGGTTCGACATTGAACGAACTAGAACTGTTATTAAAACCACATCAACGTGAACCCCATTCGGTGATTGGTTCATCTTGCATTGGTGCTTCTGTCATTGGTGGAATCTGTAATAATTCCGGTGGGGCATTAGTGCAACGAGGTCCAGCTTATACTGAAATGGCAGTTTTTGCTCAATTAGATGAAAAAGGCGAATTGTCTTTACATAACCATTTAGGTATTGATCTTGGTGACAATCCAGAACAAATTTTACAGAATTTACAGGCTGGTAATTATCGTCCTGAACAAATTCAACAAACTGAAAAACGTGGACATGACCATGCCTATTGTCATCATGTTCGTCAAGTGGATGAAGATAGCCCCGCTCGTTTTAATGCTGATCCTAATCGACATTATGAAGCATCTGGGTGCGCTGGTAAATTGGCTATTTTTGCGGTACGGCTTGATACCTTTCCATTAGAAAAAGACACCGCTGTTTTTTATATTGGAACGAATCAAACCGATGTACTTAATAATATTCGTCGTCATATGTTAAGCAATTTTCGACAACTACCTATTTCAGGCGAATATATTCATCGTGATGCCTTTGATGTAGCGGCAAAATATGGCAAAGATACCTTTTGGGTGATTAGAAAATTTGGTACTCATCGACTTCCAGCGTTATTCGCCTTAAAATCAAAAGTGGATCGTTTCGCTAAAAAAATCGGATTACAGGATTTCAGCGATAAATTACTGCAATTTGGATCTAAGTTTATTCCACAGCATTTACCCAAAAGTTTACGTCAATATCGAGACAAATATGAACATCATTTAATTATAAAAATGGGCGGAACAGGGATACAAGAAGCTCGAGATTATTTAACGCATTATTTTAATGATCCAAACCATGGTGGCTATTTTGAATGTGATGCCAATGAAACACAAGCTGCTATGTTACATCGTTTTGCGGTTGCATCTGCCGCCATTCGTTATCGAGCCATTCATGCTGAGGAAGTTGAAGATCTCGTTGCGCTTGATATTGCACTAAGACGGAATGACGATCAGTGGTTTGAAACATTACCTGATGAAATTAACCAGAAAATCAGCCATAAACTCTATTATGGACATTTTATGTGTTATGTATTTCATCAGGATTATATTGTGAAAAAAGGTCATGATTGTCATGCTTTAGAAGAAGAAATGTTAGCAATATTAGATAAACGAGGAGCCAAATATCCGGCTGAACATAATGTTGGACATTTATATGAAGCAAAACCTGAACTACGTAAATTTTATCGCAACCTTGATCCAACGAATAGTTTTAATCCGGGCATAGGGAAAACATCTAAGAAAAAATATTGGGCTTAGCTACCTTTATTTAATATATAAAAAGAGTGCGGTGGAAAACTCACAATTTTTCCACCGCACTCTTTTATCTTTCTATTTCGCTATCTAGGTATAATTGGCTAGAAATTAGCAACCATTTTGTCTATTATGCCCCACTATCTATCTTCACAAGAAAAAAGCTCACTAAAAAGTGAGCTTTTAATTATTAATTATAGATTATTCCGCAGTAGCTTCAGTGACTACTTCTGGGCGATCAACTAGCTCAATGTATGCCATTGGAGCATTATCACCGGCACGGAAACCACATTTTAAAATACGGGTGTAACCACCAGCACGTTGAGCAAAACGTGGACCTAATTCATTAAATAATTTTGCAACAGTTTCAATGCTGCGTGTACGAGCAAAAGCTAAACGGCGATTTGCTACGCTGTCTATTTTTGCTAATGTAATTAACGGTTCAACTACACGGCGTAATTCTTTTGCTTTTGGCACAGTTGTCTTAATGATCTCGTGACCAATTAAAGAACTTGCCATATTACGAAACATCGCTTGGCGATGGCTACTATTACGGTTTAGTTGACGACCACTCTTACGATGGCGCATGATCTTATCCTTCTCAGAAAAATCTTAACCTAATTGACCATTAATCTTCAGCAATACTTGCTGGTGGCCAATTTTCAAGGCGCATACCAAGTGATAGACCACGAGAAGCGAGGACATCCTTAATTTCAGTAAGAGATTTCTTACCCAGATTAGGTGTTTTTAATAACTCCACTTCAGTACGTTGGACTAAATCACCGATATAATGAATTGTTTCTGCTTTCAAACAGTTAGCAGAACGAACTGTCAACTCTAAGTCATCTACAGGACGGAGTAAAATCGGATCAAATTCCGGTTTTTCTTCCTTGACTTCTGGCTGACGAACATCTCGCAAATCAACGAATGCATCAAGCTGTTCCGCTAAAATTGTTGCAGCACGACGAATTGCTTCTTCTGGATCAATAGTGCCGTTTGTTTCTAACTCAATAACTAACTTATCTAAGTCAGTACGCTGTTCAACACGTGCTGCTTCTACATTGTAAGCAATACGATCAACAGGACTATAACAAGCATCTACTAACAGACGACCAATTGGACGTTCTTCATCCTGAGTATGTACACGAGCAGAAGCAGGAACATAACCTCTACCACGTTGTACACGAATACGCATATTAACAGATGCATTTTCATCAGTTAAATGACAAATTACATGATCAGGATTTACGATTTCTACATCACCATCATGGGTAATGTCAGCTGCAACAACAGGGCCAATTCCAGATTTGTTTAGTGTCAGAAATACATCATCTTTATTCTGAACTTTAACCGCTAGGCCTTTTAAGTTTAGAAGCACTTCAAGAATATCTTCTTGAACACCCTCTTTACTACTGTATTCATGCAATACGCCTTCAATTTCTACTTCAGTGACAGCACAACCTGGCATTGAAGATAAAAGAATACGACGCAATGCATTACCTAGAGTATGGCCAAAACCACGCTCTAACGGTTCTAAGATCACTTTAGCATGGGTTGGGCTAATTTGCTCAATATCAACTAAATGTGGCTTTAAAAATTCTGTAACAGAACCCTGCATTTTATCCTCTCTTTGCTTGTAAGCTTAACTATTATTTAGAGTAAAGCTCAACGATCAGATGTTCATTAATGTCTGCTGATAAATCAGAACGTTCAGGAACACGTTTGAACACACCTTCCATTTTTGCAGAATCAACTTCTAACCAAGTTGGTTTTTCTCTTTGTTCTGCTAATTCCAATGATGCTTTGATACGCGCTTGTTTTTTAGATTTCTCACGCACAGCAATCACATCATCAATGGAAACTTGGAAAGATGGGATATTGACAACACGACCGTTGACAACAATCGCTTTGTGGCTCACTAACTGGCGAGCTTCTGCACGAGTGGCAGCAAATCCCATACGATAAACAACGTTATCCAAGCGACCTTCTAATAGGACTAACAAGTTTTCACCCGTATTACCTTTTAAGCGGTTCGCTTCTTTATAATAATTACGGAATTGACGTTCTAAAATACCGTAGATACGGCGAACTTTTTGTTTTTCACGTAACTGACTACCATAGTCAGATAAACGTGGTTTGCGAGCACCGTGTTGACCAGGTGCTGTATCAATTTTACATTTAGAATCGATAGCACGCACGCCTGATTTAAGAAATAAATCAGTGCCTTCACGACGGCTTAGCTTGAGTTTTGGACCCAAATATCTTGCCATTTTCTTTCTCCAATTATCCTAACGTCAAATTAAACACGACGTTTTTTCGGTGGACGACAACCGTTATGAGGAATCGGAGTCACATCGGTAATATTCGTGATTTTGAATCCTGCTGCATTTAATGCACGGATGGTTGATTCACGACCTGGACCCGGACCTTTAACCATAACTTCCAAGTTCTTTAAGCCAAATTCTTTGACAACTTCAGCACAACGCTCTGCTGCAACCTGTGCGGCGAACGGAGTGGATTTACGAGAACCACGGAAACCTGAACCACCTGCGGTTGCCCATGCAAGAGCATTACCTTGACGGTCAGTAATAGTCACGATTGTATTATTGAAAGAGGCGTGAATGTGAGCTACGCCATCTACAACTTGTTTTTTTACACGTTTACGTGCACGAACTGGTGTTTTAGCCATTAATCTTTACCCCGACTTATTTTTTGATCGGCTTACGTGGACCCTTACGGGTACGCGCATTCGTTTTAGTACGTTGACCACGTACCGGTAAGCCACGACGATGACGTAATCCACGATAACAACCAAGGTCTAATAGACGTTTGATGTTTAGTGTTACTTCACGGCGTAAGTCACCTTCAACGGTAAATTTACCAACTTCGTCACGCAGTTTATCAATCTGCTCTTCAGACAATTCTCTGATCTTAACGCTTTCAGCAATACCTGTAGCGACACAAATAGCTTGCGCACGGGTTTTACCGATACCATAAATTGCGGTTAAAGCGATTACAGTATGTTTATGATCAGGAATGTTAATGCCTGCAATACGGGCCACTATGCACTCCTATTTTTTTTAACTAATTTGATATATTGATCTTGAAAAGCCCGTTTCAGGATACTCAAACAATATACCAAGGACATAAATGAGCTGAGCAGTATACCTGCTCAACTGGTTCTTTGCAAGAAAAAATTATCAATTAACCTTGACGTTGTTTATGTTTCGGGTCGGTACATAATACACGCACCACACCTTCACGTCTTACAATTTTACAGTTACGACAAATTCTCTTTACGGAAGCACGAACTTTCATTGCTTATCCTTTCTTTATAAAATGGACAAATTATTGTCCAAAACCTTTAAGGTTTGCCTTTTTCAACGCAGATTCATATTTGGTTGACATTAAATGACTTTGAATCTGCACGATGAAATCCATAATTACCACTACAACGATGAGCAAAGATGTACCACCAAAATAGAATTGTACATTCCAAGCTGACATCATAATGTAAGGCACTAAACATACGAATACAATATAAAGACCTCCCACTAAAGTGAGACGAGTCATAATTTTATCAATATAACGTGATGTTTGTTCGCCTGGTCTAATTCCGGGGATGAATGCTCCAGATTTTTTCAAATTATCGGCTGTATCACGGGGATTAAATTGCATTGCAGCATAGAAAAAGCTAAAGAACATAATTGCTGCCGCATAAACAATCAAATAAATCGGCTGACCTGGTTGTAACATTAACGATAAATTCGTTAACCACTCCAAGCTAGAACCCTCTCCAAACCAAGACGTTATTGTTGCTGGAAACAAAATAATACTTGATGCAAAGATTGCGGGAATCACCCCTGCCATATTTACTTTTAACGGTAAATGAGATGAACCTCCACCTAATATTTGACGACCTTGCTGACGTTTAGCATATTCAACTTTAACTCGACGTTGTCCACGTTCAACAAAGACAACGAAATAGGTTACTGCAAACACAATTACGGCAATCAATAAAAGAACTAACGGATGCATTTGCCCTTGACGCGCCTGCTCAATAGTTTGACCAATTGCAGCTGGAAGACCCGCTACGATACCTGCAAAGATAATTAATGAAATACCGTTACCAATTCCACGTTCTGTAATTTGTTCGCCTAACCACATTAAGAACATCGTTCCTGTGACAAGACTAATTACCGCCGTAAAATAGAAACCAAAGCCTAAGTTAGGAACCAGACCCGGTAACATACTTGGTAAGCCGGTGGAAATACCAATCGCTTGTAATGTTGCAAGTCCTAACGTTGCATAACGTGTGTACTTACTCATTTTACGGCGACCAGACTCACCTTCTTTCTTTAATTCATTTAATGCAGGATAAACCGTGGCAAGCAACTGAATAATAATCGATGCCGAGATATACGGCATAATACCCAGAGCGAAAATTGACGCACGGCTTAATGCACCACCAGAGAACATATTAAACATTTCAATGATGGTGCCTTTTTGCTGTTCAATTAATTGAGCTAACACGGCTGCATCAATACCAGGAACCGGAATGAAAGAACCAATACGGAAAACGATGAGTGCACCTAATACAAAAAGCAATCTACTTTTAAGTTCACCCTTACCGCTTTGAGTACTTCTACTTTGATAACCTGGTTGCTTAGCCATCTATTAATTATTCCTCAATTGATCCACCAGCAGCTTCAATTGCTGCTTTCGCACCCTTAGTTACACGTAAACCGCGAACAGTTACTGCACCTTTAACTTCACCTGCTAAAATAATTTTAACAAATTGAATTTCTTTAGTGATTAAGTTCGCTGCCTTTAATGAATCTAAAGTGACAACATTACCTTCTACTTTGGTTAAATCATTCAAACGAATTTCAGCAGTTACCGCTGCTTTCATTGATGTGAAACCAAATTTTGGTAAACGACGATATAAAGGCATTTGACCGCCCTCGAAACCACGACGAACACCGCCGCCTGTACGAGATTTTTGACCTTTATGACCACGTCCACCGGTTTTGCCTAAACCTGAACCAATACCACGACCTAAACGCTTAGCACTGTGCTTCGCACCTTCAGCCGGAGATAGAGTATTTAAACGCATTCTCTTACTCCTCTACTTTAACCATATATGAAACTTGGTTAATCATACCACGCACGGATGGAGTATCTTCCAACTCAACAGTATGACGAATATGGCGAAGACCTAAACCTTTTAAGGTGGCTTTATGCTTCGGTAAACGAGCAATAGAGCTACGAGTTTGAGTTACTTTAATCGTTTTTGCCATAATCCATTACCCCAAGATTTCATCAACGGTTTTACCACGTTTAGCGGCAACCATTTCTGGTGATTTCATATTTGCAAGAGCATCAATTGTTGCTCTAACAACGTTAATTGGGTTTGTTGAACCGTATGCTTTAGAAAGAACGTTACGCACACCTGCCACTTCTAACACGGCACGCATTGCACCGCCTGCGATGATACCTGTACCTTCGCTAGCTGGTTGCATAAATACACGAGAACCCGTATGAACACCTTTCACTGGGTGTTGTAATGTACCTTCGTTTAAAGCGACGTTAATCATGTTACGACGTGCTTTTTCCATTGCTTTTTGGATCGCTGCGGGAACCTCGCGTGCTTTACCATAACCAAAACCGATACGACCGTTACCATCGCCTACTACGGTTAATGCAGTAAAGCTCATAATACGACCACCTTTTACAGTTTTTGATACACGGTTTACCGCGATTAGCTTCTCTTGCAGTTCACCAGCTTGTTTTTCGATGTTTGACATCTCAATTTCCTCTATTAGAACTGTAGACCAGCTTCACGAGCAGCGTCCGCTAAAGATTGGACACGACCATGATATTTAAAACCAGAACGATCGAAAGCAACGTCTTTCACGCCTTTCGCTAATGCACGCTCAGCAACAGCTTTACCCACTACTGCAGCAGCATCTTTGTTACCGGTATATTTTACTTGCTCACTAATTGCTTTTTCTACTGTTGAAGCAGCGGCAAGCACTTCTGAACCGTTTGGTGCAATCACTTGTGCATAAATATGACGTGGAGTACGGTGAACCACTAAACGAGTGACACCTTGCTCTTTCATCATATAACGAGCACGAGCTGCACGACGGACACGAGCTGATTTCTTATCCATAGTGTTACCTTAATTATTTTTTCTTCGCTTCTTTAGTACGTACAACTTCGTCTGCATAACGAACCCCTTTACCTTTATAAGGTTCAGGTTTACGATATGCACGAATATCTGCAGCCACTTGACCAATTAATTGTTTGTCAGCACCTTTCAACACGATTTCGGTTTGAGATGGACATTCTGCAGTAATCCCTGCGGGTAAAGTGTGTTCTACTGGATGTGAAAAACCAAGGCTTAAGCCAACTACGTTGCCTTTTACTTGTGCTCTATAACCCACACCGACGAGTTGTAATTTTCTTGTGAAACCTTCGGTAACACCAATAACCATTGCATTAACCAACGCACGTGCAGTACCTGATTGTGCATTTGCACCAACACTAGCATCACGTGGTGCGAATGTTAATGCACCATTATCTTGTTTAACTTCGACTGAGTCATGAATAGTGCGAGTTAACTCACCATTCTTACCTTTCACTGTTAATAGCTGACCGTTAAGTTTAACCTCAACGCCGGCAGGAACAGTGACGGGAGCTTTTGCTACACGAGACATTTTTTCCTACCTCTTAATTAAGCCACATAACAGATGATTTCGCCGCCTAAGCCCGCTTGACGAGCCGCACGGTCAGTCATCACACCTTTAGATGTAGACACTACTGCAACACCTAAACCACCCATAACTTTTGGTAATTCGTCTTTACGTTTGTAAATACGAAGACCCGGACGGCTTACACGTTGGATACTTTCTACAACTGGTTTACCTTGGAAATATTTTAATGTAATTTCCAATTCAGGTTTTACACCTTCTAAAACTTTTACGCTTTCAACGTAACCTTCTTCCGCTAACACATTGGCAATAGCCACTTTTAGCTTGGATGAAGGCATACTGATCGCAACTTTGTTCGCAGCTTGACCGTTACGAATACGGGTCAACATATCTGCGATTGGATCTTGCATACTCATTGTGCTTTATTCTCCGATTCCAATATAAAGTGGTACATTACCAACTTGCTTTTTTAAGACCAGGGATCTCACCACGCATGGCTGCTTCACGGACCTTAATACGGCTCAAACCAAACTTACTTAATACGCCGTGAGGACGACCAGTTTGGCGACAACGGTTACGTTGGCGACTTGGGCTTGAATCACGCGGTAAAGTTTGTAACTTTAACACCGCACTCCAACGATCTTCATCAGAAGAATTGACGTCAGAAATGATTTTTTTCAATTCTACACGTTGAGCGTAGAACTTCTCAGCCAATTTCACGCGTTTTACATCGCGTGCTTTCATTGATTGTTTAGCCATTGATAACCTGCCTTATTTACGGAATGGGAAATTAAAGGCAGCAAGTAGTGCTTGGCCTTCTTCATCATTCTTCGCTGTTGTGGTAATAGTGATATCTAAACCACGAACACGATCAACTTTATCATAGTCGATTTCAGGGAAGATGATTTGCTCACGCACACCCATACTATAGTTACCACGACCATCAAATGACTTCGTGCTTAAACCACGGAAGTCACGGATACGTGGCACCGCAATTGTAATTAAACGTTCAAAGAACTCCCACATGCGTTCACCACGCAGTGTTACTTTACAACCGATCGGATACCCCTGACGGATTTTAAAGCCTGCAACAGATTTGCGAGCTTTTGTTACTAAAGGTTTTTGACCGCTAATCGCTGCTAAATCCGCCACGGCGTTATCTAGCAATTTCTTATCGGTCAATGCTTCACCCACACCCATATTCAGGGTAATCTTTTCGATTCGTGGGACTTGCATGACAGATGCGTAGTTGAATTTATTTTTCAATTCATTCACTACTTGATCTCTGTAGTAATCATGCAGTTTCGCCATCGCATTACTCCAGTTTGTTAAATAATTTCATTATTAGATTTGAAGAAACGGACTTTTTTGCCCTCTTCGAATCTAAAACCTACACGGTCAGCTTTGTTTGTTGTTGGGTTGAAAATTGCCACATTTGATGTATCAATTGGGGCTTCTTTCTTCACTAAACCACCTTCTTTGCCTAAAGCAGGGACAGGTTTTTCATGTTTAGTAATGATTTTAATACCTTCAACAATCACTTTTCCGTTTGGTAACACTTGGGTTACCTTGCCACGTTTGCCTTTATCTTTACCGGCAAGAACGATGACTTCATCATTTTGACGAATTTTTGCAGCCATTTCTCACTCTCCCTTACAGTACTTCTGGTGCTAAAGAAATGATCTTCATAAACTTCTCAGAGCGAAGTTCACGCGTCACAGGTCCAAAAATACGGGTACCGATAGGTTGCTCCGTGTTATTATTTAAAATGACACAAGCGTTACCATCGAAACGAATGACTGATCCGTCTGGGCGACGAACACCCTTTCTAGTGCGCACAACTACTGCTTTTAATACATCACCTTTTTTTACTTTACCACGAGGAATTGCTTCTTTCACAGTAATTTTAATGATGTCACCAATAGCAGCATAACGACGGTGCGATCCACCTAGAACCTTGATACACATTACGCTACGAGCGCCTGAGTTATCAGCAACGTCTAGCATAGTCTGTGTCTGGATCATATTAGTGCTCCGTTTAAGTTAAAAACACCCTTGCGGGACGAACCTACTTACCTTAGGATAAGTAGGTCGGTGAGTTTATCAAAAAGGCAAGGTAAAAGCAACTGGATTTTCAAGGAAATATTAACTATCAGAAACGTTGTGGAAATAAGACATACTTTGCTTTAAATGATAATTTAAATAACAAAAAGTGCGGTGGAAAAATCAGTATTCCTAATGTAGGCTAGGACATGTAGTATATTTTATAAGCTCTTAGTTATTAATACAAAACCAATGATTATCAATAACGAATAAATCACTCTATGATAGTTAATATTATACTTATGCAATAGTTGATAGCTAAACATACCTAAAAGCATACCAATAATAAATGCTGGAATAGCTTTAATAACATAAGAAAACACATCATCAGTGAGTAATCCTTTATACCAAAAGCCAATAATTGCACCTATCATCTGTAACATAAAGAAAAACACTAAAGTAGATTTTGTTTGATCATGAGTCCATGGTAACATTGATGTATATGCGATAACTGGTGGACCTGGTTCCCCTACACTCGCACCTAAAGCACCAGAGAAAAATCCAATACCAGCACTAGCCACTGGTGATGTTGATTTAAATAAAGATGTTTTTGAGCGGAAAGAATATATGCCTGAAATAATTAATATTAGCCCCATTATAATTAAAATTATTTCTGATGGAAGATGCTTTAATAAACTCGCACCAATAAATGAACCGGGTAAAGAACCTATAAATAAAATTAAAGCCGTCTTATATTGTATATGAGATCGCATTTTCCATACTATTGGAAAGGTTACTAACCAACCCAGAATGCCTGCCAAAGGTACCGCTAATTTTACATCTATAAACAATGATAGTAATGGCACTGAAACTAAAGCTAATCCAAATCCTGTAAGCCCTTGAGTAAAACTACCTAATCCAATAACCATTGATATCATTAAAATAATTTCCATTTTATATTATCCCTGATTATCTTTTACACTGAACTGATAAATTGTTTTTTGTTTGTATATTTGATCTGGTTCGAGTAGTGTGTTGGGAAAATGACGATGATTAGGACTATCAGGGAAATGTTGCGTTTCTAAACAAATTGCTGCAAAAGATTCATATTTGTATTGGTTTTTACCCATCCAGCACTTATTTGATAACTTAGCGGCATTATATACTTGAATGGCTGGCTGAGTAGTGATGACCGTTAGAAATCGCCCACTTTCAGGATCATAAAGTTCAGCCGCTTTATGATACTCATCATAGGCAACTTCGCCATTTAAGATAAAATTATGATCTAGGGTTTTATCTTTCAATTTATCCATATTATCCCCAATCTTGATTGCCTTTCTAAAATCTAAACCGGTGTGTTTAACGGATAAGATTTCTCCTGTAGGGATCATATTCTGAGCAACAGGGGTATAATAATCGCTAAAAATTTTCAAATAATGATGACAAATGTAACCTTGATCATGGCCTGATAAATTATAATAGCTATGATTAGTTAAGTTAATAATTGTTGTTTGATCTGTGGTGGCAGTAAAATAAAAATGTAGCTGATTTTGTTCATCTAAACCTATGCTATGAGTTATATTTAAATTACCTGGGTAGCCTGATTCGCCATTTGGCGAGAGACGATAAAAATGAATCATGATTAGCGTTTCATTTTTCTCTATACTGTAATTCCAAATATATTTATCAAATCCGACACTTCCGCCATGGATATGTTGCGAAGTCGATAATTCATTCTTTTCAAGTTGGTATATTTGGTCTTTTATTTTAAATAAACCATGATTAATACGATTAGCATACCTTCCGACCACAGCACCAAAAAAAGGGTGTCCCTGTAAATATTCATTTAAGGTATCAAAACCTAAGACAATGTCTTTAAAGTGACCCTGACAATCTTGAGTCTCAATAGATGTAACAATGCAACCATAATTGGTTATTTTAACTAACATCCCATTTTGGTTAGATAAATGAATTAAATCAACTCGCTCCCCATTGACCTGACCAAAAGTCTCAATTTTTATATTCATCACTGTATATCTCAACATTTCTATCTAAAATAAAAAAGCATTCCTCTTTTTACCGTCGTTTCAATTAGAATGCCTATATTTTCTTATTTTACATTTTTATCTAATAATCCTGCTGCAAGTGCTGGTGCTAAGCCTGGTGTTAAAGGCAAGCGCGGAATTAATAAACAGTGCATTAAATGATAAATATCTTGTTTACCGTCCCATACTTTATTGGATACTTTATTGTTAGCGTCTAATTCTTGCCACCAAGATCCTGTTTCATAATCCATCAAATAACAACGACTGTAATCCCAAAAACGTTGATAATATTCCTCGTATTGCGATTCTCCTGTTGTCGTATATAAAGCATAAGCTGTGCCGATTGCTTCAACGATAACCCAGCGGATTCTTTCCCGAACAACCGGTTTACCATTCCAATCCACGGTATAAACAAAACCTTCAGCACCGTCCACCGACCATGCGTCTCTTATTCCAGCGGCAAATAAATTTTTAGCATCCTCCAATAACCACTCTGGTGCATGTTCTCCGATGGATATTAAGGTGGCTCTAAGGTGACAAATTAGCCTGCCCCATTCAACCCAATGTCCTGGCGTACCACCATAAGCTCGGAAATGGCTGGCAGGATTTTCTTTATTATAATCTGGTAATGGTTGCCAATGAGAATCAAAATGTTCATTTACACGATAGTGATTATTTCTCGCCACATCATGGATAATGACAGACGTAATTCTGAGTGCCCTATCTAACCATTTTTTATCTTTTGTTATATCATACACAATAAGAAAAGCTTCCACTGCGTGCATATTGGCATTGCCACCGCGGTAGTCTTCTGTCTGGCTAAATGTTTCATCCCAAGACTCAAGACACATTTGTTCTTTTTCACTCCAGAAATATTTTTCAATAATGTCTATCGCCTTATCAAGTAATTTTTTTGCCTTAGGGTGCCCTGTTGCCGTTGCACTCGCAGCACCTAATAAGACAAAAAAATGTTGATACCCTTGTTTTGTTCTATCAATCACCCCCGTATCATCCACATTGGCATACCAACCACCATAAATAGGGTCATGTAAAGCGCCATTTAATAATGAATTGATGCCATGTTCTACTAATTTATATGCCCCAGGTCTTCCCATTAACGTCGCTAATGAATACACATGCAGCATTCTTGCCGTAATCCAAAGTTGCGTTCCCATCTCCTTACGTATATTACCGTTGTTTCCAATCCAACCAAAACCTGTGGGGACTACAGATTTATAGCCGAACTCAAAAATACGATCAGTTTCATTTTCTAACCAATGATTATGCGTTCTTGTGTTTATCCATTTCATAATGTTCACCTACTATTTAATTTATAAAACTCTCAAAGTTTAATTGAACTTTAACAAAACAAAATTCAATCAATTTAGTTATGAAATATCAGCAATAGCTGCAAACAAATCTGTCCACTGACTATTTTTTCGATAAAACAATGGCGGTTTGCCTATGGGGGCTGGAACCGTAATTGTTTGTCCACCTTGAATTTCTTGAGCCGTCCAAACACTTATCCACGTTTCCCCTGATGGTAAATAAACCCGCCATTCTGTTACCCCTTGTTTATGCACTGGTGCCACCAGAAGCTCAGCACCATACATATATTGATCCTGAATATCATAAGTATTGATATCCTGTTCAAAATGCACAAATAAGGGTCTTTGAACAGGATAGCCCTTGGTATAGGCTTCATCGACTAAGGATTTTAAGTAAGGAACTAAATGACAATAAATTTTAGTCATTCTGGCTAAATGGGCGATGGTACTACTATCTTGGTCAAACTGGAAGTTTTCATCTGGGCGATTTCCTTCATGGGTTCGCATCATTGGGGTAAATGCCGCCATATCAACCCAGCGTTCAAAAACTTCTTTTGTTCTCCGATGACCAAATAAACTAGTATAGCCGCCAATATCACTGTGATGATAGGCATTGCCCAATAATCCAGATGATAAAGCACCACAAATAACCGTATTTAATCCATCATGACGTGAAAAATCGACACATTGATCACCTGCCCATAACATCGGACAATACTGTTGAGAACCTGTAAAACCTGCTCGCATAAAGAATAAGATTTCGCCCGTCAACGCCCTTTCTTCAACGGCTTCAGCATTAACCCTAGCCCAAAGTGGCGGCCAAGCATTGTGCATAATTTTGGCATCCATCCCATTTGCTAAGTAAAGATCATCTGTTGGTAGGTATTCACCAAAATCAGCCATCCAGCCAGATACACCAAGATCAAGCATATTCTTTTGAATAATTTCCTGTTTAAACCATTCCCTTGTTTTTGGATTGGTGAAATCCAGTACACCACAATAAAATTCACCAAAATCCACTAACGCCACTTCTTTTTGCGCATTTAAGGCAAATAATCCTTTTTCTTTCGCTATGGGAAAAAGTTCACCATCATCGCATAAATAAGGACTGACATAAGCCAAGAAACGAATATTTTGTTGTTTTAATTGCTTGATCTTTTTAGCTAAGTTGGGATAACGCTTAGGGTTCCATTTCCAATCCCAAAACAAGCGTTTACCAAAACTTGTTTGTCTAACGCCAGCCCAGTCTTCACACCAAATTCCTGCCACTGGAACACCTTTAGCTCGGGCATTGTCTAATCGAGAAAATGAATTTTTTTCCCCACCTTTTAACCCTAGTATCACGCCATTATAAATCCACTCGGGTAATTTAGGTTGTCTGCCAAAACGCAAGCTCAATTTCTCAACGATGGTTAAAAAAGTATCGCCAGTATATATTTCTATCGATTTAGGTATTTCCCAACTGTGTAATTCATGATAATCCGTATGACGGAAATCAAATTCAGAATAAGCCGTACTATTGATATGGCAAGCATAATGTTGAGAAGAAATAAAGGTTGGCTGTGGATAATTGGTATGATAATAATCACCACCTGCTTTATGATATTTATCTGACAAGAACGTTATTTCCGTGGTTTTATCTCGACCAACACCCGGTTCAGATGTCCATAAGGGAAAATGTCTTCCTTTCATATTGAAATATGACATCTGCTCCCCACCGCCCCAAACTTTCTCATTTTCATCTGCCACAAGTCTCAACCAAAATCGATTAAGTGATGGGTTCATTGACTGAATAGTTAAAATAAGATCCCGATCAGAACGGGGAGAAATCTGTATTTTTAATTGAAAAGGTGTTTTCTCATCATAAGAGAGATAAATAGTATTCTCTTTGATTGTGCTATATTTGAGTGGTAATCTCTCAATTATCCTATCTTCTATTTGAAAATTACCACGATAACTGGCTATTTTCTCTTCTCCAATACCCACAAAAAAAGCAGGATGTTGCGTGGTATGGCACAATATACTTTTTTGCTTATAGAATAATTCAAATCCATTTTCAATTTGATTTAGTTTCATATAACATCTCACAAGAAAGAATGAATAAGTAACTGTTTATAAAATATTTATTGCTTATCTTGTAGCCATCATCTCATCAACTATACGACCAAGATGTTGTAAACGAGGCGCGGAAATATCTTTAAGCATTAATTCGGTATCAGGTAAGCCAATCACCGAAGACCAAACCGCTCTCCCTGCCAAAAATCCTGATGCACCTGCTTGCATAGCAATTCGTACTGAACGACAAAACAAATTAGGATCCACTCCAGAAGAAAGAATCACCCACGGCATATTAATTTGATCATTCAACGCTTTCGTTGCCTTTAATAGCGTTGAAGCCTCGCCTTGACCAAACAACGGCATCTCACCTTTATATAAGTCAGCGCCGCAATCACCTAATTCCTTGGCTGCACAAAGAATGGCTTTTTCTCGATCAAATTTATCTCCTGTGCGTGGGGGTCTCACAACAGGTTCAATAATGCTGACTAACCCAGCCGAACGACAACTTTTAATAAAATCATTAACCATCTCAAGACGTTGATCCGCCTCTTCATCCTCTCGCCATAAAACTAATAATTTAAGGGCTTTACCACCATTTGCCCTCACTTCATAGGGATCAATGTCTTTATCTAATTCAACTTGATCAACTGGAATACCATTACCCGGAATAAATTTATCCATCGCCACAATCATCGATGAGACTGGCGATATTGCTTTTTGGGCGACAATTTGTTGATAACAGAATTGATTGTCAACTAACACTGCCGAAGCATAAGGTGACAGGATTTGCGCCGCTTTCACTTTAAAATCGGTTAATACCTGATCGGCAATAAGCTGTTTTACACCAGCAGAAGCAAACATATTTCTCATCGCTTCTCGTTGATCCACCGCTAGCATAGCAAAGCCACCAGACGCTCTTGCAATATCTTTAATTGTGTAACTTAACATAATTTTTTCCTTAATCATCTTTTAATCCTGAACAATTACGCAAATGTTCTAAAATAGCCGTCCAATCTTGTTTTCCTCTTCCTGTAGCTCTCGCTTGACTATAAATCTCTCTAGAAGCGGCTCCCATAAACAAAGGAACATTCAATTGATTAGCCACATCTAACGCTAAACTGAGATCTTTATGGGCTAAATCAATCATAAAGGAAGGCGTTAAATCTCCTTTTAATACTTTATTCGGCCAAGTTGTGGTGAAATGTCCTTTATTAGCAGGCGTCCCCTCCATTACTTCCAATGCCTTTTCTAATGGTAAATTCAAAGATTCACACAACACTGTGGCTTCAGCAGAGAGTGCATTTAATGCTATACTCATAAAATTGTTAATTAATTTCACTCGAATACCATTACCTGGTCCCCCAGTATTAACAATTTTATTCCCCATGCATAGTAAAATAGGAGATGCTTTTTCTATTTGTTCTTTTGTTCCCCCTGCTAGAATGAGTAATGTCCCCGAAATAGCGTGATCAGAAGTTCTTCCTACAGGAACATCCATAAATTCTATATTTTCAGATCGTAGCCTGTTACGTATATCGTCACTTTCTAAAGGATGAATTGTTGACATATCAATAACAATAGAATTTCTATTAATAGATTCTATAGCACCATTATTACCAAAAATAACGTCATTAACTAACTTTCCATTTGGTAGCATTGTAATTATAAACTCACACCCTAAAACAGCATCTTTAGGTGATGTTGCTACATAAGCACCCAGAGCATTAAGCTTCTCAGAGGCTGTAGGATTTATATCATAAACTCTCAAATGATGCCCTTTATGGAGTAAATTAGTTGCCATCGGGGTCCCCATTTGCCCTAATCCTATAAAAGCTATATGTGCCATATCATTTCCTTTTTGATCATTTTTGTCTTTTTTTTATCATATTTGTATTTTTTATTTAAGTAAAGTGATCTAGATCACATTTTTAAAATTTTTTTTAGTGTAGAATTCATTTTAACAACTAAATATCAAACAGAATTGGAGGTAACATGAAAATTGCTTGTGTAGGAATCGCTGTACAAGATAGAATCTACTATATTGAAAAGATGTTTTCCCAGAGTGGTAAATATGTATCCCATCATTACAAAGAAGTCGGTGGTGGACCTGCTGCTACCGCTGCCGTCACTATCGCCAAATTAGGCGGAAAAGTGGATTTTATAGGTAGAGTGGGGGATGATTTTACGGGAAAGTCACTCCTGTCTGAGTTAGAAACCTATGGTGTGAATACTAAAACAACAAAAATATACAAAAATGCAAAATCATCACAATCCGCTATTTTTGTTGATAATATGGGGGAAAGATTAATATGTAACTACCCAAGCCCTGACTTATTAGAAAACACAAAATGGTTAAATTCTATAGATTTTTCACAATATAATATCATTTTATGTGATGTTCGCTGGCATAAAGGAACATTGTATTGCTTAAAAAAAGCTCAAGAGCTAAATATAACGACTGTATTAGATGCAGATATAACACCACAAAGTATCATTTCTCTTGTAAAACTTGCTGATTTTGCTGTATTTTCTGAACCTGGTTTATTAAAGATGTCAAAATATAAAAATATTGATACTGCACTAGATTATGCAAATAATATTTGTAAAGGCAATGTGTACGTCACTCTTGGTGAAAAAGGCTGTAACTGGCTTGAAAATAATCAAATCAAACATCATAATGGTTTTAAGGTCCAAGTTATTGATACGACAGGAGCTGGAGATGTATTTCATGGTGCATTTGCTTTTGCATTAGCTAATGGATATTCTAGTGATAAACTAGTAGAATTCGCTAGCGCTGTAGCAGCGTTAAAATGTGAAGCACCAGGTGGGAGAGAGGGTATTCCTAATTTAGAACAAGTGAATATTTTTCTGGAATCAAAAAATAACAATTTACTAAAGTGAAATATGACGATTAATACTATTAAATACACCGAGTTAACTGGCAACCCCAGACACGATAAATTAATTTCTTTAGTGCAATCTAATGGTTATATAAGTAATGAAGAATTAGCTCACACTCTGGGTGTTACAACACAAACAATTAGACGAGACATAAAAACACTTAGTCAAAATGGTTTTATTTCCCGCCATCATGGTGGAGCTGGTAGAGTATCTAGCATTACGAATACAGAATTTTCAATACGGGAAACGATACATACTGAAGAAAAAACGTTGATCGCAAATGAAATATCAAATTACATTTTAGATGGCTCTACGTTATTTATCACGATTGGTACCACTGTAGAATTTATAGCAAGAGCGCTAGAATCGAAAAATAATCTACGTATTATTACGAACAGTTTAAGAGTGGCTAACCTATTATATATAAACAAAAATTTTGAAGTAATCACGGTGGGTGGAATGTTGCGCTCTCATAACGGTGGTATTATTGGTCCGAATGTTGTTTCTTTTATTAATCACTTTAGAGCTGACTATCTGATTACGAGTCTTGGCGCAATTGCAAACGATGGCACTTTGCTTGACTTCGATATAAACGAGGTGGCTGTTGTGAAAGCGATGTTACATAATTCTAAGAAAGTTTTAATCGCCGCAGACCACTCCAAATTCCATACATCTGCCGCCGTTGAAATAGACACACTGAGAAACAACATGGTATTATTTACTGATGAAAAACCGCCAACAGAAATAATGCGAATAATAAGAGAAAAAAAAGTAGAACTTCATACTGTAAAAAAACATATTTAAGATTAAATCAATAAATTTTTACCAAATATTACCCAATATATAAACCTTATAACTGTATTGGAAATATCCGCATTATTTTATACCATATATCATCAATGTCTTTCATTTTGTACTGAAAGTGATGGTAAAATACCTTGTATTATCAAGAACAATTTGGTTTATTGTTCCTTTGTAGTTTGATGGCATCAAGAACTACCATTTTGCTAATCATGCAAGAAATAAGGCTGATAAACGTTTCGAATGGGAATATTACAGTTTATTTAAACAAGCGATGTAAGATCTGCAAGATTTTGTGATCTTTTATCCCCCCATACATCTTTCCTCCATCCTTTCTCCAAATCGCCTCTAAAAAACGCATAAAACCGAAAAAAAAAGAAAAAAAAATTACACAAATTTGTTTTTTTGTGATCTCCATCACTTTTTTTTATCAAAATTAATGGTAATATGCCTAACATCAAAATCTCGTTTAACGACCTAAACAAGGAGATGTCAATGATATTAAAGAACATAGAAAACATACTTGCAAAAGTAAACGAACCTATTGCAAACACGGGAAAAAGAATAGCTGGATTACTATTGATAATGATGACATCTATCGTTTTACTACAAGTTTTCTACCGTTATTTATTGGGTTCCCCCTTAACTTGGACGGATGAGTTATCAAGTTATTTGATGATTTATATGACATATTTATGTTTACCTTTAATCTATTTAACAGATCAAAACATAGCGATGACTTTTTTGGTAGAGAAAATTAAAGGTAAAAGAATATCTCACTTGGTAATGTTTTTTGTTCATATTTTTGCATTATTAACTATAGCAGTATGGATTTATTTTGGTTGGGCTTTCTTTCTTAAAGGAAACGTAATGGCTAATAGTCTTCCTTTCAAAATGTATTACATTTATCTAGTTCCACCATTACTATTTTGTATAACCCTATTACAAGTAATGCAAAAAATCATTTCTGAATTAAATAACTTCATAAATTATCAAAAAATTAATTAAAGAGGGCGTTGGTTATGGTATCTCCAGTTTTTATTTTATATTTTTTAATATTTTTGTTAATCGGTGTACCTGTTTTGTTTGCCTTAGGATTATCACCCATAATCGCATTATTTCAAGATGAAAAAGTATTGTTTATAAACATGCTTTATCAAAGATTATATTCAGGGTTAGATAGTTTCTTACTCCTAGCATTGCCATTTTTTATGCTAGCTGGTGAATTTATGGTAAATGGTGGTATAACAAATCGTATTATTACTTTCTCTCAAACAATGGTTCAGCACTTAAAGGGTGGATTGGGACATGTTGTTATATTAGCATCTACTTTATTTGGCGCCTTAACAGGATCATCGGTTGCAGCAACGTCTGCGATTGGAAAAATGTTAATTCCTGAAATGGAACGTTATAAATATGACAGAACTTATGCTGCCGCTTTAACTGCAGCCGCGACGGTTCTAGGAACAATTATTCCACCTAGTGGAATAATGTTGATCTATGCTTTTGTAATGAATACATCTGTTGCAGCTATGTTTATGGGTGGAGTAGTGCCAGGAATCATCCTTTGTATTGGATTAATGCTAGTAAATAGATACCAAATTAGAAAATACCCACAAGTTCAACAATTTGCACGAGCTTCTAGTGTGGAAAGACGTGCCGGATTTAAAATGGCAATATTACCATTACTTACCCCTGTAATTATCCTTGGGGGAATTTATGGTGGAATATTTACTCCGACAGAAGCCGCTGCTGTGGCCGTATTCTATGCATTAATTTTATCTGTTTTCATTATGAAAAACTTAAAGCTAAAAGATGTTTATCCGATGTTTGTTAGAGTAAGTGTAAATGCAGCCGCTATACTGATCATTGTTGCCGCGGCAAGTGGATTTGCTTCTGCGGTAAGTTTATCCGGAATTGCAAACCATGTGACATCTTTCTTGTATTCAATCACTGATAATAAATATCTTTTATTCTTTATCGTTAATATCTTTTTATTTATCGTTGGTATGTTTTTAGACGCGGGTCCTGCCATATTAATTTTTGCGCCAATTTTAGCCCCTATTATGACGAATGTAGGAATCGATCCTGTTCACTTTGGTGTGGTTATGGTTTCTAATTTATCTATAGGTTTAGCAACGCCTCCAATGGGGTTGGTATTGTTTGTCGCATCAGGTGTATCTGGCGTGCCATTGCAGAAAATATCAAAAGCAATTCTACCGTTCTTATTTATTGAATTTTTAATTATTTTCTTAATATCATTCTTTCCTATTTTTGTTACTGGTTTACCACAACTTTTAGGATTAATGTAATATCAAATAAAAAATATTATCCATTTCCATTAATTAATAATTTTTATCAATCGCGAGGACATTATTATGAAAATTAAAAAATCAATTTTAATCAGTACATTTTTATTAACTATCGGAGCAGCTCAGGCAGCACAATATAAATTGACTGTTCCTATTGTGACAAATTTAGACAGTTATAATTATCAATCATTATTAGTTTTTAAAAATATAGCTGAATCTCATTCAAATGGTGAGATTTCTGTTGAAATTTATCCTAGCGGACAACTTTGTGGTAATGCCAAAGAATGTTTGGCGGGTGTTCAGTCAGGAATGTTTGATTATTTTCAAACGACAGTTCCTGAGTTAGCTAATTACTGGCAATCTATAGAAAGCTTCGATTTGCCCTATTTATTACCGAATGATCGTGTTGCGGAATGTGTGTATGATAATCAAGATTTTATCGCCGAAGTTCGAGAAGGAATATTAGGAAAAACGCAAAATCTACGTTTAATGATGATTTCAAACTCGGGAGGATGGCGTAATTTTGCTACAACCAAAAAAGTAATTCAAAAACCAGAAGATCTAAAAGGTCTTAAATTAAGAACGGTTCCAGCTGCAATACAACAGGAATTAGTAAAAACATTAGGTGGCGCACCAACCCCTATTGCTTGGCCCGAAGTTTATACTGCTCTATCAACAGGGATGGTAGATGGTACCAAAAATGGTATTGTAGACATTGTTCAGATGAAATTTCATGAAAGCCTTAAACATATAACATTAGATGGACATGCTTATATGGGAGGAGCTTGGTTAATGAATAATGACAAATTTAATTCATTACCAGATAATCTGAAAAAAGTGATCCTAGACGCTGTTATTGCACAAAATCAATATTTAAGATCCTATCCTAAGTGGCAAGAATTTAATGCTTATGAAGAATTCAAAAAAGCTGGTGGAAAGATATACAATCCAACAACAGAAGAAAAAGAAGCCTTTAAAAAGGCTACGATGCCAATACGAGATAATTATCTAAATAAAGCAAATGAAGATGGTAAAAAATGGTTAACCAAGTTTGAACAACAAATTCATTTTTGTGAGACTAAAATAAGCAAAGAAGATCAGGAGGCTCTCAAATAAGAAAAGTACTTTTGAACGGATCGGAAAAATTAGACATCTATTTCAAGGTCTAACAACGGTGGATGTTATATCGAACTCAGTCCTTTTAATTTTAAAGCAAAGATAGTGAGTTTTTGCTATTTTTCTTTTTTGGCATAATAGATAAAATAGTTTAATAGGTAAAATCAAAAACCACGTTTGTTTAAAAACTTACGTGGTTTTAGTTTAATAAAATTAACCTACTAACGAATTGACATTTAGCTTTATCGCTAATTCAATACTTTATTTTTTAATCGCTTTGAAAGCCGCAGTTTGAGTTGTCATTCCACGCTCAGATGCTAAGCGCTCAATTGATGATGCGCCAAAGAAACCGTCAATTTCAGGGACTTTTTTAATTACATATTCTGCATCTTCTGGATCTGCAATAGGTCCGCCATGGCAAATTACAAGAATTTCCGGATTTACTTTTCTGCCTGCACTAATAATTTCTCGGATAATTTCACAACAATCATCAAGGGTTAATGCAGTTTCCGCACCAATTGAACCTTTTGTTGTTAAGCCTAAATGTGCAACCAAAATATCTGCCCCTGCTTCTGCCATTGCTGCCGCTTGTTCTGCGTCAAAAACGTAAGGACAAGTGAGCATATCTAATTTATGAGCTTCACGGATCATTTCCACTTCTAAACCATAGCCCATACCCGTTTCTTCTAAATTAGCACGAAATTTACCGTCAATTAAACCGACCGTAGGAAAGTTTTGAACGCCATTGAAGCCTTGCTCTTTTAATTGTTTTAAAAATAAATCCATAACACGGAATGGATCTGTCCCACAAACCCCGGCAAGCACAGGCGTATCTTTTACAATAGGGAGGACTTCTGCACCCATTTCTTGTACAATTTTATTAGCATCGCCATATGCTAAAAGACCAGATAACGAACCACGTCCAGCCATTCTAAAACGACCAGAGTTATAAATAATCAGCATATCTGCACCACCTTTTTCACTACACTTAGCAGTAATACCAGTGCCCGCACCTACACCAACAAGAATTTTACCATTAGCAACTTCATTTCTGAATTTTGCCATAATTTCTGTACGAGTCATTCTATTCATAGTGGAATCTCCTAGATTTAATTTGATGAGTTTATTAATTCAATAAGTTTTTGTGCTGCAGTTTCAGCAAAAACTTGATCATTGATGTGATTATTCATTTCAACGACTTCAACAACCGATGGATTTACGCCATTCTTCAAGGTATCAAATAAAGCTTTTCGTTCATTAATCCCTTCAAAAATTTGGTTTTCGGCATCAATAGATGAAAGACCTTGTAGTGGTAACATTAAAATAGTTTTGCGTGATGACATATTTAATTTTTCAACTAATTTGTTACCCACTTGGATAATTTCTTGTTCAGTGGTTCGCATTAAAGTAACCATTGGATTATGGCGGTAAAATAGGCGATCTTTGAAACAATTCGGTATAGTATCAAAAGGTCCAAAATTAACCATATCCAACGCTCCAACAGACATCACTTGTGGAACGCCATGTTTAGCTGCCGCTTCACAACGATTTGGTCCGGCATTTAATACACCACCGACAATCTCATCACACCATTCTGTTGTAGTTAAATCTAATACACCTTTAAAAAAACCAGTACTAATTAAGCTATCCATGGTTCTCCCACCTGTGCCAGTAGCGTGAAAGACTAAAACTTCATAACCACGTTGTTCAAGATAATTTTTAGCATAATTGATACAAGGTGTGGTCACACCAAACATGGTTGCAGCAATAAGCGGTTTACTCTGTTCTAAATCGCCTTTTAATTGATCTTTAAGTCCTACCATTCCTGCAATAGTTAAGATAGCATTTCTAAAAATAGTTTTAGAAATTTGATTAAGTCCTGCAACATCTACAATTGAAGGGATCATAACAATATCACTAGCTCCTACATATTGTGCAACATTACCCGATGCCATAGTTGAAACCATTACCTTAGGTACCCCAATAGGTAAGGCTCGCATCGCTGGTGTTACTAACGATGTACCACCCGATCCACCAAAAGAGATAATACCATCAAACTCACCTGCTGCATAAAGTTTAGGCACAAGAATTTCCATACCTTTAGACAATATCTCGGTAGCAAATGCTCGATCTTTTTTTCTTACAATATCTGCAATATCAGAACCTGCGTGCTGTGCAATATCCTTATTAGTTATATCCACTTCAAAATCAGGCTCAAATACCCCTGTATGGATCATAAAAGGTTTAAACCCTAATTGTTCCACTAGACTTTTAACATACAAAAATTCTGTACCTTTTGTATCAAAAGTTCCTGCGATTGCGATAGTTTTCATAGAGCAACTCTCCTTTGGCTGAAAGCTAATTTACTTAAAAGAAAAGGGATAAAATCTTTTATTGATTTTAAGATTTTATCCCTCTTATATAAAAATAAAATGTGTTTATATTTTTAATTATTGTGTTTATATTCTCTCTTTCTATATTGAATTGCGGTTATTCCTGTTTTCTTTTTAAACATCTTGGAAAATTGAATATCGTCCACATATCCCACAGCTTGAGCAATTTCCTTACAAGATATATTAGTCGATTTTAATAATTCTTTTGCTTTATTTATTCGATAACTGACTAAATAATCAATAAAAGATATACCCGTATCTTTCTTAAATTTAATACTTAAATACGATGGTGAAATATATAATAATAACGCCAACTCAGATAAATGAATATTTTTCATATAATGCTGCTCTATATATTTTTTAACCTCTTCCGTATGATTACGCTGTTTATGTTTATTGAGTTGTTGAATTAAGAGAGCATTTTGTTGTTCATCTACATAACTTTTAAAAATTTTCGTCATATTATAAATATCTTTTTCCATTGGTATGCGTTCAAAAATAGAACCTCCAATATACCCTTGACAACTAATATTTTGATAAATATATTGCATATCCATAGGAGTATTTACTGTTCCTGAATAAATCATTCTTAATATATTTTCATTCTCTTGCTGGCAAATATTAAAGATACGTTCTGTTATTCGTTTAGCGTCATTAAGAGAAATAAACTTTTTAGCACCAAGTTCTCCCCCCTTAGTCAAACCTAAATGAACACAAATAACATCAGCTCCTGCCTGTAACATCTGCTGAGCTTGTTGTTCTGTACACACAAAAGCAATAGTAAATAAATCCAAAGAATGAGCGAGTTTTATTGCTTCAACTTCTTTTTGAAATGAATGCCCTTCTTTTGCTAAAACTTGACCAAATTTTCCATCAATTAATGCCATTGTAGGAAAATTGATAATACCTGAAAAACCATTTTGTTTAATTAATTGTAGATATTTATTAAGACGAATCGTAGGATCTGTGGCAAATAAACCGAATAAGACTGGAGTTTGTTGAATAATAGGTAATAACTCCCTTGTACCTAACTCCATGACAATTTCATTATTATTACTATAACATAAATAACTGGCATAAGAACCTCTTCCCATCATACGATATTTACCGGCACTAAGCGCCAATAAAAAATCGGCTCCGCCCTGAGTAGTATTTAGCCGTTATTCCTGAACCTACTGCAGCACCAATAATATGTTCATTAATTTTGATTTTAGCTTGTAAAAAACGTAGGATATATTCTCTGTCCATGATTTTCTCTAACTACTTAAACTAAATAAAAAGCCCTTTTACTTTAACAAGCAAAGGGCTTTTTCGTCAATTTAAATCAACAATTACTCATCATCCACCCTATTCAACATTTCTGTCGAATAGGCAATCAGAAAAACCACTTGAATTTAAATTCCAAATCTGACAAATGAGAAAAAAGCACTGCTAAACGATTAAATTCTATTTTAAATAGAATTTAATCGTTTCTTATCTGTTTACTTATTTTTAGATATATATTCCTTATTTAGACTTTGATGCAACTCCTGTATCGAATACACATCAAGTTTATCAATACTTTTCACACCTTCCACTAAGGCTTCTGCTCCTGAAAGCGTTGTTTGTAAAAACACTTTCTGTTGCAATGCACTTTGGCGAATAGAATGACTATCTGTTACGCTTTCAGGTGTACTACCAACAGTGTTAATGACCATGGCAATTTCACCGTTTTTAATGGCATCCACAATATGCGGACGACCTTCACGAACTTTGTTGATGATTTGGGCGAAAATGCCGTTTTCTTTCAAAAATTTCGCCGTTCCTATGGTGGCACATAAGCCGTAGCCTTGTTCTTGTAAGCTGCGAGCCACGGGCAATAAGCGTTCTTTATCGTTGTTGTCCACGGAAACAAAGACTTTGCCGGTCTTTGGTACTCTCTCGCCTGCACCCAGCTGTGCTTTTAAAAAGGCTTCGGAAAAGGTCTTTCCAACGCCCATGACTTCGCCAGTGGAACGCATTTCAGGCCCTAAAATCGTGTCTACCCCTGGGAATTTAATAAACGGGAACACGGCCTCTTTGACGGAGTAATAATCAGGGATCACCTCGCCTGCAATACCTTGTTCAGTGAGTGTTATGCCAGCCATCACTCGGGCGGCAATTTTCGCCAGCGATCGCCCTGTGGCTTTGCTGACAAATGGCACGGTGCGGCTGGCTCTTGGGTTGACTTCCAACACATAAATCACGTCATTTTGCACGGCAAACTGCACGTTCATTAAGCCCACTACATTTAAGGCGTGAGCCATTGCCACGGTTTGACGGCGGATTTCATCTTGCACGGCTTCACTTAAAGAATAGGCTGGCAAGGAGCAAGCGGAGTCGCCACTGTGAATGCCAGCTTGTTCGATGTGCTGCATAATGCCGCCAATCACCACGTCTTTGCCGTCACAAATACAGTCCACGTCCACTTCAATAGCGTTATTCAAGAAATGATCCAGCAAAATCGGGCTGTCTTCGGAGACTTGAACCGCTTCACGCATATATTTATTGAGTTCGTCCACGTTGTACACAATCTGCATTGCTCGACCGCCCAACACATAAGACGGGCGAACCACCAATGGATAACCCACTTCGTCGGCTAATTTCACCGCTTCCACCGCATTACGAGCCGTGCGGTTGTTCGGTTGTTTTAGACCTAAATCTTGCAAGATTTTTTGAAAACGCTCACGGTCTTCGGCGGCATCAATGCTGTCGGCGGACGTGCCGATAATGTTCACGCCGTTGTCGTGTAAGGCATTGGCGAGTTTCAATGGGGTTTGACCACCGTAATGCACAATCACGCCGTACGGATTTTCCACGTGGATAATTTCCAGTACATCTTCCAGCGTTAACGGCTCAAAATAAAGACGATCCGATGTATCAAAATCCGTAGAAACCGTTTCTGGATTGCAGTTGACCATAATGGTTTCAAAACCACTTTCACGCAAGGCAAGGGCAGCATGCACACAGCAATAGTCAAACTCAATGCCTTGTCCGATACGGTTCGGACCACCGCCTAAAATCATGATTTTTTTGCGATCCGTTGGACGGCTTTCGCATTCTTCTTCGTAGGTGGAATAAAGATAAGCGGTGTCGGATTTAAACTCGCCTGCACAGGTGTCAACCCGTTTGTAAACAGGGTGCAAATTGAGCGAATTTCGTTTATTTCGCACCGCAGTTTCGCCAGCTTGAGTGAGCTGTCCGATACGTTTATCGGAAAAGCCTTTGCGTTTTAAACGGCGAAGCTCATTGTAATCTAATTCGTCTAAGGTGCGTTTTTCTAACGCCAATTCTTCTTGCACTAAATCTTGAATTTGAATCAAGAACCACGGATCGATTTTGGAATAATGATGCACTTCTTCCAAACTGAAACCTGCTCCGAACGCATCCGCCACATATAAAATGCGGTTCGGACCTGGGTTGCCTAATTCGCTACGGATTTTTTCAGGCTCCTCGGAAAGCAAATTAAAGCCACAAATCCCCGTTTCCAAGCCACGCAAGGCTTTTTGTAAACTTTCTTGGAACGTGCGACCCATTGCCATCACTTCGCCCACGGATTTCATTTGCGTAGTTAAACGGTCGTCCGCTTGTGGGAATTTCTCGAACGCAAAACGAGGCACTTTGGTTACCACATAGTCAATAGACGGCTCAAAGGAAGCTGGAATTAATCCGCCTGTAATGTCGTTGCGAAGTTCATTTAAGGTGTAGCCTACCGCCAATTTCGCCGCTACTTTGGCAATCGGGAAACCTGTCGCTTTACTTGCCAACGCAGAAGAACGGCTCACTCGTGGATTCATTTCAATCACGATCATCTCGCCATTGTCAGGGTTGATGGCAAATTGCACATTCGAACCGCCCGTATCCACCCCGATTTCACGCAACACCGCAAGGCTGGCATTTCGCATAATTTGGTATTCTTTATCGGTCAAGGTTTGAGCTGGGGCAACGGTGATACTGTCGCCCGTATGCACGCCCATTGGGTCAAAGTTTTCAATGGAACAGACGATAATGCAGTTATCCGCTTTGTCACGCACTACTTCCATCTCATATTCTTTCCAGCCCAATACAGACTGCTCAATCAGCAATTCGTGGGTCGGTGAGGCATCAAAACCCCGCTCGCAAATGGCTTGAAATTCATCACGGTTATAAGCAATCCCACCACCTGAACCGCCCATGGTGAAAGACGGGCGAATCAAGGTTGGAAACCCCACTTCTTCCTGTGCTTTCCAGGCTTCATCGAAAGTATGGCACACAAAAGATTTTGGCGTATTTAGCCCAATTTTCGCCATGGCTTCTTTAAACCGTCCACGATCTTCGGCTTTATCAATAGCATCTTCCGTTGCCCCGATGAGTTCCACATTGTATTTTTTCAACACGCCGTTTTTAGACAAATCCAACGCACAATTCAACGCTGTTTGTCCGCCCATTGTTGGCAAAATCGCATCAGGGCGTTCTTTTTCAATGATTTTTTCCACGGTTTGCCACTGAATCGGCTCAATGTAGGTGACATCCGCCATATTCGGATCGGTCATAATGGTGGCAGGGTTGGAGTTGACCAACACCACTTTATAGCCTTCTTCCCGCAAGGCTTTACAAGCCTGCGCCCCCGAATAGTCAAATTCACAGGCTTGCCCAATGACAATTGGACCTGCCCCGATAATTAATATGGTGTTTATGTCGTTACGTTTTGGCATTTTTTATTTCCTATCGTTTTTAATCTTTTACAATCCCATACAAACAATGCTGATATGTCCACTCAACAATCTCGGTATCCTCGCCACTTTCATAAAATTTAGACAGCAGTTCGTGCCATGGTTCTAGTTGGTTTTCGTTAATATTTAACACGCCCGCTCCTGCTTGAATTAGCAAATAATTAGCACAAATAATCGCTGTGCGTTTATTGCCGTCCCAAAATAACTGACTTCGCATCAGGTAATACATTAATTTTAACGCTTTTTCCGTGGCAGAAATGGGCTGATTGATAATTTGTGCAAAAGTTTGTTCCACGCTTTGCCGTTGGGGAATATCAGGCACATAAGCCACGCCACTAATCCCCACCTTGCCCGTACATAATTCGCCCCACGCCAGCGATTCATTATACGCCACAAAACCATTGATTTTACAAGCAAATGCTAAATTAAAAGGCAAATCGTCGTTTAAGATAAACTGCCACGCATTTTTTAAATTCAAAATCACCTGAATATCGTCCGTTGACACGCCACTGACACTCATGCCGCTCACAATGGTCTGGGTTTGCGGAAAAGTGGTGTTAACGTTCTCTAAACGTGAAATACTGTGAATCACTTCCACAATATTTTTCTTCGCCAAAAAACGATTTTCTTGCAAAGTGAGATGAAATTTATTTTGCATTGGCTTTCTTACGCTTTTGCTGCTCTCAAATTGGCAATAAATTTATCAAACAAATACGCCACATCATTCGGGCCAGGGCTGGCTTCGGGGTGTCCTTGGAATGAGAACGCCACTTGGTCGGTGAGTTCAATGCCTTGTACGGAATTATCAAACAACGATCGATGAGTCACTCGCACATTGGCAGGAAGACTTTCTTCGTCCACTTCAAAGCCGTGATTTTGGCTGGTGATTAACACTTTGCCACTATCTAAATCTTGCACTGGGTGGTTTGCCCCGTGGTGTCCGAATGGCATTTTTTTGGTTTTTCCGCCTGCTGCCAAGCCTAACAGTTGATGTCCTAAACAAATGCCAAACAGCGGTTTTTTGCTTTTCAAGAATGTTTGAATGGCGGCAATCGCATAATCGCAAGGTTCAGGGTCGCCCGGTCCGTTGGATAAGAAAATGCCGTCTGGATTTAACGCCAACACCTCTTCGGCAGGCGTTTGAGCAGGAACGACCGTGATATTACAGCCCCGTTCGGCGAGCATGCGTAAAATATTGCGTTTGGTGCCGAAATCATAGGCGACAATGTTAAATTCGGGGTTTTCCGCTTCAATGTAGCTTTTGCCCAGTTGCCACTCGCCTTGTGTCCAAGGGTAGGTTTCGGCACTGGTGACTTCTTTGGCTAAATCTTTGCCTGCCATTGAGCCGAAACTTAAGGCTAATTCCAAGGCTTTTTTCTCGTCCGCTTCGGTTAAATTTTCGCCTGTTAAAATGCAGCCTGCTTGTGCGCCTTTGTCACGCAAAATACGGGTTAAACGGCGAGTGTCAATATCGGCAATCGCTACCACATTATGGGCTTTCAAATATTGATCAAGGCTTTGATTGGAGCGGAAATTGCTGTGAATTAAGGGTAAATCACGGATAATTAAGCCCGCCGCAAATACTTGATGACTTTCAAAATCTTCAACGTTGCAACCTGTGTTGCCAATGTGGGGATAAGTTAAGGTGACGATTTGTTTAAAATAAGAAGGGTCAGTTAAAATTTCTTGATAGCCTGTCATGGCAGTGTTAAAAACGACTTCGCCGATAGTGTGACCTTCAGCACCGATGGATGTGCCGTGAAAAACACTACCGTCAGCAAGCACGAGAATGGCTTGTGCGGACATAATTACTCCTGATTGTGTGGTTGAACACTTACAAATATTCATTAACCTAAGATTGCTTAGTGCAATCTCGAGATGAATTAATTAAATTCAAGCTATTTTATCAAGCCCAGATCATCTTGTAAAGTTACAAGAATATATATTTATGCAGAAAAAGTGAATTAATATTCACACTATGCAGATTTCTAGCTAAACTGAGGTAAATTTTTTTGTAGATTTCGCCTAACTCATTTACAATAGGGAAAAATTTATTTGAGAACAAATCAGATGAAAAAAACTGCAATATTATCCACCGCACTTTGTAGTATCGTTTTATTGAGTGGCTGTACTAACACGCTTGATCCTGTGACAGGCGAACGCAATGATCCACTACAAGGTTTTAACCGTACCATGTGGGATTTTAACTATAAAGTGTTAGATCCTTATCTATTAAAGCCCGTAGCGAAAGGCTGGGATGCTTTGCCTAGCCCACTGACTACAGGCATCTCCAATGTTGCCAATAACCTAGATGAACCGGTCAGTTTTGTTAACCGATTATTGGAAGGTGAGGGTAAAAAAGCCATAGTACATTTTAATCGTTTTGTGATTAATTCAACCTTTGGTTTAGGCGGTTTAATTGACTGGGCTAGCTATAGTGACCCACTCAAAATTGAACATCAACGTACTTTTGGAGATAGCCTTGGCAGTTATGGTGTAGAGCCGGGCGCCTATGTTGTGTTACCGGTATATAACGCTACCACGCCACGAGAATTAACCGGTTCGATAGTCGATACCGCTTATACTTATCCATTCTGGCACTGGGTTGGTGGGGCATGGTCCCTAGTTAAAACTGGTGTTCAAGCTGTGGATACACGAGCCAAAGCAATGGATAAAGAGGCATTACTCGATCAGGCACAAGATCCTTATATCACGTTCCGTGAAGCCTATTATCAAAATCTTGAATATAGAGCCACTGATGGCAATGTTAAAGTAAAAGAAACGGGATTATCAGAAGATGATTTAAACAGTATAGATTAAATAAGAATTAAATAAGGAATTTATTATGGAAATGACATCAACTCAACGCTTAATTTTAGCTAATCAATATAAATTAATGGGTTTACTTGAACCAGAAAGCAAAGCAAAATACAGTCGTTTAGAAACGATTGTAAAGGGCGGTTTTGCGCGTGAATTAAAAGAATTAGATCAGGAGTTTAGCAATATTTCATTAGAAGAATGCCAAACTGTTCTCGATACCTTAGAAATGTACAAAGCCTTGCATGTTTCTTACAATAATTTATCCGACAAAACTACTGTTACGCCACACCGCTTACAATTCGTAGGCTATTGTGCGGTGCGTGAGAAAAAATATTTAAGCTACTTGCGTTTTATTACAGGTGTAGAAGGCAAATATCAAGAATTTATGCGTTGCGAACATGGCTGTGATTCACAAACCCCAATGTGGGATAAATACATCAAAATGCTGGATGAATGGCGTAACTGCCCGCATGGTTATCATTTAAGTATTCAGGAAATCCAGAATATTTTGAATGCATAAAACTTAGCGAAAAAATACCGCACTTTGCTTGATGGAGTCATGATGAAAATAAAGTGCGGTTTATTTTTTATCTGTTTTATATCAATATAAACTTTCATTATTCATGTAATTTCAATAATAACCGATCCATAGTACGATACCCCAATGCTTCCGCTAAATGGGCTTGCGTAATTTGTTCCGACTCTGCTAAATCTGCAATAGTACGAGAAACCTTGAGAATACGATGATAAGCTCGTACCGATAAACCGAGTTTAGTTAGCGCATTTTCCAAAAAAATCGCATCTTTTTCTAATAACGGGCAATAACGTTCAATTTCTTTGCTGGTTAAATGAGCATTCACTTTACCCTGCCGAGCGAATTGTCTTTCGCGTACCTTAACAATTTTTAACCGCACTTGTTCGCTGCTTTCACCCCGATCTTGTTGGCTTTGTAATGCACCCTGCGGTAACAAGGGGACTTCAATCGATAAATCAAAGCGATCTAAAAAAGGTCCTGATAACCGATTTAAATAACGGATAATTTGTTGTGGTGATGTGCGATTGTGCGATCCTTGATAATGCCCTGTTGGGCTTGGATTCATAGCAGCAACTAATTGAAATTTAGCGGGGAATTGAATCTTAGCAGTGGCACGAGAGATAACTATTTCACCACTTTCTAAGGGTTGGCGTAACGCATCTAATACTTTACGTTCAAATTCTGGCAATTCATCTAAGAACAGAATGCCATTATGGGCTAATGAAATTTCGCCCGGTTTTGGGATCGACCCTCCACCCACTAACGCGGGCAAAGATGCACTATGATGCGGGCTACGGAATGGACGTTTCTTCCAATTGGCAAAATTCAGTTCATTTTGAATCAGGCTTGTGACGGAGGCGGTTTCTATGGCTTCTTGATCACTCATTTCGGGTAAGAGATCGGTTAATCGACTGGCAAGCATGGTTTTGCCTGTCCCCGGTGGACCTAATAAAAGTAAGTTATGCTGTCCAGCAGCGGCAATGATTAAGGCTCGTTTGGCATGATGTTGCCCGATAATATCGGTTAAATCTTTACTATTTTGCACCGCACTTTGCTTGGCATTTGACCTAATTTGATCTGCCATTTGGCTCGCCGTTGGCAAATTTAATTGATTATCGAGAAATTGTACCACTTCTAACAGTGAATTTGCATAATAACTGTCGTGTTCTGAGATGAGAGAGGCCTCATTGGCATTTTGTGGGGCAATAATCATGGTTCTTTTTGCTTTTTGAGCCGCTAAAATAGCAGGAATAACTCCTTGTACACCACGTAAATTACCTGTTAATGCCAGTTCACCGAGAAATTCAAATTGACGTAATTGTTCCGCATTAATTTGCCCTGATGCTGCCAAAATCCCCAACGCAATCGGCAAATCAAAACGTCCCCCCTCTTTAGGTAAATCTGCTGGGGCAAGATTAACCGTAATGCGTTTTGGTGGATATTTAAATTGTGCATTAATCAAGGCACTTCTCACGCGATCCTGTGCTTCTTTCACGGTTTTTTCTGGTAATCCCACCAACACAAAATTTGGTTTACCATTGCTAATATGGACTTCGATGGTCACAAGGGAGGCTTGTACCCCGATAGATGCACGGCTATAAACAATGGCTAACGACATGACTTTTCCTTTTAAATAACAAATCAGAAAAATCATAAAAAAATCCACCGCACTTTACAAAAATGACGGTGTATTTTTGGAATAGAGATCACAAAATTAAGGATTTTCAGTGGCAAAAGCAGGACTAAACCATTCATTTAACTTGGCGGACAAACGATCTATGCCGATTTTATTGAGTGCTGAAAATGGCTCAACTTGAACATCACCCTGAAAGGGTAAAATCGCTTCACGCACCATTTTTACGGTTTTTGATCTGGCACTTTGGCTAAGTTTATCTGCTTTGGTGAGTAATAATAGTACAGGTAATTCTGATGCGACAGCCCATTCAATCATTTGCTGATCTAAATCTTTTAATGGGTGACGAATATCCATTAAAATCACCACGCCTTGCAAACATTCTCGTTTCTGTAAATATTCCGATAAAGACTTTTGCCATTGCAATTTCATCTGTTCAGGGACAGCAGCATAACCATAACCAGGTAAATCCACTAGTTTACATTGCGGTTCCACTTCAAATAAATTAATTAACTGCGTTCGACCAGGGGTTTTTGATGTACGAGCTAAGTTTTTTTGATTGGTTAAGGCATTAAGTGCGGTGGATTTTCCCGCATTTGAACGTCCTGCAAAAGCGATTTCAATTCCCGTATCTTCGGGTAGTTGCGTAATATTCGCTGCACTGGTGAGAAAGTGGGTTTTATGGTAGTTTAATTTTAATTCAGACATTTGTTTTCTCTTTTTATCTTATTTGAGCTTGAATTTTGATGCTAAGAATACCTGATAATGGAGAAAATAGCACGAAACAGCGTGCTTTTCATATAAGACACCATAAATTTTCATATTTCACACAGGTTTTTTTAGCTCAATATATGGATAATTTTGCTATAAATTTAAACTGTGATCTAGTTCACATTTTTCTGTGTTTTGATTCGGTAATATATCTCTAAATTGGTATTTCAGGTTTTATTAGTAATATGAACATCTTATTGATAATATTGTATATTTTGTCTTGATTATTCAATTTAACAGTCCTTGATATATATAATAGGGAGGAAGATATAATGGGAATAATTAAAAACCCAATTTTATCTGGTATGGCACCAGATCCATCTATTCTACGAGTGGGGAATGATTATTTTATTGCTACATCTACTTTTCATTGGAGACCAGCAATACAAATTTTTCATTCAAAAGATCTTGCTAATTGGTTGCTTTATACCTATGCACTAAAAAATCATGAAATTAATCTTCGTGGCACTAATACCCCCGCTGGTATTTGGGCTCCTCATTTATCTTATGATAAAAAAACACAAACTTATTGGCTCTGCTATTCATTTATGAATAACATGGCTGGTCGAGAATTTAACGGAGATAGTTACGTTGTTTGGGCAAACGATATTAAAGGACCATGGTCAAAGCCGATTTATTTAACTTCTGTTGGTTTTGATCCTAGTCTTTTTCATGATGACGATGGACGGCATTATTTAGCTATCTTGGAGTGGGAAAATCGTACTGGTTATCAAGCACCAGGCACAATTGTATTATCAGAAATTGAGCTTTCTAGTTATCAGAAGACAGCTCAGATAAAAGGGTGGAAACGAATTACTCATGGTTTTACTACTCGGGGTTGTGTAGAAGCTCCTCAAATTTATAAACATAAGGATTATTATTACCTTTTGCTTGCTTCAGGCGGTACGGGTTATGGTCACGGTATAGAAATTGGACGAGCTAAAAATATTTTTGGTCCTTATGAAGGAAATCCCACCGGTGAACCTATTATCACGTCAAATCCAGCTCATCTTTTTTCTTTGGGTGACCCTGATGCAGGACATTTTGAAATGTTTAACCCAAACAGTGAAATGCAAAAGGCGGGGCACGGTTCTATTGTAGAAACGCCTAATGGAGAGATTTATATTGCCCACCTGATGAGCCGTCCTTTACCTAACACGATTCTCAATCCTTTGGGTAGAGAAACGTCTTTGCAGAAAATGGTTTGGACAGAAAATGATTGGTTACAACTTGAAGATGGATCTAACCTAGCTAAAATGGTAATACCAGCTCCCCAAAATTTAGCAATAATTGAACAAAATCATTTTGATATTGAAGAATACTTTGGAAATAATGAAATTCCGCTTTGTTTTATGACCCCCTATCATCAAGCTACGGAAGAATGGGTGGATGTGAACACTAAGGGTGAAATAAAAATTTCAGGTCGTGGTTCGCTGTTTTCTCAAGTTAACCCCGCCATTCTTGCGACACGAGCTACTAGCCACCATTATTTTATTGAAACTAAATTATTATTTGATCCTACTCACTATTCTCAGAGTGCAGGAGTCGGTCTTTATTATGATTCCAATAATTGGATCTTTGCACGCTTAACCACTTCCTATGATGAAACACGAACCGTTCTTCGTCTTATAAAAGCAACACTTGGAGAAAAAGAAGATTTTATCTATGGTGAAGTAGAGATACCACAAAAAGAGCTTGCACTTCGTCTTCATTATCATTATGGCAAGGCTTCCATTGAATATTCTGTATTAAATAATCCATGGAAAATTTTGGCAGAAAATATTGATGTAAGCTATCTTTCAGATGAAGGAGTCAATGGTGAACCTGGTGAAATAGGTGGATTTACAGGATTATTTAATTTTATTGGTGCGGTAGACACTTACCAACATGATAGTTGGGCGAGTTTTACTTATTATCTTGTGAAAAATAGTTAATATAGAGTATCACTCTATAAGGAGATTCTTATGTCAAAAGTCATTATTCCATTAAAACGACTCATTCCAGCCTTAATTATAGGACCAGGTACTTGGCTTGGTCCTTATATTGCAATGGTAGCACTTTTTCTTCCATCACTTATTCAAGAAATTGATGAAGCCAATAAAGTAAATATTCTCGCTTTATTCATGACAACTGGTGTCATTGCATCAGCCATTTCTAATATGGTGGCTGGAGAGTTATCCGATCGCACAAGATCACGATTTGGCAAGCGTGCACCCATTATTGTATTGGGATCCTTTGTTTTTTCAGGAGCAATGATTGCGGCGGCTTATACTGAATCCATTAACTCGTTGTTAGTCGCTTGGATTATAGGACAAATAGGTCTTAATTTTATTGTTGCTCCTATGGTGGCATGGCTTGATTATGCACCAGCAGGACATGAAGGCATTGCATCTTCTGCTTATGGTGGATTAGGTATGGCATTGGGAAATAACGGTTTTAATGTGTTAGCCGCTCTGTATTTAGGTCAATATCGTACAGGATTTATCGTATTCGCTATTATTTCATTTATTGGAACAATGCTGGCAGTTATACTTGTGCGTGAACCATCTAACCTTGATGAAGAAAAGGTGGTTAAAGAGAAAAAACAAAAACTTTCTATTACTACATTTATTCGTGAAGCGTTTCCAGCTTGGTCTAAAGGTAGAGATTATTACCTTGCATTAATTGGAAAAATGTTCCTTGGGATTGGTAATTTTGCGATCACGGGTTATTTGCTTTATCTTTTAACTGATTTCTTAAAATTAGGCGATGCTACGGAAGGTTCGGTACAATTAATTAATTCTATTATGTTTATCCTTGGTATTCTTATGGGTTTTTTTGCAGGTCCATTTACAGACAAGTATAAATTATTGAAATTACCTGTTGCCATTTCACCGCTCTTTTTAGCTATTGGTGCATTATCACTCTATTTTATGCATAACACTATTGGCATTATTTGTTATGGTTTCTTTGCGGGTTTTGGTATGGGGCTATGGAATTCTTTGGATAACTTATTAAATATTCGTGTTATTCCCGATGAAAAACGTGTTGCCTTCTTCTTAGGAATTTATAATCTTGGTAATTCTATACCACAAGCGGTAGGTCCTATTCTTTCAGCGTTTTCTATTGCACTTTTCGGGTATGAAGGAATCTTTGTTGTGTCTTTTGTTTTCGCTGTATTGGGAAGCCTTTGTATTTTTAAAATTCGTTCCGTTAGCCGTTGAGTTTGATAAGGAGAAAATATATGAAAAAATTATTATATGGTGTGGCTTATTATGACGAATACATGCCTTATGATCGTTTGCTAACAGATATTGCCATGATGAAAAAAGCAGGTATCAATACCGTCAGAATCGCAGAATCTACATGGAGTACTTGCGAACCCCAAGATGGTGTATTTGATTTTTCTCATGTTGAAAGAGTACTAAATGCCATGGAAGAGAACGGTATATCCGTCATTGTTGGAACACCAACCTATGCAATCCCAACGTGGATGGTAAAATCTCACCCAGAAGTTCTAGCAGTAACAATTAAAGGGCGTGGCATTTATGGGGCTAGACAAATTATGGACATCACTCACCCTGCATATAGATTTTATGCGGAACGAGTAATCAGAGAATTAATGAAACGGACGGCTCATCGCCAATGTGTTATTGGTTTTCAAGTTGATAATGAAACCAAATATTACGGTACATCTGGAAAAAATGTTCAGGAAAATTTTGTGAAATATTTAAGACGTAAATTCAATGATGAACTGAATGCAATGAATCATGCTTTTGGTCTTGATTATTGGAGTAATCGCATTAATGCTTGGGAAGATTTTCCTGATGTAAGAGGCACAATTAATGGTAGTTTAGGGGCTGAATTTGAAAAATTCCAACGTTTACAGGTGAGCGAATTTTTGAGTTGGCAGGCTGATATTGTGAATGAATATAAGCGAAAAGATCAGTTTATTACGCATAATTTTGATTTTGAATGGCGTGGATACTCTTATGGTGTACAACCTGATGTTAATCACTATGAAGCCGCAAAATGTTTGACCATTGCAAGTGTAGATATTTATCATCCATCACAAGATGCTTTAACTGGCGAAGAGATTGCCTTTGGTGGAGATATGGCTCGTTCTCTAAAGAAAAATAATTATTTTGTCATGGAAACCCAAGCTCAGGGATTCCCTTGCTGGACACCATATCAAGGACAGCTCTTGCTACAAGCCTTTAGCCATGTTGCATCAGGAGCGAATGCGGTGATGTACTGGCATTGGCACTCTATTCATAATTCATTTGAAACTTATTGGAAAGGCGTATTAAGTCATGATTTTCAAGAAAATGATGCTTATAGAGAAGTTTGTAAAATTGGTAAAATATTTCATGAAAAAGGAGAACGCCTTGTTAATTTGAAGAAAACAAATGAAGTAGCCATATTGGTGAGTAATGAAGCCTTAACCGCATTAAAATGGTTTGGTATTGAAGCTACTGCTTCTGATAAAGGTAAAATGCAATATAATGATGTTATTCGTTGGGTTTATAATACATTGTACAAAATGAATGTTGAGTGTGATGTTATTTGGATTGAATCTGAACAGTGGGAAAACTATAAAATGATTGTTGTTCCAGTGCTTTATTCTGTTTCCGATGATGTTCTTAGCCGATTAAATCATTATGTAGAAAATGGTGGGGTATTGGTTGCTACCTTTAAAACAGGTTTCGCTAACGAAAATTTAAAAGTATCTTGCGATGTACAACCTAGAATATTAAATGATTGTCTAGGCATCAGCTACAATCAATTCACCTTTCCGACAAATGTTGCATTGAGTGGAACAATCATAGGGGGAGATGAATATAAAGTTCAAACATTTATGGAATTACTTACGCCTAAAACGGCTGAAGTTCTTGCCAAATATGAACATTACAATTGGAATAAATACGCTGCAATAACGAGAAACACCTATAAAGCGGGAATTTCATATTATATTGGTTGTATGACAGATGAACGACTCCTTACTAAGGTTTTTAGTCATGCTCTTTCAGATGCTGATGTGATATATCCTAACCAAGCAGTATTTCCGTTAATCATTAAAAGTGGTATCAATGATTTAGGAAATAGAATTAGATTTTATTTCAACTATTCTGATAAAGAACTGATAGATGTTAATGTATATAGTGAGGGGGTAGATCTCATTACAGATGTAACTATAAAACAACCAAAAAAAATAAACATTCCAGCTTGGGGTGTCAAGATTATTGAAGAAAAGAGCTAAGGAGTTTATATGCCATCTTCCCCTGTTCAACAAGATAATCCATTATTACCAGGCTATAATTTTAATGCCTATTTAGTAGCAGGAATGACACCGATTGTAGCAGGGGAAGAATTGGATTTTGTGATTAGTCGCCCTAATGGTATGAAAGGCTATATTCTGCATTTAACCACTGAAGGGATTGGTACGGTTTTTCAAGGGAAAGATAAATTTCATTGTACCACTGGCGATTTATTGCTGTTTCCACCAAATGCAACCCATTATTATCATCGTTCAGAAAATAGTCCATTGTGGCATCATCAATGGATTTATTTTCGTCCAAGAGCGTTGTGGAAAGACTGGTTAAATTGGAGTGATACAGTTAATCATGTTGGACGTTTGACCATTACCGATAATAATGAATACAAGCGAATCTTGGGGTTATTTAAACAAATTGAACAAGAATATACCCATAAAGGCTTATTTTATGAAGAAATGTCGATGTGTTTATTAGAACAATTATTACTGACTTGTTTTAAACTCGATCCGTCTAATAAACAGCGAATGTTAGATCCCAGAGTGTTATCCGCTTGTCATTTTATTACCGACAACTTAGGGAAAAATCATAAAATTACGGACATTGCCAACGCTATTCATATTTCTCCCTCTCGCCTTGCCCATTTATTTGTCCAACAAACAGGCAGCACTATCATTAAATGGCGAGAAGAACAACGTATGATTAAAGCCCAGCATTTACTCCATACATCGAATGCCCCGATTTATCATATTGCTCGCACATTGGGCTATGATGATCAGCTTTATTTCTGCCGTTTATTCAAACGCCACACTGGGTTAAATCCGTCAGAATATCGTAATTCTCGTTAAAATGTGATCTCGTTCACATTTATTTTTATCTAGCCATTTAATCCATATAAACAGCATCTTGACCTCTTACTTTTGGCTAACTTTAAGATTATTCTTTGCTTTAAGTTATTTTATCAAAGAGAGAATAATCTATGGAAAATACAGCGAAATATATTCAATCTGGGCAAGCGGTGTTGGGGATTGAGTTTGGTTCAACGCGGATTAAAGCTGTGTTAATTAACCAGCAAGGTGAGATTCTTGCTACTGGTATTGCCGATTGGGAAAATCATTTTGACAATGGCATTTGGACTTATTCCGAAGCTGAAATTTGGCAAGGTTTGCAGCAATCTTACGCTGACTTAAGTCAAAATGTTCAAGCAAAATATCAGGTAACTTTAACTAAACTATCTGCTATTGGCATCAGTGCCATGATGCACGGTTATTTACCTTTTGATAAACAAGATAATTTGCTCGTACCATTTCGAACTTGGCGGAATAATTTTACGCAAAAATCTTCGCAAAAATTGACCGCACTTTTTAACCATAATATTCCGCAACGTTGGAGTATTTCCCATTTATATCAAGCCATTCTCAATAATGAACCGCATGTTGCTCAAATTGATTATTTCACTACCTTGGCAGGCTATGTGCATTGGCAATTAACCGGCGAAAAAGTATTGGGGATTGGGGATGCTTCTGGCATGTTTCCGATTGATAGTCAAACGCTGAATTATGATCAGAAAATGTTGCAACAATTTGATGAGTTAGTTAGCGAAAAACAATATTCTTGGCATATTAAAGCGCTATTACCGAAGGTATTACTAGCAGGTGACAATGCAGGCTTTTTAAGCGAAAAAGGAGCGAAATTACTTGATCCTGCTGGTAATTTGCAAGCCAATATTCCATTTTGTCCACCGGAAGGGGATGCCGGAACTGGTATGGTCGCCACCAATAGTATTAAAGAAAAAACCGGTAATATTTCTGCTGGTACTTCTGCCTTTGCTATGATCGTATTAGAAAAAGCCTTGTCAAAAGTCTATCCTGAATTAGACATTGTCACTACGCCTACAGGTAAACTGGTGGCAATGGCACACGCTAATAACTGCAGTTCAGAAATTAATGCTTGGGTACATTTGTTCAATGAAGTGCTGCAAGCCTTTGATGTAAATGTAAATTCCCAAAAACTCTATGAAACCTTATTTAATCAAGCCTTAAAAGGATCACCGGATTGCGGTGGTTTACTAGCTTATGGCTTCCATTCTGGCGAACATATTGTGGGGCTGGGATCAGGTTGCCCGCTGTTTATTCACCCGACGAATGCGGAATTTAATGTGGCGAATTTTATGCTTTCCCATCTTTATGCTGCCTTTGGAGCGATGAAATTAGGGGTCGATATTTTGTTGCAACAAGAGAACGTCAATATTGAGCAAATACTCGCCCATGGTGGTATGTTCAAAACCCAAGGTATCGCACAAAAAGTCTTAGCATCCGCCTTAAATATCCCTGTTGCCATCATGCAAACCGCAGGTGAAGGGGGAGCTTGGGGTATTGCATTATTAGCCAATTTCTTAGGCAAAAATAACACGTTAAGTGAGTATTTAGATCATGAGATTTTTATCCAAAGCCAGCTTGATGTGGTTAAGCCTGAGCCGACAATTCATCAGGGTTATGAGAAATTTATTAAACAATATCAACAAGGTATCGCTATTGTACAAACAGCGATTGAACATACAAAATAGGAGAATAATTATGCAATTCTTAAAAAATTTAGAAGTCTGGTTCGTCGTGGGTAGCCAACATCTTTATGGTGAAGATGCTTTAGCTGAAGTAAAACAGCATGCGGAGCAAATTGTAACGCATTTAAACAAGCAAAATCCGTTTATTAAAATTAAGTTACAGCCGTTAGCCACCACACCGGATGAGATTTTAACCCTTTGCCAACAAGCCAATAATCAACCCAATTGTGTGGGATTAATGGCGTGGATGCACACCTTTTCACCTGCCAAAATGTGGATTGCAGGGCTAACCCAACTAAACAAACCTTTATTACAATTTCATACCCAATTCAATCAACATATTCCTTGGCATGATATTGATATGGATTATATGAATTTACATCAAACCGCTCACGGTGATCGTGAATTTGGTTTCTTAGTTTCTCGTTTACGCAAAGCGAGAACCGTTCTGGTCGGGCATTGGAAATCCCTTGAAGTGCAACAAAAATTAGATCGTTGGTTACGTGTGTGTGCCACGATTTACGATCAACAACACCTTAAAATAGCTCGCTTTGGTGATAATATGCGACAAGTTGCCGTGACCGAAGGGGATAAAGTAGAAGCCCAAATTAAATTTGGTTACAGCGTCAATGGCTATGGTGTGTATCAATTAGTCGATGCGATTAATCAGGTGAGTGAGGCGGATGTTAAAAAATTAGTTCAGGAATACGAGCAATCTTATACCTTGGTGGATAGCCTAAAAGAAAATGGCGAAAAACGCACCGCACTTTTTGACAGTGCCAGAATTGAACTGGGTTTAAAAGCCTTCTTGGAACAAGGTGATTTCCACGCTTTTACTGATACGTTTGAAAATTTAAATGGCTTAAAACAATTGCCCGGTTTGCCTGTGCAACGTTTAATGGAGCAAGGCTATGGCTTTGGTGGCGAAGGCGATTGGAAAACTGCCGCTCTCGTGCGAGCTATTAAAGTGATGAGTTATGGCTTACCAAAAGGATCATCTTTTATGGAAGACTATACTTATCACCTTGACGAAAATAATGAATTAGTGTTAGGCGCACACATGCTGGAAGTTTGCCCGAGCATTGCTAACGATAAACCAATCTTAGACATCAAGCCATTAGGTATTGGCGGTAAAGAAGATCCAACTCGTTTAATCTTTACCGCAAAAACCGGCAAAGCAGTCAACGCTACCATCGTAGATATGGGGAATCGGTTTAGAATGATCGTGGCAGACTTGGATGCCGTAGATAAACCACAATCTATGCCAAATCTTCCTGTCGGACATGCGTTCTGGCAACTCAAACCGAATTTTGATATTGGTACGCAAGTTTGGGTATTAGCCGGTGGTGCTCACCATAGTGTGTTTAGTCTAGATATAGATGCCGACATGCTTCGTACCTTGGCGGAATATTGGGATATTGAGTTTATCCATATTCATCAAGATACCAAACTCGCCGAGTTGAAAAATGAGTTGCGCTGGAATGAGTTAGCTTATCGTTAAATAATATTAAGGCATAGTGAATACTCATTTTACTATGCCTTTTGTTGGTTAACAATGATGCTTATTTCGATACTCAACCAAATCTTCAATGGTCAGCACGGGATACCCGAATTTTTGAGCAAATTCTACGATTTGTGGGGTTCTTGCCATGCTACCGTCATCGTTAGTGATTTCACAAATCACGGCAGCAGGTTTGTAACCTGCTAATACGGTTAAATCCACAGATGCTTCGGTATGTCCACGGCGTTTTAACACGCCCCCTTTTACTGCTCTTAATGGAAAAACGTGTCCCGGGCGGTGTAAATCGGTTGGTTTGGCGCTATCTGCGAGAGCCGTTTTAATGGTAGTGACACGATCGGCGGCTGAAACACCTGTGGATACGCCTTGAGCAGCTTCAATGGTGACTGTGAATGCGGTTTTATTGACGCTAGTGTTGTCTTGCACCATAGCGGGTAAATCAAGCTGTTGGCAAAGCTCATCCGTGATACATAAACAGACAATACCACTACCATAGCGAATTAATGTCGCCATTTGTTCGCTGTTAATGGTTTCGGCGGGGAAGATTAGATCACCTTCGTTTTCACGATCTTCATCGTCTAACACTAATACGCCGTTACCTTGTTTAAAGGCTTCTAACGCATTGATCACACGTTGTTCGGCAGTGCCAAAAGGGGATAATAATGACTGATTCATAGTAAATTCCTTAGAAAATGCAAATATAAATTACCAGAATCAGGGCGCAAGAAATGACAAAAACAAGCGACATTTCGCTTGTATATATCGTTATCTCTCTTTCATCCAGACTATACTGTTGGCTTTGGGGTTTCACCAAATCTGCTGACTTCTTTAACAAGAACGCTCGCGGGCTATACCGCCAGTAGGGAATTTCACCCTGCCCTGAGAATGCGAAATAAGTATAGCACCAGTTAAATTTGATTGCTATTGATAAAAAAGGTTTTTATTCTAAATAAATATTGCATACAATAGACAAAATTACACAAATTTAAACCGCAGTTTGCGAATTATGTAGCATAACGCTTATATTTTGAACGGAAAAAGTGCGGTAATTTTTTAAGGATTTTCCTATGAGTGACGATTATTCATACCTGCAACAAAAACGTAAACAGTTGAATTTACAAGTGAATGAACTTTGTGAAAAAGCGAATATATCCAGAGCTTATTTTAATCAACTGGTGTCTGGTAAAATTAAAAACCCCAGTGCGGTGAAATTAACGGCTTTACATAAAGCATTAAATATTGCGAATGTTCCCGAGTCAAAACGAGTTGGGGTGATTTTTGGTAAGTTTTATCCCGTGCATACTGGACATATTAATATGATTTTTGAAGCCTTTAGTAAGGTGGATGAGATACACGTGATAGTCTGTAGCGACACGGAACGGGATCTTAAGCTCTTTTATGATAGTAAAATGAAACGCATGCCAACGGTGCAAGATCGTTTACGTTGGATGCAACAAATCTTTAAATATCATAAAAATCAGATTTTTATTCATCATTTGTTGGAAGATGGCATCCCAAGCTATCCAAACGGTTGGGAAGGTTGGTCTGGGGCGGTAAAAGCTTTATTTAAAGAGAAAAATGTCAATCCAACGGTGGTATTTAGTAGTGAAATTCAGGACAAAGCCCCTTATGAAAAATATCTCAATTTGGACGTGGTGTTAGTCGATCCTGAACGGCGGTTTTTTAACGTATCGGCGACTAAAATTCGTAACAATCCGTTCCATTATTGGAAATTTATCCCGAAAGAAGTGCGTCCATTTTTTGCCAAAACCATTGCTATTTTAGGCGGTGAAAGTAGTGGTAAAACCGTGTTAGTCAATAAATTGGCAGCGGTGTTTAATACCACATCGGCATGGGAATATGGGCGTGAATTTGTATTTGAGCAACTCGGTGGTGATGAGCAAGCCATGCAATATTCCGATTATCCACAAATGGCATTAGGACATCAACGTTATATTGATTATGCCTTGCGTCATGCACACAAAGTGGCGTTTATTGATACAGACTTTATTACTACGCAGGCGTTTTGTATTCAGTATGAAGGTAAAGCTCACCCATTTTTAGATTCAATGATTAAGGAATATCCATTCGATGTGACTATCTTATTGAATAATAATACAAAATGGGTAAATGACGGATTACGTAGTTTGGGTTCTCATAAAGCGCGTCAACGTTTTCAACAATTACTGAAAAAATTGTTAGATAAATATAAAGTACCTTATATTGAAATTGAATCACCGAGTTATTTAGAGCGATACAATCAAGCAAAAGCTATTGTGGATAAAATTCTCAATGATGAAGAAATTACAGATCTTACTCACGATAACAGTATTTTTACAGAAACAGAGGAATAATGATTTTATTTGCAGGCGATCCCCATGGCAGTTATGAACATTTATATCCTTTTGTACGTGAACGTGCGGATATTAGCTTGATTATTTTGGGGGATTTACAACTGACTAACCCGAAACCGTTAGATGATTTAGCCCAATATTGTGATATTTGGTTTATTCACGGAAATCACGATAGTAAAATTGTGGCGAATTATGAAGCTATTTGGGGTAGTCATTGGAAAGAGCGGAATTTGCACGCTAGAGTAGTGGAGATTGAAGGTAAACGTATTGCGGGATTAGGGGGCGTTTTTCGCGGACAAATTTGGATGCCACCGAGCAAACCTGTGTTTTTTGATCCCATTCATTATTGTCAATATTGTCAGCCGGAACATTTATGGCGGAATGGTATTCCTTTACGTCATAGGGTTTCTATTTTTCCGTCCGATATTGAAATACTAGAAAACCAACAAGCGGATATTTTAATTTGTCATGAAGCACCTAAGCCACACCCATTAGGCTTTCGGGTGTTAAATCAGCTGGCAGAGAAAATGGGCGTAACACAATTATACCATGGTCATCATCACGAAAATTTTGATTATAGTAAGTTAAAACGCAAAAATTCATTTCAAACTGTTAATGTGGGGTTTCGCAGTCTTTGTGATCTTGATGGCAATTATTTGTTGAAAGGAGTGGATGATCGGTAATTAAACTATTAAATAAAGTGCGGTTTAAAATTCAAAAATTAAAAGATTGATAGGTACTTTGTTTTTCTTTAATTCATTTATTCCTGTCCTGTGTATAAATAATTGTTGATTCTAATATAAAAATATTCATCAGAATGTAAAAAATATGTTGCAACTTATACTAAATTTTAGTATATCTTGATAGGTTCCTTTATTGGGAATGTAAATATGACAACTCAATCCCCCTTTTCTAGGAGAACTATAATTATGAAAAAATTACTAAAACTTTCTCTTGTTGCCGGTATAGCCATGTCAGCTTTTTCCGCTCAAGCCGCAGATGAGCAATTTATTACTATCGGTACAGGGGGACAAACGGGTGTGTATTATGTGGTTGGTCAGTCGATTTGTCAGTTAGTAAATCGTGATACAGCGAAAACCCATATTAAATGTAATGCGCCATCAACAGGTGCTTCAATTGCTAATCTAAATTCCATTGCGGCAAAAGAAATGGATATGGGGATTGCTCAATCCGACTGGCAATATCATGCGTATAACGGTACCAGCTCTTTTGAAGGTAAGAAAAATGATAAATTGCGCGCGGTGTTCTCACTACATGCGGAACCTTTTACCTTAATGGCGCGTGATGATTCAGGGATTAAATCTTTTGATGATTTAAAAGGCAAACGTGTCAATGTGGGTGATCCGGGATCTGGTACTCGCGCAACTATCAATGTGATTATGGCGGAAAAAGGTTGGACAGATAAAGATTTCAAAGTCGCTGCCGAATTAAAACCAGCTGAAATGGCATCATCCATGTGTGATAATAACCTTGATGCAATTACCTATAACGTAGGGCATCCGAATGGAGCATTAAAAGAAGCAGCAGCCTCTTGTGATGCACATTTAGTACCCGTGACGGGTCCAGAGATTGATAAATTAGTTGAACAGCATTCTTACTATGCAAAAGCCGTCATTCCGGGCGGTTTATATAAAGGTACGGACAATCCTGTGGATACTTTTGGTTCTTATGCAACCTTAGTCAGTTCTACCGATGTAGATGCGGATAAAGTGTATGCGGTGGTAAAAGCAGTGTTTGATAACTTCGATCGTTTTAAACGTTTACATCCAGCATTTGCTAACTTAAAAGAAGAAGATATGATTAAAAATGCCTTATCTGCACCGTTGCACGAAGGGGCTGCTCGTTATTATAAAGAAAAAGGTTGGTTAAAATAATCTTTATAAATATAATGAGTTATCTTCTTTTCTACACCCTATGCAATTTGCGTAGGGTGTCTAATTATCATTATTTGAGTAATTTATTATGTCTGCACAAGCAAAAACAGTTGATTATGATGATTTACAAGATATGGTGGCATCCAATGATGCGGGTGGACGAAATCCAACTGGATTTGCCAAAAAGCTCATTGTGATCACCGCTATTGTATGGTCAGTATTTCAACTTTATTACACATCCCCTTTTCCGTTTTGGTTACAAGAACAATTAACACATTTAGGCATTGATTTGAATGTGGTGGTGGATGACACCAAAGCACGTTCTTATCATTTAGCCTTTGCGTTATTTTTAGCATTTTTGTCCTTTCCTGCCTTTGCGACTTCACCAAAACATCGTATTCCGTTATTAGACTGGTTTTTTGCTATAGCAGGAGCCTTTTTAGGTGCTTATTATCTCTTTTTTTATGAAGGTTTAGTGACCCGATTTGGCGCACCTAATTTACAAGATATTATTGCGGGTTGTTGTGGGGTGCTGTTGTTATTAGAAGCTACTAGACGAAGTCTAGGCTTACCTTTAGTGGTAATTGCCGTCATTTTTTTACTATACAATTTTTTCGGGCAATTTATGCCAACAGATTGGTTGATTAGCCACCGTTCTGGTTCGTTAGCACAAATTGTCAATCAACAATGGATCACAACCGAGGGCGTATTTGGTGTAGCGTTAGGCGTTTCAACTAAATATGTGTTTTTATTTGTATTATTCGGAGCGTTATTAGATAAAGCGGGCGCGGGTAACTATTTTATTAAAACGGCGTTTGCTTATTTAGGGCATTTACGTGGTGGACCTGCTAAAGCCGCTGTGGTTTCGTCGGCATTAACGGGGTTAGTTTCTGGTTCTTCAATTGCCAATGTCGTGACCACTGGAACATTCACCATTCCAATGATGAAACGTGTGGGTTTCTCGCCCGAAAAGGCGGGTGCAGTGGAAGTGGCATCCTCGGTAAATGGGCAAATTATGCCACCTGTCATGGGGGCGGCTGCGTTTTTAATGATTGAATATGTGAATATGCCTTATAGCCAATTGATTACCCATGCTTTTTTACCTGCACTGATTTCTTATATTGCATTAGTTTATATTGTGCATTTAGAAGCACGTAAAATGGGGTTAACAGGGCTTGAACGAGTCGATCCGCCCCGTCCATTTTTAATGGTGTTGATTCGGACCATCGGCTTTTTCTTAGCCATGTGCATAATTTATTTTGCTTTAGATTTGGGTTTAGGATGGATTAAAACGGCTGTGCCTGATTATTCATTCTTAATTATTTGTGGTTTACTCATTGCGGTGTATTTGGGGCTCATTCATCGAGTAGCAAGTTTCCCAGATTTGGAACCGGATGATCCCAATTCTAAAATTGTTAAACTACCATCGGCTAAACCGACAGTAAATGCTGGCTTACATTATCTGTTGCCGGTAATTGTGTTAATGTGGTGCTTAATGATTGAGCGTTTATCCCCCGGCTTATCTGCATTCTGGGCGATTCTTGCATTAGCCACGATTTTAGTCACTCAACGTCCTTTATTAAGCTGGTTTAGAGCGGAGAAAAGTAATAAAGCTGAATTATTTAAACAAGGTTTATACGAACTTATTGACGGCTTAGAAGTCGGTGCCAGAAATATGATCGGTATCGGTATTGCCACTGCCACTGCGGGGATTATTGTTGGTGTGGTGTCGTTAACTGGTTTTGGGGTGCAATTAGCGAACATTATTGAATTCTTATCCATGGGTAACATTTTATTAATGTTGATTCTTGTTGCAGTCTTCAGCTTAATTTTAGGTATGGGGCTGCCAACCACAGCAAACTATATCGTGGTGTCATCTTTAATGGCATTGGTAATTGTGGAGGTGGGTAAACAAAACGGCTTAATCGTACCATTAATCGCGGTGCATTTATTTGTATTTTATTTCGGGATTATGGCAGATGTTACCCCGCCGGTCGGTTTGGCATCCTTTGCTGCCGCGGCAATTTCAGGTGGTAGTCCGATTAAAACCGGGGCAACGGCCTTTTATTACAGCTTAAGAACCGCTATTTTGCCATTCTTGTTTATTTTCAATACGGATTTGTTGTTAATTGATGTGACTTGGTGGCATGCACTCTTGATTTTCTGTGTGGCAACAATAGGTATTATGATTTTTACTGCTGCTACAATGAATTTCTTCGTAGTGAAGAATAAATTATGGGAAACGGTGGTGTTAATTTTAGCTGCATTTACCTTGTTCCGTCCGGGATTCTTCATGGAATATGTTTCACCAACTGCACGTTCGGTTGATCCTGCTCATTTTGTACAAGAGTTAGGACAAGCACCCGTTGGACAAAATATTATGCTTAAAGTGTCTGGCATGAATCCTTATGGTAAGGAAATTCAATTTTACGCTCAACTGACGGTGCCTGAAGGTACAACAGGTGAAGAGCGTGTGCAAGCCCTAGGTTTAACCTTGTTAGATACTGGGGAGCAAATTGAGATTAATGGTCAAACATCACCTAAAATCTTAATTGATAATGTGGAAATAGATTCTCCAGCCGCTAAAGCCGGTCTGAATTGGGATCAAACTATTCTTGAATTGGATGTGCCGGTTCATTCACTGAATAAAGAATGGATGTTTATTCCAGCGTTATTACTTGCTATTGGAATTTACTGGAATCAGCGCCGTAGAAAGCAATAAATTCACTAAATATGATGGCTAACTGTTTGGGTTAGCCTATTTAAAAAGGATATTTTATGTATAACAAACTTCTTATTGCCATTGATTTAAATAATTTAGAAAGTGCCAAATATGTGGTCGATACTTGTTTAAAACTGACGGTGAACAATCCGGATGCACTGTATCGTGTAGTATCTATTATTGAACCGATGGACGATAGTTTTATTTCAGCGTTTTTACCGAAAAATTTTGATAAGTCGGTGGTTGAAGAAGCGAACAAAGCCTTACATGATTTTACGCAGTCCGTTTTTCCAGCGGGGGCAAAAGTCCAGCATATTGTAGCACATGGTACGATTTATGAAGAAATTAATCGCATTGCTCAGGAAAAATCCGTCGATTTAATAGTGATGTTGGCAAGTAGCAAGCCTAATGCTAAAGGCTTAAGTTCCAATACGGTAAAAGTCGCTCGTAATAGTGAAAAACCGATGTTAATTTTAAAATAAGTAGCTTATCCCATTAAAGAATGGTTAAGCCTATCAATAAGCACTAATTTTACATCAATATTTTCTAATATTGACGAACTTTTATTCACAAAGTGCGGTCTAATTTAACATAAAATCGAAAGATAGTTGATCTTTTGGTTTTTTATGTTATAACAGGCAGGTGAAATTCATCTAGGATTAAAGAAGGAAAGCAATGAATAAAGAAGCACAAATGATGTTAGTTCCGCAAGGTAATCTGGAAGGTTATATTCGAGCAGCCAATGAGTATCCAATGCTTACCGCTGAAGAAGAAAAGGAATTGGCGGAACGTTTGTACTACAAAGAAGATTTAGAAGCAGCAAAAGCGTTGATTTTGTCACATTTACGCTTTGTGATTCATGTTGCTCGTGGTTATTCAGGTTATGGCTTGCCGCAAGCGGATTTGATTCAAGAAGGTAATATCGGTTTGATGAAAGCGGTAAAACGTTTTAATCCTCAAGTTGGCGTACGTTTGGTGTCTTTTGCGGTACATTGGATCAAAGCAGAAATTCACGAATATGTATTACGCAACTGGCGTATCGTGAAAGTTGCCACCACCAAAGCACAACGTAAATTGTTCTTCAATTTACGTAAAACTAAACAACGCTTAGGCTGGTTTAACGACAATGAAGTAGATGTGGTTGCAAACGAACTCGGCGTATCTAAACAAGATGTGATTGAAATGGAAAGCCGAATGACGGGTTCGGATGTGGGTTTTGATTTACCAAATGAAGAGGGTGAAGAAAGTAGTTTTTCTCCCGTGATGTACTTAGAAGACAAAAGCTCTAACTTCGCTGCAGAATTAGAAAACGAAAACTTTGAAAACCAAGCTGTTGAGCAACTAAGCAACGCAATGGAAACCTTGGACGAACGTAGTCAAGACATTATCAAAGCTCGCTGGCTAGACGACAATAAAGCGACCTTGCACGATTTGGCCGCTAAATACAATATTTCTGCTGAACGTGTGCGTCAGCTTGAAACTAATGCATTGAAAAAATTGAAAAGTGCGGTAAGTTTTTAATAAATTCTTGCCTGAAAAAAGATCGGAGAAATTCGATCTTTTTTATTGCGATAGAGTTAACCCTATTATAACAGCAATTGTAGCCCATCTGATGCTCCTTTAATTTTCCCTTTAATGGGTGAAAACCCTTGAGTATGCCAATGTTGATTTGCACGACAAAATTTACGGTAATTTTGCGGCGATGTCCCCACCTGTTTCTGAAAATTATCATAAAAACGGCTTAAGGCATTAAAACCGCTAGACAGCGAAATATCCAACATGGATTTATCCGTATCACTCAACAAGGCTTTGGCGTGGTTAATTCGCATCATGATAATGTATTGCTTAATGGTGAGTTGCATGGTTTTCTTAAACAATCCCATGGCATAATTGGCATTCAGCCCCACTGCCGAGGCAATGTCCGCCGCCGTCAGGGCTTGGCTGTAATGGGTGGCAATGTGATTAAGCATTAAGCTCACATAATTTAATTGATGACGGGAATTATTATTTTCCTGTTTATTGTATTCCGCCCCACTGGCGAGGGCTTGCCAACCGTCAAAACTCATGCGTTTAATCATCAGTTGAATTTCGTTATACACCAACTGTTGACGATTGCTATCGGCTAATTGCAATTCTTTCTGCCAGCGTTCAATTTCAAACCGCCCCACCAAATCCGCTTGATTGGATTGCAAAATCATGCCGTGGGTAATTTGATTAATCAGCTTATTCGGCAACGACCAAGACAAAAACAAATGCACGGGAATATCCAACACCGCCATCGCCGAGCAAGCCTGACAATCTACCAAACGATGCGGCACGGAAGCCCAAAACAACGCAATATGCCCCGCTTTAATTGGAATATTTTTGCCATTAAAAATATATTCCACATCGCCAAAAGGAATATTAATTTCCATATGTCCATGCCAATGATAGCCTTCCATCACCCCTGGTGGCTGTTGCAAGGTCACATGCACAGGATATTGCGTGTGATACAAGGCTAAGGGACTAATCTCTTCGGATTCTTGGGGGAGGTTGTCCGCAAATGTTAAGGTTGAATCCTGATTTTTTTGGTTTTCTTTCATTCTTTCGTTCCTTTAAAAAAACCGCGGTAAAAAACACCGCACTTTTACCAAAAAATCTGTGACCCAAGTCATTAGATCTGAATTTTTGGGAATTTTTATTGAAATTATGGGAAGAATTTAACCGATTTAGCAGGCATACTCAAGCCAAATTTAAATCCATTTATTTATTATCAGGAGTTTGCTATGAGTAGTCCAAAAATTACCTTTATCGGGGCGGGTTCGACCGTGTTTGTGAAAAATATTTTAGGTGATGTGTTTCATAAACCTGCGTTGAAAGAAGCTCGTATTGCCTTAATGGATATTGACCCTGTGCGGTTGGAAGAATCCCATTTTGTGATTGAAAAATTAATGAAATCCCAAGGGGCGAACGGCACGATTGAAAGTTACACCGATCAAAAAGAAGCCTTGCGTGATGCGGATTTTGTGGTGGTGGCGTTCCAAATTGGTGGTTATGAGCCTTGCACGGTGACGGATTTTGAAGTGTGCAAAAAATATGGCTTGGAGCAAACCATTGCCGACACCTTGGGCGTGGGCGGCATTATGCGTGCCTTGCGGACAATTCCGCATTTATGGAAAATTTGTGATGATATGTTGGAAGTTTGCCCGAATGCCACCATGTTGAACTATGTGAACCCAATGGCGATGAACAGTTGGGCGATGTTTGAAAAATATCCACAAATTAAACAAGTGGGGCTTTGCCATTCGGTGCAAGGCACGGCGGAAGAATTGGCTCACGATTTAGATTTGGATCACCATGATTTGCGTTATATTTGTGCAGGTATTAACCACATGGCGTTTTATTTAAGCCTTGAAAAACGCTTGCCAGATGGCAGTTATCAAAGCATTTACCCTGATTTACACGAGGCTTATGCCAGCGGTCGTGCACCAAAACCACGCATGGATAATAATCTGCGTTGCAACAATATTGTGCGTTATGAAATGTTGAAAAAACTGGGCTATTTCGTCACCGAATCTTCCGAACATTTTGCCGAATACACGCCGTATTTCATCAAACCGAATCGCCCTGATTTAATTGAGCGTTACAAAGTGCCACTCGATGAATATCCAAAACGTTGCGTGGAGCAAGTGGAAAAATGGAAAAGCGACTTGCAAGAATTTAAACAAGCGGAAAAAATTTGTGTAGCAGAATCCCGTGAATACGCCAGTAGCATTATCAACTCCATTTGGACGGGACAACCAAGCGTGATTTACGGCAATGTGAAAAACGATCAGTTAATTGAAAACTTGCCGTCCGATTGCTGTGTGGAAGTGGCTTGTTTAGTGGATGCCAACGGCATTCAGCCAACTCATGTAGGCAAAATTCCAAACCATTTGGCGGCGTTGATGCAAACCAATATTAATGTGCAACGTTTAACCACGGAAGCCTTGATCACGGAAAATCGGGATCGTATTTATCATGCGGCAATGCTTGATCCGCACACCGCAGCCGCCCTTGGCTTAGAAGAAATTTATGCCTTGGTAGATGAATTATTGGTGGCACATAAAGACTGGTTACCAAACTGGATCAATCAATAAAACCATTCACAAAGCATGGTGAATCCTTACCATGCTTTTTTTCCATGATCAATCACAAGGAGTAAACCATGAGTTTATCCATGAAAACCAAACTCAGTTTTGGACTGGGGGCATACGGCAAAGACTTTGCCATTGGCATTGTGTATATGTATTTAATGTACTATTACACCGATGTAGTGGGGGCATCTGCCGCCGTAGTGGGGACGATTTTTATGATCGCCCGTGTGTGGGATGCGGTCAACGACCCGATTATGGGCTGGATTGTGAACAACACCCGCACTCGCTGGGGCAAATTCAAGCCGTGGATTTTAATTGGCACGATTTTAAATTCTATTGCCTTGCTTTCCCTGTTTTATGCCGACAAATTCAGTGGCACGGCGTTAGTGGTTTACATTGCCGTCACCTATATTTTATGGGGCATGACCTACACCTTAATGGACATTCCCTTTTGGTCACTCACCCCAACCCTCACCCTTGACCAACGGGAACGGGAACAACTCGTGCCTTACCCACGCTTTTTCGCCAGCCTCGCTAACTTTGTCACCGCTGGCGTATGTTTATGGTTTGTGGCAAAAGTGGGCGGCGAAGATCAAGGGGCAGGCTTCCGTGCCTTTGTGTGGGTAATTATTGCGTTCTTTGTGGCATCCACCATTATCACGCTGGTGAACGTCAAAGAAAAATATTCTTCTGACAATCTTGAAGAAAATCAAGGCGGAAAACGCATTCCACTGAAAGAGCTGATTTCCCTGATTCCCCGCAATGACCAGCTTTCCAGCCTATTGGTCATGGCGCTTTGCTACAATATCGCCAGCAATATCATCACATCTTTCGCCATTTACTACTTCACCTATGTGGTGGGCGACAAAGAGCTCTTCCCGTATTATATGTCTTATGCGGGTGTAGCCAATTTAGTGGTCATCGTACTGTTCTCAAAATTGGCAAAACTGTTCTCACGCCGTATTTTGTGGGCAACAGCGTCTATTTCGCCAATTTTATCTTGCTTAGTGTTGGCTTACACAGGGATGTCTGATCATCATAGTATTTGGCTGATTATCTTTGCAGGGATTTTAATGAACATCGGCACTGCCTTGTTCTGGACATTGCAAGTGATTATGGTGGCAGATACGGTGGATTACGGTGAATATAAACTCGGCATCCGCTCCGAATCCATTGCTTACGCCGTACAAACCATGGTGGTCAAAGCAGGATCGGCAGTTTCTGCATTCCTCATCGGCGTATTACTCACGGTGATTCATTATGTGCCAAATGTAGAGCAAAGTGAAAGCACCATTTTCTACATGAAAATCATCATGATCGGCTTGCCAATTTTGTTCTTCGCTGTCAAACTCTTCGTTTATTTCCGCTACTACCGCCTACACGGCGACTTACTGGCAAAAGTGAATATTCGCTTGTTGGATAAATATCGGAAGTTTGAATAAGTTTAGGGAGATTTTCCCCACAAAGAATTGTGGGGAAAAATGAAAGGTCAGCAATAGCGTGTGGCATTGGCGAGGGTAATGGTGATTCGTCCTATGTTGAGTGATTGGTGACTTTTTCAGTTAAAATCGGATAGTTGGTACGTTGTTGTTCAAACGTTCCATTTAAAATCAACGTATCAACATCAAATGATTTACCGCTGTACTAATAGCTTCGGAATGTTTCAAATAATTTTGTACAGATTCATCATTTAAATCATAAATCACACAATATTTAACTTGCATTCTATAAATTCACAGAGTATTATCGCTTTAGACATCACATTTTGTGATGTCTTTTTGTTATTCTGGGGTAAATATGAAAAATAGAATTGCAGGTGCACTTTATGGACAAGCTCTTGGAGATGCAATGGGAATGCCCTCTGAATTATGGAGCAAAAAATACATAGAAGAATTCTTTGGGGGATTGATTACAGAAATGCTTGATGGTCCCGCCGAAAATGAGGTGGCGACTAATTATATCAAGGGGCAATTTACTGATGATACTGGACAAGCTCTGGTACTACTTGATTCTCTTGCGTCAACCAATTATATCCCTAATACTAAAGACGTCGCTCAACGCCTTCTAGAATGGTCTGAGCGAGAAAATGCTTTTCAAAATAATATATTAGGACCAACAACAAAATTGGCCCTCACAGATTTCCGAGAAGGTAAAAATCCATCTAAAGTAACTAACTCGGCTCTTTCAAATGGTTCAGCTATGCGAATAGGTCCAATAGGAGCAATGTTTTATCCCGAACAAAAAGAAAAACTAGTTGACTACGTTTATGATCTTAGTTGTGCTACTCATTCAAGTGATATAGCAATAGCAGGAGCAGCAATGATTGCCGTTGGCGTTGCCTCTGCAATTGTTAATGATGATTTTGAAAAAGTTGTGGATGATATTCTAGCAATTGAGCCTATCGGCTATGCTAAAGGAGCTGAAACTTTTAGTCCACGATTAAATGAACGAGTAAAAATTGGTATTGAAATAGCTAGGAAATATAAGGAACAAGATAGCATTTTTTTACAAAAAATCTATGATATTGTCGGCACTGGGGTACAAATTATAGAATCTGTTCCTGCTGCCATTTCCGTGGCATATTATGCCAGAAATCCTAATCATTCTGCTTTTCTTTGTGCCAATATGGGCGGAGATACGGATACTATTGGTGCGATGGCGACTGCAATTTGTGGTGCTTTTACTGGCGTATCCGTCATTCACTCTCATTATATTGAAATGTTACACAAACAAAATAATATCAATTTTAATACCTATATTGATATTTTAATTAAAGGACGGGAGAAACTAAAGTGAAGACATTAATTCTTGGTTCAGCTATTGTCGATCAAATAATGTTAATTGATCGTCTTCCATTATCAGGAGAAGACATCACCTGCATAGAAACCAAAACAACCATAGGAGGATGTGCATATAATGTAGCAAGTACCATGAGAAATTTGGACACACATCATGATCTTTATGTTCCCGTCGGAACGGGCTTATATGCAAATTTAATCCGTGAAACCCTTTTGCAAAATGGTTATCCAATTCTGTTCCACAGTGAAGAAAAAGATAACGGATACTGTTTAACGCTTGTTGAATCTAATGGAGAACGTACCTTTATTACTGTCGTTGGTGCGGAAGGATATTTAAAAAAAGACTGGTTAGAAAACATTAATCTTGATGATTATTCCCAAGTCTATGTGGATGGTTATCAATTTACTAATCATAATGGGAAAATTATTGCTGAATGGTTATCTGCGAATAACCAAACACAACTCTTTTTCGCTCCCGGTCCTGTTATTAATGTTATAAATGCAGAAGTAATGAATCAGCTGTTATCTTTAAAACCTATTTTGCATATTAACGAAAAAGAATTAAAGGATTTTACTCACCATAATGACATAAAACAGGCAGTTCAGTGTTTACATTCTCAGACTCAGAATCTCATTATCGTCACATTAGGTTCTAAAGGAGCAGCTTATTTTGATGGAACAATTTTTGAAATAATTCCAAGTCCTAAAGTGAAAATTGTTGACACGATTGGTGCTGGAGATAGTCATATCGGTGCTATTCTAGCTGGATTATCTCAAGGATATCCTCTTAAAGATGCTGTTATACTTGCTAATAAAATTGCCGCCGAAGTTGTTCAAACACAAGGCTCTACAATGACCAAAGAAAACTTTATTCAAAAATTTGGAGGATAAACCTATGAGTAATTTTAAACATTATTTTGATGATTGGAGCTTGAAAGAAAAAGCCTGGCTTGCTTTTGTACTCATTTTTCAAACGATTGCTTGGGTATTTGATAATGAAACTACTTTCATGTTAATTATGACATTAACGAGTTCTCTAAATTTGGTACTGGGTGCAAAAGGAAAAATTGAAGGTTTGTATTTTGCTATCATTTGGAGCGTGATGTATTCAATACAATGTTTTACCATTCCACTTTATGGTGAAATAATGTACAACATTCTTTATAGTATTCCCATCAGTATTGCTTCTATCATTCTTTGGAAAAAGAATATGACATCCGAAGGCGAAGTCAAATTCAGAACGATGACAAAAGCAGGTATTATTCAAATGATACTTATCACTGTTATTGCCGTATGGGGATATGCTGAATTTTTAGAATATCTAGGTGGGGGGTTTGCCTTTATGGATTCTTTAACTACAGTTGTTGCAGTTATTGCCAGTTTTCTCTATATGAAACGCTATTCTGAACAGTGGCTTATGTGGGTTGTCGTCAATGTTCTCGCTGTTGTAATGTGGATAATGATCTTTATTTCTGGCGATTCTTCAGCCTTTCTCATTATAATTATGAATGTTATCAATATGATAAATTCAGTCTATGGTTATTTCAATTGGCGTAAAATTTCGGTAAAAATTCATACAGAAACGCCATAAAGTCCTATCAATACATCTATAACTATAACGCTACCATTAATTTGGTGGCTTTTCATTCCATGTTCATCCTATTACATCAAAAAGCAATAGCACTTTATCATATCAACTGGTACTATATAGTGAACCAAAAGGTAAGGTAAACTATGACGAAATATGAACAAATTATTAACGATATTAAAAATAAAATCACTCGTCGCGAATACACTGAAAACCAAGTTCTGCCATCTGAAAAAGAAATGTGTGAATATTATTCGGTAAGTAGAATTACCGTTAGAAAAGCAGTCAATGATCTCGTTAATGAAGGTATTCTATACAGAGTTGGACGAAAAGGTTGTTTCGTAAAAGAATCTGCTAATACCAAATTATCACATGTTTACAGTTTTACAGATGCTATTCTTAATCAAGGGAAGATTCCAACCAAAAGACAACTTTCTTTTAGTAAAGAAAAAGCAGGTGTAACATACGCAAAATTACTTGGTATTACAGAAGACGAATCTGTTTATGTTATAAAATCTCTTTATTTTGCCAACAATCAACCTTATTGTATTAATACTTCAGTTTTACCCGAGTCACTTTTTCCTAAGCTTGAATATTTTAATTTTAATGATCGCTCTCTATATGACGTGTTAAAACATTTTTATCACCTTCACATAGTGAGAAAAACACAATATATTACCGCAATTAAAGGAACAGAAGATATTGATACGTTGCTTGAGATAAAAAATAGCAATGTTCCATTATTGAGAGTAAAGGCGACCACTTTTTGTATTATTGATGGTGTTGAGAAAGCATTTGAATATTATGATGCCTACCTTACTGACATACTTTATTATTATGTTGAGTAATCTTTAAAATAGGGGGGACTGACTGAGCCAATCTATCTATTTATTTTCCAGTTTCCCAATCATCTCCAACTGCTGTTAATATCGTCCACTATCATAGGGTGTGTTTAGCCATAACGTTGCTAATGTCAAGGCTCTTTCTTGGAATTATGTTGCACTTGTTTTTGGTTTGCTGTATAATCCACCGCACTTTCAATCCGAAAGCGAAAGTCGTTTAATGTAATCATTTATTAAACGTATCATCACGAGTATCATTGAGAAAGGTGATGAATAAAATGTTCCCGATTTGGGAGCTAAAATAGGTCGGCTGCACTTCCCTTTATTTAAGTTGTACAAAGGTGATGGTGTCAGTTTTTTATTAGCTAAAAATTATTGGAGCTCTGGTCTAATGCAGAACCAAAGAATCCGTATCCGCTTGAAAGCATTTGATCATCGCTTGATCGATCAATCTACGGCGGAGATCGTAGAAACAGCTAAACGTACTGGTGCACAAGTTCGTGGTCCAATTCCTTTACCAACTCGTAAAGAACGTTTTACCGTATTGATTTCACCACACGTTAATAAAGACGCGCGTGATCAATATGAAATCCGTACGCACAAACGTTTAGTTGATATTGTTGAGCCAACAGAAAAAACTGTTGATGCACTTATGCGTTTAGATCTGGCTGCCGGCGTTGACGTGCAGATCAGCCTAGGTTAATTTAAGAGGTTATTACAATGATTGGTTTAGTCGGTCGTAAAGTGGGTATGACTCGTATCTTCAATGAAGATGGCGTTTCTGTACCTGTTACTGTTATCGAAATTGAATCAAACCGTGTGACTCAAGTGAAAACCCTTGAAAACGATGGCTATTCTGCTGTTCAAGTTACTACTGGCTCTAAAAAAGCAAGTCGTGTAACGAAGCCAGAAGCTGGTCATTTCGTGAAAGCAGGTGTTGAAGCTGGTCGCGGTTTATGGGAATTTCGTACTGAAGGTGAAGAATTCACTTTAGGTCAAGAAATTAATGTTGACATCTTTGCAGATGTTAAAAAAGTTGATGTTACTGGTACATCGAAAGGTAAAGGTTTCCAAGGTGGTGTTAAACGTTGGAATTTCCGTACTCAAGATGCAACTCATGGTAACTCTTTATCACATCGTGTACTTGGTTCTATTGGTCAAAACCAAACCCCAGGTCGTGTGTTTAAAGGTAAAAAAATGGCTGGACACTTAGGTGCTGAACGTGTAACCGTTCAATCACTTGAAGTTGTTCGTGTTGATGCTGAACGTAAATTATTATTAGTGAAAGGCGCTGTACCAGGGGCTACTAATAGTGATGTTATCGTGAAACCAGCAGTGAAAGCGTAGTCGGGAGAAAGTCGATGGAATTACAAGTTGTCGGTGCGAATGCACTCAGCGTTTCTGAAACTACCTTCGGACGTGAGTTTAATGAAGCGTTAATTCATCAAGTGGTTGTTGCTTACGCAGCAGGTGCTCGTCAAGGATCTCGTGCTCAAAAAACTCGTGCTGAAGTGTCTGGTTCAGGTAAAAAACCTTGGCGTCAAAAAGGGACTGGTCGTGCCCGTTCTGGTGATATTAAATCACCAATCTGGCGTTCTGGTGGTGTCACATTTGCGGCAAAACCACAAGATCACAGCCAAAAAGTGAACAAAAAAATGTACCGCGGTGCAATTAAAAGCATTTTATCTGAATTAGTTCGTCAAGACCGTTTGGTTGTGGTGGAAAAATTCGAAATTGATGCACCAAAAACCAAAGTTTTAGTTCAAAAATTAAAAGATTTAGCGTTAACTGACGCATTAATCATTACTGCAAGCCTAGATGAAAATCTGTTCTTAGCCGCTCGCAATCTTTATAAAGTAGATGTGCGTGATGTGCAAGGCATTGATCCTGTGAGCTTAATCGCTTTTGATAAAGTGGTGATCACAGTAGATGCAGTAAAACAAATTGAGGAGATTTTAGCATGATTCCAGTAGAACGTTTGCTAAGTGTGCTGAAAGCACCGCTTATCTCTGAGAAAGCAACAAATAACGCTGAAGGCTCAAACACAGTGGTTTTCAAAGTGGCATTAGATGCTAACAAAGTGGAAATCGCCAGTGCGGTAGCACAACTTTTTGAAGTAAAAGTAGATTCAGTGCGTACTGTGGTGGTGAAAGGTAAAACTAAACGCCGTGGTGCGAAAGTGGGTCGCCGTAGCGACTGGAAGAAAGCTTATGTTACTCTTCAAGAAGGTCAATCTTTGGACTTCGCTGAAGGTGCGACAGAGTAATTAGGAGGAGAAATTAGAAATGGCTATCGTTAAATGTAAGCCGACCTCCGCTGGTCGTCGTCACGTTGTTAAAATCGTGAACCCTGAATTACATAAGGGTAAACCTTATGCACCGTTGTTAGATACCAAATCTAAAACAGGTGGTCGTAATAATTTAGGACGTATCACTACTCGTCATATCGGTGGTGGTCATAAACAACATTATCGTTTAGTTGATTTTAAACGTAATAAGTTGGATATTCCAGCGGTTGTTGAGCGTCTTGAATATGATCCAAATCGTTCTGCCAATATTGCATTAGTGCTTTATAAAGACGGTGAACGCCGTTACATCTTAGCACCAAAAGGCTTATCAGTAGGCGATCAAATCCAAGCTGGCGTAAACTCACCAATTAAAGTGGGTAACGCATTACCAATGCGTAATATTCCAGTTGGTTCGACTGTACATAACGTTGAATTAAAACCTGGCAAAGGCGGTCAAATTGCCCGTTCTGCAGGGGCTTATGTACAAATCATCGCACGTGAAGGTAACTACGTGACATTGCGTTTACGTTCTGGCGAAATGCGTAAAGTATTAGCAGAATGTGTCGCCACCATCGGTGAAGTCGGTAACTCTGAACATATGTTGCGTGTACTTGGTAAAGCAGGTGCAAGCCGTTGGAGAGGTATCCGTCCTACCGTTCGTGGTACTGCAATGAACCCAGTAGATCACCCACACGGTGGTGGTGAAGGTCGTAACTTCGGTAAACACCCTGTTACTCCTTGGGGCGTTCAAACCAAAGGTAAGAAAACTCGTCACAACAAACGTACTGATAAATTTATCGTACGTCGTCGTGGCAAATAATTTTATTAACTAAAGAGGATAAGCCATGCCACGTTCTCTCAAGAAGGGTCCTTTCCTTGACCTACACTTGTTGAAGAAGGTAGAGAAGGCGGTGGAAAGCGGGGATAAAAAACCAATTAAAACTTGGTCCCGTCGTTCAATGATCATTCCATCAATGATTGGTTTGACCATCGCAGTCCATAATGGTCGTCAGCACGTTCCTGTTTATGTTTCCGATGAAATGATCGGACATAAATTAGGCGAATTTGCACCGACTCGTACATACCGCGGTCACGCTGCGGATAAGAAAGCTAAGAAGTAAGAGGTAAAAGATGGAAACTATCGCAAAACATCGTTACGCTCGCACTTCAGCTCAAAAAGCTCGCTTAGTTGCGGATTTAATCCGTGGTAAAAAAGTGGCGCAAGCTCTTGAGATCTTAACTTACACTAACAAAAAAGCTGCGGCTTTAGTGAAGAAAGTGCTTGAGTCTGCCATTGCTAATGCTGAGCATAATGACGGTGCAGATATCGATGATCTCAAAGTCGCTAAGATTTTCGTTGACGAAGGTCCTAGTATGAAACGTGTTATGCCACGTGCTAAAGGTCGTGCAGATCGTATTTTAAAACGTACAAGCCACATCACTGTGGTTGTGTCAGATCGTTAATCGTAGAGGAATAACAATGGGTCAAAAAGTTCATCCACATGGTATTCGCCTAGGTATTGTTAAGCCTTGGAGCTCTACTTGGTTTGCGAATACACAAGACTTCGCTGACAATCTTGAAGGCGATTTCAACGTACGTAAATTCTTGAATAAAGAATTAGCGAATGCTTCAGTATCACGCATCACTATTGAGCGTCCTGCAAAAAGCATTCGTGTTACTATTCACACAGCTCGCCCGGGTATCGTTATCGGTAAAAAAGGCGAAGATGTTGAAAAATTACGCAACGCTGTTGCGAAAATTGCGGGCGTACCTGCTCAAATCAACATTGCTGAAGTGAAAAAACCTGAATTAGATGCAAAATTAGTTGCAGACAGCATTGCTTCTCAATTAGAACGCCGTGTAATGTTCCGCCGTGCAATGAAACGTGCAGTACAAAACGCCATGCGTTTAGGTGCTAAAGGTATCAAAGTTGAAGTAAGCGGTCGTTTAGGTGGTGCAGAAATTGCACGCTCAGAATGGTATCGTGAAGGTCGTGTGCCATTACATACACTGCGTGCGGACATCGATTATAACACTGCAGAAGCACATACCACTTACGGCGTAATCGGCGTAAAAGTATGGATCTTCAAAGGTGAAATTTTAGGTGGAATGGCTGCAATTGCACAACAACCAGAACAACAACCTGCCCAGCCTAAAAAGGCACCACGTGGCAAAGGTCGTAAGTAAGGAGAACTGTTAAATGTTGCAACCAAAACGTACAAAATTCCGTAAAGTCCACAAAGGACGTAACCGTGGTTTAGCCAACGGTACTGAAGTGAGCTTCGGTACATTCGGCTTAAAAGCGGTGGGTCGTGGACGTTTAACCGCCCGCCAAATCGAAGCGGCACGTCGTGCCATGACGCGTGCGGTAAAACGTCAAGGTAAAATCTGGATTCGAGTATTTCCTGACAAACCAATTACTGAAAAACCATTAGAAGTTCGTATGGGTAAAGGTAAAGGTAACGTGGAATACTGGGTAGCCCTTATCCAACCAGGTAAAGTACTTTATGAAATGGACGGAGTTTCCGAAGAAATCGCTCGTAATGCCTTCGCATTAGCAGCGGCGAAACTTCCAATTAAAACAACGTTCGTAATTAAGACGGTGATGTAATGAAAGCTCAAGAACTTAGAAACAAAAACGTTGAAGAGCTGAATGCGGAATTAGTGAACCTTTTAGGTGAACAATTCAAATTGCGTATGCAATCCGCCACCGGTCAGCTTCAACAAACCCATCAGTTAAAACAAGTGCGTCGCTCGATTGCACAAGTAAAAACTGTATTAACCGAAAAGGCGGGTGAGTAATGACTGATAAAATTCGTACTGTTCAAGGTCGTGTAATTAGCGATAAAATGGATAAATCTTTCACGATCGCTATCGAGCGTCGTGTAAAACACCCTCTTTTGGGTAAATTTATCCGCCGTACCACAAAATTACACGTTCATGATGAAAACAACGAAGCAAGAATTGGCGATACGGTTGAGATCAAAGAATCTCGCCCTATCTCAAAAACCAAATCTTGGACATTAGTTCGTGTCGTTGAAAAAGCTGTTGTAGCTTAATCTGCGGTAATTAAAATAACGAAAAAAGCTCAGCACCATTGTGCTGAGCTTTTTCGTTTGACAATTCACTTAAAACAATTCTTACCAAACAATTTGTTTATTAAGCCAATATTACCCCACTCGGCTTCCTCCGTTTCCCAATATTTTTCGTGTCTTTATGACGTACTTTGACTTTTTTCTTTTGCTCGTCTTTTTTCTTTTCTTCCCGTTTAGCTTTAATCCGTGCCTTGGCTTTTTTGCTGACAGATTTTACTTCACCGTCTTTAGGGGCTTTAGTACGAGGTTCTAACCCCTCAATAATTCTTGGTTTAAGTAATTCTTCGGTATAGCGTTTAATTTTGCCTAACAAGCCGTAATCATGAGCTTCCACAAAGGACACGGCAGTGCCTTTTTTACCTGCTCGAGCAGTGCGACCGATGCGATGTAAATAAGTATCTGCACTATAAGGTAAATCAAAATTCATAATGTGACTGACATCATCAATATCAATACCACGAGCGGCTACGTCAGTTGCCACTAACACGGTAACAATGCCATTTTTTAGCTTATCAATGGCATTATTACGTTGGGTTTGAGCCATTTCACCCTCTAAATAGGTGCTACGAATATTCCGTTTACGCAAGGTTTCTGATAACTCACGCACATCTTCACGACGACGCACAAACACAATGCCACGACTGACTTGTTCATTTTCAATAAAACGAGCAAGCAATTTGGTTTTATGTTCAACATTATCGGCATGATAATACCATTGATTAATTTTTTTGCGTTCACGACGGCTTGGTTCTGCATCAATTTGCAATGGATCTTGTAATAAACGTTCGGCAAAATCCGTCAGCAATTCGCCCTCAAGGGTAGCGGAAAATAACATTGTTTGTTCACGCCAACGGGTTTCGGCGGCAATTTTCTCCGCATCTTGCCCAAAGCCCATTTGTAACATGCGATCTGCTTCATCAAAAATCAAAATTTCTACTGAACGACAATCAAAATTTTCTTCTTTGATATACTGTAATAGTCGCCCAGGGGTTGCTACCACTAAATCTTGGTTTTTATTAAACACTTCACCGTGGTTTTGATATGCCACGCCCCCTGTAATAGTCGCAATGCTCAAATGGGTAAATTGAGCTAATTCCTCCGCTTGCTCTGCTACTTGCATTGCCAGCTCGCGAGTGGGAGTTAACACTAAAATACGTGGTGGACCAGGTTGGCGGCGTGGATTGTCTAATAAATGCTGAATAGCGGGCAGTAAAAATGCCACGGTTTTACCCGTGCCTGTCGGGGCAGAACCTAATATATCACGCAATTCCATGGCAGCAGGTATGGTTTCCTGTTGAATGGTCGTGGGGCGAGTGTAACCTTTTTTCGCAATGGCTTTCAGCAACATTGGCGACAGGTCAAATTCATCAAAAGTCGATAGCGACATAATATTCTCTAATTTCAGTTAATGTAAAAATTATGCTAAATTATACCGCACTTTCGTTCAATAAGGGGATTTATGTCAGGGTTTTGCTTTAAACAATTTCATATTCAACACGACAAATGTGCCATGAAAGTGGGAACAGACGGCATTTTACTAGGAGCTTGGGCAGATATTCATCATGCGAAACGAATTTGCGATCTGGGAACAGGAACAGGTTTAATTGCTTTAATGCTAGCACAACGTACTGATCATAATACGCAAATTGTCGGTATAGAAATCGATCCAAGTGCAGCGGAACAAGCTAGAGAAAATGTTAAGCAATCAAAATGGCAACATAAAATTCAGATTATTCAACAAGATATTATAGAATTTACACAAAACTGCGGTGAAAAAGAGCAACGTTTTGATTTAATTGTGGCGAATCCCCCTTATTTTGCACAAGGCATTGATTGCCGAAATGTACAACGCAATGTCGCTCGTTATACTCAACAATATGATCATTTAGCTTGGTTAATGGCGGCTAATCAATGTTTGAGTGAACAAGGCAAGATTCAATTTATTTTACCTGTCGAGCAAGCAGAAAATTTAATAAAAAGCACCGCACTTTATTGCAACCAGCGTTGTGAAATCATTACTAAGCAAGGCAAAGTTCCGCATAGAATGTTACTTTCTTTTGAACGCATGGAAAAAGAGAAAAAAGCGAGCCAACTGGTGATTTATGATCAAAATAATCAATATACTCATGAATTTGTTGAATTGACGAGAGACTTTTATTTGAAAATGTAAGGGGACGTTTATCCGTCCCCCTAAATCATTATTGACCGTAGTAGGCATTGGCGCCATGTTTACGCAAATAATGTTTATCCAACAATTCTTGTTGCATAGAGTTAATTTGTGGGCGGATTTGGTGACTGATAAAGTTCATATAGGCGACTTCTTCTAATACCACGGAATTATGTACAGCATCATGTCCGTCTTTGCCCCAAGTGAAAGGTCCATGAGAATGGACTAACACACCCGGTACCGCTTTTGGTTCAATACCACGTTTGCGGAACGTTTCCACGATTACTTTACCCGTTTCAAGCTCGTATTCCCCTTGAATTTCAGCTGGTGTCATACGACGTGTGCAAGGCACTGAACCATAGAAATAGTCACCTTGGGTGGTGCCTAAGGCTAAAATATCTTCACCAGCTTGCGCCCAACCCACAGCATGGCGTGAGTGAGTATGCACTACCCCACCAATGTCTTTAAATTCACGATAAAGTTCCAAGTGAGTTGCTGTATCGGATGACGGTTTTTTGTCACCATAAACACGATTGCCTTGTAAGTCCACGATCACAATATCTTCCACTGTCATGGCATCGTATTCTACCCCAGATGGCTTAATCGCCACTAAGCCGGAAGCGCGGTCTATTTCACTCACATTGCCCCAAGTGAACGTAACCAAGCCATATTTAGGTAATTCCAAATTTGCTTTCAATACACGCTCTCTTAGTGCTTGTAATTCAGGTGTTAATTCGGTTAATTTGGTCATAGTGTAAAGCCTCCTTCTTGCATTTTTTGTTCAATCCAACGGCGAGCATTGATAATCTCGGCAATTGGTTCATCTGATTTTTCGGTCCACATTTCAATTAAGAATGCACCACGATAATTTAATTCATTTAAAATTCTAAAACAGTTAACAAAGTCCACGCAACCATCACCAAATGGTACATCACGGAATTGACCTTTACAGGTTTCAGTGACTTTGTAGGTATCTTTTAAATGGATTTTAGAAATCTTATCAATGCCTAATCGTAGTTCTTGTTCCACATTGTCATTCCAAGCGGTTAAGTTACCTAAGTCTGGATACACGGTAAACCATGGGTTTTTGATAATATCGTCCCATTTTTTCCAACGTGAAATCGAACTCATAAATTGAGTATCCATAATTTCCACTGCAATGGTGACTTCGTTACTTGCCGCTAATTCCACCGCCCATTTTAAACCTTCTTCAAATAAGCGTAGGGTTTCTTCGTCTTGCTCTTCGTAATAAACATCATAGCCCGCTAATTGAATGGTTCGCACGCCAATATCCACGGATAATTGAATAGCTTTCTGCATAATTTCATAAGCTTTTTGGCGAATTGCTGGATCTTTACTACCAAATGGAAAGCGGCGATGACCTGAAAGGCACATAGATGGAATCGTCACACCTGTGTTAATAATCGCTTTTACCAACTGGATTCGTTCTTTTTTGCTCCAATCCAAGCGAGCAAGACGTTCGTCTGTTTCATCAATGGAGATTTCCACAAAATCAAAACCTGTCGCTTTAGCAATGGAAAGTCTGTCTTGCCAGCTAATGTTTTTCGGTAAGGCTTTTTCGTAAATACCAAGTTTATGTTTTCGCATAACGTTTTCCTTCTATAAGCATGCCTAAGGCGGTTAAGCCAGAATAATTTTTAAACCTTTATCTCTCAATTTTTGAATAATCTCAGGATCCGCTTCTTGTCCGGTAATTAAAGTGTCAATGTCATTAATTCGGGTAAATAACATACCGGCTTTATTATCTAATTTAGAACTATCTAATAATACGACATATCGATCAGCTTTAGCTGCCATTTGTTTTTCTGAATTGGCAATAATCATATCCGTTTTAAATAAGCCTTCTTCAGTAAGTCCTCGTCCACTGGTAAACATAATATTAGCGGCGTAGTAATGACTGTAATCAGAACTATTAAAAGAGAGGGTAATATCTTTTTCTGCATTATACTGCCCTCCCATAATACATAAATCACTATGTTTGTGCTTAATTAAATAATTTGCCAATGACATATAATTGGTTAAAATTTGTATATCTCGCCCACATAATTGCTGTCCTAGCATCATCATGGTTGTGCCACAAGTAATAAAAACGCTTTGCCCTGCTTTACATATATCAGCAGCCGCTAGCGCAATACGTTGTTTCTCATCATTATGCGTGGTATCAACTAATTCTGGATTGTGAACTATTGTATAATGCAAATGTTCTACCCCGTTACGCACTTTCTTGAGAAGTCCTAATTCGTTTAATTTATTAATATCTCGACGAACAGTAGCAGGAGAAACTTTTAGTTGTTCTATTATCGTTTGTGTAGAAAGTGCTTTTTGTTTATTGAGTAAAGCTAATAATTGTCTATGTCTATAATTTTCGTTCATTGTTCTTCCTGAAAAATAAGCTTTAATCAATAATTCACTTTCTAACCGCACTTTGAAAAATCCAATAAGGCGGTCAGAAAGTGGTTTTTATATATTAAAGCATTGATTTAAACTGAATATTTGGTTCTTGTTCAAAACAATCATCAAAACCACGAGGGTGATGATATTCAATTAAGTCTTTATCACGAGGATAAACATATTTGCCACCCACTTCCCAAATGAATGGGTGGAATTTGTATTGTAAACGATCTTTACGCATACGCCATAAATCAATGATTTCTTGCGTACTTGCCATAAAGTTGGTCCAAATATCGTGGTGAACAGGGATGATCACGTTGGTACGTAAACATTCCGCCATACGGAGTAAATCGATAGATGTCATCTTATCCGCAATACCTACTGGGTTTTCACCATAATTATTTAATGCCACATCAATGTCAAATTGTTTACCATGTTTGGCAAATTGAATGGAATAGTGTGAATCAGCACCATGATAAATATTACCACCCGGTGTTTTAAACACATAATTCACCGCTTTACGCCCCATTTCTTCATCTGACGGGCAAAGACCGGCTAATTCTCCACCTTGTTCTTCAGCACCTTCAACAGGTAAAGTGACTAAACAAGTACGGTCAAAAGAATCTAATGCGTGGATCTCAACATCTTTTAATTTTACCACATCTCCCGGTTTAACGGTAATTAAACGATCTTCTGGTACCCCCCATTTTTTCCATAATTCAGTACAATGCCAAGGACCAACGAATTTAACATGATCTAATTTTGGATTGTTGATGATGGCTGCCGCCACGTTTACATCAATATGGTCACTGTGATAGTGAGAAGCTAAGATAAAGTCTACTTCATTGATCGCAAATGGATCTAATACCATTGGTTGTGCACGTAAGTTCGGTTGTAATTTACGCACACCCGCCATATTCGCCATTTGGTGACCACGTACCATATCTTTGACTTTTTTGGTACTTTTACCACGGCTACACCATAAATCCATACAAATATTTGCACCGGCTGGAGTTTTAATCCAGACCCCCACGCAACCTAACCACCACATAGCGAAGTTACCTTCCGGTACGACTTCTTGTTCAATTTCTTCGTTTAGCCATGTTCCCCATTCTGGAAAAGTAGAAAGAATCCAACTTTCACGACTGATTTCTTGAATTTTACTCATTGCAAGCTCCTTAAAAGCGTAATTAAATAATCAAAAACAATCATAACCAATCATACGAATTTGTAAAATAGTTTTTCTTTTTTTTGTGATCTAGCTCACCTTTTTTCTACTATTTTTTATCAACTCCGCCTAAAACAAAGGGAAAATAAGCAGAAATTTAACAAAATTTAAACAAACAAAAGCTATTCTTACTTTTTTAGTCAAAAAGGTTAAAAAATCATCAACGCAATAAGTTTTTGCAAAAATTTTGTGATCTCGCTCACAAATAATCAAAAATAATCTTTTATAACTTGCATTTTAGGATTATGATTCTGCCGTTCGCACTATTTTAACGGATGTATTTGTATAAAATAGTGGTACTCACCAGCTCAAGCTCAAATTGAGCCAATGTAATAATAATTTTATTCTACTGCGGAGAATTATATATGGACACTCTCTACGACCTATTTTTAGGTTTTAACGCTCAAGTGTTATCCAAAGCACCTTTTCTACTCGGGATCGTCGCTTGCTTGGGTTACATCTTACTAAAAAAAGATACTACGACGGTTATAAAAGGGACGATTAAAACTATCGTCGGTTTCTTAATGGTACAACAAGGTTCTGGTTTCTTAACTTCTAGTTTTAAACCTATCATTGACAAACTTTCCGAATTTCACCATTTAACGGGTGCAGTTATTGACCCTTATACCAGTATGCAATCTACCATCCAAACTATGGGTGAAAATTACGGTTGGGTCGGTTATGCCGTATTACTTGCATTAGCCTTAAATATCCTGTTAGTGGTATTGAGACGTGTCACCGGTATTCGTACCATTATGTTAACCGGTCATATCATGTTCCAACAAGCTGGCTTAGTGGCCGTATTCTACATGATTATCGGCGCCTCTATGTGGGAAACCGTGATTTATACGGCGGTCTTAATGGCACTCTATTGGGGTATTTCCTCTAACATCATGTATAAACCAACCCAAGCTGTTACTGGCGGTGCAGGTTTCTCCATTGGTCACCAACAACAAATTGCCTCTTGGGTAGCGGTTCAATTAGCACCAAAATTAGGTGATCCAAAAGATACCGTCGATAATATGAAATTACCAAAATGGTTACATATTTTCCATGATAGTATTTCTGCCACTGCATTAGTCATGACTGTGTTCTTTGGTATTATCTTACTTTCTTTCGGTTTAGATAATTTACAAAGTATGGCGGGCAAAACACACTGGATTATGTACATTATCGAAACTGGTATGAAATTTGCGGTAGCCATTCAAATTATCGTGGTCGGTGTCCGTATGTTCGTAGCAGAACTTTCCGAAGCATTTAAAGGTATCTCCGAACGTGTGATTCCAAATTCTGTATTAGCCATTGACTGTGCGGCAATTTATGCTTACTCACCAAATGCCATGGTATTCGGTTTCATGTGGGGTGCTATTGGTCAGTTTATTGCGGTCGGTTTATTGCTTGCGTTCGGTGATAACTTCGGGGTCGAAGTATTAATTATCCCGGGCTTTATCCCAATGTTCTTCTCTAATGCGACCGTCGGTGTGTTTGCAAATAAATTCGGCGGTTGGAAAGCGGTTATCAAAATCTGTTTAGTGATGGGTATGATTGAAGTGCTTGGCTCTGCTTGGGTGATTCAATTATTAAAATCACAAGGTACTGAGTTCAACGGTTGGATGGGTATGGCAGACTGGGCGTTATTCTGGCCACCAGTATTACAAGGTATTGTTAGTATTCCATTCTTCTTCTTTATTGTCTTAGCCCTTTGCTTAGTGTATATGTTCTTCGCATCACGTAAATTACGTGCAGATGAAGCTGCTGCCAAAGCTGCTGGCAAAACCCTTGAACAAATGGACGGTTATGGTGTCGAAGAAGAAACTATCGCAGAACCTGTCACAACAACCACAACAACACAAGCCGGTGCAGATACTAAAGCTATTCGTATCTTAGCGGTATGTGGTTCTGGTCAAGGTTCATCCATGATGATGAAAATGAAAATTAAACAATACTTAGACAAACGAGGTATTCCAAATGTAATGGATTCTTGTGCCGTCACAGATTACAAAGGTAAATTGTCTGGTATCGACATTATTGTTTCATCTAAACACCTTGCTGGTGAAATTAATGGTGGAGACAATGTATCTGTACTTGGCGTACAAAACATGTTAAACCCAAATACGTTCGGTGATGAATTAGTTGAATTAATCAATAAACACGTCGGTAAATAAGTGTTACGTCCCTCGACTTATTAGCCGAGGGATCCCATGTTTAAATGTTCAAAGAAGGAAATGTTATGTTAAAAGAATCTCTCATTGCCAACCATTCCATTAAGTTAAATCAAACTGCAAATAACTGGGAAGAAGCGGTGAAAATCGGTACTGACTTGTTAGTTGCATCTGGTGCTATTGAACCACGTTACTATGACAATATTATTGCCAAAGTGAAAGAAATGGGACCTTACATCATTCTTTCCCCGGGTCTTGCGATGCCACATGCTCGCCCGGAAGAGGGGGTCATTAAAACCGCATTTGCATTAGTCACCTTAACCACACCAGTGGTATTTGATGGTGAAGATGAACCGGTCAGCGTGCTAATTACCCTCGCAGGTAGCGATTCCGATCAACATATGCAAGGTATTATGGAAATCACCCAAGTACTAGAAGATGAAGATCCTAATAGCGAAACGGGTGTAGATTTACAAAAATTACTTCGTTGTAAAACCGCAGATGAAGTGATTGCTGTAATTGATGCCGCGTTGAATTAACAATATTCAATGTAGGGGCGTATTGCATACGCCCAAAAACTAAAAACGATGTGCAGGGCGTATGCAATACGCCCCTACAATAATTTAAATAATTAACAAATTTGAAAGGAAAAAATTATGTCTAAACCATTATTACAAATCGCCCTTGACTCATTAAGCCTCGAAAAAGCTGTAGCGGATGCCAAACAAGCGGAAAGCGTGGTTGAAATCATTGAAGTAGGTACTATTCTTGCTTGTGCTGAAGGCATGAAAGCAGTGAGTACTTTGCGCGCATTACACCCAAATCACATTATTGTGTGTGATTTAAAAACCACTGACGGTGGTGCAATCTTAGCGAAAATGGCATTTGAAGCCGGTGCTGACTGGTTAACCGTATCCGCTGCTGCTCACCCAGCTACTAAAGCGGCGTGTAAAAAAGTCGCTGACGATTTCAATGCCGCTCACCCTGAATTAAAAGTGAAAAAAGAAATCCAAATTGAAATCTACGGTAACTGGTCAGTAGAAAAAGATGCCAAAGAATGGGTGGAATTAGGGGTAAAACAAGCCATTTATCACCGTTCTCGTGATGCCGAATTAGCCGGTAAAGGTTGGACAGACGAAGATGTAAGCTTGATGAAACAACTTTCAGCGTTAGGTCTTGAACTTTCTATCACCGGCGGTATCGTGCCAGAACAAATTCACCTATTTAAAGAAATCAAAAATGCCAAAGCCTTTATTGCAGGTCGTGCATTAGTGGGCGAAAAAGGTAAACAAACCGCCGAAGCGATTCGTGCTGAAATTGACAAATATTGGGTATAATCGGCTTTCTCATGCCAATAAATTGATTATATAATAAGGGGGTTAAATTCCCCCTTATTTTTGTCATCAAACAAGGAATTGGCTATGCTACCGAACTATTACCAAGATCCACAAATTCTCCATATCAATACCACGCCCCATCACGCCTATTTTATCCCCTATGAAAATCCCCAAAGTGCGGTGGAAAATACCCAAAAAAATAGCAGAGAACATTCTCTTTTTTTCACCCCACTTAATGGCGACTGGGATTTTGCCTATTTTGCTTCTTATCATGATCTTCCTGAAGATTTCCTACAATATCCTTTTGAACAACATATTCCGGTGCCGTCTAACTGGCAAAATCATGGTTTTGACCGACATCATTACACCAATGTAAATTACCCTTTCCCTTTTGATCCGCCTTTTGTACCACAACAAAATCCCTGTGGGCTTTATCATCGTTGTATTGAATTAAATAAGCGTTCGCATAAACGTTATTTGATCAATTTTGAAGGGGTGGATAGTTGTTTATTTTTATATGTTAATCAAAAATTTGTCGGTTATTCCCAAGTTAGCCATGCTACTGCAGAATTTGATCTTACCGATTATTTGCAACAAGGGGAAAATCAATTACATGTGTTGGTATTGAAATGGTGTGACGGTAGCTATCTAGAAGATCAAGATAAATTCCGTATGTCGGGGATTTTCCGAGATGTTTATTTACTTGAACGAGAACAAAATTATTTACAAGATTTTTTTATTCGCATGACATTCACCGATAATTTACAAACTGCGGTGCTAAATGTAGCATTTTCTTTTCGCCAAGAACCGGTTGAAATTTCATGGCAACTTTTTGATCCACAAGGTAATTTAATCATCAGTTCGGTCGCCAAACAACAGTTACAATATCAACTTGAACAAGTGCAATTATGGAATGCGGAATCACCGCAGCTTTATTGTTTATTGCTAAACACAGGACAAGAAACGATTTGTCAAAGAATTGGTTTTCGTCATATTGAAGTTAAAAATGGCGTATTATTATTTAACCAACAAGCGATTAAATTTAAAGGCGTAAATCGTCACGATAGCGATCCCAAAACAGGTTACGCCATTAATATGCAACAAGCCATCACTGATTTAACTTTAATGAAACAGCATAATATTAATGCCATTCGTACCGCACATTATCCTAATAGTCCATGGTTTGCGGAACTCTGTGATCAATTTGGATTTTATCTCATCAGTGAAAGTGATATAGAAAGCCATGGCACCAATGCGGTGTATGTAGCACAGCCGGAAAAAAGTATTTTACTTGGGGCAAAAATTACCCAAGATGCGGATAAAGTTCGTCAGCAAACCATTGATAATTACTGTTATATGGCTCGCTCCCCAGCATGGCAAAAGGCCATTTTAGACCGCACGTTGGCACATATTGAGCGTGACAAAAACCGCACCTCGATCTTAATTTGGTCATTAGGCAACGAATCTGGCTATGGCGAAAATTTTGAACAAGCGGCAAGTTGGATAAAATCTCGTGATCCAAGTCGTTTAGTTCATTATGAAAATGCGATTTTCCAACATTCAACACACCAAAATGACTGGTCAAATTTGGATTTTCACAGTGAAATGTACACATCTACAGCAGACATTGATCAGTATTGTCGTCAACCACAAACTCGCCCTTATTTACTTTGTGAATATAGTCATGCGATGGGTAATTCTTGTGGTGATTTGGAAGATTACTGGCAAGTTTTTCAGCGTCATACCTATGCCGCAGGTGGTTTTATCTGGGAATGGTGTGATCATGCACCCTATCTTGCTAATGGGCATTTTGGCTATGGTGGAGATTTTGATGACACCCCGAATGACGGTAATTTTTGTGTTGATGGGCTGGTTTCACCTGAGCGTAAACCGCATAGTAGCTTGCTTGAACTTAAAAATGTTAACCGTCCGATAAGAGCTACAATTAAGCAGGGGAAAATTTTTCTGACCAATTATTTGGATTTTTCTAATTTACAAGATTTCGCTGAAATTCAAATTAAATTAAGTGAGAATGGTCAGATGATTGCAGAGAAATGGATAACCGAGATAAATCTTGAACCTCATCAAGAAACGCAATTACCCTTTGATTTACCCGCCGATAATGGTCATGTTTGGACGCTAGAATTACGTTATTATCAGAAAAAAGCCGCCGCTTTGATCGCACAACATCATGAATTAGGATTCGACCAAATTAATCTATTTCCAGCAAATTCTTTCCAATTACCAAAGCCCCCAAGAGAAAATACACCGTGGAATTATACCGAAACCGGTAATCTTATTGAAATTAAAGGGGAAAATCTTGTTTATCAGTTTGATAAATGCAAAGGAATCATTAGTCAAATTTTCCAACATAATGAACCTTTATTACGCCAACCCTTAGATTTTAATATTTGGCGAACCTGTTTAGATAATGACAGTTTAATCAAAGAATACTGGATTGCCGCAGGTTTTAACCGAGCGGAAACTCGGGCTTATGATATTGCACTTGAAAAAACAAATCATGCTATTGAAATCCGTGCCAAATGTGGTTTGGTCGCAACTAGCCAAGCGAGAATTTTAACCCTTACGGTCATTTATCATTTTTCTGAGACAGGATTAACCATTAAAATTCACAGCGAAAAAGCAAAACATTTACCATTTCTGCCACGTTTCGGTCTACGTTTATTCCTACCACCACAGTTTGATCAGACCAGCTATTTTGGTTATGGTAATGATTCTGAGCTCTCGGAAAGTTATCTTGATAAACATCATGCCAGTTGGTTAGCAATTCATCAAAGCAAGCTCAATCAAACGGTAGATTACCTGAAACCACAAGAATATGGTAGCCATTACGGTTGCCACTGGTTAAAAGTGCGGTCAAAAAATCACGAATTTTGGGTAACCAGCAATAAGCCATTTAGTTTCAATTTTTCGCCGTTTAGCCAAGAACAGCTTAATTCGGTTAAACACAATTATCAATTGGTGCCAGAAAACAGATCTATTTTATGTGTGGATTATAAAATGAGTGGTATCGGTTCAAATTCTTGCGGTCCAAGTTTAAAAACTCAATATCAGTTAGCTGAAACAGAATGGGATTGTGAATTTGAATTCAGATTTGTCTAGGGTAACATAAAAAAGAAGGGGAAATATTAATCAATTTCCCCTTAACGAATGCTTATTTACTTGCCACTTTGACTAATTTCGTCCAGTTATAATACCCATAAATAGAGTTCAACAAGTAACCGCTATACATAATATACATTGCCGGTGTTTCCGCCCATAACACAATAGAGAGAACATTCAACAGGATCCATAACGCCCATTGTTCACGATAACGCAGAATCATCAAAAGTTGAGCGGCAAAAGTGATAATTGTAGTGGTGCCATCTAAAGCGGCGGAACTGCCACCAGCCGCTTTTACTGCCTGAATAAAGAAGAATGAACACACCGCAATACTCACTAATAAAATCAGCCAACCTGTTGGTGTTAAGGCTTTAGCAATCACTTCTTCATTGCCTTGTTGGTCATTTTGCATATTCGCTTTCCACATAAAATAACCAATAAATTGGGCTGGAATATACACATACAAGGTGGTATTCATTTCGCCAATAAAATTACTCCCCCAAGCCACATAAAAATAAGTATAAGCAAAAATAAGCCCGAAGAAGTAGTTACTGATTTTTCCTTTACTGACGAAAATAACACATAGCAATCCGGCAATTCCTGAGATCATTCCCAGTGGTGAATCTGGCTCTTGTACATACGCCCAAATTTGAGCTCCGACAAAAACTACAATCCATAGTGCTTCAATCGCATTCCAACCACCAAAGAATTCTTTTTTAATGGCATTGATATAGTTCATAACAGGTTCCTTAATATTAATAACAAACAGATGAATTGTTGCACCGCACTTTAGTGAAGTCAAGTATAAATTACAAAACATACCTAATTAAATTATTAAATTATCATTATGGAAAATATCTAATACATAAATTTCAATTTTATTTTTGCTCATTTTTGCTAAAATACGCCTCCAATTTATAACAAGAGTGTCCCCACATGATGTCATTTGCTATCGGTCAACGTTGGATCAGCGAAAGCGAGAACGATCTCGGTTTAGGCGTGATCACCGAGCTTAATCACCGCAGTGTCACCATTTTTTTCCCTGCATCAGAAGAAACCCGAATGTATGCCATTGCCACCGCCCCCTTAACCCGTGTGCTGTTCAAAAAGCACGATCACATCACACATCAACAAGGCTGGCAGGCCAAAATCGTCGATACGATCATCAATAATAATATTGCCCTGTATTTAGCCCAACGCCTAGATAATGGCGAAGAAATGGTGATCAAAGAAATAGAACTCGCCAGCAATATCAGTTTTAGCCAACCACAAGATAAATTATTCGCAGGACAAATTGATCGCTCAGATCGCTTTGCTTTGCGTTATCGTGCTTTACAACATCAACAGGCACAATTTCAATCTCCCTTACGTGGACTATGTGGTATTCGAGCGGGTTTAATTCCCCACCAACTGCATATTGCCAAAGAAGTAGGACAACGTATTGCACCACGAGTATTGTTAGCAGATGAAGTTGGCTTAGGTAAAACCATTGAAGCTGGCATGATTTTACAACAACAAATTTTTGCCGAACATGCCGATCGAGTATTAATCCTACTGCCAGAAACTTTGCAACATCAATGGTTAGTGGAAATGCTACGCCGTTTTAACTTGTATTTTTCGCTATTTGATGAAGAACGTGCTGGCGATTTTGTTGCAACCGAAGATGAGCAAGAGCGAAATCCTTTTGATGCGGAAAACCGCATTATTTGTTCCATTGATTGGTTAGTGGCAAATCCAAAACGAATGCAACAGTTAATCGCAAGCCAATTTGACATGTTGATTGTAGATGAAGCACATCATTTACAATGGTCACCTGAAAATCCAAGTACAGCATATCAGCTAGTAGAAACCTTAGCTCAACAAATTCCGTCCGTGTTACTCCTCACTGCCACGCCTGAACAACTCGGACAACAAGGGCATTTCGCTCGCTTACGTTTATTAGATAATGACCGTTTTTATGATTACCATGCGTTCTTACAAGAACAACAAAATTATCAACCTGTTGCCAAGGCAGTACAAACTTTACTGACAGAAAAATCGTTAAGTGCGGTGCAAAAAAATGCCATTTCTGATCTGTTATCCGAACAAGATATTGAGCCACAATTTAAGGTATTAGAGAGCCATAACAAACCAGAAAAAGCCAGCGTTCGACAAGAACTCATTCGTCATCTGATCGACCGTCACGGTACCAGTCGATTGTTATTCCGTAATACCAGATCAGGCGTAAAAGGCTTTCCGCAACGGATTTATCATCAAATCACCCTTGAATTACCTAAGCAGTATCAAAATACCATGAAAGTGATGCGTTCTCTCGGTGAAAATGTTGAGCAGGGTTTATTTTATCCAGAACAGCTGTTTCAGAAAATGAATGACCATGCTAAATGGTACGAATTTGATCCCCGTTTTGATTGGTTGGTCACGTTCTTAAAAAATCACCGCACGGAGAAAGTGTTAGTGATTTGCCAACTGGCTCAAACTGCGATTCAGTTAGAGCAAGCCTTGCGAGAAAAAGAAGGGATTCGTAGTGCGGTATTTCATCAAAATATGTCGATTATTGACCGAGATCGTGCCGCCGCTTACTTTGCGGATCAAGAACAAGGCGCTCAAGTATTACTCAGTTCAAGCATCGGTTCAGAAGGGCGAAATTTCCAATTTGCGCAACATTTAGTACTGTTTAACTTGCCAAGTAATCCTGATTTATTAGAACAATGTATCGGGCGTTTAGACCGAATCGGGCAAACTAAAGCAATTCAAATTCATGTCCCTTGTTTTGCTCAAACGCCACAAGCCTTGTTAGCCGATTGGTATCACCAAGGCTTAAATGCCTTTGAACAAACCTGTCCAATGGGGGCAATGTTATTTGAAAAGTGCGGTGAAAAATTACAACATTTTTTACAACATCCCACTGCACTTGATGGTTTTGCCGATTTTATCAAAGAAACAGCGAAACAACGTGCCAAGCTGAAAGACGAACTCGAAAATGGACGAGATCGCTTACTGGAATTAAATTCCAACGGTGGCATTCAGGCTCAACAGTTGGCAAATCAAATTGCCGAGCAAGACAACAGCCCTGAATTAATCAATTTCACCTTAAATTTATTCGATATTATTGGCGTAGAACAAGAAGACTTAGGCGAACAATCCATTGTCATTACACCCACTGGCACGATGTTAGTGCCTGATTTCCCTGGCTTAAAAGAAGACGGTATCACGGTAACATTTAGCCGAGATGTTGCCTTAGCACGTGAAGATGTGGAATTTCTCAGTTGGGATCACCCCATGTTACGCAACGGCATTGACTTAGTCTTGTCTAGCGATATTGGAAAAACTGCCACTTGCTTGTTAAACAATAAAAGAATACCGACAGGGACATTATTATTAGAATGTATTTACGTAGTGGAAAGCCAAGCGCCAAAAGGCTTGCAGCTAAACCGTTTTTTACCCCCTACGCCTGTACGCTTATTGTTAGATAGCAAAGGCAATAATCTCGCTCCCAATGTGACATTCGAACATCTTGAAAAACAGCTTAAACCGATGGCAAAAACCATGGCAAGCAAAATGGTGAAAATGGTTCGTCCAAATTTGGAACAAATGCTCAAGGCGGCAGAAAACCTGATGGCACTTGAATCTAAACAAATTATTGCGCAAGCCAAACAGCTGGCAGATAATCAATTAAGCGAAGAACTAGAACGCCTGACAGCATTAAAAGCTGTTAATCCAGCTATTCGGCAAGATGAAATTAACAGCTTAGAAACAATGCGCCAACAAGCATTACAACATTTACAACAGGCTCGCTGGCGATTGGATAGTTTGAGAGTGATAGTGAGCCAATAAAAAGACCCCATACGATGATCTGTCTCTCAATCTTGGATACTTTCCCAACATAGGGGACAGATCACCGTATCGCGTAAAATTAACGTGCCGGCTCTACCGCATAATTCTCTAAAACAGGCACCGCTTTAATTAATTTGCTGTCTAGCATAAACTGTGCCACTTGTTGATACAATTCTTGGTTTAACTGACGAGTGTTATCAGTAAGTAATGGAATAGTGTCTTGCCAAGCACGACGATTGAGTTCGTTGTTTAACTCTTGTGGCTTGTAATTGACAAAATCTTGCCAAGCTTGATCTGGATTTTGTTTAATATAGGCTGTCGCCTGTTCAATGGCAGTGAGAAATTTGTTAATGTTGACATCATTTTGTTTTCCTGCTTGTGCCACAAAAATCAGTTCTTCATAACTTGGTACGCCATATTGCTCAGGGTAGAATAATCTGCCTTGATGTCCTTCAAGGTTTAATTCGTGCAATTCAAAATTACGAAATGCACCGATCACCGCATCGACCTGTTTACTTAACAAGGATTGCGATAACGCCCAGTTTACATTGACTAATTCCACATCATTGCGAGTAAGTCCTACCGTACTAAGCATTCTTTCCAATAAAGAATCTTCAAAACCACTGACGGAAAAACCGATTTTTTTACCTTTTAAATCGGCTAAACTTTTAATTTGGCTACTTTCCAGTACCGTTAATGAATTAAGTGGTGTACCAATGATGGTACCGACTCGTACCAAAGGTAATCCTTGCTCTACTTGCATAACCAGCTGAGGCTGATAATTCACCGCAAGATCACCCTGCCCTGCGGCGACTAATTTAGGTGGCATGGACGGATCAGTCGGTTCAATAATCTCTACATCTAATCCCTGTTGTGCAAAAAATCCTTTTTGTTGAGCAATAATAATATTAGCGTGATCAGGGTTAACAAACCAATCCAGCAACAAGGTCAGTTTTTCATTAGCTTGTGCTGAGAATGCCACTCCCAATATCGCCCAAACTGCGGTTAAAAATGTGAAGATTTTTTTCATAAGATGTCTCCTAACGTAAATGGCTAGCCCAAGGTAGCCAAAGGTTTAACAATTTATCTACTATAAAATACAAGCAGAGCGTAACAACTAATAAAACCAACAATGCAGCAAACATTAAATCCACTTGCATACGTGCATTGGCGTGTAACATTAAATAACCTAACCCTTGTGATGAACCGACCCATTCTCCCACCACGGCGCCAATAGGCGCAATGCTGACGGCAATGCGTAACCCCGATGCCAAAGATGGAAGTGCGGCGGGTAAACGCACTTTAAATAACATCGACCAAGGGGAAATTTGCATCGTTTGCGCTAATTCCAACCAAGCTTTTGGCGTATTGCGTAAACCATCATAACAAGCCGCAGTAACCGGAAAATAAATAATTAATATTGTCATGGCGATTTTTGATGCCATTCCATAACCAAACCACACCACCAACAAGGGGGCAATAGCAAAGACAGGAATGGCTTGTGAAATCACTAATAACGGCAATAGCAAAGAACGAAGCCATTTGGATAATGCCAGTAATAAAGCGGAAATCAGCCCTAATATTAACCCTAACAGCAATCCAAGTAGAATTTCAAGGCAAGTGACTTTAGCATGTAACCATAACAAATCCGATCGTTCCGTCACTTTATTCCCCACGTCCATTGGACTTGGCAATAAATAATGCGGAAGTGCTAAAAAATACACCGCACTTTGCCAAATAAGACAAAGAGAAAAACCAAGTAACACTATTTTTAACAAGGACTTCATGGATTATCTCCAAGTAATTCACGAAATAATCGTTGTTCCAGTTGCCATAATTGTGGATCTTGTGAAAACCTTGGTGCAGTACTTGCAGGTACAATTGGATCAGATAATTGTGCAGGATGATTTTTCAACACCAAAATACGATCTGCCAAACGCAATGCTTCTTGTGGGTCATGGGTAATTAACAGTACAGTTTTATCTTTCAGTAACTGCCGAGCAAGCTGTTGTAACTGCAATCTTGTCACCGCATCTAGTGCAGAAAAAGGCTCGTCCATTAAAATTAAGTCTGCGTCTAACATCAGTGTGCGAGCCAATGCCACGCGTTGCCTCTGTCCACCTGAAAGTTGATAACAGGGTTTATGTTTGTGTGGCAACATATTCACTGCTAGTAATAAGTTTTCGGCTTTTCGTTGGGTTTTGGGGTTGGTTTTACCTTGTAAATGTGCCTGTAATTGCACATTATCCAACACCGAAAGCCAAGGGAAAAGACTGTCTTGCTGTGCAAGCCAAGCTAACCTTGTGTTTTCTGCCAGCATAATTTTACCTTGATAATCTTTTTCTAATCCTGCAATCAAGCGTAAAAGCGTAGATTTACCAATTCCTGATGCACCTAGCAATGCTGTCCATTGGCGAGAAGCTAAACTAAAATTAAAATCACGGAAAATCATTTGATCTTCAAAAGAAAAACAAAGTTTATGAATTTCAACCATATTTATCACACACTATAAACAAGTATCATTATCATAATATAACGATTTACTAAAATCAAAACTAAAATCATGCTAAAATGCACCGCACTTTTACCTAAAAACTGAAACATTATGGCGTTAATTGACTACAATCCCCCGACTGAACCTTGGCTTGATATTGTTTACCATGATAATCATATTATGGTGGTCAACAAACCTAGTGGTTTACTTTCTGTGCCGGGCAATCAACCGCAATATCGTGACAGTGCTATGAGTCGTATTAAAGATAAATACGGCTTTTGTGAACCTGCACACCGCCTTGATATGGCGACCAGCGGGATTTTGCTGTTTGCCATGAGCAAAGCTGCCGACAGCGAACTCAAACGTCAATTTCGTGAACGAGAAACGGAAAAGCATTATCAAGCCTTAGTGTGGGGACACATTAAAGCCGAACATGGCAGCGTGAATTTGCCGTTAATTTGTGACTGGGAAAACCGCCCACGTCAACGGATTGATTTTGTGTACGGCAAACGTGCCGTGACGGAATTTGAGGTGTTAGAACGTTTGCCGAATAACAGCACAAGAGTAAAACTTACTCCGATTACGGGGCGTTCCCATCAATTACGTTTACACATGCTGGCGTTAGGGCATCCGATTCTAGGCGATAAATTTTATTCGCCACCACAAGCCAAAGCCATGTCACCGAGATTATGCCTGCATGCGGAAAGTTTGACCATTCATCACCCAATAACCAAGGAAAAAATGACGTTCAGCCGTACTGCTGAATTTTAATCGTTAATAGCTAAATCTTATTTTTAGATGGGGCAAATCTTCCCGCCTTATGTGTAGCTGTGCCATGAAAGTATTATTGAACATTCTATTGATAATCTGTGTAACATTGCATCACGCAGTATGCAATATACTGACCGTCAGGTAATTGAGATTATGGTAAGCAAGCCTAAACTTTAAATCTAGTCCGATAAAGTGCGATGGGAAAAACCTTTCATTTTTTCACCGCACTTTCCCCTTGAATTAGGCTATAATAAGGGTCATATTGAATTATTGAGAACTATTATGACCCAAATTGCCCCAAACCCTCTCGTCCTTGTGGACGGTTCGTCTTATTTATATCGTGCCTTTCATGCCTTTCCCCCCTTAACCAATTCGCAAGGTGAACCGACTGGGGCGATGTATGGCGTGTTGAATATGATCAAAAGCCTAATTTCGCAAGTACAACCAAGCCATATTGCGGTGGTGTTTGATGCTAAGGGCAAAACCTTTCGTGATGAACTGTTTGAGCAATATAAATCCCATCGCCCACCGATGCCTGATGAATTGCGGTCGCAGATTGAACCGTTACATCAGATGATTCGGGCATTAGGCATTCCGTTATTATCCATTGAAGGCGTGGAAGCTGATGATGTGATCGGTACGCTTGCCATGCAGGCGGCAAGTGTGGGGAAAAATGTGCTCATTTCTACCGGCGATAAGGATATGGCACAGCTGGTTAATCAGCATATTATGCTGATTAATACCATGAATAATAGTCTGTTAGATCGTGCTGGTGTGATAGAAAAATATGGCATTCCACCTGAATTGATTATTGATTATTTGGCGTTAATGGGCGATAGCTCGGATAATATTCCCGGTGTTGCTGGCGTGGGTGAAAAAACCGCATTGGGCTTGTTGCAAGGTATTGGGTCAATGACGGAAATTTATGCTAATCTCGATAAAGTTGCCGATTTGCCGATTCGTGGTGCGAAAAAATTAGGCGAAAAATTGTTAGTCTCCAAGGCAGATGCGGATTTGTCCTATGTGTTAGCCACCATTAAAACCGATGTCCCGTTAGAAGTGAGCCATGATCAACTCCAAATCGGTACAGCGAATAACGATCAGCTTGCCGAATATTTTGGGCGATATGAATTTAAACGTTGGTTAAATGAAGTATTGAACGGCGAAAGTTCCGTGACGAATCCAACAGAGCAAACAGTAAAGATTAATCCTTATCAGGCGACAGCTAATATTGCCAAAGAAGAAAAAATTGAGCAAAGTGCGGTGAAAAATTCGGTAAAAATTGACCGCACTTTATATCAAACGATCACCACAGAAACACAGTTAAATCAGTGGATTAAACAAATTGAGCAAGCCAAATTAGTGGCGGTGGATACCGAAACTAACGCCCTTGATGCCATGCAAGCGGAATTAGTTGGTATTTCCTTTGGATTAGAAAATGGCAAAGCCTGTTATATTCCCTTAGGGCATTGTAAGCCAATGGCGGTACATCATGATAACGGACAAGGGGATTTATTCGCCGATGCCGAAAGCCCAGAAATGCAATGGAAATTAATTGAAAATCAATTAGATAAACAATATTGTTTAAGCCAATTAAAACCTTTGTTAGAGAACGCTAACATCAAAAAAATCGGACAAAATATTAAATATGATTTAACGATTTTTGCTAACCATGGCATTGTCGTGCAAGGGGTGCAATTTGATACCATGTTAGAAAGCTATGTGTTAAACAGTACAGGGCGACATAATATGGACGATTTAGCCGAACGTTATCTCGGACATCAAACCATTGCGTTTGAAACCTTAGCGGGCAAAGGCAAAAACCAACTCACCTTTGATCAGATTGAGTTAGATAAAGCCGCCGAATATGCGGCAGAAGATGCCGATGTGACCATGAAATTACATCAAACCTTATGGCAAGAATTACAGGCGACACCTGAGCTGATTACGTTATTTGAACAAATTGAATTGCCGTTAGTCACGGTACTTTCTCGCATTGAACGGCACGGTGTGTTAATTGATAAGCAAGCGTTGGCAACACAATCTGCGGAAATTAGCGTGCGATTGAATGAGCTAGAACAACAGGTGCATCAAGAAGCAGGCGAAACCTTTAATTTGGCATCCACCAAGCAATTACAAGAAATTCTGTTTGAAAAGCTCGCTTTGCCAGTCATTGCCAAAACCCCGAAAGGCTCGCCATCTACCAATGAAGAAGTGTTAGATGAATTGGCTCAACAAGGGCATATTGTGCCAAAATTGCTGATTGAACATCGTGGTTTAGCCAAGTTAAAATCCACTTACACCGATAAATTACCTTTGATGATTAATCCGAAAACAGGGCGAGTACATACATCCTATCATCAGGCAGTAACCAGTACTGGACGGCTTTCATCCAGCGATCCCAATTTACAGAATATTCCTATTCGCAATGAAGAAGGGCGTAAAATTCGCCAAGCCTTTATTGCCAGAGAGGGCTTTAAAATCGTGGCAGCGGATTATTCACAAATTGAATTACGCATTATGGCACATTTATCAGGCGATCAAGGTTTAACTAATGCTTTCCAACAAGGCAAGGATATTCACCGTGCCACCGCAGCGGAAATTTTTGGCTTGCCACTAGACGATGTCAGCAGTGAACAACGGCGTAGTGCCAAAGCGATTAACTTTGGTTTGATTTATGGCATGTCAGCCTTTGGTCTTGCTCGTCAGCTCGGTATTGCTCGGGGTGAAGCACAAAAATATATTGATTTGTATTTCCAACGCTATCCAAATGTACAAACCTTTATGACGGATATTCAAGCCAAGGCAAAAGCTCAAGGCTATGTGGAAACCCTATTCGGTCGCCGTTTATATTTGCCTGACATCCATTCCAGCAACGCCATGCGAAGAAAAGGGGCGGAACGTGTGGCAATTAATGCACCAATGCAAGGGACGGCGGCGGATATTATTAAAAAAGCCATGATTGCCTTAGATAACAAAATTCAACACAATCCAGATATTGTGATGATTATGCAAGTACACGATGAATTGGTATTTGAAGTGCGGTCGGAAAAAATCGAAGAATTTAGCCAACTGATTAAAACCGAAATGGAAAATGCGGCTCAATTAAGCGTGCCATTAATCGTGGATGTAGGTGTAGGCAATAACTGGGACGAAGCACACTAATGAAAACGATCAGCAATGAAACGGGCTACTGGTTAATTCACCAAGCCCAACAAATTTATTTCCCCAACCATGAATTGCCTTTTGGCAGTGCGGAACAATTAGGCTTAATCGGTAAGCAAGCCACCCAAATCGGCGAATGGCATAATGCACCACTGTATTTGGTGCAAGAAGAAACGACCAATAAAAACACGGCAAATGAACAACGAGAATGGACAACTTTACGTGCTTTATTAGGTTTACCTAAAACACAATTTTATTTGCTCAATCGTGGCATTGAACTCAATCATTTCTTTAAAACCCATCAATTTTGCGGAAAGTGCGGTGAAAAAACCGCAGTCACTTGCGATGAATGGGCGGTGCAGTGTCAAAACGCTGCTTGTCATTATCGAGCCTATCCCGTGATTTGTCCGTCTATTATTGTTGCCGTTCGCCGTCATGACGAGATTTTACTGGCATGCCATCAACGCCATATCCGTAGCGATGGGAGTGCTGGATTATATACCACGCTGGCAGGTTTTGTGGAAGTAGGCGAAACCTTTGAGCAAACTGTAGAGCGTGAAGTGTTTGAAGAAACAGGGATTAAAGTGAAAAATATCCGTTATTTTGGTAGCCAACCTTGGGCGTTTCCCAATTCCCAAATGGTCGGCTTTTTAGCAGATTATGACAGTGGCGAAATTCAGTTGCAAGAAGCCGAAATTGTGGATGCCAGATGGTTCAAATATAATGAACCCATGCCTGAATTACCCCCACAAGGGACGATTGCGTTGGAATTAATTAAAGCCACATTGAAAATTTGCGAGCAATCCCCAAATTAACCCTATAACTTAATTAACAAAAACATAAGAAAATATGCAAAAAATCAAAATTCTCTTTGTATGTCTTGGCAATATTTGCCGTTCCCCTATGGCTGAATATTTAATGCGAGATAAAATTCAAAAAGCAGGTTTATCGGATTTTATTGAAACGGATAGTGCTGGCACATCAGGCGAAAATGATGGTGATGATATGCACTGTGGAACCGCCGATGTATTAGATCGCTTAAAGATTAAAAGTCATGATTTTGTTAGCCGCAAAGTGCGGTTAAAAGATCGAGAGAATTTTGATTATATCATCGCCATGGATAACCATAATTTATACGATTTACACCGCTTATTTGGCAAACAACAAAATATTTTTGCTATCGCCAGCCTTTGTCCTGATTTAGCTTATGATCATATTCCTGATCCTTGGTACACTGGACGTTTTGATGAAACCTATCAATTACTTGAGCAATGTTGCAATGCCCTATTAATTAAAATCAAACGAGAACATAAATTACCATGAATTTGCAAAATCACTTATTAATCGCAATGCCTACCATGGACGATGATTATTTTCATCGTGCGGTGATTTTTATGTGTGAACATAATGACAAAGGTGCCATGGGATTAGTCTTAAATCAACCAACAGATTTAAGCCTTACCGAAATGGTGGCAAAATTGCGTTTTATGATGTCTGATGACAAAGTTTATCCACAGGATTATGTGGTGGCTGGTGGACCTGTTAGTATTGAGCGTGGTTTTATTTTACACACCCCAACAGCACAATCTTTTCTACATAGTTATAAAATTAGTGACCGTTTACAGCTTACTACCTCTGCCGATGTAATTGATACTTTCGGTACACCAAATGCCCCTGAAAAATATTTGGTTGGCTTAGGTTGTGCCAGCTGGGTGAATGGTCAGTTAGAGCAAGAAATCGCTCAAAATATGTGGTTAGTGATGCCAGCAGATGAGCGGATTATTTTTGATGTAGCTTATCAAGATCGTTGGACAGAATCGCTAAAATTATTGGGGATTGATAGCCATAATTTAAGTGGTAAGGCAGGATATTGTTAATGGGGATCACCGTTCTCGCCTTTGATTTTGGCACCAAAAGTATCGGTTGTGCGGTGGGACAATCTATTACTGGCACGGCACAAGCCTTGACCGCCTTTAAAGCACAAGATGGTATTCCAAATTGGGACGCTATTGAGAAATTACTCAAAGAATGGCAACCCGATCGCCTTGTGGTCGGGTTGCCACTCAATATGGATGGCACCGAACAGGCTCTCACCTTACGAGCCAAAAAATTTGCCAACCGTTTACACGGGCGTTTTGGTTTACCTGTGGAATTGCAAGATGAACGCCTTACCACCGTGGATGCGAGAGCAGAAATTTTTCAACGTGGCGGTTTTAGAGCTTTGGATAAAGGCAAAGTGGATGGTATTTCGGCTTGTTTAATTTTAGAAAGTTGGTTTGAATTACACTCGAAAGAATAAAAAAGCACCGTACTTTTTTAAAAACACGGTGTTTTTCAATTAGTTATTCTTGATTATTCTTCTTTTAATGGTACCACCAACATATCAATGGTCACGATATTCATCAACTGACGAGTAGAAGACATCAACTTACTCCAGAAATCTTGGTGATGACCAGTGACCAAGAGATCTACATCATACTGTTCAATAGCATCAGCAAGCACTTGACCTAAATCACCACTGCCACTGAGTTTTTCACCAATTGGATAGCCGGCTTGTTCAGCCAATTGTAACAAAGCTTGTTGCGTTTCAGTGGAAATACGATCTTGCATGGATGACATATTAATATCAATTAAGCCGGTATAAAGATCAGAGAAATTGACATCAACATGGATAATGGACAGTTTAGCATTGTGCCGTTCTGCAATAGAGGCTGCCTTTTTTAATAATTTTGGGCTTTCATCAGAAAGATCAACGGCAACTAAAATATGTTTATACATAATATGCTCCTTAATTTCTCAGGTTGAACTTATTGTTTATTGGTATATTAACACCGATATTCTATAAAAAATGTGTACTAGATCACATTTTTGAAAAAAGATAAAAAATTTATTATTATTATGATGCTAAAAATAACACCACTAAGGAAAAACACGATGCGACATTCAATTCACGACTTTATACAACTTATTGCAAAATTAAGAGATCCCGATGGTGGTTGTCCATGGGATCTCAAACAAAATTACCATTCTATGATTCCCTGTTTAATTGAAGAAACTTACGAAACAGTGGATGCTATCGAAAAAAATGATGACTCTAATCTACGCGAAGAACTCGGCGATCTATTATTACAAGTGATCTTTTTCAGCCAACTAGCGAAAGAAGATGGCAAATTTACTTTTGACGATGTGGTTGATGAAGTGGCAAATAAAATCATTCGCCGTCACCCCCATGTTTTCGGGAATAAATCAGCTCACAATGAACAACAAGCTCTTGCGAATTGGAATGCGATGAAAGCTCAAGAAAAAGTTTCCCAAAACGCACCGCAGTCTATTTTAGATCATATTCCCCATGCTTTCCCTGCCTTATTACGAGCAGAAAAATTACAGAAAAAATGTGCGAACGTTGGTTTTGATTGGACGGATATTAACGATGTGTTTAACAAGGTACAAGAAGAACTGCAGGAAGTTAAACAAGAACTAAATCAACCACAGTTAGATCAAACTAAAATCCAAGAAGAAATGGGTGATTTATTATTTGCTACGGTTAATTTAAGCCGTCATTTAAAATGTAATGCTGAAGAAAGCCTGCGCCAAGCCAACCATAAATTTGAACGCCGTTTTCGTGCCGTAGAAAATAAGTTACAGCAACAGAATAAGACTTTTGAACAGAGCAATTTGATAGAAATGGATATATTATGGGATGAAGTTAAGAAAGAAGAATCTTTAAAATAACCCACAAAACTGCGGTGGAAATATTAAAATTTTCCACCGCACTTCCTCTCTTAGGCAATCAGCTTATTAAACATAATCCAATGCTAGTTTGCCTGCCGCTTCTACTCCTACTGCGACTGCTTTTTGCTCAGTGCTATGAATGGTAGCTTCATTCGGAATTTCTTGTTGAGTACGATTAACAATCACCCCAGCAACCATGCCCGCACGTAATCCCAATGCACTACACATGGTGAACAATGTAGCAGATTCCATTTCAAAATTCATCACGTTAAGCTCCTGCCATTGTTCTAATGAGCCACGGAAATGACGATAAATTTTTCCGGTAAATGTATCATAACGCTCTTGTCCGGGGTAAAACGTATCAGATGATGCCGTAATGCCAACATAGGGCTGCACACCTTGGTGTTTAGCCGCTGCAAACAGCGCGTTGGTACAATCAAAATTAGCTACCGCAGGATATTCTAAAGGTGCAAAATGACCACTGGCACCGTCTAAACGCACCGCACCTGTGGTAATCAGTAAATCACCCACATTAATATGCGGTTGAATTGCCCCTGTCGTGCCAATACGTAAAAAAGTACGCACGCCTAATTGAGCCAATTCTTCTACACAAATAGACACCGAAGGTCCACCAATGCCTGTGGAACAAACCACAATAGGTTGTCCACCTACATAACCCAACCAAGAAGTAAACTCTCTGGTAGAAGCCAAAAACTCAGGATTATCCATTAATTTAGCAATACGCTCACTACGAGCAGGATCGCCCGGCACAATCGCCACTTTCGCCCCTTTTAACATGGCTTTCGTTAAACCTAAATGAAATACTTCTGACATATTATTCTCCTTTTTATTATGTGATTATTAATTTTTAACAAAATTATGGTATCTTTGTAACAAATAAACCTTGCTATTTTTTCTTAGCTTCACTGGAAACATAGCCAATTAATTGAGCAAAATCAATAGAATTTTGTTGCGTAATAACTGGTGTTCCCGTTTCTTTTTCCAAACTTTCTCGAGCGACCTTAGCCACATTTCCACCACGTTGTGCAACGGCCTTATTTTCTTCAAAACCAGCAGGATGGGTTATTTGAGTAATATCTTTGGTGGCAGCTTCTGCTAACATATTCAATACAAGCTCTGTAGTTGACATATTGTCACGTAAATTTTCTTTGTTTAACCCTTTGAAATTCTTATATTCTCTCGTTGTCATACCCGACCAAGCACGAGTAATCTCGTTGGTGAGCATCGCAAATTCTCGCCCAGCTTTCACGCCATGATCTTGCCAAGAATCAGTTAATTCTTTACGCACCTGAATGGATTGCAAACGCTGATTAATCCATTCTCTCGAATAACCTTTTTGCAGATAAGTTTGTAATGCTCGATCAATGGTCAGTTCTGGATCAATAATTTCATCAATTCTCTCTTTCCCCACCTCGGCTAACCACATTTTAAACGGTTCTGCTTTAGGGCTAGGAATGGATTGAATAATGCGGAAAATACCTGTCATATCAGCCACATCCGTTTCTCGCATTTTTCCATCACCTGCCAGCAATTTCAACTGTCGACAAAATGTCGACAGTTCAGATTTTTCTTCATCAGACATCCGTTTTTTAACACGATACCAGTAATCACGGGGATTAGGGCTTTCCGTCAATGCTTGCACCACATCTACAATACTAAAAAACCATTCTTCTTTTTCAGCATCCCAAATAGAACGAATTTGGCTGTTTTCAAATAATTTAATGTTACTCATTTTGCTAATCTTATCTTATTTATGATTGGAACATATTACAATAGTTTTTTAAACAGTAAAATACTGTATATTCTATTTTTGGAATCAAGATCACAAAACTAAGTAAAAAGTGCGGTAAATTTCACCGCACTTCTGAATAATGTTTAAATTTATACGAGACAAAGACCAAACTGGAGGTGCTTGTATTTGGTAATTCTAAGTGCAATAAGCCTATTCCTATTGCACCATTGTTTAATTTACAATCGGTTATTTGTGAACCAATTTGTTATATTTTGCAAGATCCCCAGCCAAATAGGCTTTGACCTCCTCTTCAATAGGATCATAAAAGTCAGGCGTAACACCAATATATTTACAAGCCTCATATAAAATCGGTACCACGTCTGTTTGTACAGCAGCGACGTGGTGAATATAAGGTCCATAAACAAGTTTAGATTCTAGGCGATTAAGATTATCAAATTCTACATAAACATATGTCCCTTGATTGTAAGGGCCATCAATACCTTTAGCATTTCCCATTAATAAGGAATATTCCCCATTATCACCATCAAAACGACAAAGCGTATAGTTGGTTTTCTTCGCTAGGAAAGCAATAGAACCCGGATAATCAAAGACGAAGTGACGTGGTGGCAAGATAGGTTTCGTTTCAGCAGTGGAATAGGCAAATACCCCTAAGTGTTGTAATAATTCGCCATTTTCAACAGTTGGGTGACGGCAATTGACATCAGCAAAGATGGCACGATGTTCGCCTAATGTTGCCGCTTCTACTAATAATTCAGAAATGGCACCATGGACATCAGTTTCACAGACAAAAGGAATACCTTCATCTTGTAAAAGCGATAAAGACGCATAAGGTAAAATGCCAATTTCGGCTTGTAATGCTGTCCAACATTGAATAACACCCGCATTGCAGCCATAAAATTGGCATAAATTTTGCAAAGTAATCTTCAATGCAGCGACCATTTCTAGTTGATCTTCAGTAATTTGTACTTCCGTATTTTGGTAGAAATAATCCATGACTTTTTTAACATCTGCGGACTGCTTGTCTTTCACTTTGTTAATCTCAACAATCAATTCATGAATCGGTACGGGCGATAAAGAAATATTAAACCGCTCTAACAATTCGCCTTCATTACAAATCACCGACCAAAAATCAAAAGGTCTTGGGCCGACTTGTAAAATTCGAGTATTTTTAAATACTTTGACCACATTGCATACCCGTACAAAATCTTTTACCCCACGTTCAAATTCCACGGTGTCAATATCTGAGTTTTTGATGTATGTGAACGGAACACGAAAACGGCGTAGCACCTTACCAATAGCAAATAAGCCACATTGTGAATCTCTTAAACGTGAACCATCTTCCGCGGGACATTCATCTTTAGGGCCCCAAAGTAAAACAGGGACATTGAGTTTTTTAGCAAGACGTGCAACCGCATATTCCGTACCAAAATTCTCGTTGGCAATAAATAAGCCATCAATCTGTTCTTGCTTAAATTTCTCGGCAATTTTGTTTACGCCTTCATCATCATAAAGCAAACCGTCTTGGTTAATATCTAAAATATCCACATAGTTGATATTTAACTGATTTAATTTTTGACGGGTTAGGTTAGCAAATTCAATGGCAGCAGTCGCACTGAATAAGTTTCTACGAGTAGGTGCGAAACCTATTTTTACTTGATCCATAATTTCATTCCTCTTTTTTGTTGATTAGTTGTTGATCCTATTTTTTATTGAAATCTTGCACGCTTAACGGCAAGCTTCCAGTTTTCGTAGTTTTGTCTCATTTGCTCAGATGGCTTGTGTGGAGTAATCACGTCTATTTTTCTTGCTAAATGAGATAATTGTTGGTTATCTTTCCACCAGCCCAAAGCCTTACCAGCCATAAAAGCCACACCCAAAGCGGAAATCTCAGCAATTTCATTTTTAATTATCGGACGTTGCAATAAATCTGCTTGAAATTGCATTAACCATTTATTTTTTGTCGGTCCACCATCTACTGAAAGACTATCTAGTCTTTTACCTAAGGTTTGTTCCATAGCAAAAAATACATCTGCCACTTGATAGGCTACGGCTTCCATTGCTGCTCTGGCAATGGTGGCAGGTGTAGTGGCGTCGGTCAGTCCACAAAGTGTTCCACGAGATTGGGTATCCCAATAAGGCGCACCAAGTCCAGCTAATGCTGGAACAAAATAAACACCTTGGTTATGTTCCATGGATTGAGCTAACTCACTTAATTTTTCAACAGTTCCCAATCCTAATAGTTGAGTAGCGAATGCTAATGCAGAACCTGTGTGAGTAATATTGCCTTCTAAAGCATAAACTAAGGCATTATCAAACCAAGCCACCGTACTTCCCACACCCCAATATTTTTCGGGAATAACGGGGGTGGTGGTCATTAACGAACTTCCCGTTCCATAAGTGGCTTTAACCACACCTTGATTAAAACCGCAATGTCCGTACAAAGCCGCATGCGAATCCCCCGCCTGTGACAAAATGGGAATGCCATTGGGAAGATGACGACAATTTAGTGTTTCACCACGCCAGCCAACTGAGGGTTTAATTTCAGGCAAACATGGCTTTGGAATGCCAAATAATGCCAATAATTGATCATCCCAAGTGGCAGTATGTAAATTAAATAACTGATAGCGAGAGGCGTTGGAATAATCTGTGACAAAGGCTCTTCCGTGAGTTAATTTCCAAACCAACCACACATCGACTGTTCCCACACAAAGTTCGCCATTTTCAGCCCGTTGATAGCCATTTTCCAAGCTGTTCAACAACCATTTTATTTTACTGGCAGGAAATAACGGATCTAACACTGATCCCGTTAACGATTTCAGCTTAGCTGCTGTTGGTTGTTGAGCAATCTGTTGACATAAACTTTCTGTGCGACGACATTGCCAACTGATGAGTGGCGTTAAGGGGTTGCCTGTTTTTCTATCCCAAACCAAAACAGATTCCCGTTGATTACTGATAGCAATCCCTTGAATATTTTGTTTATCTCTTGCATTCGAACCCAAAGAAACTAAACAATTTTCCACCGCAGTTTCTACAGCTTGCCAAATTTCCATAGGATCCTGCTGCGCCCAAGCAGGTTTCGGATGAGATAAACGCAGCGGCACAGTGCTTTTTTCCAGTATTTGCCCCTGATTATCCACAGCAATGGCTTTTGCGTTTGTGGTGCCTTCGTCAATGGCAATGATAAAGGGTGTTCCCATTATTTTTCTCCAGTCAGGCTAATTTAGCGACAATACATATTGCACAATACTTTCAGCATCAATACCATGATGTTTACGCATTGATTTTCTGTCACCTGCTAAAGCGTATTGACCATCTGCAATACCACAACGTTTAAGTTTAATTGCGGCACCATTTTCTGCAATAACTTCAGCGACGAGACTACCGACACCGCCATTGATATTGTGCTCTTCGACACTGATAACATATTGACAGTCTTTGATCGCATTAAATAATTCCTGCGTGTTGCAAGGACGAATAGAAGGCACGTTAATTACCGTGGTGACAATGCCTTTTTCACGAAGTTGAGCTGCGGCTTCAACGATTTCATGTACCGTTGAACCCATTGCGACTAAAGCCACCTTATCGCCTTTTTGTAACACATCAATTTGACCCGGAATAAATTGGTAATTTTCTTGATGAATTTCAGGTAATTCTTTGCCGTCTAAACGGATATAAACTGGACCTTGATAAGCGATGGCATAATCAATAATTTGTCGACATTCCAACGGACTAGATGGCGCGAAAATTTGGATGTTGCCGAAACCACGCATGACACCAATATCATCAATACTATGATGTGTGCTAGCTAGTGGTCCATAGCTCGCACCTGAATTTAAGCCAAATAGTTTTACGTTGGTGTTGTTATAACATACATCAACTTTGACCTGTTCATTGGCTCTTGAAATCAAAAAGGGCGCCGCATTACAGGTCACCGCCACTTTACCGCCTAAGGCTAAGCCCGCGGCACAACCCACCAAAGTTTGTTCGGCAATCCCCACATTCACTAAGCGTTCAGGAAAGGTTTTAATAAAAGGGGCGATCTTGGCAGTTGACGTAGAATCTGCCACCACAGGGACAAGATCAATCCCGTTATTGACTGCATTGATAAAGCGTTCTACCATAATATTGGCTAAATGTTCTGCCTTACTCATCTTTCAATTCTCCTAGTGCTAATTCGACTTCTTCGCCTTTTGGTACACGGTGATGCCATTCTGGACGGCCTGCAATAAAGGAAATACCTGCACCTTTTGTGGTATGTGCAATGACCACATGTGGTTTGCCATTCGGTTTCAACCCTTCTAATGTGTCAACAATAGAAACCACATTATTCCCTTCACATTCATGCACTTCCATGCCAAAGGCTTGCCATTTTTCATCTAAAGGATCGGTATTTAAAATATCTTTGGTGTAACCTGCCAGTTGTAACTTATTCTTATCATTAATAATAATTAAGTTATCTAATTGATATTGCGCCGCCACAAGTGCCGCTTCCCAGTTACTTCCTTCAGCAAGCTCACCATCACCCGTTAACACATAAATTTTACGCTGACTACCACTTTTTTTGGCTGCAATAGCCAACCCGACTGCGACGGGTAGCCCATGACCCAATGCCCCTGTATTTAATTCAACTCCAGGGGTTTTGTGTTTGACAGGATGTCCTGGTAAATGAGAATCCACATGTTGATAGGTGGCTAACCATTCTTCAGGGAAATACCCCGCTTCGGCTAAACAACAATAATAGCCCCCAGCACCATGACCTTTAGATTGGATATAAATATCACGTTCAGGGTTATTGAGATCTTTGGGGCTCGTGTTCAAAATTCTAAAATATAGGGACGTTAAAATTTCAACTTGTGATAAATCTGCCCCTGTATGCCCACCAGCAGGACTATTGGCATTTAACAGGACAATTTTGCGCCGAATGGCTTTGGTTTTTTGTTTAAGATCGTCATACGACAAACGATATGGATTCATTTTTTTCTCCTTATTCACTCTTTTATTGTTTGAATATATATTCAACAATAAATATATATTTATTGTTAGGGTTAATTTAATCCTAAAAAATGCGTTTGTCTAGGGAATATCAAAAGAAATTTACAAAAATGAGATCTAGATCACAAATGTTTAGAGAAATAATAAAATATACAGAATGATAAGGAAAATTGCTTAGTTGATAGTGGAGAGAAGAAATTAAAGCGGACTAAACTACATGCTGTCCAGTAATAATATCATCAGGAATGTAGTGATGTTGCTTTTCAAGTATGGCCTTGTTAAAGCTAAAGAAAAGTTCAGCCTTATTGATTAAATCAGGAATTAACTTATCAATACGCTGATGAGCCTGTGGAGAAACAATGTCTAGTATCCTTACATATTCTGGATATAGCCAGTGACGAACAAAAATAATAAAGCTGTCTGATGTTCTATTCTGTGGTCTATGAGAATTAAAATGCCATTGTCGGGATATTAATTCTTCTTCGGTGAGTGCAATGTGTAGTTTATTTAATCCACATTCTTTTGCCTGTGGATTGCTATCAAGTCCACTGTAATGACCTAAAAAGTCAGCATAAATCTGTTGTTTACTTGCTTCAAAAATAGCTACTGCTTTAGCAATACGATCTATATGAACAATATCAACTAACTCATTTTCAATGGAGACAAAAACCATTTATACCGCTCTTTGTTGAAGCTGTTGATGAATGTCATTGAGTTCATTTTCGGAAAGTGTCAAACCATCAATTTTAACGACATTGACTAAATCCAAACGCTCACGCACTTGATAAATAGATAAATCTAGTTGGGCAATACTACTAGCATATTGACGATAAATCTGTTTATATTCAGTCCAAATTTGTTGTTCATATTTTTCAACTAACAAGGTGGAATTAATATCAAGTAATTCACGAATCACAAGCAACAAATCAAAACGTTCTTTGTTCATTTTAAAATCTTGTTTAGCAAGATTATCATTGATTTGTGTAATACTGCTAGAGAGCTTTTCTAAAGCAACAAAAATCGTTGAAAGCGTGGCTCCACTTTTCGTTAAAGTATGAATTTGTCTCACTTCTTGTCTTAGTATCTCAAATTGATTTGACGAATTCTGAACCAAAGAGCTGCCAACAAGGCTCGAAAAAAGCATGGTGGCGACCGTGGTATTCTTAGCGAATTTATTGATTTTCATTACTATGATCTGCTCAAATTAGGACTTGGGCAGATCATAGCAAAAATAAGCTTGTATATGCAATAGAAGAGAAGATATTTATCAGACTTTCTGTGATGCAACGGCTACTTTATATTGTAATTTATTTTGCTTTTGATCGATAACAACTGCCACAATAATCACAATACCTTTAATCACCATTTGCCAAAATTCACTTACTCCCATCATGACTAAACCATCCGCAAGGATACCAATAACAAATGCACCAATTAACGTTCCACCTACCGTTCCACGACCTCCTGCGAGTGATGTTCCCCCTAATACTACCGCCGCAATAGCATTCATTTCAAAGGCATTACCGGTGGCTGGATGACTAGCGACTAATTGTGATGTAACCACAATGCCTGCCAATGCTGCACATAACCCTGAAATGGTATATACCCATATTTTGGTGTTAGAAACTTTTATTCCTGATAATTCAGCCGCACGTTCATTGTCCCCGATAGCATAAACATGACGTCCGAAAGGCAGTTTTTTTGCAGTATAAGCAATCACACCAGCAACAATAAACATTAACCAAATAGCATAAGGGATCCCTAATAAACTACCAGCTCCAATCACCTCAAATCCTGTATTGCCAAGTTGTGGATTACCTGATAATCCTGGAAATGTCTCACCATTTGATGTCAACATAGCAGCACCTCGAATGATATACATTGTCCCCAATGTGCAGATAAATGGTGCAACATTATAACGTGTGATAATCACCCCATTAATTGCTCCAATAATGCCCCCCAGTAATAAAACTAAAGGAACGATAACCCAAACACTCGGGAAAATGGCAATACCAAACATAGGTAATACAATTCCTTTAGAAATCAAATAACCCGCTACCATTCCGCATAAACCTAAAATGGCCCCAATAGATAAATCAATCCCTGCCGTAATAATAACAAAGGTAATCCCTAACGCTAATAACGCATTAATTGAGATATGTTTAATCATAATAATGACACTTGATGGATTTAAAAAACCATCAACGGTGAATGTGAAAAATGCAAGAATAATAATTAATGCAATAAATGTTCTAAGTTTCAGTAATAATAAGGTGATATTACTTGATGATACAGATTTAGACATAATGCCTCCAGTCTATTCTTTATTGAAATCCTTTTGCACTAGCAAGCACCAATGCAGATTCACTTGTTTCGGTACGTTTTACATCAGCAGTTAATTTACCATTAGACATTACCAAAATGCGGTCTGAAACTGCCATAATTTCCTTTAGATCAGATGTTGAAAATAAAATACCAATACCTTGTTCAGATAATTTCACCATCATTTCAAATACATCTGCTTTGGCTCCAATATCAATACCCCGAGTCGGTTCATCTAATAAAAGAACTTTAGGTTCTGTGAGTAGTGAACGCCCAATAACCACTTTTTGTTGGTTTCCGCCACTTAATGCTTGAATTTCTACATCAGGTGATGAAACTTTGATAGAAAGTTCTTTGATAGTAGAATCGATCGCTTGTTGTTCATCTTGCTCTGAAATAACCAAATGATTTTTCAATCGCTTCCAAAGACTGGAAACCGTTAAATTATTCCCTACGGAACTGACAGGAAAAATACCTGAATTTTTGCGATCTTCAGGAACTAACCCCAGTCCCATTTTTATTCTATTAGTGGTAGAAATCTGCTCATTTACAATAATGCCATTTAAAGAAAACCGCCCAGTATATTGTGTTTTGCCCAGCAAACATTCAAATAACTCAGTACGCCCAGCGCCCATTAATCCATAGATACCGACAATTTCTCCAGCTCTTAAAGCAAATGAAACATCATTAACTACTTTATGTTCAGATTCATTAATACAGGTAATATGCTCTGCTTCTAAGATTTTCACCCCAAACTCTCGTTGTTCAGGTAAAAAATTAGTAACAGGATCAGAACCTAACATTTCTCTTACAATCCAAGGCACATCAATATTTTTTACTGCAGCTTCGGACTGAAATTTTCCATCCCTTAAAATAGTAATATAAGTCCCTATCTCCATTAACTCTTCTAAGCGATGAGAAATGTAAATAATCGACACACCTTGTGAAGTGAGCTCACGAATGACATCAAATAAAATTTGAACTTCTGTTTTACTCAATGCTGAAGTGGGTTCATCTAAAATTAAAATATCAACATCAGTTGCTAAGGCTTTAGCGATTTCAATTAACTGTTTTTGTCCTACTTTTAAATTGGCAACAATTTCATTGGGATCAATATCTTGTTTCAATCGTTTCAATAATGTTTTTGTAATCTCACATTGTTTTTGATTGTTGATTGGCGATAGTCCAGATTGTAATTCTCTACCTAGAAAAATATTTTCAGCAACAGATAAATTCTCCGATAAATTAAGTTCTTGATGTACCATACCTATGCCATTTTCAGCAGCACTACGGGTATCGGTAATTTGTACTTGCTTATCATTGATATAAAGCTTACCCAAAGTAGGTTGCTGTACACCAGCAAGAATTTTCATCAAAGTAGATTTACCTGCACCATTTTCACCAATAATGACATTCACTGCCCCACGATAGACGTTATAACTCACATTATCGAGAGCTTTTGTTCCAGGGAATATCATTGAAATATTTTCAGCACGTATTACGACATCTTGCATATTCATCTCCCTTATTCAATCCATTGTACATTTAATGGAACAACATCTTGAATTTGGTTATTTTTAATGGTTAATGCGGACAATACATCTACTTTTTTACCCACTGATGAGCCATCTATTTTGATGATATTTTCCACCCCAGTTTTATTTAATGCCTTAGATAATCTAGAATATTGAATTTGATTTTTAAATTGATCGAAAGAAAGCAGAGAAGATGCATCACGAATGGCATTTCCTTTGATAATTGAGCCGACCTGAATAGGGATAATTTGATTACCTGTATTTAAATTAACTGTAATGGATTTTGATTTTTCATCAATACTTTCAATCGTTCCCTTAAATTTAACAAAGTAACTTTTATCGTTTTCTTTCGTTTGTTCTAGCTCATTGAGTGTAACTGAGGTTTTATTGGCATCAGAAATGAGATCATGCCATATTTTATCTGCAATAACATTAGGTTCTAAATTGGCTAAAGATGCGGCTTCTTCTGCTGACATAGGAATAATGGGTTTTCCGGCACTATCAAGCTCCACCACTTCACAAGCCGTTAATAAGTACACAATTGCAAACAAAATCAAGCAACCTGATTTAAGATATTGGATTAAAAACATCGTACCTCCTTAACAAAAGGGGATAACTCCCCTTTTATCATTATTCACTTAATGTAAAATTATTGAGTTTTTTAGCATTGCTACTATCAATTAAGATACAATCCACTAATTGTTTTTCTTCCTTGCCAGTAGAACCCGTGCGAATATATTGATCTGCTTGTACGACTGCTTCTTGAGCAATTCCCCAGGCTGGTTGTAAGGTTGTCGCCTTAATGTTAGAACCAGCTAAAATAGAATCACGCACATAATCAGTTCCGTCAAATGCCACCACAATAACATCGTGTCGTCCAGCTGCTTTTAAAGCCGCTTCTGCACCCAACGCCATGGTATCATTTCCTGAAATAACCCCCTTAATATTAGGATTGACTTGTAAAATGGATTCCATGCGATTGAAGCCTTCAGTTTGGCTCCAGTTAGCCGTTTGTTGAGCAACCATTTTCATTTCTGGATATTCATCAATGATGTCATGGTAACCTTGTGAACGTACCGAAGTGTTGGTATCAGACTCTGGACCTAATAATTCAACGTATTCGCCTTTTTCACCCATCAATTCAACAAATTTCCCTGCACTTAATTGGGCACCTTGGTAATTGTTTGAAACAATTTGTGAAATAGCCACTCCTGTTTTATTAATTTCACGATCAATTAAAAATGTTGGTACCCCGGCGGCTTTGGCTTTTTCTACGGCGCCAATGGTTACATCAGCACCGGCATTATCCAAGATAATTGCTTTTGCTTTACGAGCGATAGCTGTAGAAACAAGTTGATCTTGTTTATTGGCATCATCATCGTGTGAAGCAACTAATGTAGAGTAGCCTAACTCTTCTGCTTTAGCTTTAGCCCCTAAGGCCTCTGCTTTAAAGAATGAGTTATCGTGAGATGGTGTAATAATTGCAATTAGACCATTATCTGCATGAACCAAAGATGATGCAGCTAAAGACAATGCAATCAAGCTAGTTTTGAGTAATTTCATATTCTTCTCCTTAAATGAATAAATATTCAAATTTAACTAAATATCCAAAAAGAGAATACAAGAAAATTACCACACTGTCTAATACAGAATGTTAAAAATGAGACATAGATCACAAAAAAATGAAAGAAGTAAATTTTTTATCATTATTCACTTCTTTTTTATGGGAAAGAAAGGGATAAAATGGATTAATTGATTAGTAATTGAGCAGTTTGTTTATCGATAATCAATACATCAATATAACCACCTAACAGAGCAGATTTTATTGCTTCGGCTTTTTCCTTCCCCCCCGCCAATGCAACCACTCTAGGACATTTTTTCAGCAGAGATAATTCAATACCGATTACAGGATCTTCATCTTCGTTTAAAACAGGATTTCCATAACGATCAAAATAATGTAAACAAATATCACCCACAGCACCTTGAGCTTGTAGCCTGTCTTTCATTTCTGCACTGTAATAAATTCCCGATTTTTTCAATAAAGGTGAAGGTTCTAAACATCCGATACCCACAATGGCACAGTCAATTTGCTCAAATAGTGCCACCACTTTCGCCACTTCGGGAGTACTAATTAATTGTTTTTTGTAGTTCATATCTTCCGTTGCATTAAGGCTCTGGGACGGCAATAAATAAGATTCACAATTGAGTTTTTGAGCTAAAGTGTAAGTGGATAAATTGGCTTCTACATTGCCATTTACCCCCACACCGCCTAAGAGTTGGACAACTCCTTTTGCCTTGATATTCAAAGGAGATACCGTATCCACCATGGCTTTAATAGTATCACTCCAAGCTGAGATACCAATCAATTGTCCAGCCTGTAAACTCACTTGTAAATAATATGCTGAGGCAGATCCTATGGCTTGTTGGATATGAAATTGTTCATCCCGATCAGTTGAATTAACTACGATGACTTGTGATAATGAAAAATGTTTTTGTAGTTGTTGCTCTAATTCAAGAAAAATATTACTCGGTGGAATCACATTAATCCGTACAATACCTTCTGAAATACACCTAGTTAAGGCTCGGGAAACAAAGGATTGAGATAGACTAAGTCTTTTAGCAATATCGGTCTGTTTTATTCCATCAGTGTAATATAAGGTAGCAATTTGGGCTAATAAACGTTTTTCATCTAAAGTAGACATAAAATTCCATTAAAAATAAAATAGTAAATATGAAATATGTATAGCGTAACTAGCGTAACTAGCGTAACTAGCGTAACTAGCGTAACTAGCGTAACTAGCGTAACTAGCGTAACTAGCGTAACTAGCGTAACTAGCGTAACTAGGTTACCTTGCTATTTTATTTGTGTAAAGCAGAAAATAAATTTCTTATTAACAATGATATTTCTGGCGATAAGAGATTAAATCTTCAATTGTCATAATTGCATAGCCAAATTTCTTCACAAATTCAATTAATTCTGGCGTTCTTGCCATTGTACCGTCATCATTTGTAATTTCACAAATCACAGCCACTGGTTTATAGCCTGATAATCTAGCCAAATCCACCGCAGCTTCCGTGTGTCCACCACGAGAAAAAACACCACCATCGACAGCTCGTAACGGAAAAACGTGCCCAGGGCGATGTAAATCTTCTGGCTTCGCCCCTTCCGAAATTGCTGCTTTAATTGTAGTAACTCGGTCAGCAGCAGAAACACCAGTAGAAACACCTTGAGCTGCTTCAATAGTGACAGTGAAAGCAGTTTTATTGACGCTGGTGTTGTCTTGCACCATTGGCGGTAAATTTAGCTGTTGACAAAGTTCATCGGTGATACAGAGACACACAATACCGCTACCATAGCGAATAAGTTTTGCCATTTGTTCGGAATTAATGGTTTCGGCGGGGAAGATTAAATCGCCTTCGTTTTCACGATCTTCATCGTCTAACACAAGAACACCGTTGCCTTGTTTAAAGGCTTCAATAGCATTAATAACACGCTGTTCAGCCGTGCCAAAAGGGGATAATAATGACTGATTCATAGTAAATTCCTTAAAATTTCAAATATAAGTTACCAGAATCAGGGCGTAAGAAACGACAAAAACAAGTTCCATCAAGAACCTGTTATTCTCTTTCATCCAGACTATACTGTTGGCTCTGGAGTTTCACCAAATCTGCTGACTTCTTGTTAAACAAGAACGCTCGCGGGCTATACCGCCAGTAGGGAATTTCACCCCGCCCTGAGAATGCAAGGCAGAGTATAACAGCACTTGAATTAAATTGCTATGATAAAAAGATTTGCATAAGCCAAAAGTACGGTGGAATTCCACCGCACTTTTAAAATAGAATCAATAGATTACTCTTCAATCCCTGTTGTCACTTTAAATTCCCTTGTTTCTTTCGGTTTTAACCAAATCAACGAACCCGATTTTTCCGCTGCCAAATAACCTTCAGGTCGGCAAGTCGCTGGTAATGCAAAGGCGGCGACTTGTTGATCCGCATTGTATAAAATCCAACGAGTGGCATAATTAAATTGATTTGATGAGAACGTCGTCAAATAATTATAGCCTTTCGGTGAGTGCATACGATATTCAAGATCTTGTTGATATTGGTGTAAATTATCCATAAAAAACACAATTTCAGGATCGTATAGCTCGTTATTTTCAAGGGCATTTAGTTGATATTCGCCGTTAAGAATTTGCTGATTAAACGCCGTCCATTGTGGCGTTGGTTTAACGTGAGCTGGAATAGTTTGACGTAATTGCACTGCACTTTCAGGAATATTTTGGCTAAAAGTCGCTCCCGATTCATAACAATAATTCATATGGCACATATATTGCAACGGCATTTCCACACTGGCTAAATTGGTCACTTGCATTTTAATGTCAAACAGCGAACTGTCAGCATATAACACGACTTCAGGTTGAGCCAAATAATGATCGCCAAAGCCTTTCACATATTCCGTTTGTCCGCTCATGGTTAAGGCGTTATTATCAAATTCTAACCAGACTTTATCCATTTTGGCACAAGGCATTTCGCCGTGTAATGGGTGATCGTCTTGCGGGCTTGGGCAACCATTACGAATCAAGCCTGAATGGAACGCAAAACAGCCGTAGGTATCCACAATGGTTGTTCCTACTTTCGGTTCGCTGAACATATTTTTCATTTTGAGCGTTTGCCCATTAAATTCAGCATCCCAAATAATTTGCCCATAAAAAGGTAAAACGGTCACAAATCCTTTGCTGTTTTTCATTTGAATTGCTTCAATGCCAGAATCGTATTTAAAGCTCACGGCAGTGAAGTGGTCATTTTGGAAAATTATCTGTTCTGTTGAACTAAATTGTTGTTTACAAAGATAAATTCTGTTTTTCATCATATTCTCCTTATTGGGTTTTGTGGTTATTTTTTAATTTATCATAAAAGTAGTAACCAACGTAAACAAAACAAAATAACGGTACGATAAACGCCAATTGCAATGAACCAATGGTGTCAGAAACATATCCGTGAATTGCTGGAACCACTGCGGCACCGATAATGGACATAACGACCACGGCGCCGCCTACTTCACGATGTTCTTTCGCAACGGTATCCAGTACGGAAGCATAAATCGTTGCCCAACAAGGTCCAAATAACACACTGGCGAAAATAGCCGCATAAACCGCTGAAAAGTCGTGAACAAAAGCGGTGTAAGCTAACGTTAAGACCCCCAAAATGGAATACCAAAGCAACACAAGGTCGGATTTGAATTTGGTCATTAAGAAGTTGGCAATAAATTTACCCACGAAGAAACCAATGAAGCTGTAAATCATAAAATTAGACGCATCACGTTCATTCATATTGCTCAAGTTTAAGGCTAAGCGAATGGTAAATGACCAAACAGCGACTTGCATTCCCACATATAAGAATTGGGCGATGATGCCTTTTTTAAAGGCACGATTGGATGCCAAATATTTTAAGGTATCAGTGAATTTGACGTTAGAAACTTGATTATCCGTATTCACCACTTTACATTTTGGAAATTGGGTAATTAAGAACAAAATCGTCACGGCAATTAACACAAAAATTAAATATTTATAGGGCTGTAACGTATGTTCTAGCATAGATAATTTAAATTCGTGTAATTGCTCAGGAGTCATTCCTGACATTTGTTCGCCTAAACTTGCCCCTTCTTGGAAAACAAGGTATTTACCCAATAAAATGCCTGAAATTGCCCCAATAGGATAAAACGTTTGGCTAATGTTCAAGCGTAATGTGGCGTAGTCTTTATGACCAATCATTGAGCTATACGTATTGGCGGATGTTTCTAAGAAACTTAATCCAATGGCGATAGAGAAAATCGCTGCCAAAAACATTGTGTAAGTTGCCATATGGGATGCAGGGTAAAACATTGAACAACCTGCAATGTACAAGGTTAAACCAATTAATATCGCCACTTTATAGCTCGTTTTTTTAATCACTAAAGACGCTGGAATGGCAATTAAGAAATAACCCCCATAAAACGCACTTTGAACCAACGCACTGGCAAAATCACTCAAAGTGAAGACGCTTTTAAATTGGGTAATTAAAATATCATTTAAACTGGCAGCCGCTCCCCATAATGGGAATAAGCAAGATAACAGAATAAATTGAAAGATCGGCGTTTTGTTGAGATAGCCGTCAGGCATTTGTTGAATGTCTTTCATAAGATGCTCCTTATTTCACAGATTGTTGAAATTGCTCAAATTCAGTTTTGTTTGGATAGGAAGATTGCGTGCCTAAGCCTGTTACGCTATAAGCCGAATAAAGGGAAGCCATTTGCATTGCTTTTTCCACGTCTTGTGTCGCAATATAGTAATGGGCAAAACAGCCAATAAAGGCATCACCTGCTCCGCTGGTATCCACCGCATTGACTTTGTGTGGGGCAATATGCGTAATTTCATTGCCGTGCAACCACACCGAGCCTTTTTCGCCTAGGGTGACAATCAAATTTTTTAGCCCTTTTGCCAACAAGCTATTCGCCGCTTGTTGAATTTGTTCCATTGTTTGTACTGGCATTCCTGTCAAAATTTCTAATTCAGTTTCATTTGGCATAAAGAAATCACATTTGCACGCATACTGAATATCTAAATCAGGGCTTGCTGGAGCAGGATTTAAAATCACTGGAATCTGATGACAATTAGCAAAATCAATGGCGTAATACACCGTTTCCAACGGAATTTCCAGTTGCAAAATAAATAATTTGCAATTTTTTAACCGTACTTCAGCTTGATCAATATCTGCGGGTTTTAAGTGATTATTCGCTCCCTTAACAATAAGGATGCGATTTTGCGATGATTTATCCACAAAAATAGGGGCAACACCACTAGAGACATTTGTGACTTTTTTCACAAAATCAGTATTTACACTATAATGTTGGAAATTTCTCACGGTATTTTCCGCAAAAATATCATCGCCAACCTTACTGACCATCATTACTGATGATCCTAATTTTGCCGCTGCAATAGCTTGATTCGCCCCTTTACCACCGCATCCCATCTTGAAATCAGGGGCTTCAAGGGTTTCACCCAGTTTGGGCATTTCGTTTATATAAGCGATAAGATCCACCATATTGGATCCAATGACTGCAATTTCCATCCTTTTCTCCTTAGTGACATTATGTTAGAATCGTAACAATTTTTACTGACAAGCAGTATACAACAAACAAAATGTAAAAAATGTGGCAAAGATCACAAAATTAAAAAATTTTTATGATAAAATAGAAAAAAGTTAAAATAACAACAAGGCAATGTATTAAGGAGACTCTAATTATGCAACCAAATCAATTAGCCAAATTTATCGATCATACCGCTTTAACCGCGGAGAAAAATGAGCAGGATATTATTCAACTCTGCCAAGAAGCACGGGAGCATCATTTTTGTTCCGTATGTATTAATTCAGGTTATATTCCGTTAGCAAAACAGCAATTGGCGGGATCAGCGGTGAAAATCTGCACCGTAGTGGGTTTTCCATTGGGAGCGAATTTGTCGGCGGTGAAAGCCTTTGAAGCAGAGCAAGCGATTGCGGCTGGAGCGGAAGAAATTGATATGGTGATCAATGTGGGTTGGATTAAATCGGGCAAGTGGGATGCGGTGCAAGCGGATATTCAAGCGGTGCTTGCGGCGTGCAACGGTAAAACCTTGAAAGTGATTTTGGAAACCTGTTTGTTGACGAAAGATGAAATTGTCAAGGCTTGTGAGATCTGCCGTGATTTGAATGTGGGTTTTGTGAAAACATCCACAGGCTTTAATAAAGGCGGTGCGACCGTAGAAGATATTGCGTTAATGCGTCAAACGGTGGGCGAGAAATTAGGCGTGAAAGCATCGGGTGGGGTGCGTGATACGGAAACCGCCATTGCGATGATTAAAGCGGGGGCGACACGTATTGGTGCCAGTGCAGGGATTGCAATTATTAGCGGTTTGCAAGATAATCAGGGCGGATATTAATTCCCCGATTCTAACCTAATGTCAAGCGAGCCTGTTATGGATAAAAAAGTACAATCCCGTATTCAGAAACTGGAATTTTTACTGAAACAGATGGACAAAATCCATTTGCGAGATGCGGCGAATATTCTCAATGTATCGGAAATGACCATTCGCCGTGATTTAAGCACCAATACAGGCTCAGTGGTGCTGTTAGGAGGCTATATTGTTAAAGATCCGCAGAAATCCAATGACAATAACTATTTGATTTTTGAGCAAGAAACTAAGCATATTGCGGAAAAAATGCAGGTAGGGAAATTGGCGGCGGAGCTGGTGCAAGATGGCGATGTGGTATTTTTTGATTGTGGTTCCACCGTTCCTTTCATCGCCTCTCAAATCAATTCTTCGATAAAATTCACCGCACTTTGTTGTTCCATTAATAGCTTTTTGGTGTTGCAAGAAAAGCCGCATTGCCATGTGATTTTGTGCGGTGGTCATTATTCCAGACACAATTCTTTTTTAACACCGATTCAGCTCAATACGGAACTGGATGCCATTTGCACCACCAAAGCCTTTATTTCAGCGGCTGGCGTAGATGTGAAACAGGGCGTGACCTGTTTTAATGTGGATGAAGCCAAAACCAAACACAAAGCGATGGCGAAAACTAAACAGGCGATTTTGGTGTTTGATCATTCTAAAGTAAATAAGGTGCAACAGGCGTATGTGGGAGATCTGGCGCAGTTTGATTTATTAGTTTGTGATCAGACCTTGCCTGTCATATTTAATACTATTAAATCGCCGATTTTAACAAAATAAATACTATTCAATAATTGCGAACTATCTCATTGAAATGTAAACTAAGACATTAAGAAAATAAGGGCAAGCCCTAAGAACAGTAATCGCTTTTACAGGTTGAATAAGATGAAATTTAGCAAGCAGTTGCCGTCTTTATTAGTATTGAGTTATGTCGTCGGTTATCCCCTGATGACCTTAGCGGAGCAAGGTGATTCCGCACAGAACGCTCCACCAGAGATGGCACAGAATGTCGTTACGCCAACAGTGAAAGTACGTTTGCAAGGCATTCAAGATGAAAAATTAAAAGAGAATGCACAAATCTATATTAATGAAATTAGTGCAGAAGAGTCGGATGGTTCAGAACGTCATCAAGAATTAGTGCGCACTGCGTTGTATAAAGGTTTGCGGGTGTTGGGTTATTATGATTTTCAGCTTAACTTTAGTTTAGCACCGAATGGTAAAGAGCTAATTGCGAATGTGGAATTAGGCAACCCGGTGCGGATCGAACAAACGGATGTGCAGATTGAAGGAGATGCCAAAAAAGATGAAGCCTTTCTTGCCTTAAATAAAGATCTGCCGAAGAAAGGTGATATTGTTAATCACGAAAGCTATGATGATTATAAAAGTGCGGTGCAAAAATTAGCCGTTCAACGGGGTTATTTTGATGCAGATTTTTCTATTCACCGTTTAGAAGTGATGCCGTCTACCTATCAAGCTTGGTGGCGTTTGCTATTTGAAAGTGGCGCGCGTTATCGTTATGGTGAATTTCGTTTTAAAAACGCCCAAATTCGTGAAGATTATTTACGTAATATGTTAAATCTACAACAGGGCGAACCCTATTTGTTGAATGATGTGTTACAAGCGAATAATGATTATACCTCAACAGGTTGGTTTCAGTCGGTGCTGATGAAACCCACCTTAAATGAAGAAAATAAAACGGTGGATTTTGATGTCTTAATGTACCCGAAAAAGAAAAACTCTATGGAAGTAGGGATTGGTTATTCGTCTGATGTGGGACCACGTTTGCAGTTAGGTTGGAAAAAACCTTGGATTAATAATCGCGGGCATAGCTTTTCATCGAGTTTCTATGTATCAGAGCCGAAACAAACCATTGAAATGGCGTATAAAATGCCACGTTTGAGAAGCCCGCTATATGAATATTATCAATTTAGCACGGGAATTGAAAACGAGGATGACAGTAGTACCGATACCAAATCTACCGCTATCACGTTCGGGGCATTGCGTTATTGGGATCATCCTAGCGGTTGGCAATATTCGTGGGGGGTAAGAACACGTTACGATAAATTTACCCAAGCCGATGTGAAAGATAAAACCTTTTTACTTTATCCCACGGGCAGCATTAGTCATAAATATTTGCAAGGTGGATTATTTCCTACTTGGGCTCACTCTATCAGTTTAACCGCAGACTGGGGAACTAAAGCCTTATTATCGGATGTGAATTTTCTGAGTTTACGTGCATCAGGCGCGGTGATTAAAACTTTTGCGGAAAATCATCGTGTAGTGAGCCGATTGGATATTGGTTGGTTACATACTGACGATTTGCATCGAATGCCGCCTGCCATGCGTTTTTTTGCCGGGGGAGATCGTAGTGTGCGTGGTTATGGTTATAAGAAAATTTCCCCCAAAGATAGCAATGGTAAGTTAATCGGCGCCTCTCGCTTAGCCACGGGATCACTTGAATATCAATATCAGGTTTATCCAAGTTGGTGGTTGGCAGCGTTCTATGATGCAGGACTAGCCGCTAACTCTTATAGCACAGATGAATTGCGTTATGGCGCAGGTGTGGGCGTGCGTTGGGCATCACCAGTAGGCGCGATTAAATTTGATATTGCCACTCCTGTACGAGATAAAGACGATAGCAAAAATATTCAATTTTACATAGGATTAGGGGCGGAGATTTAGGGATGACAGAACCAGTTCAACAAAACGAAAATGTACCGCAATCTAGTCAATCAGCTGGTGGCAAAAAAAGTAAATTTTTACACCGCAGTTTAGTGGCAATAGGTGTATTAGTCGGTATTGCGGGTGCAGCAGGCTTGGGCGTTGCGGGCATAGTTGGCAGCGAAAGTGGTACGCAATGGGCGATTGGCTTAGCGGATAAATATGTGGACGGTTTAACCATTGGCGATGTACAAGGCAAATTACAACATGGGTTATTGTTAAAAGATGTGCAATTCCAATCTGCTGGCGTAGAAACGAATATTGCACAAGCAGAATTAAAATTTGATTTTGGTTGTTTACTTAAAGCCGATATTTGTATTGAAAATTTACAGGTGCAACAGCCTGCTATTCATATTGATACGAGCAAATTATCACCGTCAGAACCCGAATCCGAGAAAGAAAATGGTACAATGCAACGGATTACCCTGCCTGTCTCGATAGCGGTGAAAAATGTGGAAGTCGATAATCTGGCGTTAGGTATTGATAACAATCAAATGCATTTAGGCAAATTTCACACGGCGGTGTTTTTAAATAATGAAGATGGATTAACCCTTGAACCCACACAAATTAATGATTTAGCCTATATTTTCGCCGATTCTAGCGAGAAAAAAGAAGAGATTAATGAAGAACACCAACCAAGCGAGCCTGTTAATTGGCAACAAATTGAGCAAAGTTTAACCCCTGCTTTATTAGCCAACGTAAGCGAGATTATTTTGCCTTTTGATCTACATATTCCAGATATTTTGGGTAAAGATTGGCAATATCAACAAGTTATTGATGGCAAATTAGTTCAGCAAATTGATGTTCCCAAAGTACAAATTCAAGCAGATGCCACGGGTGCAACGGTAGCATTACAAACTTTACAGATTGACAGTTCGGTTGGCAATATTCAAGCGCAAGGAAATATCCAGTTAGATCAGGCTATGCCACTGAATTTAACCGTACACGCTGATCTCGATACCATTAAACAAGGTGATGAGATTTTATTGCCAAAATCTGTGGTGGATCTTTCCATTAGCGGAGATTTGAAAAAAAACACCGCACTTTCGCTTACCACCCAAGGTGTAGCAGATGCGATCTTGAATGCAGATGTGCAACTCAATAGCGAAAAAACGCCATTAAATTTAACCTTAAATGTGCCAAAGTTTAGTTATCCGTTTAACCAAACGGATGATCCACTCAACGTGCAAAATGTGACCCTTAATGTAACAGGTAACTTGCTTGATTACCAATTGACATTACATGGCAACGTAAAAGGCATGTCGGCACCCACAACCGATTTGGCATTACAAGCTAACGGTGGTATTTCGCACACGGAAATTGAAAAATTACAACTGAATGCCTTAGATGGTGCACTGGGTTTAATGGGGAAATTAAATTGGCGAGATGGCGTAGAATGGCAAGCGGAGACAGATTTAAACAAAATTAATCTCGGCGCTTATTTATCTTCATTTCCAGCGATATTATCGGGCAAATTAACTCACACAGGGCAAGTAAAAGGAGAGCGGTGGGCGATTACGATGCCTGAATTAAATATTCAAGGATCGTTATCAAAAAATCCGTTAAGCCTAAAAGGTAGCCTAACATCAGATAATCAAGTCTTGCTCAATACGTCCCAAATTAGCCTAAATTATGGCGTAAATCATATTGTAGCAACCGGGACATTAACCGAACAATCAGATTTTCTGTTGGATATTAATGCCCCGAATTTAAAAGGTTTGTTACCTGATTTATCTGCCTCTGTCATAGGGAAAGCATATATTAAAGGCAAGCTCACTGAGCCTAATTTAGTGCTAGATTTAACGGGGAATAATATTCAGTTTCAAGACCTAAAAATAGCTAAAGTCATCGCAAAAGGCGAGGTAAGCACAGAACAACAAATTCAAGGTGATTTAAATGTAGAATTAAATGGATTCAGTCAAGGTGAGATTAAACTGAACAATGCTAAATTAACCGCATCAGGTAATGAAAAATCCCACCAATTACAATTACATTCCAGCGGTGAACCGGTGGCGGGAGGATTGAATTTATCGGGTAGTTTTGACCGCGGTTCACAAGTGTGGAAAGGCACATTAAGTCAAGTGGGGGTGAATTCACCGATTGGAGAAGTGAAAAACAGCCAAAATATTGATATTACTTTTGATAATAAACAAACCCTCGCAACCATTTCAAGTCACTGCTGGAAACATGCGGACATTGATTTATGTTTTCCACAAACCTTTAAAGTGGGTACAAATGGTGAAATTCCTTTCGATTTAAAACGGTTGAATCTAGCATTAGTGAATAAGTTAACCGAACAGGACGGCTTATTACAAGGTATCTTACGCAGTTCGGGTAGCTTGGCGTGGAATGAAAATAAACCGTTGAAATTGGATGTGCAACTAAATGGTGACGGCGTCAATGTGGCACAAAAAATGGATTACCGCACCTTTAAATTAGCTGTGCCTAGATTGGCGTTAAACGCACAGTTAGACAATGATAATTTGCAGGTGAAATCTGATATTCAGATTCAAAATAATGGTCGCATTAATGCCGATATGAAAATCAATGATATTATCAACGCGCGCAAATTATCAGGGACATTCAATATTAATGGTGTGAATTTAAATTTGGCGAACCAACTATTATCTAACGGTGAACAAATTTCAGGTAGTGTGACATCGCATTTAACTTTTGCCGGTGATTTAACCGCACCGTTATTAAACGGTTCATTTAATATCAATCAGTTAAAAGCGAAATTAAAATCATCACCGGTAGAAGTCACTGGCGGTGAGGTAGCGTTAAATTTTTATGGCAATCGTTCGACATTGAAAGGCGATATACAAACAGTAGACAGCCATTTAGTGTTAGAGGGTGATGCTGATTGGAAAAATATTGAGCAATGGAATGCGCGAGTAAATGCTCAAGCAGACAAATTCTTTATCAATATCCCAGCAATAGCAAAATTACGTGCTAGCCCAAATGTGACCGTGACAGCGACACCGAAATTGTTAGCATTAAGTGGCAATATTGATATTCCATGGGCAAGAATTGAAGTAGAAAGTTTACCGGAAAGTGCGGTGGCAGTAAGTAGTGATGAAGTGATTTTAGAAAACTTAAACCCATTAAAAAATGGTGATATTTTGGCGGCTCGTCAAATGGCAACGACCACTGAATCGGGGATGTTGATCACATCAGATTTAGATATTAATATCGGTAAAGATGTTAATGTGAAAGCCTATGGGTTAGACAGTAATTTAGAAGGTAGATTAGCCGTTCGCCAAGAAAAGGGAGCGTTAGGTTTATATGGACAAGTTGACTTGAAACATGGACGTTACGCTTCTTTCGGGCAAGATTTAATCATTCGTAAAGGGCAAATTAGTTTTTCTGGATTACCCTCTCAACCATTGTTAAATATTGAAGCCATTCGTAATCCAGAAGCCATGGAAGATAGCAAAGTAACCGCCGGCATTAAAGTGACTGGGGTGGCGGACGCCCCTAGGGTAGAAGTATTCTCTGAACCAAGTCTGCCACAAGATCAAGCTTTATCGTATATTTTAACCGGTCGATCATTAGAAAGTAGTGGCGAAGCTGGTTCTAGCGGTTCAGTGGGGGCAGCCTTACTCGGTATAGGATTAGCCAAAAGTGGTAAACTGGTAGGAGGTATTGGTGAAGTTTTTGGCATTCAAGATTTAAATCTGGGTACCGCTGGAGTAGGCGATAGTTCTAAAGTGGTTGTGAGCGGTAATATTACGCCACGTTTAAAAATTAAGTATGGGGTGGGATTATTTGACGGCTTAGCCGAAGTCACTTTACGTTATCGTTTATTCCCACAATTTTTCTTACAATCCGTGTCAGGCGTCAATCAAGCCTTTGATGTATTGTATGAATTTGAATTTTAATTTTTGTGAATGATGGATGTATGAATAATATTAATTTAATTACAAAAGCAACCACACTCTCACAAGGTGATAAGTATCAAGTGAGAGAAATTGCGGCAATTGATTTGGGATCGAACAGCTTTCATATGATTGTGGCACGTATTGTTAACGGTTCGATCCAAATTTTGTCACGCTTAAAGCAAAAAGTGCAGTTGGCAAAAGGGTTAGATCAAAACGGCGTGTTAGATCAGGACGCGATTACCCGAGGAGTAAATTGCTTAGCTTTGTTTGCTGAACGTTTACAGGGCTTTCAAGCGGAAAATGTGAATGTCGTTGGCACCTACACGTTGCGAAGTGCGGTGAATAAAGCAGAATTTTTACGCCAAGCCAAAGCGGTGTTTCCTTATCCGATAGATATTATTTCGGGGCAACGCGAAGCCAAAATGATTTACGCGGGAGTATCCCATACCCAACCTGAAAGCGGTCGTAAGTTGGTGATTGATATTGGTGGTGGTTCAACTGAAATGATTATTGGCGAAGATTTTGATCCAATTTTAGCTGAAAGTCGTAATATGGGTTGTGTGAGTTTCGCCAAACAATTTTTTCCAAACGGCAAAATTAGCCGAGAAAATTTTCAACAAGCTCGCTTAACCGCCTTAAGCCGCATTGCCGATTTGGCAGCATCTTATCGTCAGTTAGGTTGGCAATATGTGCTAGGTTCATCTGGCACGATTAAAACTGTCCATCAAGTAATCACTGCCACGCTTGACTCTGATGGCATTATCACCGCAGGTCGGTTAGATTTTCTGATTGAACGTACGCTAAAGGCTACGCATTTTGATAATCTAAAACTGGCAGGCTTAAACGAAGAACGGGCAGATGTTTTTGTACCAGGGTTAGCCATTTTAAGTGCGGTATTTGACACTTATCAAATTGAACAAATGCGGTATTCCGACGGAGCACTGCGCGAGGGCGTGATGTATAGCTTAGATAAAAATTTTCAAGTAAAAAATATCCGTCAACGTACTGCTGAAGCGCTTGCCGAACAGTTTAATATTGATCGTATTCAAGCAGAACGCGTCAGCAAAACGGCGGTACAATTAGCCCAACAGTTCATTGCATGGCAAGCGAATGAATTTGCTACCGAAATGCAAGAAATCCTACTTTGGGCGGCGTTATTACATGAAGTCGGCATTGTGATCAATCACAAAAATATGCAAAAACATTCTGCTTATATTTTATCAAATATGGAATTACCGGGGTTTGATAAGGAACAACAACGCTTATTATCGACCTTAGTTCGTTTGCAAATCAACGGCTTTCATCTTGATGATATTGCTCAATTTTCCCGTTATACACCACAAGATATTTTGGCGTTAGTTCGTTTATTACGCTTGGCGATTTTACTTAACCGTTCTCGTCAAGCTACCGAGCAAACCGATAAAATTGCATTAAAAACCCACCGCACTTTGTGGCAGCTATATTTTGAAAATGGCTATCTTGAACGTAATCCACTGGTTCAACAGGATTTAAAATTAGAACAGCGATATTTGATTGAAATTGGGTTGGATCTTGCGATTGAATAGAAAAAATTAGGTGCATTTCATGCACCTAATTACTTTCTCAACGATGTTATTCCACTGTTACGGCTTTGGCTAAATTACGTGGTTGATCCACATCGGTACCTTTAATAATGGCAATATGATAAGACAATAATTGCAACGGTACAGTGTAGAAAATCGGCGCGGTAACTTCATCCACTTTTGGCAATACAATGGTTTTAAACCCTGTTGCATTTTCAAAACCGGCATCATTATCGGCAAATACATAAAGCTGACCGCCCCTTGCGCGCACTTCTTCGATATTAGATTTCACTTTCTCCAATAAATCATTTTCTGGTGCCACCACCACCACAGGCATTTCGCTATCAATTAAGGCAAGTGGACCATGCTTTAATTCACCTGCTGCATAGGCTTCCGCATGAATATAAGAAATTTCTTTTAATTTCAAGGCAGATTCCATCGCAATCGGGTAATATTCGCCACGCCCTAAGAATAAGGTATGATGTTTATCGGCAAAATCTTCCGATAATTTTTCAATTTGTTTATCAAACACCAACGCGCTTTCAATTTGAGTAGGCAAACGTTGTAAAGCCTGTACAATGTGGTGTTCTTGCTCTTCACTAACATGACCATTTAAACGACCAAGTGCTACGTTCAACAATAATAAACAAGTTAATTGTGTAGTAAACGCTTTGGTAGAGGCAACACCAATTTCTACGCCAGCTTTAGTCATAAAAGCAAAATCCGATTCACGCACTAAAGACGAGCTTGCCACGTTACAAATCGTCATGGCTGCCATATAACCTGATTCTTTGGCTAAACGTAATGCTGCTAAAGTATCTGCGGTTTCACCAGATTGCGATAAGGTAATTAATAAGCTATTCGGACGAGTGACGAATTTGCGGTAACGAAATTCCGACGCAATTTCTACATCACAACTTACCCCCGCAATGGATTCAAACCAATAACGTGCTACCATACCTGCATTGTAAGAAGTCCCACAAGCAACAATTTGCACATGTTGTACGTTAGATAAAATTTCTACTGCATTTGGGGCGATAGACTGAATATCCACTTTACCGTCTTTGATACGACCGTCTAAGGTGTTAATAATCGCCACCGGTTGTTCAAAAATTTCTTTTTGCATGTAGTGACGATACTGCCCTTTATCTGCGGCATCAGCTTCAAAATTACCCTCATGGATTTCACGTTCTACAGGTTCGCCCGCACGATTAAAAATTGACACTGTACGGCGTGTAATTTCAGCGACATCGCCCTCTTCTAAATAGGTAAAACGACGGGTAACGCTTAATAATGCTAACGGATCGGAGGCTAAGAAATTTTCACCCACACCGTAACCAATAACCAATGGTGAACCTGAACGCGCCACAATTAAACGTTCTGGATCTTGTTCATTCATCACTACCGTACCATAAGCACCACGCAACTGCACAACGGCTTTTTGTACTGCTTCTAATAAGGTTTTTGCACTGCGCAATTCCCATTCCACTAAATGTGCAATCACCTCTGTATCGGTTTGTGATTGGAACATATAGCCACGCGTTTGTAACTGTTCTTTTAATTCTTGGTAATTTTCAATAATGCCATTATGCACCACCGCGATATGCCCTGAACGGTGTGGGTGAGCATTGATTTCGGACGGTTCTCCATGGGTTGCCCAACGTGTATGCGCAATACCTGTCCCGCCTAATAATGGTTTGGCATTTACTGCTTGTTCAAGGGATTTTACTTTGCCAACACGGCGAACAATCTGCATTGTTTTGTCTTCACCTAATACCGCGACACCTGCTGAATCATAACCACGATATTCTAAGCGGTGTAAACCATCAATTAAGATCTCTACCACATCACGTTGTGCTACTGCACCAACAATTCCACACATAGTTTTTTCCTTATAAATTAAATTTTTATTCCGCGACAAGCACTTGTACGCCTAAATTCTCGATAAATTGTTTATCCTGTGCTGATATTTGGTTATCGGTTATCAACACATTTATTTGATCCCAAGTGAGTTCTAAATTTGGCATCCGTCTGCCAATTTTTTGGCTTTCCACCATCACAATCACTTCACGGCTCACTTCTGCCATCACCTGACTTAATCCGATTAATTCATTAAAGGTGGTCGTACCACGCTCTAAATCAATACCGTCCGCCCCGATAAAAAGTTGATCGAAATCATAGGAACGTAACACTTGTTCTGCCACTTTACCTTGAAAAGATTCCGAATGGGTATCCCAAGTCCCCCCTGTCATTAACAACGTCGGTTCATTTTCTAAGGAACGTAATTCTGTTGCCACCGACAAGGAATTGGTCATCACCACTAAACCTTGTTTACCATCCAACTGTTTAATTAACGCTGCCGTGGTACTGCCACTATCTACAATAATTCGATTATGCTCGCGAATCCGTTCCGCTGCCATTTTAGCAATGGCTAACTTTTGTTGTGAAAGCAATTCATCTTGATCCAAAATATCTTTCGGCATCAAAATTGCGCCGCCATAACGACGAAGTAAAAAACCGTTACTTTCTAAAGCAGTGAGATCTTTACGAATGGTCACTTCGGAGGTTTCAAAGCATTGTACTAACTGCTCAACACTGACTTCGCCCTGTTGTTGCAGCAGTTGCATAATATGCTGACGACGTTGTTGGGTATTACGTTGACTTAAGTTTCGTTTCATTAGATGATTTATCGGAATAAGTTTCGAATCGAAATTATATAGTAAATTATTTGAATGTAAATAGAAATTTTGCCACAAAAAATATAAAAAAATTCACCGCACTTTTGGAATCTCATCTAAAGTGCGGTGAATTTAACAAGCGTTTTTATTTACAGCAACGTTTTTAGTGCACTAACAAACTGCTGATAACGCTGATATTTTTGCTGATAAGCGGCATAATATTGCGGATTAGGTTGATACACTTGCATGTCTGCTTGTAATACCGCGGGCTGTTCAGTCAATCCATCGGCTTGCATTGCCATTAATGCTGCCCCTAAACAACCTGTTTCTTCCACATTTGGCACTTCTAATCGCATACCCGTGAGATCCGCTAACATTTGCATCCATACTGCCGATTTTGTCGGTCCACCTGTCACTCTTAATACATCGGCTTGTGGAAAACGTTGCAACATACGTTCTAAATGATACATCAGGCTAAACAACACCCCTTCATACACTGCTTGCAATAAGTGCATTTGAGTATGATGTGCTTGCATACCATAAAAACCAGCTTGCATACCTAAACCTGCATTTGAACCATAAAGAAACGGCACGAATAACACCGAGCTAGTAGCAGGCGGTAATTGGCTGATGCCTTGATTAATTTCCGCATAATCCACATTACCAAACTGTTTTACAAACCATTCCAAATTGCCTGATGAGGTTGGACTGGCTTCATGTACAATAAATTGGTTCGGCGTAGCATAACGTCCATACACGAAAGGAATTGTTTGTTGATCATCAATTTCAGCGGTAATACCACTGACCACTGACCAAGTACCTAACACTGCATTAAGTTTCGTTTCATCATCTAATTTGGCACAAAGTGCGGTGGAAACCACATCAAATAATCCCCCAACCACAGGCGTCCCTACGGCTAAACCTGACAGTTCAGCGGCTTGTTGAGTAATATAACCTGCAATTTCATTAGATTTAATAATCGGTGGTAATTGTGCGAAGATTTCTTCAATTCCCAGTAATTTTGCCAGTTCAATATCATATTCTCCCGCCTGCATATTATACAAATTAGATTCAGAAATATTGGATTCTTCGCAGTGTAGTTCGCCCGTTAAGCAGAATCGCAAATAGTCATGGGACATTAATACTGCTCCGATATTGGCATAACGTTCAGGTTGATGTTCTTTCACCCAGCGTAAAATCGACACGGGGTGTCCTGTCCATAAGGTTTGGCGAGTGATTGGATAGAGTTTTTGTGGAATGCCGTCCGCTTGCCATTGTTTCACAATATCAAGAGAACGCTGATCAGAGGAAAGAATAGCACGCCCCAAAGGTTGCTTTTGTTTATCTAACAAAAATGCCCCTTTGCCCTGTGCGGAAATACCGACACCTTTAATCTGGCTCGATTGTACGCCGCTTTGTTGAATGGTTTGGCGTACTACCTTGGCACAGACTTGCCATAATTGCTGCATATCTCGTTCAGCGTAACCTGCTTGTTCGCTGATCACCGAAACGTTTTCACGCTGAATACCATACAGTTTGCCCGTCTGATCAAATAAGGCGGCTTTAACAAAAGTACCGCCGCAGTCTATGCCTAAATAGTAATTCATGGTTCTATTCCTTTTGAATGAAAGTGCGGTGCAAAATAATCACATTTTTCCACCGCATTTTGACGCAATTTTTTTATTTCGCTAATTCATCAATTTGTTTAATCAATTCATCGCCATTTTTGTCGATAAAGGATTTACGTACTTTTTCTTCGATCACGGCTTTGAATGGCGCCTGATCGATAGTTTCGGTTACTTCAATCCCGGCTTTACGTAAATTTTCTACGATTTCTTTTTCGTTTTTCACATTAAGATCACGTTGAAATTGCCCTGCTTCTTTCGCAGCTGCCAACAAATCAGCTTGTAATTCAGGTGAAAGCGAATCAAATTTGGCTTTGTTCATCACCACAATTAACGGGGTATAACCATGGTTAGTTAAACTTAAATATTTTTGTACTTCAAATAACTTTGAAGACCAGAAAATTCCGACAGGATGTTCTTGCGCATCAACGGCACGGGTTTCTAATGCGGTATAAAGTTCCGCTAATGGCATTGGTACGGGATTACCGCCTAACAAGCTAAAGGTTTCAATATACATTGGATTTTGGTTAGTACGTACTTTCAAGCCTTTAATATCTTCAGGTTTCGTTACCGTATGTTTTGAATTAGAAAAGGCGCGAAAACCCACGTCCCAAAAGGCTAAGCCTTTTAAGCCTTGTGTTTCAAGGGATTTTAATAAATCTTGCCCGATTTCGCCATCTAAAACTTTAACAACGTGTGAACGATCTTTAAAAATAAACGGAATATCAATCACATTGATCTTTGGCTCTAAGCCTGTAAAATTAGATGAACTGGACATTTCAATGTCAATCGTGCCACCACGCACACCGGCAATCATAGCTTGCGCATTACCTAAGGTACTATCAGGAAATAGTTTTAATTTAATTTCCCCTTTAGTTTTTTCTTTTAGCAACTCTTCAAATTTCTTCGCCGCAATATGTTGACTATCGCTGCGTGGAGCTTCGTAGCCAAAACGTAAACTGGTTTCGGCAACAGCGTAACTCGCTGTAAACATCGTTACTGCAGCGACAAAAGCCGTTAAGGTTTTTAAATTAAATGGTTTCATAACATTCTCCGTTTAACCGCAAGTTAGAATTATTCAGCAAAGTGCGGTACAAAAAATTATGATTTTTTTACCGCACTTTTGTTTGGTTATTACTGAGCCAATGCATCAATCGCTTTAATCAACTCATCACCATTTTTGTCAATGAAAGATTGACGTACTTTCTCTTCAATCACCGCTTTAAATGGTGCTTGATCAATGGTTTCTGTCACTTCAACGCCTGCCTTACGTAAATTCTCAATGATTTCAGAATCGTTTTTAATATTCAAATCACGTTGGAATTGACCAGCTTCTTTAGCAGCTTCTACTAAAGCGGTTTGCAATTCTGGTGCTAATGCATCAAATTTTGCTTTGTTCATTACCACGATTAACGGAGTATAACCATGATTGGTTAAGCTCAAGAATTTTTGTACTTCGTACAGTTTATTTGACCAGAAAATCCCGATTGGGTGTTCTTGTGCATCCACCGCACGGGTTTCTAAGGCGGTATAAAGTTCGGCTAACGGCATTGGTACAGGGTTGCCACCTAATAGGGTAAAGGCTTCAATATACATAGGGTTTTGGTTAGTGCGTACTTTTAACCCTTTAATATCTTCAGGTTTAGTCACCGTATGTTTTGAATTAGAAAAGGCACGGAAACCTACATCCCAATATGCTAACCCTTTTAAGCCTTGTGCTTCAAGATCGGTTAATAAACCTTGACCAATTTCGCCGTCTAAGACTTTGAATGCATGTTCACGATCTTTGAAAATAAAAGGAATATCAATCACATTTAATCTTTGTACTAAGCCGGTAAAGTTTGGTGAACCTGACATTTCAATGTCGATTGTACCGCCACGCACACCCGCGATCATGGTTTGTGAATTGCCTAAGGTACTGTCAGGAAATAATGTTAATTTAATCTCCCCATTCGTTTTTTCTTTCAATAATTCATCAAATTTTTTCGCGGCAATATGTTGGCTATCGCTACGCGGTGCTTCATAACCGAAACGTAATTTAACATCAGCACTGGCGTTAGTTGCTGCAAACATAGTCGCAGCAGCGACAAATGCAGTTAAAGTTTTTAAATTAAAAAATTTCATAAGATTTCTCCATTTGAGAGTTAAGTAAAATGAATTGTTTTTACAGCATCCAACCCAATGGCACTAAAATCAGTGAAGGGAAGAAAATAAACAAGAATAAAACCACAATCATCATTAGCATATAAGGCATAATACCTCTCGCTGCTCGGTCAAACGGCAGTTTTGACACCCCCGTGATGACGTTTAACACGTTACCTACTGGCGGTGTAATCAAACCGATAGAGGTATTTAAGATAAATAACACACCGAAATACACGGGATCAATACCCGCTTCTTCCACTAACGGCATCAACACCGGGGTTAAAATTAACACCGTTGGGGTTAAATCCATCACCATGCCGATAATAAATACCGCAAACATAATCACGATTAACAACAATGTTGGGCTATCAATTAATGGCTCAAGTAATTCGGTCATCATTTGTGGTAATTCAGCCACCGTGATTAACCAACCTGTTACATTGGCGGCTGCTACCAAGAACATCACCACTGCGGTGGTTTTGCCTGCGGCTAAAATAATGCGATAAAGATCTTTAATTTTTAGCTCACGATACACGAATAAGGAAATCACTAAAGCATAGAATGCCGCGACTGCCCCCGCTTCGGTTGGGGTGAAAATACCTGAACGGAAACCACCGATAATAATCACTGGCAACAATAACGCCCAAATACTGTTTTTAAAGGAAATGCAAAGTTCTTCTTTAGTCGCTTTAGAAAATGTCATTAAGTTTAAACGTTTAGCTTGCCACCACCATAACGTGCCTAAAGCAAGCCCCATCATCACACCAGGGAAAATCCCCGCTAGGAATAATTTGGTAATGGAAACACCACTGGCTACGCCAAACACAATAAAGGGAATACTTGGTGGAATAATCGGCGCAATAATACCCGCAGTCCCAATCAAACCAGCGGATTTATCCATTGGATAACCTGTGGTTTTCATCATTGGCAATAACATCGCTGCTACTGCTGCGGTATCTGCCACCGCAGAACCTGATAGACTTGCCATAATCATGGCGGCGATAATGGCTACAAAGCCTAAACCGCCACGTTTGTGTCCCACCAGTTTCATCGGTAAATCAATAATACGTTTGGATAATCCCCCTTCATTCATGATTTCGCCAGCCAGAATAAAGAATGGAATTGCCATTAACGAGAAACTGTCGGCACCGCTCACGATTTGTTGGGCTAAGATTTGAGCATCAAATAAATCTAAATGCACCATTAACGCAATGCCACAAACCAATAAAGAAAAGGCAACCGGCACACCGAGCAGGATCGCACCTAATAAGGCAGAAAGGAAAATTACAACGGTCATTTGGTTTCTCCTTTAATTAACATGCCAATTTGGGTAACTAAACGAGCCACAATTAATACCCCGATTAACGCTCCTGCAATCACTGCCGCAAGATAAGTAATGCCTTGTGGTAAACCTGAAATTGGGGCTAAATTTGATAAATTTAATTGAAATTGAATCCAACCACCATCTACGATTAAATAACAACAAAACAGCATTACTGCATCAGTCAAAATACCTAACAGGTTACGTCCTTTTTCTGATAACTTATTGGTTAAGATCGTGACTTTAACGTGTTGATTTTCATTAAAAGCAAGAATTGCCCCCAAGAAAGCTAACCACACAAACATATAACGAGAGACTTCTTCGGTAATATTGATACTGCTATTAAAGCCGTATCTTAAGACAACGTTCAGAAAAACGAGAATAGACATCGCGGCAAGGATCACCACAACTATCGCTTCAATCGCTTTTCCGACTAATAAGGCAAAGGATTTCATCATTGACTCCTAAAGTTCATTTATTGCGACTTTTACTACAATTTTACGGATAAGCCCAGTTTCATGTTCAGCACAAGCCCCGCGGTGAGCATCTTCTGGAAAGAACACCGCAAAATTGCCCGCTTGACACAAAATTTCTTGCTCATTTGGCACCGACTGGTAAAACAGAATATCTTTTTCCGCACTATATTCTTCTGCCACAGGGTTATTGCCTAAATCAGGAGCAACTGCCATACGTTCGCTGCCTTTATGCCAATATTGCACATCTAAATATTGACGGTGAACTTCAGGCAGATAGGCTGATTTGGGCTGGGTTTGTAAATCTAACACTTGTACATAACTGTCGCCTTGGAATGGATAGCGCCCCGCGGGAAGAGAATCAAAATCGGTCTGTTTAAGATAATTCAAGGCTTGTTGAATCGCTTGCGGATAACGGTTCGGCTCGACTTTAGCAATATGACCAAAAAACATAATAGTATCCTTAATGTTGTAAAATTCACGAAAAAGCCACCGCACTTTGAACTGATCTGCAAGCCAAAGTGCGGTCTAAATTAGAGCGATGTTAATTTCGCCCAAACCGTATCATCTACTGGAATACCATTAGCTTTGTTATCGGCTAAAATCGTGGTGAACTCATGACCCGGTAAACGTACAGGTTGATTTGGATCCACAGGCTCTGCGGTACGCACATAATCCATAATACGATTAAGTTTTGCCTCTTTAGTTTTGCCGTCAATCAAACGATCCACTTCAATCGCAATAAACACTTGGGAAACGCAATATTCATCGTCTTTATCTTCCGTCACTGCTGCGGTAGATTCACCATTAGAAAGCAGCGTTGCAATCATATCTAACACGATAGATAAGCCAGATCCTTTCCAGAATCCCATTGGCATTAAGCGACGGTTTTTCTCTACAGTGGCAGGATCACGAGTTGGATTATTATCATCATCAAACCCAGCATCCACAAAGGTTTGGCGACCTTGTAAACGATGCACTTCTAACATACCGTAAGAATACATAGAGCAAGACATATCCACCATGGTAATTGGGCTGGTTGGTACAGCAATAATCAATGGATTTGTGCCGATACGGCATTCTTTTGAGCCCCAAGGTGGCATCACCGCAAGGGCATTGGTCCAGCACACCCCAATATAACCTTTTTCTGCCGCTTGCCAGCCATAAGCGCCGCCACGCATCCAGTGATTTGCGTTACGTAATGCGACCACTCCGATACCATTTTTTGCCGCTAATTCCATCGCTCGATCCATCATTTTCTTAGCAGTTAAGTTACCAATGGCTTGATGAGCATCCCATTGTTCAATCGCTCCTAAAGACAACTCTTTGGTCGGTTCGGCTTCTGGATTAATATCGCCGTTTTCCAGTTGTTGAATAAAACGTGGGAAGCGGTTTACCCCGTGAGAATAGGCTCCCGCTTGGGTGGTGTCAGCAAATACTGTTGCACATTCTTCTGCAATATCTTCACGTACTTTACGGGAAAGTAATACACGTTTAAATTCTGCTTTTAATTGTTCATAAGAAACTTTCATGGCGTACTCCAAATTTTCTAAATTTCAAATTGTAAAATCACGTTTTATAAAGTACACTTATCAACCATAAAAGTCAATTTAAGCAATGAAATATAAATACTTATAAATCAAATGGTTATATATTATTTTTTAAATTTGTGAGCTAGATCTCATTTTTATAGAAAAGTATTTCACATAGTGAAACGTCAACAAGGATTGTGGGGGGAGAATTATGCAAAATGAAGCAAAAAACACGGGAAATCAAAGTCTTATTCGTGGGTTAAAATTATTGGAATTGTTGAGCGATTATCCAAATGGTTGCCCTTTAGCCAAATTGGCGGAATTGGCTGAGCTTAATAAAAGCACGGTACACCGTTTATTACAAGGATTGCAAGCGGAAGGCTATATCAAACAAACCAATACGCAAGGTAGCTATCGCTTAACCACCAAATGTCTGAATCTTGGACAAAAAACCCTTTCATCTTTTAATATTATCCATATTGCTTCCCCTTATTTAGAGCAACTTAATTTAACCCTTGGCGAGACTGTGAATTTTTCCAAACGAGAAGATGATCATGCCATTATGATTTATAAACTTGAACCGACCACAGGTATGTTAAAAACAAGGGCATACATTGGTCAATATCTACAACTTTATTGTTCTGCCATGGGAAAACTTTATCTAGCCTATGAAAATAATAGTAATTATGTCGCAAATTATTGGCAATCTCATCAAAAGAATATTCAACAATTAACCAAAAACACCATTACGGATTTACACCTGATGCAACAGGAATTAGCAGAAATCCGACAAATTCAATTTGCCATGGATAAGGAAGAAAATGAATTAGGTGTAGTCTGTGTGGCTTGTCCAGTTTTTGATGCTTTTAATAAAGTGGAATATGCGGTGTCTATTTCCACATCCATCTATCGACTTAAAAAAATGGGTATCGATTTTTTGCTCAGTGAAATTAGAAAAACGGCATTATTGATTTCAAAAGAATTGGGGTTTATGGAGGAAATACCGGTCTAAAATAAGAAAGTGAGGTGAAAATGATCTGCACCCATAAAAAGTCTTACTTTGCCTCCCACGACGAGCGATTAATTCCCTTTACCATATTCAGAACAAACAACATCTTGCTGATTTATCTGCTGGTTCTTGCACAAGAAAATCACAATTTGAATAAGCCGAACAGCCTAAAAACAGCCCTTTTTTACCTTGCCTAATATGCAACGGCGAACCACATTGAGGGCAGATTTCTGGTTGTTTGCGGTGTGGGAAAAGTGCTTCGCTCATGATCATGAAATAATTCAGTTAATATCACAAAAATCTTATCGTAAAAGCCAGAATTGCACAATGGCTAAAAATAAGCGTAAAATACCCTACGCTCAATCACAGCGAACGTATCATTGCTCAAAAAAAAGGATAATTTTCATGAATAAACAACAACTTGCCAACAAACTGTGGGCTTCTGCGAACGATTTACGTGGCAAAATGGATGCCAGTGAATATAAAAATTATATTTTGGGCTTCCTTTTTTATAAATTTCTGTCTGAACATCAAGAAAAACATTTACACAAAGAATATCAAATCACTACCAAAGAAGTCGATGCAAGCGATATCGCCACCATTCAAGAAGATTTAGGCTATTTTATTTTTGGGGCGGATCTTTATGCCACTTGGGTGGAGAATATTAAAAACAAAAACTGGAAAATTTCCGCCGTCACTGACGCATTAAGCCATTTTAGAGAAAATATTAACGACAGCCAACGTGATGACTTTGAAGGAATTTTTGAAGATGTCAATCTCACATCAGAAAAACTTGGTAGCAACCCAGCAGAAAAAGAAACCGCCATTCGTCGCTTAATCATGTTATTAAATGAAATTAATATTAGTGATAGCAATCGAGAATATGACACGTTCGGCTTTATTTATGAATATTTAATCGCACAATTCGCCATGGCATCAGGCAAGAAAGCGGGGGAATTCTATACGCCCCATGAAGTTTCTCGTATTATGGCGATGATTGTGGCAAATGAATTACGGCACAAAGAACATTGTACGGTCTATGACCCAACCGCTGGATCGGGGTCATTGCTGTTTGCTGTGGGGGATGAAACCAACCATGCTAAACATCATCATAATATTAAATATTACGGACAAGAAAATAATTCCACCACCTACAATATTGCCAGAATGAACTTATTAATGCGAGGTGTAACACCAGCCAATATGGTATTACGCAATGCCGATACGCTTAAAGAAGATTGGCCGAATGGTATTATTAGTGGTAAAAATGATCCGCTGTTTGTGGATTGTGTGGTGGCAAATCCGCCGTATTCTGCGAAATGGGATAATGCAAACGGACAATTAAAAGATCCACGCTTTCGGGATTATGGATTAGCACCCGCAACTAAAGCTGATTATGCGTTCTTATTACACAGTTTATATCATTTAAAACAAGATGGGATCATGGCGATTGTGTTACCCCATGGCGTGTTATTTCGTGGTAATGAAGAAGAAAAAATTCGTACTGCCCTGCTTAAACGGGGTCAAATTGATGCCGTGATTGGCTTGCCAGCAGGTATTTTCACCAACACAGGCATTCCCACTATTATTTTAGTGTTGCGAAAAACCTCTCAATATAACAATGTATTGTTTATTGATGCGTCGCAAGGTTTCCGCAAAGAAAAAAATTCCAACATCTTGCGTGAGCGTGATATTAAAAAAATTCTGGATGTTTATTTGAACCGTGCTGAACTTGATGGTTTTAGCCATATTGCCAGCTTAACTGAAATTGAGCAAAATCAATTTAATTTGAATATTCCACGCTATATCACTCCGATCAATCAAACAGAAAGCCAAAATATTGACGCCCATTTAAAAGGGGGCATTCCAGAACAAGACATTGTGCATTTTGATCGGTTCTGGCAAGCCTTTCCAGCGTTAAAAGAAAAATTATTTCGTCCATTACGCCCGAAATTCGTCAGTTTGAATGTGGAGCCAGACGATATTTTTAATTGTATCTCACAAGACCCCGATTATCAGGCGTTTATTACCCAAATGCACGCCAACATTGAACAATGGCAACAGAACGTCAAAAATCTGTTATTGGCAGAAACCGCATTAGATTCTGAACAAATTTTGTTAAGTTTTCAGCAATTAGAACAACAATTATTTGGCTATTTTGAACAATCCCATTTTACCGATCCTTATGAGGCCTATCAGTTATTTGTGGATAGCTGGCGTAATCAAATTCAGCCCGATCTTGAGCTGATTGCTGAACATGATTTAGATTTTAGTTACGCAAAAGCGTTACAACCCAATATGATTATTAAATCTGGTAAGGAAGTACAAGACGGCAATGAGGGCGTGCTTTTGCCTAAATCCCTGATTGCAGATACCTTTTTTAAGGATGATGTGACGCTCTGTGCCGAACTAAAAAATCAAATCACACAACAAGAAGAACCGCTACAAACTGCTCAAGATGAACTGCAAAGTGCGGTGGAAAATGAAGAAGATTTAGCCGCACTTTCCGATATTATCAAAACCGCTAAGAGCAACGCCAACAAAGCAAAAACGGCATTATTGGATTTACTGGGCGAAGAAGATGCCAGCGACAAATTCGCCCTATTAAAATCTATTGAGCAGACGAGTCAACAGATTAAGAGCTTAAAATCGACCTTAAAGGAGAAAGAACCCGCCCTTGACATCAAGGTGGAACAACGTTACCAAACTCTAACCGTCACTGAAATCAAAACCCTGTTAGCCCAAAAATGGCTGACCAGATTAGTCGCAGACTTAGAAAATATTACGCATAGCCATTCACGCCAGTTAGCACAACGTTTAAAAACCTTGCATTTACGTTATGCCGAAACACTACAAGCAATTCAGCAACAACGTCAACAGTCAGAAGCCGCTTTTTGGGCGTTGGCACAGCAATTAATTGGGGAGTAATGAGCGATGAGCGAGAAAAACAACAATGTGCCAGCTATTCGCTTTGCTGGATTCACGGACGCTTGGGAACGGCGGAAGTTGGGGGATGTGGTAAAAGACGTGTCAGGCAATGACGGTCGAACCGATTTACCCATATTAACTATATCTGCAAGTTTGGGATGGTTAGAACAAAAAGAACGATTTTCACAGGTTATTGCAGGAAATCAGTTACAGAATTACACTTTATTAAGAAAAGGTGAATTATCTTATAATCATGGCAATTCTAAATTAGCAAAATACGGTGTTGTAATTGAATTAAAAGATCTTAATGAAGCCCTTGTTCCAAAGGTATATCATAGTATTAAATGTTCTAAATATGCAAACCCTACATTCTTAGAATATTTATTCTGGTCTAAAATTCCCGATGGAGAATTGGGAAAATTAATTAGCTCTAGTGCAAGAATGGACGGATTGCTCAATATAAGCAAACAAGCATTTTTAGGAATCAATATTACAATACCATCTGTTATTGAACAAACCCAAATCGGCAACTTCTTCAAGCAGCTCGATGACACCATCGCTAATCATCAACGAGAGCTTGAAAAATACAAAAATTTAAAGACTTCTTATTTAGAAAAAATGTTTCCAAAGGAAAATGAGGCATTTCCAGAGCTAAGATTCCCAAATTTCACGGACGCTTGGGAACGGCGGAAGTTGGGGGATATTGCAGAACGTATAACTAGAAAGAATGGTGATTTATCTGTAACCTTGCCTTTAACAATTTCTGCACAAGAGGGACTAATCGCTCAAACAGAATTTTTTGATAAGCAAGTGGCAAGTAAAAATATTAGCAACTATTATGTTATCGAAAATGGTGAGTTTGCATACAATAAAAGTTATTCAAATGGCTATCCATTTGGAGCTATAAAACGTTTAGATAACTACAATAATGGTGTATTATCAGTACTTTATATCATATTCAAGCCTAAAGATATTTACTCTCAATTTTTAGTATCTTATTTTGATTCAAATTATTGGCATGGTGAAGTGGCAAGTATTGCAGTTGAG
>Ga0192275_1002_pt1 | contig 184243 bp, 193 predicted proteins | sample Koala_Koa24_H3_FD_131265 | JGI IMG/M metagenome (GOLD analysis project Ga0192275, IMG submission 131265) | Enriched cells from koala feces incubated with labeled cellulose particles, San Francisco Zoo, California, United States - Koala_Koa2-4_H3 ...
ATAAATTTCAATCTTATGAGAAAGACTGACAATGTTATTATTCTCCGACATTTTCAATTATTACCTTTTGCATATCATCTAACAATTTTTTATTTTTCTTGCTACGACTACCGTATAATCTTGCCGAAAATACGGTAATAATTTCAAGAACATCTTTTGCAAGTTCTTCTTCAAATTTAATATTTTCATCACCTTTATTGATAATGATTACTTCCACATCTTTTGCTTCACAAATTGAAAAAACCAATTCTGCACCAAAACGTAAAAGTCTATCTTTATGCGTGAGAACTAAGCGTTTAACTTTTCCGTCTAAAATAAGATTTAATAATTTTGTTAGACCTTGCTTGTAGTAATTCATTCCACTGCCAAGATCTTGAATAACTTCATAATTAAAGCCTTGTTTAGAACAATAAAGTTCTAAAATTTGTACTTGACGGACTAAATCTTCTTTTTGATCGTGGCTACTCACTCGAGCATAAGCGATAGTTTTCAAATCATCACGATTAAAAACAATATTATGGTTAATCGCTTTGAGCGTTTCAAGTTTATAGCGGCGATCACCGCCTTTTGTGAACTCATCAGGCTTAAGCAAGCCCTTTTTATCCCAGTTTCGTAACGTTTGTATGGTTACGCCAAGCACTTTGCTCGCTTGACCAATGGAAAGAAGTTTGTTCATTTTGGAAATTATAGCATAGAATCAACGGAACTGATTGTACTAAATTATTTAGATATTTATAGAATTTTATAGATTTTATCTTTCAGTTTCTTGCCCCCTTACAAAAAAGCAGGCTAAAGCCTGCTTTTTTAGGGCGTATGCAATACGCCCCTACAATTTTAATCCCCGTTTGAGCCGCCTTAGCTTACGTTCTTTTGCTCAAGCAAAAGAACGTAAGAAACTAAGCCATATACATGCCACCATTAACGTGCAATGTATTTCCTGTAATATAACCGGCATCATCGGATGCTAAAAATGCGACGGCTTTCGCAATATCTTTCGGATCACCTAAACGACCAGCCGGCACCGCAGCAAGGGTTACAGCTTTTTGTTCTTCGGTTAAACTTTCGGTCATATCCGTTGCAATAAAGCCCGGCGCCACCACATTCACAGTAATACCACGAGAAGCGACTTCTTTGGCCAAAGCTTTACTAAACCCGATTAATCCGGCTTTCGCTGCACAATAGTTACTTTGCCCCGGATTTCCCATGGAACCTACCACAGAACCGATAGTAATAATACGTCCAAAGCGTTTTTTCATCATGGAACGTAACATGGCTTTCGATAAATAAAATACCGACGTTAAATTAGTTTGAATAATGTCAAACCATTCATCATCTTTCATTCGCATTAACAGATTATCGCGCGTAATCCCGGCGTTATTAACTAAAATATCAATATCACCATGATCTGCTTTAATCTTCGCTAAAACGGCTTCAATTGATGCTTGATCGGCTACGTTCAATACTAAACCTTTACCATTTTCAGCTAAATAAGCCGAAATACTATCAGCACCTTTTTCAGATGTTGCGGTTCCGATAACAAATGCACCTTTACTCACTAATTCTTCAGCAATAGCTTTACCGATACCACGAGTTGCTCCTGTTACTAATGCGATTTTTCCTTGCATAATTTTTCCTTAAATTGACTGATTAAGCTAAAAGTTCTTTAACATTTTCTAATGATTTTACATCATTTACCGCTTGAGCCGAAAGCTCTTTTACTATACGGCTCGTTAAGCCAGTTAATACTTTATTCGGTCCCATTTCGATTAATACTTCACTCCCTGTTTTCGCTATTCTTTCTACCGTTTCTGTCCAACGAACAGGGCTATAAAGCTGGCGTACAAGTGCGGTGCGAATTTCACTACTTTCGCTTTCCGTTTTCACATCCACGTTATTAATCACAGGGGTAGTCGGTATTTTTAATGTAATACTTTCTAGCGATACCGCTAATTGATCCGCTGCTGGTTTCATTAACGCACAATGAGATGGTACGCTCACCGCTAAAGCTAATGCACGTTTTGCTCCCGCTTCTTTACAAGCAGTGGCTGCACGTTCAACGGCAGCTTTCGTGCCAGCAATCACCACTTGACCCGGCGAATTAAAATTCACCGCAGAAACTACTTCGCCTTGTTCCGCTTGTTTACAAGCATTAATAATACTTTCATTATCTAAACCAATAATCGCATACATTGCTCCGGTGCCTTCCGGTACTGCCTGTTGCATTAAACGACCACGTAACTCAACTAATTTAATCGCATCTTGAAAATCCATCACATTGGCACAAACTAACGCTGAATATTCGCCTAAACTATGACCAGCCATGACTTCCGGTTTCAATTCAGGATATACCTGTTGCCAAACACGATAAATTGCCACAGAAGCAGCTAATAACGCCGGTTGAGTTTGCCATGTTTTGTTTAATTCTTCTGCTGGACCTTGTTGTACTAAATTCCATAAATCATAGTCAAGCACTTCTGAGGCCTGTTTAAATGTTTGTTCGACTATCGGAAATTGTGTGGCTAATTCAGCTAGCATGCCGACATTTTGTGAACCTTGTCCGGGGAAAACCATTGCAAATTTTTTCATTTTTCTTTCCTTCTCTAAAAAATTCTAAAAAAACACCGCACTTTTACAGTTAGTAACGCACTAAAGCCGAGCCCCAAGTCCAACCACCACCAAAGGCTTCAAGTAATAAGAGCTGACCGCGTTGAATACGTCCATCACGAATTGCTTCGTCTAAAGCCGTTGGTACTGTTGCCGCACTGGTATTGGCATATTTATCAAGCGTGACCACCACTTGTTCCATCGACATCTCTAACTTTTCTGCCGTTGCCGTGATAATACGTAAATTAGCCTGATGCGGCACTAACCAATCTAAATCTGATTTTTGTAATTCATTGATTTCCAAAGTTTCTTCCACCAAATTAGCCAGCTCTCGTACGGCAAGTTTAAAGGTCGCATTACCTTGCATTTCAATGAATCCAGAACGTGCTTCTCCACGTTCTGGATTTGGCAGCACCAACGCATTTTTATTGTCAGCAATCCCATGCAAATGGGTAGAAATAATTCCTTGTTGTTCGCTAACTTCTAAAATAACTGCACCAGCACCATCACCAAATAACACGACTGTTCCACGATCTGTTTCATCTAATTTACGCGAATTCAGATCTGAACCAATTACTAAGGCTTTTTTCACTTTTCCCGTTTGAACAAATTGATCCGCAACGGTTAACGCATAGATAAATCCAGTACAAGCCGCTGCCACATCAAATGCAATAGTATCTTGGATATCTAACATACCTTGAATTTGACAAGCCGCACTAGGATAAGCATGAGAATGTGTCGTTGTACCAACGATGATCAAATCAATCTCATTTGGATCAAGATTTGCCAATTCAAGGGCTTTTTTTGCTGCTTGATAGCCCATTGTGGCGACCGTTTCATCTGCTCTTGCAATACGACGTTCACGAATACCAGAACGGGTGACGATCCACTCATCCGATGTATCGACCATCTTTTCCAAATCAGCGTTAGTTCTAATTTGTTCAGGTAAATAGCTACCTGTGGCTAAAATTCGACTGTGCATAATTTTCTCATTATCTTTTTAATATTTTTCTAATCCAGCTAAAATTTTCTGTGGAATTTGCTGACGAACTTGTAATGCAGCGTCTTTAATGGCATTGCTAAATGCTTGTTCATTCGCACCACCATGGCTTTTCACCACCACGGATGTTAATCCAATTAAAGATGCCCCATTATATTGATCAGGGTTAATGCTTTTTAAACGCTGATAACTTTCACTAAATAATTTACTCATTAACCAACTCAATAACGGTTTTAATAGGTGATGGCGAGATTTCCCTTTCAGTAAAGCAATCACATTTTTAGCTGCTCCTTCCAAGGTTTTTAATGCAATATTACCAGTAAAGCCGTCACTGACGATCACATCCACCTTACCATTAAGTAAATAGTTACCTTCAATAAACCCTACATAATTAAGCGCGGTGTCTTTTTCTAACATTTCTGCGGCAAAACGAATAGCTTGATGTCCTTTAATTTCTTCTTCCCCAATATTTAACAAGGCCATACGTGGATAAACCAAATTCAATTGATTTTCCGCAAAAATTGATCCCATTAAGGCAAATTGATATAAATTTTCAGCATCACAATCAATATTCGCACCCAGATCTAACATGACAGAATATTTACCCTCGATAGTTGGCAACAATGCCAATAATGCAGGGCGTTGAATACCTTTTAAGGGCTGTAAAATAACTTTTGACAGCCCCATTAATGCCGCCGTATTGCCTGCACTTACACAACCTTGAGCCATCCCTTTTTGTACCGCTTCAATAGCCAAACGCATTGATGTTCCCTTACTGTGACGTAGCGCATAAGTTAAACCTTGATTATTTTCAATCTGATGAGAAGTATGACAAATTGTTAGGCGTTCTGCTAGTGCTTTTGGTATATTGCTAAGAAATGGGGTTATTTGCTGGCTGTCGCCAAACAATAGTAAAGACAGCATTGGATCATATTCCAACGCTTTTAAAGATGCGGGGATAGTAATACGGGGACCTATGTCCCCGCCCATCACATCTAACGCAAGGGTTAGACGACTCAAGTTATTACCTTATAACAGCAATTACTTATTGATCACTTTACGACCACGGTAGAAACCGTCAGCAGTAACGTGATGACGTAAATGGGTTTCACCGCTTGCTTTATCAACTGATACTGCAGCAGTAGTCAAGGCATCGTGTGAACGACGCATATCACGACGTGAACGAGATTTTTTATTTTGTTGAACAGCCACGGGCTTATCTCCTAAATTTTACTTTTGCTTTAAACTAGCTAATACAGAGAACGGGTTTGGTGTTTTTGCCAACTCATCTGGCAATTCGCCAAAAACCTGTTCCACTACGGACACTTCACAGTGTTCAGATGAATGCATTGGCGCAATAGGTAAAGACAAAATAAATTCATCTTCAATCACACCAAGTAAATCTATTTCACCAAATTGATTAAATTCGATTGGTTCATAAATTTCGGGTAATTCATCGGCTCGATCCAAATTTTTCACTGGGCTATAACAAAAATCACAGCTCAATGTTTGTACAAAAGGTTGTTCACAACGTTGACATTCAAGTTCGACATCAACTGTTGCATGACCTTTCATCACCACCAACTTTTGTGGATCAATGAAAAACGATAATGTTACCTGTGCATTATCTATCACTTTTACTACAGATTCACTCAGACGTTCAAGCTGATTGACGGCATAATAACCATCATAATCCAATCTACGTTGAGCATCTTTTACAGGATCTGTCGTTAGGGGCAGTTTTACCTTTTGCATAGGGCGTGAATATTACCTTTTGAATGCCAATTAGTCAAAGGAAATTATCATTTTTTCTGCGAAAAGTCGATAATTTCATAAAAATTTATTTCTAACTTATCTCTACTCCATTTAGTAGAGTTAATTTTATTAATTTAAACAAAAATTTAACATGGTTTTACCTATGCTTTAAGATTAATGCTATAATAAAAATGGAGTGATTTTATTATTAAAAAGGAAAAACAATGAATCAATTTAGCTATTGGCAACGTATTAAGGTTGCTTTGCAATATATTATGCCACAACTTTATTTGACTCAATTAGCTGGCTGGTTGGCTAAACAAAAATGGGGAGCAATAACCCACTTTGCGATTAAATTATTTGCGAAAAAATACAAAGTGAATATGCAAGAAGCCACTAAAACTGAATTTCATGCTTATGACAGTTTTAATGAGTTTTTTGTTCGCTCTCTGGCAAAAAATGCGCGCCAAATTAACCAAGATTCCACCGCACTTTGCTTACCCGCAGACGGTAAAATTAGCCAATGCGGTCATATTTCTGATAATTTATTATTACAAGCGAAAGGGCATTTTTTTAGCTTAAATGATCTGTTAGCGGAAGATCAAGAATTAGTCAATGAATTTAAAAACGGTGAGTTTGCTACTACTTATTTATCACCGAGTGATTATCACCGTGTACATATGCCTTGCAATGCCACTTTACGCAAAATGATTTACGTACCGGGAGATTTATTCTCTGTTAACCCGTTCTTAAATACCCACGTTCCTAATTTATTAGCACGTAATGAACGTGTTATTTGTGTATTTGATACTGAATTTGGCAAAATGATCCAAATTCTGGTTGGCGCCACCATTACCGCGAGTATTAGTACTGCTTGGGCTGGTATCATTACACCACCACGTCCCAATGAAGTAAAAACTTGGACGTACGAAGGCGAAAATGCCATGAAATTACAGAAAGGTCAGGAAATGGGGGCATTTCAACTCGGTTCAACCGTTATTAATTTATTTCAATCTAATAAAGTCCGTTTAGCTGACAACTTAGATGTAGATTCTGTGACCCGTGTTGGTCAAGTTCTCGCTTACAAAAAATAATCAACTCATAAAATAAAAGGAAAATTATGTCAATTTTTGATTCAATTAAATTAGAAAGTACCGCAGAAAAAGGCGGTTATGGTATCGGTTTACAAATCGGTCAACAATTAGCGGACAGCGCAATGCAAGTGTCAGCAGAAGCAGTTGCTAAAGGTATTTATGATGTATTAAATCAAAATAAACCTGCTATTGCCCTAGAAGAAGTTAGCAAAGCTCTACAACAAATTCAACAACAAGCTCAAGAAGCAGCAAATGCACAATTTAAACAAATTGAACAGGAAGGTCGTGCATTTTTAGTGGAAAATGCCAAAAAAGACAATATAAAAGTCACCGAAACTGGCTTGCAATATGAAGTGATAACTGAAGGTAATGGCAATAAACCTACCCGTCAAGACAGCGTACGTGTACATTATACAGGTAAACTGATTAATGGTACGACTTTCGACAGCTCTGTGGTACGTGGCACGCCAGCAGAATTCCCTGTAAGCGGTGTTATTGCTGGTTGGACAGAAGCCCTCCAGTTAATGCCTGTAGGATCAAAATGGCGGTTAACTATTCCACATAATTTAGCCTATGGCGAACGTGGTGCAGGTCAGTCCATTCCACCGTTTAGTGTATTGGTGTTTGAAGTGGAATTATTGGATATTCTGTAATGCTAACCACAAAAAAATGCGGTATTTTTACCGCATTTTTCTTATTCTAACTCACTTCCTTAATCCGCAATTCTTTTGGCACTTCAAAAACCGTATTTTCTTCACAGCCTTGTAGTTCTTCCACTTCAGTTACCCCCAGCTCTTTTAAACGACTAATTACCGATTGAACTAACACTTCGGGAGCTGAAGCACCAGCTGTTAAGCCGATGGTTTCAACACCTTTTAACCATTCAGGATCAATATCGGTGGCATCGTCAAGCAATTTTGCGGGAGTTCCCATTCTATTCGATAACTCAGCTAAGCGGTTTGAATTAGATGAATTTTTGGAACCAACCACAATCACCAAATCAGACTGCTCCGCTAACTCTCGTACTGCTTGTTGGCGGTTAGTGGTCGCATAACAAATATCATTTTTACGTGGACCTTGAATACTTGGGTATTTTTGTTTTAAAGCATCAATCACATCTGCCGTATCATCAATCGACAGCGTGGTTTGGGTCATAAAGGTTAAATCTTCGTCATCACGCAATTTAAGTTTAGCAATATCTTCCACATCTTCAATAAGAAAAATCCCACCATCATCATTATTATATTGTCCCATGGTACCTTGTACCTCAGGATGACCTTGATGTCCGATTAAAATAGCTTTAGTTCCCTTTTTACTGGCCCGTGCTACTTGCATATGCACTTTGGTTACTAACGGACAGGTCGCATCAAACACTTTTAATTCACGATCTTTGGCCTCTTGGCGAACCGCTTGTGACACACCGTGCGCCGAGAAAATCACAATGGCACCATCGGGTACTTCACTCAATTCTTCCACAAAGATGGCACCCCGATCCCGTAGCCCATTGACCACAAAACGATTATGTACCACTTCATGACGTACATAAATTGGTGCGCCATGAATTTCTAAAGCAAGTTCAACAATGCTAATCGCACGATCCACACCAGCACAGAATCCCCTAGGATTAGCTAAAATAATTTTCATTACTTTTTCTCACTCTTTTTCTTGTCACCGTTTTTTAATGCATCTAGCACTAATAAACCAGCCCCCACACAAATGGCAATATCCGCCACATTAAACACAGGATAATGCCAATCTTGCCAATAAAAGTCAAAAAAATCTACCACAAAACCATGATACATTCGATCCACCATATTGCCTAATGCGCCACCAATAATTAAAGCATAAGCGGAATTTTGCAGTTTTTGAAGTGCGGTGTTTTTTTGTAAAAAATAAATTAATATGGCAGAAATAATTAATGCCAATCCAATAAAAAAGTATTTTTGCCAACCACTGTGATCAGCTAAGAAACTAAACGCTGCACCTGTATTGCGGGCATAGGTTAAATTAAAGATCGGGAGTATGTTGATACTTTCGTAGAGTTGAAAATTTGTGACGATCAGGTATTTGGTCGCAAGATCGGCGATAAAGGCGATCAGGGAGAGATAGAGGTAATGTAAGCCGTTTTTGTTTTGTTTTAACATAATTATTTAGGTTTTAATTAAAATCGGATTTCGCCGATGGCGACTTACTTTTTCTTTGCTCGTGCAAAGCAAAAGTAAGCAAAAAGAAACACGCCCCGACTTCACCGCTTTTCTTGGCTTAGTTGAAATTTTTTTAACGGTAAAATCGCAACTCGCTACGCTCAAACATGGCGATTTTACCTAAAAATTTCAAGTCGCCAAGGCGGTTCAGACGGGGACCCCCGTTACATCCGTATCTGTTATATTTACTACGAAAATTACGCCCATTATCCCCTCTCCCTATGGGAGAGGGTTAGGGTGAGGGTTTTCACCTACGCAAATTTTCTCACTTCGCCGTTGCCATTGACGTTTTCTTCGCAGCGTGAACAGAGTGTGTTTTCTGTTGGGCTGTCGGAATAGTGCCAGCAGCGTGGACATTTGTGATTAGCAGAATGAATGACTTTGATCGCCAAACCTTTTACTTCGCCCTCGGCAACATCGGCTGCTGCCAATGGTTTAACATCTGCTTTTGAAGTAATCGTCACGAAACGTAATTCATTGCCAAGTTTTGCAAGTAAACGTGCGTATTCGTCATTGGCAAAAATCGTCACTTCTGCTTCCAAGCCACCACCGATTATTTTGTCGTTACGGGCAGTTTCTAACACACGGTTGATTTCATCACGCACCGTTAAAATTTGTTGCCAGTAAGCGTCATCAAACTGTTCATTTGAATCTAACGCAAATAAGCCATCGTAAAATTCTTCGGTAAATACAAATTCGCTACGTTCACCCGGAATATAGTGCCAGATTTCATCAGCGGTAAAGGACAAAATTGGGGCAATCCAACGTACTAAGGCTTCGGCAATATGCCATAAAGCGGTCTGGCAGCTACGGCGGGCAAGGCTGTCCGCTTTGGTGGTGTATTGACGGTCTTTGATAATATCCAAATAGAATGAACCCATTTCGATCGAACAGAACTTCATCAAACGTTGCACCACAGCATGGAATTGATAGTTGTCGTAACTGTCTTTAATTTCATTTTGCGCCTGCAAAGCACAATCCACCGCCCAACGGTCTAAAGAAATCATTTCTTCAGGTTTAACTAAATCCCGTGTTGGCTCAAAACCGTTTAAGTTTGCCAATAAAAAGCGAGCGGTGTTGCGAATACGGCGATAGCTGTCGGCAGTGCGTTTGAGAATTTCATCGGACACCGTCATTTCGCCTGTATAATCAGTGGCTGCGACCCAAAGGCGTAAAATATCGCTGCCGAATTTATCGATCACCTGTTGCGGTGTAACAATATTACCGATAGATTTCGACATCTTGCGACCTTGACCGTCCACCGTGAAACCGTGCGTCAATACTTGCTTATACGGGGCTTTGTTATCCGTAGCGGTCGAAAGCATTAAAGACGACATAAACCAACCGCGGTGTTGATCCGATCCTTCAAGATACATATCAGGCTCATTACCGTGAAATTCTGGACGGAACGGTGCGACCGAAGAATAGGTTGATCCTGAATCAAACCATACATCAAGGGTATCAGGCACTTTGTGGTAATTTGCTGCATCGTCACCAAGCAGGTCTTTTGGATCGAGATCCCACCAAGCCTGAATGCCTTTTTGTTCCACCAATTTTGCTACTTGCTCAATTAATTCTTGGGTACGTGGATGCAATTGTTCGGTTTCGTTATGAATAAATAACGCCACGGGCACACCCCAAGTACGTTGACGTGAGATACACCAGTCTGGGCGGTTTTCCACCATTTTTTCAATACGGGCTTGACCCCAATCTGGAATCCAACGTACTTTTTTGATTTCACTTAACGCCTGTTGACGTAATCCTTTCACTTCCATACCGATAAACCATTGTGGCGTGGCACGGAAAATCACAGGGGTTTTGTGTCGCCAACAATACGGATAGCTGTGACGAATTTTTTCCAATTTGAGTAACGCACCGACTTCTTGTAATTTTTCCAGCACTTTGCCGTTAGCTTCAAATACGCCAAGCCCTGCAAAAAATTCAGTCGTGCTAATAAATTTACCGTCATTACCAACCAAACCCGCCATACCAATATCATATTGACGAGCGATTACATAGTCGTCCTGACCATGATCGGGAGCGGTATGCACCAACCCCGTACCGCCGTCAAGGGTAACGTGTTCGCCTAAAATAAACGGCACTTGGTAAGCATAAAACGGGTGATTGAATGGCAATAATTCAAGCTCTGAACCTTTGGTGGAACCAAGCACTTTCCAATTTTCTACCCCAATGGCTTTCGCCACAGATTCGACCAATTCTTTGGCGAGAATCAAACGTTCGTCACCGAATTGCACGACTTGATAGTCAAATTCTGCATTCAACGCAATGGCTTTATTGGATGGAATAGTCCAAGGGGTAGTCGTCCAAATCACCGCTGATAATTTGCCTGAGCCTTTTTCATTCAAATTAAAGGCTTTTTCCACCGTACTTTCATCGGCGGCTGGGAATTTCACATAAATAGACGGTGAGGTTTTATCTTCATATTCCACTTCCGCTTCGGAAAGCGAAGAGGCACAATCCAAACACCAATACACTGGTTTTGCCCCTTTGTACAAATGCCCGTTCGCCACCGCTTTACCGAAAGCACGAATAATATTGGCTTCGGTAGTAAAGTTCATGGTTAAATAAGGATTATCCCAATCGCCAATCACGCCCAAACGGATAAAATCTTTTTTCTGCCCTTCCACCTGTTCACGGGCGTATTTACGACATTCTTCACGAAATTCTGCGGCAGTCACTTTTTGATTCGGCTTACCCACTAAGGCTTCTACTTTTAACTCAATCGGCAAACCATGGCAGTCCCAACCGGGGATATAAGGCGAATCATAACCCAAAGAGGTTTTGGATTTAACAATCATATCCTTTAAAATTTTATTCACCGCATGACCGATATGAATCGTCCCGTTGGCATAGGGAGGACCGTCATGCAAAATAAAAGTTTTTTTGCCTTTGCCCGCTTGACGGATTTTGCCATACAGATTCTTATCGTACCAATTTTTTAACATGGCTGGCTCACGCTTGGCTAAATCCCCACGCATTGGAAAACCTGTTTCAGGCAGGTTTAAGGTATTTTTGTAATCAACTTGTTCTGACATATTTTTACCAATTTATAAATTTAAATAACAGAGATTGCATTAATCTAAAATTAACACACAGGAATGCACGCATTATACGCTGAAATGATGGAATATTAAAGGCAGATTAACGTATTGATTGGGTTAATTTTTGCTGTTTCTTCTGTTCACGTCGTTGTCTAAAAAAATCACTCAATTTTTCACCGCACTTTTCCGCTAAAATCCCCCCTGTAATCTCCAAAACATGGTTCATTTTATAATCATCAAAGAAATGAAAACGTGAGCCTACTGCTCCTGTTTTATAATCATAAGCACCAAAAACGAGGCGCCTAATACGACTATGTAGAATGGCGCCAGCACACATGGTGCAAGGTTCTAAGGTAACATAGAGCGTGGTATTTAATAAACGATAATTTTGGATAGTTTTCGCACCCTGACGCAATGCGATTATTTCGGCATGGGCGGTGGGATCGTTGTTGGTAATAGATTGATTCCAGCCCTCACCGATGATGTGATTATTTTCGTCTACTAAAACGGCACCAATGGGAATTTCACCTACTTCTTGGGCTTTTTGAGCAAGTGTTAGGGCATGGGTGATGAAGTGTTGGTCGAGTTCAGTTTGGGTCATAATGTTTTTCATCCTGCACTTTCGTACAGGGTTACGCAATTAACGATGCTCTGCATCTTTACATAATAGCTACGGAGTAGCGACACAATGCTTAGCCTAGTACGTCAGTGCTAGGCATGTTAAACACTAAACGGATACTTAATCGGCTCATGACACTGATACCCCACCACATTAAAATCATCCATCGTCACCCAAGTTTCTAAATCTTCAAGGCTTTTAATATCAGGATTAATCTCTAATTTTGGTGATGGAAAGGGTTCACGTTTTAACTGCACATCACGCATCAACTCAAGCTGATCTTCATAAATATGCGCATTGACAATTTTATGATAAGCCTTACCCGCTTTTTTTCCGCTAATCTGTGCCATTAAGGCGAGAAAAGTAAATACCTGAATTTGATTAAAATTCAAGCCTAACGGCACATCACAAGAACGTTGATAACTAGTTAAATACAGGGTATCACCTAGTAACGAAAAAGTGTGATTGTACATACAAGGTCGTAAACAACCGAGATCAATTTCGCCCGGATTCAAAAACGTCAAAATCTCGCCACGATCATCAATGCCTTTGCTTAAATGATTAACAATTTTACGCAACTGATCTACGGTTTCACCGTTCGGCTTTTGCCAACGTCTTCCTTGTACGCCGTAAACCCGTCCCATATCGTCCGTACCTTTGCGGTTCGGATTATTTAACCATGCTTGATTTTCATTGGCATTAGCGTCCCAAGTTTTTGCTCCCAGTTTGCGAAAATCGGAGGCATTATCATAACCGCGGAGATAACCTAAAAATTCTGCAATAGCCGCTTTCCAATAACTTTTTCGGGTGGTAATAATCGGAAATTGATTATGCGCTACATCATATTCCAGATCGGCATTGATCACGGTTAAACAACGTTTTCCTGTTCGCTCGTTCTCAATCCAAGTGCCTTCGTCAATAATGCGTTGACATAAATTTAAATATTGTTGCATAAAAACTCCCTATTTTTTCACCGCACTTTTACGGTACGCCCACCACATAATAATCACCCCACCGAGGATCATAGGTAAACACAGGAGCTGTCCACGTGTAATCAGATCTTGAGCAGTATTAACATGATGATCAATTTCTCGTACATACTCCACTAAGAAACGGAAACAACCATAGCCAATCAAGAATAACCCTGACACCGCCCCCATTGGGCGTGGCTTACGAATAAATAAATTTAACATAACAAATAACACCACGCCTTCCAAAATGGCTTCGTATAATTGAGACGGATGCAATGGAATATTTCCTTGATAACCATAAGGATACATAGCCCAAGGCACTGCATCTAGATTTTCTACTGGTCGCCCCCAAAGTTCGTTGTTGATAAAATTACCTAAACGCCCTAACCCTAAACCAAATGGCACGAGTGGTGCAATCAGATCAGCTGTTTGCCAGAAACTGCGTTTTTGCCGTACTGATGTGAGTATCATGGCTAAAATCACCCCGATTAATCCACCATGGAAAGACATTCCACCTTCCCAAATACGGAATAAATAGAGTGGATCCTGTAGAAATTTATCAAAGCTATAGAAAAATACATCGCCAATCCGTCCACCTAAAATCACGCCCGCAAAACAGCTATATAACAGCTGATCAAATTGATCCATATTCCATTCATCGGGGGAATGTTTTACCCGTCGCATACCGAGCCAATAGGCAAAACCAAAGCCCAATAAATACATAACCCCATACCAATGTAAACTAAGAGGACCAAGCGAAAAAGCAACGGGATCAATATAGGGTAAATGAATAAAATCGTGCATAAATTCCTTTTTAAATTAGTTAATAAACATTTTTAATGCCACAAAAATCAAAAATACCGCAAAACAACGTTTTAACGTAACAACAGGTAAACGATTGGTTACCGTCACACCTAATTTGGTGGTAAACATGGATGTTAAAGTAATACCTAATACCGCAGGTAAATAAACATAACCTAACGACCATTCTGGCATACTGTCTAGATTCCAACCGCTTGAAATATAACTTAATGAACCAGAAATAGCCAATAACATACCACAAAACGAAGACGAACCAATGGCTTGTTTCATTTCATAACCACGAGCGTTCAAAAATGGCACAATAAAACCACCGCCACCAATACCGGCAAAGCTGGACGCAATGCCAATCAATCCTCCGCCGATGATGGCTGACTGCGTCGTCAACGGTTTATTTTGCATTTTGGATTTAGCTGACAATATCATTTTGACCGCTAAATATACCACCAAACAAGCAAAAATTTTACTGGAATAGGCTTTGGGTAGCTGGCTGACAAAAAAACTGGCTAAATAGGTTGCTACCATAATAGACGGCGCAAAAACTTTTAAGGATGACCAAATAATATTACCTGATTTATAATGATTATAGGCGGAAGATGCTCCCGTAATAATAATCGTGGTAAATGATGTGCCTAATGCCACCGACATCAGCATATGATCGGGAATACCCATCATAGGCAATAAATACACTAATACCGGCACAATCACTAAACCGCCACCGATACCAAATAAGCCGGCTAAAAAACCGACTACACAGCCCACCACAAGGCAAATTAATAAAAACTCAAGCATTTTAATATCTCCGTTTTTTCTTGGTTTTCTGTTGAGATTTATGATAATAAGGAGAATGATTCAGCATTTCTTTTGCTTTCTCTTTTAGGCTAACCTGTTCAACTTTTAAATACGGTGTTTTTTGCCTCAATAATACCTCAGTTTTGTTTGGATCAAATAAGACCAAAGCAAATTCTTTCATGGCTTTACGATACACTTCACGTTTAAATGACACCACTTGACGTACGGGATACCAAAAACTCACCCAACGCCAACCATCAAATTCTGGGATTTTACTACAATTCATATCAATGCTCTGGTCATCAATCATCAACTGCAACAAAAACCATTTTTGTTTCTGTCCAATGCACATAGGCTTACTATCATGACGTAATAAGCGTTTCGGCAATTTATAACGTAACCAATGTTTTGACGAACAAACAATACGCACATCTTTCTTGCTTAAACCCACTTCTTCATACAATTCACGATACATTGCTTGCTCAGGGGTTTCATTATCATTGATCCCCCCTTGCGGAAATTGCCACGAATTCTGTCCGTACCTTTTTGCCCACAGCACCTGTCCATTTTGATTACAAATGACAATGCCAACATTCGGACGGTAGCCATCGGAATCGATCACTATCGTTTACCCTTAATTATTTTGATCTAAAATATAGTGTGGAATTATGGCACAATCTGGGATTTTAGCCAACATTATATGGATTTTTATCTTTATAAGACTCTTTTATTAGTATTGTGCATAACTCTGTGTATAAATCAGACAAAACCATTGCATAATGCAAAATAACCCTGTTTAAATACCAACAATGTTTTATTAAACAAGGTATTTTTGATTTTTGTTTAAAGCTTAAGCATAAAAAATAATAAAAAAATTACACCGCACTTTTCCACAGAACAATACACAAATTGTTCCTGTATAGCTTTACACCATTGATGAAATTAAACACAATCAAAAGGTTTATTCCATCTCACTGTGGATAAAATTGTGACTGGTTCAATAATAAAACAGAAGAACTCTCATCAGTTAATTAAATTATGATATTTTATTGTTAATATTCAATGAGATAGATTGATGAACTAAAGTAAAATATGAAATCACAAGAAAACAAATAAAAGTAGTTCATTTTTTAGCCATACAATTAACCCTACACTTTCATGTAGGGTCACGCATGTTACGGAGTAACTGTACAGAATTATGAACAATCATTCACTATACGATCTCCCAAAGTACCATCATCAATAATGGCTTTTTCAACACCAATAATTTCTTTGACTTTTTCACCATTTTTAAAAAATACAAAACCACCACTAAGCATTTTGGTCCATTTTTCATCTTTGGTTAACGGAAAAGTAGCAATAATGGTCACTTTGTCACCATCTTTAGCATAATCATTAAAATCAATCACGCTTTCATCATCAATCCGTTGAGCCTTACCGAAAGGCGCTTGGCGAGTAAGATAATGAAGATTTGTGGCACAATGTCCTATCATCCATTCGCCATTCGATAGGATAAAATTAAAGGTACCATGTTGGGCTAAAAATTCCGTTACTTCTTGTACAGCGGCAAAAATTTCTTGTTCCACCGGTTTACGAGAAAAACGTCTTTTTAAGAATTCTGCCATATAACAAAATGCGGCTTCGGAATCTGTTGAGCCAATTGGCTGGCAAAAACGTCCTGTCATATCTGGCAAATCATGCAAATTACCATTATGCGCAAATACCCAATTTTCACCCCAAATTTCACGAATAAAAGGATGAGTATTTTCAATATCTACACTACCTTGAGTTGCTTTACGAATATGCGCAATCACATTTAATGACTTAATGTCATATTGCTTAACGCAATCACCGATCGGTGATAATGAAGCGGGACGATTATCCCGAAAAACACGGACTCCCTTGCCTTCAAAAAAAGCGATGCCAAAACCATCCGAATGACTATCGGTTAAACCGGCACGACGGCGAAAACCTTCAAAAGAAAACACAATATCTGTTGGCGTATTGCAATTCATCCCTAATAACTGACACATAATAAAAACCTAGAAATAAAAACCCTATAATTGATACCGATTTAACACGATAATTTGAAAATTTACAATATTTTTTGAAAAAATTTTTAGATCAAATTCGCATGAAAAACGGTAAAAAATTATAACAACATCAAATTTTCATCTGAAATAAGATAGCCTCTACTTCACAACAAAAAACAATTTTTAGATCGAGTACAACACCATGCTTTATTGGTTGAATATCACTGTGAATTTCACAAGGTTCACTTTCGACTTGTTTGGCTTGTTGTATAAAATATTGTAAAGCCTGTTCCGCATCTTGTTGAGTTGTAAAAAATTGTGAAATTTGCACCGCACTTTCAGCGCCGTCCAAAAAACCATTGGCTTTAGATTTTGAACCGCAACGACTAGTTTGCTCAATACGTTGCATTACATTACTCGACATATTTTTCCTTTAGTAAATCGTTTTAGCAGAGTTTATCACTAATATTTTAGGATGTAATATGATTTTTTACTACTGGTCTGAGCAGATAGTTTATCGGTAAAAAAGATTGAACTATCTATTAGCGTTCATTAGAATTCGACTGTTTTTTTCTCTTATGTTAATAATTTTCTAGGAAAATCAATGAAAAATCTTTTTACAAAAACCTTATTATCTTCTGCTATGTTAGTAGCAACTGGCGCAGCTAACGCCGCTGCATTCCAATTAGCTGAAATCTCCACTTCTGGTTTAGGTCGTGCTTATGCGGGTGAAGCCGCTATTGCGGATAATGCTGGCGTGGTAGCCACTAACCCTGCATTAATGAGTTTATTTAAACGACCAGAAATTTCACTGGGTGCGATTTATGTGGATCCGAATATTGATGTTTATGGTACTACAGCATCATCTATTATGACTTCTCAAGGCACTATCCCAACCCCGGGACTAGCCAAATCGGCGGATGCTCATGATATTGCTAAAAGTGCTTTAGTTCCTAATATTTATGCGGTTTATCCGCTTAACGATAAGTTTGCTGTAGGCGGTGGATTAAATGTTAACTATGGCTTGGCAACGGAATACGATGATAACTACAACGCTGGTTATCTCGCAGGAAAAACAGACTTAACGGCATTAAACTTTAATTTAAGCGGTTCTTATAAAATTCTAGATAATCTTGCTTTGGGTTTAGGTGTTAATGCGGTTTATGCTGATGCAGTGATTGAACGTCGAGCGGGTACCTTAGGTAATGTTGTCGCAAACACGACCCTAGCAGGGACACCGTATGCCGCACTAGCAGCGGCAAGCCCCGCATCGACAGTTATTCGTAAAATTGAAGGAACAGAATGGGGTTTTGGTTGGAATGCTGGTTTAATGTGGCAAGTAACAGAAAGTAGCCGTTTTGGTTTAGCTTACCATTCTAAAATTGATATTGATTTTGATGGACAATATAGCGATGCAGGTAATGTCTTTTTAGGTTCAAAGGGAAATGAATCCGGTTCATTAACCTTACCATTACCAGCCTACTGGGAGTTCTCTGGTTTCCATCAAGTTACCGATAAACTTGCTTTCCACTATAGCTGGAAATATACCGAGTGGTCTAAATTTAAAGAATTACGTGCGGTAGGCGCTTCTGGTAAAGAATTATTTCAAAAAACTGAAAATTTCCGTGATAGCTCTCGTTTAGCAATCGGTGCTACTTATCATGCAACTGATGCGTTAACCGTACGTGCGGGTATTGCGTATGATGAAACGGCTGCCAATGACTACCACTCTATCTCAATTCCAGATACTGACCGTATGTGGTACAGTCTAGGGGCAACTTATCATTTCACACCAGATCTTTCTGTGGATGTTGGTTTTGCTCATTTACGCGGTTCAAACAATAGTTTTAAAGAAGTGGAACCGAATTCAGGTATTGTAAGTGACATAAAAGTAAAAGCCACTGCCAACCTTTACGGCTTAAACTTAAACTATCGTTTCTAATTGATCACAAATTAGCATATAATCGGGCGTAACTTTTACGCCCTTTTTTATTGAATCACCATGATCGACTATTGCTATTATGCTTCTCCCATTGGCAAACTATTAATCTTAGCGGAAAATGATCGGCTCACCCATTTAGACTTTGAGCTTGAACAAATTGCCCCCAATCCTAACTGGCACTATCAACCTGATTTAGCCATTTTTCAACAAATTTGCACCGCACTTGAACGTTATTTTCAAGGTCAACCAGAAACCTTTGCACAGATTCCGTTAGCACCACAAGGTACACCATTCCAACAACAAATTTGGCAAGCATTACGTCAGATTCCCTATGGCAAAAAGTTAAGCTATGGCGAATTAGCTCAACAGATAAATAACCCTAAAGCAGTACGAGCAGTGGGTGGTGCAGTGGGACGCAATCCGATCAGCATCATTATTCCTTGTCATCGTGTGTTAGGCAAAGATCGACAATTAACGGGGTTCGGTGGTGGCTTACCCACCAAACGCTATTTATTAGATTTAGAACAGATCCCTTATGTCAATAAGGGTGTCGAATATGTTAAACAAAAATTATTGAAAAAATACACCGCACTTTAAGATGAGAAATATCAACAGTCCACAAACTGAACAAGCACTTTTGCAACGAGCCAATGCTATTGCTGGCTTAACCTTTGCCGAATTGGCGGAAGAACTAGGCATTATTGTTCCCCCTGATTTAAAACGAGATAAAGGTTGGGTAGGTCAATTAATCGAAACGGCTTTAGGAGCAAAAGCGGGCAGTAAACCTGAACAAGATTTTGCTCATTTAGGTATTGAGTTAAAAACCATTCCAATTAGTTCAAACGGTTATCCACTAGAAACCACCTTTGTCAGCCTTGCTCCGTTAGTACAAAATTCAGGTGTAGATTGGCAACATTCACACGTTAAACATAAACTGAGCAAAGTGTTATGGATTCCCGTGCAAGGCGAACGTCAAATTCCACTGGCAGAGCGTTATATCGGTAGCCCAATTTTGTGGCAACCAAACTCACGGCAAGAGCAGCAATTACGCCGAGATTGGGAAGAATTAATGGATTACATTGTACTCGGTAAAGTCGCACAAATTAATGGAACATTAGGTGATGTATTACAACTCCGCCCCAAAGGTGCAAATAGTCGAGCAATCACCAAAGGCATTGGTAAAAATGGTGAAATGATTGATACCTTGCCATTAGGATTTTATTTACGCAAAGAATTTACCGCAGAAATTTTGCAAAATTTTTTATTGGGGAAATAACTCATATATCTCCAATAAAATTAAGGATTAAATTTCGTATAACACCAAACTTAACCCTTAATTGAATAGCTAGACTTTAAATCCGCTCAAACCACTTTTTGGCTGATTATTTTACAGGATCCTGTCCCTTTAAAATCTGCTCCGCATTTTCCTTGCTCAGATCGTAATCGTAGTATTTTTTATAGAATTGTTGGGTTCTTGCCACCATATTAATATCTTCAAATAAGGTGGGATGCAATAACTTCGCTACCCATAAAATTTGCAAGGCCTCTTCGGCACTGTAACGATCCCACGGAAAAGTTCCTGTTGGATTAACGAAAACTCGGTTATTTTTCACCGCACTCACACTCACCCACAACGGATCTTGTTTAATTTGCTCTACCGCTTTATCTGCATTCTGACTGCCCACAATCACTACATCAGGATTGGCTTTTAGCACATCTTCTACACTCACTTCGACCAAATTAGCTTGATCTTCAAAGGCATTACGACCGCCACCGAGCTTTACCCATTCGCCAATAATCGAACGACCACCGTCAATTTTATATAAATTTGAGCCATTGGAAATATGGATCACCGTAGGGCGTTTTTCCTGTGGTACATCTTTTAAACGCTCATTCACCAACGCAATATTCGCCTCTAATTCTTTGATGTAATCTTCCGCAATGGCTGGTGCCTTGTCACCAAGCACGTCAGCCGTAATGCGTACGGTGTTTTTTAAACCATCAAAATTCTGAAAACCAATTAACAAGGCTTTCAAGCCTGCTTTTTCCACTTCTTCTTGAGCAGGTTTATTGGACACCAACACTACATCGGGTTTTGCCACGATAAGTTCTTCTAGTTGCGTGCTGTTTTGGCTGTTAATGGCTGGCACGTTTTTAATATTTGGATAGACCAAATTAAACCATGGATTGGATTTAATAATGTTCGTCGTGCCAACTAATTTATCCGCTCCGCCAAGCAACAATACCACTTGATTGTTGGCATGCCATAAATCCACCACACGCTCCACTTGATCGGGGATTTCTACGCTTTTCCCTTTGACGTCCGTAATGGTTTTCGCCAAAGCAAAGTTCGCCGTTAAGCTAAGGGAAAGTGCGGTGGCAAGTAGCCATTTTTTTAATTTCATGTTTATTCCTTTTAGATTGATTTAATTGCACAAATTTTTCGATTGAGTTCCGCCACATCCACCATTCGCAGATCCGTTTGGTAAAGTGCGGTGAGATTTTTTTCCGTAATAATATCAAGGGTTTTGCCCACTTGTAACTTGCCTTGGGCGGTTAAAATAGCCACTAAGCTGTCGGGTAATTTACTTTGTAATAACATCGGGTGATCGGGGTTGTGGGTGGTCATAATAATGGCAAACCCTTGCTCCGCCAGTTCTTTAATTAGGGTTAAAGTTTTAAACACATTGCCGTAATCCAACGCCGAAGTGGGTTCATCAAATAAAATGAGTTGCGGTTGCTGTACCAGAATTTTGGCAATATTCACCAACTGTTTTTGTCCGCCACTAAGTTGCATATAAATTTTGTCGCTTAAATGCGAAATCCCTAATTTTGCTAAGGCGTCATCCACCAGAGCAAAATCTTGTTCGCTCGGTTGATCAAATAAACTTAAATGCACCGCTCGCCCTAGCACCACATAATCACGTACAGCATATTGATAGGTTTCTGGTGGTTGTTGCGAGACATAAGCAATATGTTTGGCAATTTCCTTGTGACTTAATTCCGCAAGATTCTGATTATTCAATAAAATTTCACCGCACTTTGGTTGCAACAGTCCTGCGATACAGTTCAATAAAGTAGATTTTCCTGTGCCGTTCGCCCCCAGAATAGTGAGCAATTCCCCTTGCTTGACATGCAAATTGATATGTTGTAACAAGCTCGCTTGTTTGGCATGATGAAAGGATAAGTTTTTAATTTTTAACATTTTTTCACCGCACTTATTTCACCATTCGCTGTTTCACTAGCACCCATGCGAAAAACGGTGCACCAATAAAGCCCGTTAAAATCCCCAGTGGAATTTCTTCTGTATAAAGGTTTCTCGCCAAGGTATCGATCAATAACAGAAAGATTGCCCCAATTAAGGCGGCTAATGGCAGGGTCTTAATATTATCATCTCCAATTAACAGCCGTGCCAAATGGGGAATGACTAAGCCAATCCAACCGATCGTACCACTTAAACACACGGCTGAAGCCGTCAGCAAGGTGGAACATAAAATCATTACATTGCGTTCCATTTTGATATTTACCCCAATCAGTTTGGCTTGTTGTTCGCCCAATGAAAGCAAATTAATTCGCCAACGGAGCAATAATAACACCAAGGCAGTGATGATCATCACTGGCGAAAAAGCAATGAGATTTTTGAAATTGGATTTGGTTAAACTGCCCATTGACCAATAGACAATATCCGCCAACTGGGTTTCAGGATCGGCTAAATATTTGATTAACCCAAGACTCGCTCCCATAAAACCACCCACGATAATACCTGATAACACTAAGATAATCATGCTATCTCGTCGCATTAACAATGGAACAAGCATGGTGAGCGACACTGCAACGACACCACCGATAAAAGCCAAAATTTGAATGGAAAACGATCCTAAGCCGAATAAAATGGCGACAGATGCCCCGATACAAGCTCCCCCTGATACCCCTAAAATATCCGGCGATACCAATGGATTTTTAAATACGCCTTGGTAGGTCACACCCGCAATGGCCAACCCAGCACCGACTAAAAGTGCGGTTAAAATTCGCGGTAATCTTAGAATTAAGATTACGTTATTTTCCACTTCATTGGGGTTATTGCCAAGTAAGGTATTCATTACATTTTCGAGAGGAATGTGCATTCGCCCCATAGATAATGCAATAAGGATACCTAATAGCATCAAAGCGATAAGTAATGATAAAAAAAATCGGTATTTCATGGGTTTTAGTCTGTTAAAGTTTAGATGTGCCAGTTTAACCGATTTAGCTTAAAGAATAAATAACGTTATATAGCTATTTACACACCCATTATTTGGAGTAAAATTATATATTTATTTATATAACCAACCCTAAGGATATTTTATGTTTAAAACACCTAACAAATTAACAACCCATCTATCCACACTTAGCCTTGCTTTACTGTCTTGCTATGCTAGTGCTGCTGTCCAACAACTGGATACCATTGCAGTGACCACTGAAGATCCATCTCATTCAGCCAGCGCATCACAAGCCATACAGTCACTTGGTAAAACGATCGTCACTAGCCAAGCGATCGAAAAACAACCTGCAGTGAATGATGTAGCAGATATTATTCGCCATCAACCGGGGGTCACTTACAATTCAGGCAGTGCCACGGGGGAATATGGTAATAAACGCCAAATTGATTTACGTGGTATGGGAGCAGAAAATACACTGATTTTAATTGACGGTAAACCTGCGACTTCTCGTCAATCCGCTCGTTATGGACGTAACAATGGTCGCAACACTTTAGGCGACAGCAAATGGGTGCCAATTGAAGAAATTGAATCCATTGAAGTGATTCGTGGTACCGAAGCGGCTCGCTATGGTAACGGTGCCATGGGTGGCGTGGTAAATATTAAAACTAAACCTATCACTGATAAATTAAAAGGCAGTGTCACTTATAGTTTAAACGTGCCTGAAAATAGCAAATTTGGTACCACCAACCGTGCAACCTTTAATTTAAGCGGTCCAATTGTGCAAGATGTGTTAGGTTTCCGTTTATATGGGAGTTGGAATAAAACCAAACAGGACGCGTTAGATGCTAATCCACCCATTGTTACTGTAGGGCGTAATGGCTCCCCCTCTACCACCTATTATGCCGCTCGTGAAGGTGTTCGTAATAAAGATATTGCTGGTCGTTTAAGCTGGAAAATCACGCCAGATCAGGTGTTAACCTTAGATGCTAGTTATAGCCGTCAAGGTAATTTATATGCTGGTGGCGATACTGAATCGGATACTGGCAGTATTGATAGTGCAACCTTTGATATGCAAGGGGCAGAAACTAACCGTGTCTATCGTCAAGCCTATGCGTTAACGCATGAAGGCAAATGGTCTTGGGGAGAAAACAAAACCTACTTCCAATTTGATAAAACCGTCAATAGTCGATTCCCAGTCTATCTCGGTTTTGGTACCGAGGGTACGTGGGAAAATCACAATTTTGTGGATAGTAAATTAACTAACTATCGTTTTAGCCACGAAATGATTATCCCATTTGAATGGCATGGTGATCATAAATTTACTATTGGTGTTGAGGCTAATCACAGTAAATTAAATGATGCTGATTCTACGAGTTACGATTTTGTCAATGATAGCATTGCATCTGTAGGTTCATTAGGTACTATTCCTTGGCTTGCACAAGGTAATCGTGATGGTCACACCAGTGCCAGTGAATACGGTGTATTTATTGAAGATGTAATTGATTTCAAACAAGGGACAATCATTACCCCAATGGTGCGTTTTGATTATCATACTGTGTCAAAATCTAATTGGAGCCCAAGCCTAAATATTAGCCACGATATTAATCCATATTTAACCCTCAAAGGGGGATTAGCTCGAGCTTATAAAGCGCCAAATTTATATCAATCAAACCCCAATTATGTGCTAGCTAACCGCCAAAATAACTGTCCTGTCAATGGTCAGGCTTTAGCGGATGTGGGTTCTTGTTATACAGTGGGGAATAAAGATCTTAAACCTGAAACCAGTTTTAACAAAGAAATCGGTTTTGAGCTGCATAACCAAGAGGGTTATAAACTCGGTTTAACCTATTACCACAATGCTTATCATAATAAAATTGAAGCAGATACCAATGTGTTAGCTACGGTTAAAAATCCAAACTGGGAAAAAGCTATGGTAAGCGAAACCGCGGATACTGCGATTTACAAATGGGATAATATTCCACGTGCTACGGTTGAGGGACTTGAGGGATATTTAAATTTACCATTAGTGGCAGATAAATTGGATTTGTCCACCAACTTTACCTATATTCGTAAAAGTATCAACAAAACCACCGGCAATCCATTGAGCTTAATGCCAAAATACACCATTAGTTCAACGCTGACTTATCAAGCCACTGATAACCTTGATTTTGCCACCACTTATACACGTTACGGTAAACAGTTATCTCGTCCAAACAACGTTCGTTATATGCACTATGTCAACAACCCAGTGGTACAAGAACGCTTAGGTAGCTATGGTGTTTGGGGCGCGAGTGTCGGTTATAAATGGGGTGATTTCAGTGTGCGTGCTGGCGTAAGCAATATTCTGAATAAACGAATTAATGTGACCAATAGTGCGGCGAGTAAATCGAATGAGATTGGGCGGGCGTATTATACGACACTTAAATATTCGTTCTAATTTAAATCGGTTTTCGCCGATGGCGACCGTACTTTTCTTTGCTTGTGCAAAGAAAAGTAGGCAAAAGAAAGCACACCCCCGACTTCACCGCTTATCTTTGCTTGGTTGAAATTTTCTTTACGGTAAAATCGCAACTCGCTACGCTCAGACAAGGCGATTTTTCCTAAAAATTTCAAGTCGCAAAGGCGGTTCAGACGGGGGATCCCGTTTGGTTAAATAAAAGTGCGATAGAAAATCAGAAACTTTTGATTTTTTCACCGCACTTTTTTTCTGTTAATTTCCCCCGTTTTCCGCTATTCTATTACGCATTTTCCAAATCAAAACAATACCGTAAAAAGTGCGGTACTTTTTTAAAAAATTTTAAGGTAAAACTATGCAAGAACAATATCGTCCCGATTTGATTGAAAGCGAAGTGCAGAAATATTGGGCTGACCATAAAACATTTAAAGCAGTGAAAGATCCAAGCAAAGAAAAATATTACTGTCTTTCTATGTTCCCGTATCCATCGGGGCGTTTACACATGGGACACGTGCGTAATTATACCATTGGCGATGTGGTGTCCCGTTATCAACGCATGAACGGCAAAAATGTATTGCAACCCATGGGTTGGGATGCGTTCGGCTTGCCAGCGGAAGGGGCGGCGGTGAAAAATAAAACGGCTCCAGCCAAATGGACCTACGAAAATATTGAGTATATGAAAAATCAGCTCAAAAATTTGGGCTTTAGTTTTGACTGGGATCGGGAAGTCACCACTTGCCGTCCTGAATATTATAAATGGGAACAATGGTTCTTTACTGAGTTGTATAAAAAAGGCTTGGTGTATAAAAAAACCTCCACCGTCAACTGGTGTCCGAATGATGAAACCGTGTTGGCGAATGAGCAAGTTCACGAGGGCTGTTGCTGGCGTTGTGATACCCCTGTGGAGCAAAAAGAAATTCCGCAATGGTTTATTAAAATTACCGATTATGCCGAACAACTTTTAGGCGGATTGGAAACATTGCCGCAATGGCCAGAAATGGTCAAAACCATGCAACGCAATTGGATTGGGCGTTCGGAAGGGGTGGAAATTACCTTTAAGATCGAAAATTCTGATGAAATAGTCGCTGTTTATACTACTCGCCCAGATACGTTTTACGGGGTGTCTTATATGGCTGTAGCGGCGGGGCATCCATTAGCGGAACGAGCAGCACAAAATAATCCTGAATTGGCGGCGTTTATCCAAGAATGTAAAAATGCCAAAGTGGCAGAGGCAGAACTTGCCACCATGGAGAAAAAAGGCATGGCAACGGGCTTGAACGCCATTCATCCGATTACGGGCAAACCTGTGCCAATTTGGGTAGCGAACTTTGTATTAATGCACTACGGTACGGGGGCGGTGATGGCGGTGCCTGCTCACGATCAGCGTGATTTTGAATTTGCGACTAAATATGGTTTGCCAATTCAGCAAGTGATTGAGCCAGCTAACAGTGAAGAAATCGATTTAAGCAAAGCGGCGTTTACCGAACACGGAAAACTCGTTAATTCTGAAGAATTTAATGGTTTAGAATTTGAAGCGGCATTCAACGGTATTGCGGATAAACTGGAAAAATTAGGCGTAGGTAAACGTCAAGTGAATTACCGTTTGCGTGACTGGGGGGTTTCTCGTCAACGTTATTGGGGGGCACCGATTCCGATGTTGACCCTGGAAAATGGCGATGTGGTACCAGCTCCACTGGAAGATTTGCCAATCGTGTTGCCAGAAGATGTGGTGATGGACGGGGTGAAAAGCCCAATTAAAGCGGATCCTAACTGGGCGAAAACCAGCTTTAATGGTAAACCAGCGTTAAAAGAAACCGATACCTTTGACACCTTTATGGAATCCTCTTGGTATCATGCGCGTTACACCAGCCCACAATGCCATTCAGCCATGTTGGATTCAGATGAAGCAAATTACTGGTTGCCTGTAGATCAATATATCGGCGGCATTGAACACGCCACTATGCACTTGCTGTATTTCCGTTTCTTCCATAAATTATTGCGTGATGCAGGTTTGGTGAGTTCCGATGAGCCAGCACAAAAATTGCTGTGTCAAGGCATGGTGTTAGCGGATGCATTCTATTATATCAGCCCAACTAATGAGCGAATTTGGGTCAGCCCGACTAAAGTTACCCTTGAACGTGATGAAAAAGGACGTATTGTCAAAGCCATTGATGACGAGGGTCATGAGTTAGTACATAGTGGCATGACCAAAATGTCGAAATCGAAAAATAACGGGATTGATCCGCAAGAAATGGTGGAAAAATACGGAGCAGATACGGTGAGGTTATTTATGATGTTCGCCTCGCCTGCGGAAATGACCTTAGAGTGGCAAGAATCAGGCGTAGAGGGAGCAAACCGTTTCTTACGCCGTTTATGGAATTTGGTATTTGAATATAACAAAAATCCAGCCAAAACTGCGGTGGAAAGCACCGCACTTTCAGCCAACCAAAAAGCCTTACGCCGTGATGTGCATAAAACCATTGCCAAAGTCAGCGATGATATTGGTCGCCGTCAAACCTTTAACACGGCGATTGCGGCGGTGATGGAATTGATGAACAAACTCACCAAAGCTCCGTTAGACAGTGAGCAAGATCGTGCTGTAATGGCGGAGGCCTTAAATGCCGTGGTGCGTATGCTTTACCCAATTACGCCACATATTTGTTTCCAATTGTGGCAAGATTTAGGCAATGAAAACGCCATTGATTTTGCCCCTTGGGTGGTCGCTGATGAGACAGCGATGATCGAAGATGAAAAATTAGTGGTAGTCCAAGTCAATGGCAAAGTACGTGCGAAAATCACCGTGCCTGCGGATATGGCAGAAGATGACATCAAAGCCGTAGCGTTGCAAGATGAAAACGTACAAAAATTCTTGGCTGGTTTAAATGTGGTAAAAACCATTTATGTGCCGGGTAAATTGTTTAGTTTTGTGGCAAAATAGTCTTTGTAGGGGTGGACCCATATGTCCTCCCGTTAACCAACGAGAAATGAACATGACATTGGCTAAATTATCGGTAATGATCTTACTCTCATCCTTGTTAATCGGTTGTGCTAATGATGCGAAGCAATTGAATTGGCGACCTTATAAAGATATTGATGGTGCGGTGAAAGAAGTGTCTTTTGTTACGCTCACAGAACAACACACTGATAAATCACAAGAATCACAACCTACTGAACGCCACTTTGCTAATTTAGCCATTCCCTTTGGGGAAACAAAAACTGTCAAACGCTTGGGCGAAATATTCCCATTAGGGCAGCTCAATAACCATTATGCCATTGCCACCATTTTCCTTGTCAATGACAAATCCCTTAATATTTATCAAGCTGAAGATGTACAAACGCTGGCGAAAGCAAAAGATTTTGACTTTTACGAATTTGGTGGAATGCGCTTAAGCCACGCAAAATTCACCGCTAACAGCGAGATTTGTAAGGACTTTAATGGCAAAAATGGGGTAAATTTGTTGATGACAACCAATTATTATCCGCAAAACAGTTTTACTGATTTTTACACCGCACTGCTTGACGTTAATTTACAAAGTAAGCGAACACCACAAGAAATAGGCTATAATGCGAGTTTTACAGGCAGTGATGCCAAGTTGCAACAACGAATGAAACAAGATGAGCAACAACAAGGCAAAGCCTTGGCAGTAGCGAATGTCAAAGAAAAAGCGAGTATTTTATTTAATATCATTTGTAAATAGGAATAAATAAATGTTCAAAAAAATTAAAATAGCATTTTTAATGCTGAGTATTTCCGTGTTAACCGCATGTGGATTTCACTTTCAAAATGGTGAGCTGATTCCACAAGAATTACGTACTTTAAAATTTGAAAGTAGCGATCCATACAGCGATATGTCAATGGCAATGCGTAAGCAACTACTAGCAAATAATATCCGCATAGTAGAACAAACCGATGTGCCAATATTACGTATTACTAAAGTGACGAGCAATAACGAAGTGGTATCCGTATTTAAACAAGGACGCGAAGCGGAAAAAATGTTGATGTTGCAAGTGGATGCAAGTGTACAGTTAGCAAATAAACAAACTTACCCAATTTCAGCTAAAGTAAGTCGTACGTTCTTTGATAATTCTCGAGCCGCCTTAGCCAAATCCTCTGAACGTGAAATGATTTGGTCGGATATGCGAGAACAAGCTGCACGTAAATTGATCTCAAAAATGGTGACGTTACAATCTCAAGTACAAGCTAATTGATTATATTAAGATGAATCGAATCTTCCCTGAGCAATTATCCCACTCGCTAAACAGTAGTTTGGCGAGTATCTATTATTTAGTCGGGCAAGATCCTTTATTGTTAAGTGAAAGCCAAGATGCTATTTTTCGCAAAGCCACTGAACAGGGCTTTGATGAAAAACTAAATATTCAAATTGATACCAATACCGATTGGCAAGTATTATTTGAACGTTGTCAATCCATCGGGCTGTTCTTCAAGCGGCAGGTGATTAATCTGCTATTACCTGAAAATTTAACTGCCCCTTTACAAGCTAAATTAGCCGAACTCATTGCGTTGTTAAACCCAGATCTATTATTTATTTTCCAGCTCCCTAAATTTTCTAAAACCACTGAAAAACAAGCATGGGTAAAAAAATCCCAGGAATTTGAACCGCACTTACCCCTTGTAAACTGCCAAACACCCAGTACAGAACAACTTCCACGTTGGGTTGCTCAACGGATTAGAAATATGGGATTAACGGCGGATCAAGATGCCATTCAATTACTGTGTTATAGCCACGAAAATAATTTAATCGGCTTAAAACAAAGTTTAGATTTGTTGGCATTATTACATGGCGACAAAAAATTAACTTTCACTCGGGTACAAAAAGTAGTGGAACAATCTTCTGTTTTTACCCCTTTTCAATGGATTGATGCATTGCTTGAAGGTAAATTTACTCGGGCGAAACGAATTTTGAATGGTTTGCAAAATGAAGATATACAACCGATTATTTTATTACGTACCTTACAACGTGAATTAATAGTGTTATTAGAGCTTTCAAAACCTCAACAACGCCTTGAATCCTTACACCAAGCGTTACCAATGGCACAATTAAGAGAAAACTTTGATCGTTTAAAAATTTGGCAAAATCGTCGTACTTTTTATACGACTGCGTTTCAACGTTTAACTTACGCTAAACTTTATCACATCATTCAACAACTCGCTGAACTTGAGCATGCCACCAAATTAGATTTTAGTGCCGATATTTGGCAACAGTTAGATGATATTTCTGCCATGATCTGTCGTTAATAACAAATTTACTTTATCCTTGCCACAGATATTGATATAAATCTAAAAAAATACAGCAAATAGTTGTATTTTTTCAGCAAACGGCTATGATTCACACATTTTCTTATCAACAACTCTTTAAAGGTAATTTTTATGCTCTATTTCGAATTTTTATTTCTGTTATTAATGCTCTACACGGGTAGTCGTTACGGTGGTATCGGTTTAGGTGTCGTTTCTGGTATCGGCTTGGCGATTGAAGTATTTATTTTCCGTATGCCAGTAGGCAAAGCACCGGTTGATGTGATGCTAATTATCTTAGCGGTCGTCACCTGCGCATCAATATTGGAAGCCGCTGGTGGTTTGAAATTTATGTTGCAAGTTGCCGAACGTCTTTTACGTAATAATCCTAAACGTGTCACCTTATTAGGTCCGATCGTTACTTATTTAATGACCTTTATGTTAGGAACTGGACATTCTGTTTACTCTATTATGCCAATTATCGGTGATGTCGCCTTAAAAAACAAAATTCGTCCGGAACGCCCAATGGCCGCTTCTTCCGTCGCATCCCAGTTAGCCATTACGTCTAGCCCACTATCTGCTGCTGTGGTATTTTATTTAACCCAAATCACTGGCTTACCGGGTTTTGAACACATCACGTTACTTAATATTATTAGTGTCACGGTGCCAGCGACTTTTGCGGGAACCATTGCACTTTCATTATACAGTTTACGCCGTGGCAAAGAATTAGATGATGACCCAGAATACCAACGCCGTTTGCAAGATCCCGTTTGGCGTGAACGTATTTTGAATACCACCAGTACCACCTTAAATGATGAATTACCAAAAGCAGCTAAACAATCGGTCTATCTGTTCTTATTGGCGTTAGCTGTGATTGTGGCGATTGCCATGTTGCCTGACATTCGCACCATCGGGAATAGTGAAAAAGCCATTTCAATGAATTTAATTATTCAGATGATGATGCTATGTTTCGGTGGTCTGATTCTTTTACTTACCAAAACCAATCCGCAAATCGTACCAAATGGTGTGGTATTTAAATCAGGTATGGTGGCGGCAATTGCTATTTTCGGGATTGCATGGATGAGCGATACCTACTTCCAATATGCGATGCCAGAATTTAAAGCTGCCATCACGACCATGGTAGAACAATATCCTTGGACCTTTGCTTTCGCACTGTTTGCTGTTTCCGTGGTAATTAATAGCCAAGCAGCAACCGCAGTGATGATGTTGCCAGTCGGCATTGGTCTTGGTATTCCACCTGCCTTATTAGTGGGTTTAATGCCAGCTACTTATGCTTACTTCTTTATTCCAAATTATCCGTCAGATATTGCTACGGTAAACTTTGACGTAACAGGAACAACCAAAATCGGTAAATATTATTTCAACCACAGCTTTATGCTACCAGGTTTAGTCGGCGTTGGTACTGCTTGTGTGGTTGGGGTAGCTATCGCAGAAGTCGTTATTCGATAATATTTTCAAATAAAAAACGCTCAATATATGGTATTGAGCGTTTTCTACCATTAAAGTACTTTAATGGGTTTCATAAGCGGCTAAGGTATTAAACATCAACATGGCGACCGTCATCGGACCCACGCCACCGGGAACAGGAGTCAAAAATCCCGCTTTTTGCACCGCACTTTGTGCCACATCGCCTTTTAATTTACCATCTGCATCACGATTAATGCCAACGTCAATCACAATTGCACCTTGCTTAATCCACTCGGCTGGAATAAATTCAGGTTTCCCCACTGCAACCACCAAAATATCGGCTTGACCAACATGACTTGCAAGATCCTTGGTAAAACGGTGCGTCACTGTGACGGTACAACCTGCCAACAATAACTCCAACGCCATTGGTCGTCCCACAATGTTTGAAGCCCCCACAATCACCGCATGTTGACCGTATAAATCTACTCCCGTAGTTTCTAGCAATTTCATGACACCATAAGGCGTACAGGCTCGCAAAGTAGGAATACGCTGACATAAACGTCCAACGTTATAAGGATGAAAACCGTCCACATCCTTGCTTGGTGAAATATGCTCAATCACCTTACTGCTATCAATCTGTTTGGGTAATGGTAACTGTACTAAAATGCCATCTATAGTTGGATCTTGATTAAGTTCATCAATCAACGTTAATAATTCTGTTTCACTGGTTGTTTCAGGCAAGTCATAGGATCTTGATTGGATGCCTATTTCAGCACAACTTTTTCGCTTACTTCCCACGTAAACTTGTGAAGCGGGATTGGCTCCGACCAAAATCACCGCTAAACCGGGGGAACGTTTTCCTTGCGCTACGTAGTCTGCAATCTTTTGTGCCACATCAGATTTAATTTTTTTTGCAAGTTCAGTACCAGAAATGAGTTTTGCTGTCATAACTTTCCCTTTATTAAAATTAAGTAAACGGTTGCTATTTTGTCAGAAAAACATAAAAAAGGCGAATAAAATTGTATTTTGGAATAAATTTAATCAATTAAACCGAAAAAGTAAAAAAATGATTGACGGAAATCTACAGCCACTTATAATACTTACCACTTCATCGGCGAGTAGCGCAGCTTGGTAGCGCAACTGGTTTGGGACCAGTGGGTCGTAGGTTCAAATCCTATCTCGCCGACCATTTCCTTTACATATCCATTTGATACGCGCCCTTAGCTCAGCTGGATAGAGCAACGCCCTTCTAAGGCGTGGGTCAAAGGTTCGAATCCTTTAGGGCGTGCCATTTACTAAAAATGTCAGACAGAAATTTCTTTATTCAACAAGAAAACATGTATATTATATAATCTTTACTATAAAGGATTTATATGTCAGTAATACTAGGTTTTCATCATATTGCCATAATTGCTTCTGATTATGCAAAATCAAAGCATTTTTACGTTAATATTCTTGGTGCTAAAATATTAGCAGAAACCTATCGTTCAGCACGAGAAAGCTATAAATTAGATTTAGCTTTTCCAGACGGTAGTCAAATAGAACTATTTTCTTTTCCTAACCCACCCGCTCGCCCTTCTACACCGGAGTCCTGTGGCTTACGCCATCTCGCTTTTAAAGTTCAAAATGTAGAAAATGCAGTGACTTATTTAACACAATTTAACGTGGAGTGTGAACCCATACGCGTTGACGAACTGACACAAAAACGTTTTACTTTTTTTCGAGATCCTGATAACTTGCCCCTAGAATTTTATGAAATAAACAAACATTTATGTTGATTCTAAACAACAGAAAGGAAATTATTACTCATGAAGTACGCCATTGTTATATTATTGAGCTTAACAAGTCTAAATATTTTTGCAGAGTCAGTTTCTATCCATTTTTCTGAAAATAATACCGCTATGATAAAAACAACCCCGGTACCTGAACAAATTTATGTGAGTAACGGTAATTTACAAAAATTCGATTTGCAAGATCTAAAAGATGTTAATGAATTAGCCCAAAGTATTGAACTTGAAGTATTTACGATTAACGAAAACAGAAAAATACATACTATTTTTGAACATGGTGGCGGAATTTGTTATGGTTATTTGGATGATGGTGTAGAAATTACGGATTCGGCAACTTACTATATCAAAGATAGATCAAAAGAAGAATACTATGCTAATATCTCAGGTGGCATCATAAACTATGAAGGGCACCCTAAAAAACTGCAATATGCATTTGTATTTCATATTACCGATCCTAAATTATCAAAACAGTTACAAGAACAAGATGCTCACGCTGGAAGAAAAATCGCCCTACAAAACATCCGAGAACGTTCCAGTATATTATCTAATATGATTTGTCACGTAAAAAAAGGATATGAAAAATGAAAAAAATCGTCTTTATGTTAGCCTGTATTCTATTAACCGCCTGTGCTTCTCACCCAGAAGTCGGTCAACCACAAGCACCATTAGATATGGCATCAGTCAATGCTTATAACACGAAAGTTTATCATGGTGATACGGTTCCGGCGAGCCAAAAAGTTAAACAGGCTCCCGTTAATATGCCATTAAATGCCAGTGATTCGCAACCCAAAACCACGACAAAAACCACAACACCAGTCGTTTTAATGCCATCTATTGGCTACCATTATGGACGCTATCGTTGGTAAATAACCGTAAATAAAAAGTGTTGCAAAAATAATAAATTTTTGCAACACTCTCATCACTATGCCTTATATTATTCAGCGCAAGTTTAATCTGGTCGTGGCATACAATGGAGATTATCTCCAACCTCCTCCTAACGCCTTATACAATTCAACCCAATTTTGAGCTTGAGCCAGTTGCGATTGTACAACTGCTTCTTGGTTATTTAACGCCGTTACTCTGGCACGAATGGCAACATCTAAGGTCTTATTGCCGTGTTGGAATAAGGTCTGTGCATCTTGCGCCTGTTTGTTAGCAAGGTTTACTGATTTTTGATTTAATGCCGTTTGATTTTTCAACGCTGCACTCATTTGATAAGCGTTGTCCACTTCTTTTAGTGCTGTTAATAAGGTTTGGTCATATTGGATCACCGCTGATTTTAAACGTGCGTCTGCGGCATCAATATTGGCTTCTAAACGTCCATTGGTGAAAATCGGCAGTTGTACACCTGCACTGACCATACCTAATATACCCGATACTTTGGACAGATCGTTATCAAGCTTGACGTAACCACCGTCGCCCATAAAGCTGATGTTAAATCTCGGGTAGAGATCGGCTTTGGCACTTGCCAGTTTAGCAGCGTAGGCATCTACATTATGTTGGGCAGTGCGTAAGTCAGGACGGTTACTGATCACATCGCTTGGCATTACGCCATTCGGTACGGCAGGAATACGGGCAAGTGGATTGCCTGACTTGACAATACGGAAACCTTGTGGCGTTTCGCCCGTTAACACCGCAATATTACGTTGTGCTTGGTCGGCTTGTGCTTTGAGTGTTGTCAGACGTGCTTGTTGAGCCGTAATTTGAGTGGAAATTTCCGTGACTTCATAAGCCGTTGCACCGCCCGTGTTAAAGCGTCCTTTCACATAGTTTTCCAGTGATTGTAATTCTTTGATCGCTTGGTTGATTAAGTTTGCTTGGCGATCCAACGCGTAGATTTGAAAGTAGTTATTCGCAATTTCGCTTGCCACGAGCATCTGTGCCGCATAAAACTGTTCTTGTTGAGCCAGCGTCAGGCTACGAGCAGCATCAGCATCTGATTTTTTCTTACCGAAGAAGTCCAGTTCCCATGATGCGGACACCCCACCATAGATATTGCCAGAAGCTGACGTATCCGCTGATGAATTACCTATTTTCATACGATTTACACCACCTCCAGTGGAAGCATTACCGCTGACGTTTATGCCTTTGTCAGCTTCCGCGTAGTCATAGTTTGCTCTGGCTTCGTTTAAGCGGGCTTGCGCAAGGGCAATATCAAGATTCCGGCTTAAACCTTTTTCGATTAAACGGGAGAGTTCAGGGTCATTCCAGTTTTGCCACCATTGTTTAATTTCCATTTGACTTTGACCGGCTTTCACCTGATCAAATTGTACAGGCGTGTTTACCGAGCTTGCCTGTTCAGCATCAACAGTTGCATTGCAAGCAGTGAGAATTGCCACAAAACCTGCAATCATTGAGAGTTTGAAAGTGCGGTGTAAAATTTGCATTTTTATATATTCCTTTCAGTATAGGTACGTAATAAACGCACCGTGATAATATTTATTTTTAAGATAGTGCGTTTACACGCAGTCCATGATTAACCTTGTTTCGATAACATTGATTTAAATTGTGCCAATGCCACCCCTAAGAATACAGCGCCTAAAGCTGCCATTTTAAGCAAATGTGGCCATACAATATCAATCCCTGAACCGCGGAATAGCACATCTTGACCATAAGCCACTAAAATGGTGAGTGGTGAAAATTGAGTGAGCTGTTGAGCCAGTTCAGGCATATTTTCCACTGGAGATTGGGCCCCCGAAAGCATATTCATAATTAAATAAATCGGAAGACAAAGCAAACCAAATTGTGGCATTGTCGGAGCAAATACAGCCAGCATAATACCTAAAGATGCAATGGAAAATAAAAATACCAGCACGCCCACACCAAATAGTGCAATTTGTCCAGTTGGAATGGGTGCCCCTAAAGCACCGACGGTAATAAAACGTATGGATAGCATTGAAATCACTAATAACACTAAACCGTTAGCAAACACTTTTGCCATGGCGATTTCACTTGAACCGATTGGCATCACCAGCAAGTGTTCTAACGTACCGCGTTCTTTTTCACGGATAATCGCCGATCCCACTAACATTAACGCTAATAAGGCAAGATTAGTCATATTTTGAGTTGTCGCCATAAACCATTTTGAACTATGGTTTGGGTTATATAGCACGTTATTGACCACTTTAATGGGCGCAGCTATATTTCCGATATTACCCATAAATTCATTCACTTCTTGAGTAAAAATCTGGCTAATATAGCCTGAACCGATACCTGCTTGGGTAACGGCGGTAGCATCCACTAATACTTGTACCTGCGGATTATCACCTTTGAGCATATCCCTTTCATAATTCGGTGGAAACTCTGCCACGAAAGTGTAATTACCAAGATCCATTTCTCGGTCAATCTCTTTCGGGCTAACTTCCTGTACCTTTTTGAAATAAGGCATAATTAAAGCATCTCGCATGCGATGCGAAAGGGTTGATTGGTCGTAATCAATAATCGCCACCGAACCATTTTTCACATCAGTCATCCCCATATTGGATATCAAGAAAATTGCCACCGAGAACATATAAATGGTAAGAATGATCATCACAATATCACTGAACAGGCTTTTGAGTTCTTTAAACATGAGATAACCCACATTTTTTAACCAACGTAACATTTATTTCTCCTGTTTTTTCAAACTTAATGTGGCAATGGTGATATAGGCTACATAAATCACACTTAAGGCAATATAGCTGTTGGTGAAATCGGCAAAGCCCAAACCTTTAGTGAAGCCACCCAGACTGATTTGCTGGAACCACGAACCGGCGAAAATCTTCGATACAATCAAGGTGTTACCGTCTAAACGTGAAGTTGGGAACATCATACCTGAGAAGTTCATAGTCGGCACGATTGCAATAATCGCTGCGGAAAAGATGGCGGCGACTTGAGATTTTGTGATACTGGAGACCACCAGACCAAAGCCTGTAGAGGTAATAACGCCTAAGAAACAACCCAAGAACATTGCCCACATCGAACCTTTAATCGGTACATTAAAGATAAATATCGCCGTGGCAACCATCAGTAAGTAACTGGCGAAAGCAATCACCACATAAGGAATTTGCTTACCAAATAAGAATTGGAACTTGGTTGCTGGCGAACCATATAAGTTCATAATCGTCCCCATTTCTTTTTCACGCACCACGCTTAATGCCGTCATCATTGGCGGAATCATCATCATGGCAAGCATAATAATACCCGGAGTCATGGCAAAAATACTCTTAAAGTCTTGGTTATACATCATACGTATTTCTGCTACGGAATGACTGTTTATGGTTGCACCGTCTTCAATCATCAATTCACGATTAAATTGATTCACCACTCCCGCCGCCGAACTTACCAAGTTCTCTGCCGTTGATGGATAAGCGCCGTCTATAATTAGGCTCACTTCGGGAGATTGCCCTCTCAGCAATTTCTCACCAAAACCGTCCGGAATTTCAATCACTAACTTAGCAATCTGTCTTTGAATGGTAGGATTAATTTCGTGTGTTTCATGAATATCTTTATTTTGCCGAATAAAATAACTTGAACCCTCAAAGGTTTCAATCAACTTACGAGAAAGTTGAGTATTATCTCTATCCAACACGGTGAATTGAGTCGGGTTAATATCAAAAGAAATACTACTTGCCATGGATAACAAGATCACTACCGGACCAAATAAAGCAAAGAACATACGGATATGATCCCGGCTTAATTCTTTCATTTCACGGCTGGCGAAAGTCCAAATAATATTAAACCAATTTAACAACGGATTCGCTTGCGTATTGGCAGATTTTGCCTTATTTTGCACCGCAGTTTGCATTTCATTTTCACTACTTGGTGCAGTAATATCATCTGCTTGTTCTTCCAAATAACGAATAAAGGCTTCTTCAAGGGTATCGCAACCTTTTTCTGTGCGCAATTCTTCAGGCGTACCCACGGCTAATACCTGACCAGCATGCATTAACGAGATACGATCGCAGCGAGCTGCTTCGTTCATAAAGTGGGTAGTAACGAAAATGGTAATACGATCATCACGGGACAATTTGATTAAATATTCCCAAAACATATCACGTGCCGCAGGGTCAACACCCGATGTCGGTTCGTCCAAAATTAATACTTCAGGCTTATGCAAACAGGCGGCTGCCAACTGCAAACGCTGACGAATACCAAGCGGTAATTCGCTTGGGCGTACATCGGCAAGATGGTATAAATCGAACTGTTTCATCGCATTATCAGTATATTCACGCCACTGCGCTTTCGGAATTTGGAACAATTTGGCGTGTAAATCTAAGTTTTCACGTACCGTCATCTCTTCATACATGGAAAAAGATTGGGTCATATAACCCACTTTCTTACGTGTGTTAATATCGTTCGCATCAATGGACTGACCAAGCAAAGTCGCTGTACCTGAAGTCGGTTCAAGCAATCCTGTTAACATTTTCATGGTGGTAGATTTACCACAACCATTCGAACCTAAGAAACCGAAGATTTCACCTTTTGGAATAGTAAAACTGACATCATTTACCGAAGTAAAATCACCAAATTTCTTCGTTAGATTATGTGCTTCAATAGCAGGTTCTTCATTTTCATAAATTTTGAGTTCTGGAATATGAAGTCCATCTACCGCACCCCGTTTTTCTTCTGGAAGTGTCTTTATATAGGCTTCTTCGAGGTTCTTACTCTGAGTATCTGCAATCAATTGCTTAGTCGGACAATCGGCAATAATCTTGCCATCATCCATTGCTAACACATACTCAAAGTTCTCCGCTTCATCAATATAAGCGGTTGCCACAATTACCGTCATCCCCGGATTTTCTTGACGCAGATTGTTCACCAACTGCCAAAATTGACGGCGGGAAAGAGGATCCACCCCTGTGGTAGGTTCATCCAAAATCAATAAATCAGGATCATGCACCAAAGCACAACAAAGACTAAGTTTTTGTTTCATTCCGCCCGACAATTTACCCGCCGGACGATCCGCAAACGGTGAAAGACCTGTTGCTTTTAGTAAACGTGCAATTCTCGCTTTACGTTCTTTAGCAGTTAAACCGAACATTTTAGCGTGGAATTCTACGTTGTCATAAATAGAAAGAGTAAGATAAAGGTTTTTACCTAACCCCTGTGGCATAAAAGCGATTTTATGCGTGAGTTCTTCACGGCTTTTTTTATCCGCAATATTTTTGTCAAACACCAACACCTCGCCTTTTTGCAGAATTTTCGCTCCTGCAATTACCGACAGCATGGTGGATTTCCCTACACCATCAGGACCAATCAGCCCCACGGTTCTACCCCGCGGAATTTCAAGGTTTACACCGTTTACCGCCAGAGTAGGCGATTTGACTTTGCCGTATTGGTGATACAGGTCGCTTACTTTAACTGCGAGTTCCGTCATCATTATTCACCTTTGTTATTCAGGTAATTTAACTGACAAGCTATCCGTCCAGTTAGATTGCGCATCATATTTCACATATCCCATAGCTGTCATACCGCCTTTAAGTAGGCTTGCATACTTAGCCGCTACATCCACCGGAACCTGTAATTTTACTTTAAAGACTAATTTAGCACGTTCTTCTTCCGTTTCTACTGATTTCGGTGTAAATTGTGCATCTGCCGCGACATAGGTAATCGTCGCAGGGAATACATAATCTGTACCATCAACTTTAATCCGGGCTTCATCACCAATTCTGACAAGGTTTGACTGATAAGAAGGCAGAAACACATTCATATAGACATCTGAAAGATCTAAAATGCTCACTACTTTACCACCAACGCCTAACACATTACCCGGCTCTGCGATTTTGTATTCAACCCGCCCGTTGAGAGGTGATTTAATCATCATATCCACATTTTGCGATGCCACTTCACGCTCTTGCGCTTTCGCTTGTTCAACAGCCGCTAATGCTGCATTCAGTTTCGCTTGTTTATTATCTACTTCAGTTTGAGCCACTAAATTGCCACGACGAAGTTTTAAAGCATTGTCTAAATCAATCTGAGCCAATACGACTTGTTGTTCTTGATAAGCAATTTGCGCCTGCGCTGCATCTACCTTGCTTTGCGACGTTGTAGATGACAGACGCGCAAGTTCTTGATCCTTAACGACATCATCGCCTTCTTTAACAAATACTTCTTCTACCCGTCCGGCATAAAGTGTTGCCACATCAAAGCGTTCTAATTCCAAACGTCCATTTACTGAAGCAATGCCATCAAGGCTGGCGCTTTTACCTTGCTGAGTATAATAATAAACACCGCCTGCAATAGCAGCAATAATGATAAGTACAAGAAATTTTTTCATTTTGTTTCCTTTTAAAATGTTTAAAAACAGATTATGGCATAATAATTTCAATACAATGAATATGCAACCGATAATAAACAATAAAAAGTTGGTTAATAATACAAAAAAATAAAATAAGTTGATTAAAACAACAAAACAATTAAAATAGTTGATTATTTTATAGGGTATTTTGCGATAAACCGTAGAGCAAGTTTAGGGATATTTTATGATTGAAAAAAAAGAAGATCGACGCATCACAAGAACTAGAGAACTTTTACACCGCACTTTTTTGGAATTACTTGCGGAAAAGGAATATGAAGATTTTACCGTACAAGAAATTATTGATAGAGCAAATGTTAATCGTACCACTTTCTACAAACACTATCTAAATAAAGAAGCCCTAGCAGTGCAGATTGCAGAGAAATTCAAGCAAGACGTTGTGTTACCACTCTTGCAACAACGTTTTAACCAACCCTTTGATGATTTTGCCCAATTGATTTCTCCAATTTATCAGAAAAATCAAACCACTATAGCCACTATGCTAAAAATCAATACGCGTCATTTTAATTTAAAACAGGATATTCAAAACCGCTTTAAAGATAAATTTATTGAAGTTGCTTCAAAGCAAAATCAAAGCGATAAAGATATTGATGTCCAGCTCCAAGCAGCTATTTTCTCAAATTTGGGTACGACTATATTAGAATACCTATTAACCACAAATAAACAATTTGATCCTGTCATTTTAGTGAAAAATATTAAAGCTGGAATGGGCGTGTTTTTAAATGGAGAAAATAATTCACACAACAAATAGAAATAAAAAACTTAATTAGCTTCATATTAGATTTTAGCAATTTTTATCATAAGACTACTTTTGAATTCTCACCCAAGATTTAGTTTTAATATAGCTAACGCTTACCAGACTTATTTTGGGGCTTACTACGATTATTCAGCGGACTATTCCGTTTCACTCGTACTGGTCTTGGTAAATCTTGAATTAACGAACTCGAATCATATTGACTGACTGGAATACTATGCCCGATATATTCTTCAATGGCGGGTAAATTCATGGCATATTGCTCACACGCAAAACTAATGGAAATCCCACTTTCTCCTGCTCGCCCAGTACGTCCAATACGATGCACATAGTCTTCGCAATCATCTGGTAAATCATAGTTAAATACATGGCTGACATCCGCAATATGTAAACCACGGGCTGCCACATCTGTCGCCACTAAAATATCCAGCTCTCCATCAGTAAATTGTTTTAACAAACTTAAACGCTTTTTCTGAGCCACATCACCCGTCAATAATCCTACACGATGACCATCCGCACTCAAATACCCCCAAATATCCTCACATTTGTGTTTGGTATTGGCGAAAATAATGCAACGTTCTGGCCATTCTTCTTCTAATAAGGTTAATAATAATGCCATTTTATCCTGATTAGACGGATAAAATAATTCTTCCTTAATACGATGACCTGTTTTTTGTAATGGCTCAATTTCCACGTATTCTGGATCATTCATATCTTCAAAGGCTAACTCACGCACTTTATAAGATAAGGTCGCAGAAAACAACATGGTTAAGCGTTGCGATGAACTTGGACACTTACGCAACAAATAACGAATATCTTTAATAAAACCCAGATCGAACATACGATCCGCTTCATCTAACACCACCACTTGAATGGCATTTAAGCTAATAATGCCTTGTTTAACATAATCAATCACTCGCCCAGTCGTACCAATTAAAATATCCACGCCCTGTTCAATGGCTTTTAATTGCTTATCATAACCATCGCCACCATAGGCAAGTGCGGTCTTTAATCCTGTCGTTTTTTGCAACAATTCTGCGTCATGGGCAATCTGTACGGCTAATTCACGTGTTGGCGCAAGAATTAACGCTCTAGGTTGATTCGGGTTAGACGTCGTTGGCTTTTCTAATAAATGGTGAAACGTGGCAGTTAAAAATGCCATGGTTTTGCCTGTCCCTGTTTGGGCTTGCCCTGCCACATCTTTACCTTGCAAGGTAATCGGTAAAGATAACGCCTGAATCGGTGTGCAATATTCAAATCCTTTGCTTTGCAGTGCTTGCAATACTTGTGGGTTTAGCGGAAGATCAGCAAAACGTTGCCGAGATAGATGGTTTGTGGTCATAATCAATATCATTTTAGTAAAAATTATGGTTAGCATAGCACGATATGCAAAAATCCCCAAAAAAGCACCGCACTTTCTTGCTATTTTTCTCGTTTTTTCCGACTTTTCTCATTGAATACTAGACAATGCGATAAATTAATGCTACCTTAACAGCACCTAATGGCAACAATGTCAACTCTCAACAATTCATTTACTCAAATCTATAAACTATAAAAATTATGCATTTAACAGAACTTAAAAATACGCCGGTATCAACCTTGGTTGAACTGGGTGAAGGTCAAATGGGCTTAGAAAACCTAGCTCGTTTACGCAAACAAGACATCGTATTCGCTATTCTTAAACAACATGCCAAAAGTGGTGAAGATATTTTTGGCGGTGGTATTTTAGAAATTTTACCAGATGGCTTTGGTTTCTTACGTTCCGCTGATAGCTCTTACTTAGCCGGTCCTGATGATATTTACGTTTCCCCGAGTCAAATCCGTCGCTTTAACTTACAAACAGGGGATAAAGTCGAAGGGAAAATTCGCCCGCCAAAAGAAGGTGAACGTTATTTTGCCTTACTTAAAGTTGACCAAGTGAATGATGACAAGCCTGAAGTTTCCCGTAGTAAAATCCTGTTTGAAAACTTAACCCCATTACATGCCAATTCACGTTTACGGATGGAACGTGGTAACGGTTCAACCGAAGACCTTACCGCACGAATTTTAGATTTAGCTTCCCCCATCGGTAAAGGACAACGTGGTCTGATTGTCGCCCCACCCAAAGCGGGTAAAACGGTACTTCTACAAAATATCGCGCAAAGCATCACCCATAATTACCCAGAATGTGAATTGATCGTATTACTGATTGACGAACGCCCAGAAGAAGTGACCGAAATGCAACGTACCGTACGTGGTGAAGTGATTGCATCAACCTTTGACGAACCGGCAGCACGTCATGTTCAAGTGGCTGAAATGGTGATTGAAAAAGCCAAACGCTCGGTAGAACACAAAAAAGATGTCGTCATTTTATTAGACAGTATCACGCGTTTAGCTCGTGCTTATAATACCGTTACGCCAGCCTCAGGTAAAATCTTATCTGGTGGTGTAGATGCCAATGCTTTACACCGTCCAAAACGTTTCTTTGGTGCCGCTCGTAACGTAGAAGAAGGAGGCAGCTTAACCATTATTGCCACTGCATTAGTGGATACGGGTTCAAAAATGGACGAAGTGATCTTCGAAGAATTTAAAGGAACGGGTAATATGGAACTACATCTTTCGCGTAAAATTGCCGAAAGACGTGTGTTCCCCGCTATTGATTTTAACCGTTCTGGTACACGTAAAGAAGATCTCTTAACTACCCCAGATGAACTGCAAAAAATGTGGATCTTACGTAAAATTCTGAATCCTATGGGTGAAGTCGATGCCATGGAATTCTTAATTGATAAGCTAATGGTCGCCAAAACGAACGAAGAATTTTTTGAGATTATGAAACGTTCTTAAAATATTTGCACTACACCCTGTTAATTAAAGAATTGATAGGGGTGGTTAAAAGTGTATAGACTTAACATAATACAAAGGACGCCTAGAGCGTCCTTTGTATTGATCAATTAAATCATTCAGCCTTGCTATCCCAAAACTTTAACCAAGATGGAAAACTTAAAAATGGTTCATCTGGTTTCTTCGCTTGTTGGATTTGCTTGCCTTCGTTGGCTTTCACTAAGGTTGCGGCTTGTTGTTCAAGTTGAGTTAAACCTAACTCATGATAAGCCTGTTGCATTAATGGTAAAGCTTCTAATGTTGATTGCGTATCTGGATAGGTTTTCAACATACCGGTGACGCGGTTTGCTACCGCAACCCATGCTTTACGCTCAGCATAGAATTTGGCAATTTCTAATTCGTGACGAGCTAAATGATCTTTAATATATGCCATACGTGCCAATGCATCTGGCGTATAAGGGCTATTCGGGAAATGTGTTACCAAAGTTTGGAAATTACTAAATGCCGTTTTCATTGAGGTGCTTTCTCGTGTAGCACGATCGATACCAAAGAAATCCTGCATAAAGTTATCACCCATGGACGTATTCGTTAACCCTACCATATATAACACGTAATCTGCATGTTGGCTATTCGGGAATGTATGTAAAAAACTATCCGCCGTGGTGATGGCTTTAGTGTAATCTTGGGTTTTATAAGAAGCGTAAATAATATTTAATTTTGCTTGTTCACTATATATGCTTCCGGGGAAACGTGTATCTAAAGCATCAAAATAGCGTAATGCGTCAGAATAACTGCCATCTTGAATATAAGTTTGAGCGGTACTAAATAGCTCTTGTTCAGAAGCTTGTTCCACTGCTTTATTGCTAGAACAAGCGGAAATGGCAAAAGCAGTTAATGCGATCAATGTGAGCGATTTTAATTTACGCATAGCCTAATAATCCTTTTCTATGTAAAAATGTTATCTTAAGGTACAATATCCGTCATATTCTATCTGACATTACCCAATAATTCACGGAATTTTATTTTTTATGGCACAAAATACCAAACAAATGACGCTATCGGCAGTGGTTCAGCCGCAGCAAATGGGACAACGATTAGACCAAACCTTGGCAGAATTGTTCCCTGATTATTCACGTTCACGCTTAAAAATATGGATTGAAAATAATAACGTGCACGTTAATGGCAAGGTCTTAAACGTGCCAAGAAGCAAAATGTTAGGTGGTGAGCAAATTGACATTAGCGTTGAAGTAGAAGATGAAACGCATTATACACCCGAGAATTTACCTCTCAATATTGTTTATGAAGATGATGATATTTTAGTGATTAACAAACCTAAAGATGTTGTGGTTCACCCTGGAGCAGGCAATCCCAGTGGTACAGTACTTAATGCATTACTCTATCATTATCCACAAATCGCCGAAGTACCAAGGGCTGGTATTGTACACCGTTTAGATAAGGATACCACGGGTTTAATGGTGGTTGCCAAAACGATTCCCGCTCAAACGCAGTTAGTCCGTGATTTGCAAAAACGTAAAATCACGCGTGAATATGAAGCGGTAGCATTTGGCGTGATGACTAAAGGGGGCAAAGTCGATCAGCCGATGGCTCGTCATCCGACTAAACGTACGCTTATGGCAGTACATCCCATGGGTAAACCAGCGATAACCCATTATCGGATTATGGAGCATTTTCGTAACTATACTCGCTTACGCTTACGCTTAGAAACCGGTCGAACCCATCAAATTAGGGTACATATGGCACATATTGCTCACCCATTATTAGGTGACCAAACCTATGGTGGGCGACCACGTCCACCGAAAAATGCGACAGAAGCTTTTAGTGCGGTATTACGTGATTTCCAACGTCAAGCCTTGCATGCGGTAATGTTACGTTTAGAACATCCCATTACTCGGCAAATCATGCAATGGCATGCACCATTACCCGATGATTTTGTGGCATTAATTAATGCACTAAAACAAGATTATCAATTGCATAAAGATGAATTAGATTATTAAGGCAATAACAATTATGAGTGAAAAAAACGCGAAAAAAATCACCGCACTTTCGCCTCCTTGGCAAACGTCAAGTAATGTACGAGCTTTTAGTACCACGCGGCAAGGTGGTTTTAGTGTGGCACCTTATACGAGTTTTAACTTAGGTCATCATGTGGGAGATGATCAAACTGCGGTACAAAATAACCGAATTTTATTAACTGAACAGTTAGGTTTACCACAATTTCCGTTATTTTTAAATCAAGTGCATAGCACAAAAATTATTCGCTTACCTTACCATGGCACAGATATACAAGCAGATGCTGTCTATACCGATCAGAAAAATCAAGTATGCTTAGTGATGACAGCCGATTGTTTACCCGTACTATTCACCAATACACAAGGTAATGAAGTCGCAGCAGTTCATGCTGGTTGGCGTGGATTATGTGACGGTATTTTGGAACAAACGGTCCAATGTTTTAAATCCTCTCCGCAAACTCTCAAAGTATGGTTAGGTCCAGCTATCGGTCCAACTGCCTTTCAAGTAGGGCAAGACGTTGTTGATCAATTTGTTTTACAGGATCCGCGGGCAATCGCTGCCTTTACACCTGATTCGACGACTCAAGGCAAATATTTTGCAAATCTTTACTTGCTAGCCACCCAACGTTTACATAAACTGGGTATTACACAAATTATCGGCGGTGAGCATTGTACCTACCTCGAACAAGACGATTTTTTTTCTTATCGTCGAGATGGTATAACAGGGCGAATGGCAAGTTTGATTTGGTTTGAGTAAAAAATCGTAAAATGTAGTTGAATTTTTGCGAAAAATTACCATCTAATCAAAAAATCACCGCACTTTTTAGGCTTTATTATTCTTCGTTAAAGGATTAAATATCACAATGAATTTTATAGGTAAATTTTTAGGCTTTTTCATCGGTTATAAACTTGCCGGTCTCTTTGGTGGCATTGCTGGCGCGATTATCGGTCACTGGGCGGATAAAAAATTATATGAACTAGGTTCAGTGAGTTCATCATTTTTTGGCAAAAAACTCACTCGACAAGCCTTATTTATGCAAACAACCTTTGCGGTGATGGGACATTTAACCAAATCCAAAGGGCAAGTGACGCAAGAAGATATTCAACTTGCTACCAATTTAATGGGGCAATTACAACTTGATGAAGCCAATCGTAAGCTCGCTCAACAAGCCTTTAATCGAGGTAAAGAAGCCGACTTTCCGTTACGTCAAGTGATCCGAGAATTTCGTCTCGGTTGCGGACAACGTGCCGATCTATTACGGATGTTCCTGAGTGTACAAGTGCAAACAGCATTTGCAGATGATGAATTACACCAAAATGAAAAAGAAGTCTTACGCATTGTCGCTGAAGAATTAGGCTTATCATCTTTACAATTTGAACAAATGATTATGATGGAAATGGCGCGCCGTCAATTTTCTAGCGGTGGTTTCTATCAACAAGCCTATCAGCAATATCAACAGCAACAACGTTATCAAGGTGGTTATCAACAACAAAACAGCGGTTATCAGCGTGGCAATTACGGTTATCAATCCGGTCCAACCGTTGATGATGCTTATAAAGTGTTAGGCGTGTCTGCTACAGATGACCAACAAACTGTTAAACGTGCTTATCGCCGTTTAATGAATGAAAATCACCCAGATAAATTAGTTTCTAAAGGTTTGCCAAAAGAAATGCTTGAAATGGCAAAAGAAAAAGCCCAGCAAATTCAAGCAGCTTATGATTTAATTTGTAAATCAAAAGGCTGGAAATAAGGCTTACACTTGCGAGTTATTTTAGCCCCTATGCAAGGTGTACTGGATCCCTTAGTACGCCAATTGCTCACTGAAGTTAACGACTACGATCTCTGTATTTCCGAATTTGTGCGCGTGGTCGATCAACTTCTCCCCAACAAAGTATTTTATCGTCTGGCACCAGAGTTACATAATAACGGTCTAACCCCATCTGGTACCCCAATTCGAGTACAATTACTCGGGCAACATCCCCAATGGTTAGCAGAAAATGCGTACCGTGCCATTGAATTAGGTTCCCATGGGATTGATTTAAATTGTGGTTGCCCTTCCAAAACCGTCAATGGCAGCCATGGCGGTGCCAGTTTATTGAAAAATCCAACATTAATTTATCAAGCCACACAAGCATTACGCCAAGCGGTGCCCGCTCATTTGCCTGTAAGCGTCAAAGTGCGGTTAGGTTGGGACGATATTTCACAAGCCTTTGACATTGCAGATGCGGTACAGCAAGGTGGTGCCACAGAAATCACCATTCACGGTCGAACTAAAGCCGACGGCTATCGAGCAGATCGCATTAACTGGCAAAAAATCGGGGAAATTCGTGAAACACTGAACATTCCTGTGATCGCAAATGGGGAAATCTGGCATTACCAAGACGGACAAAACTGTTTACACATAACTGGTTGCCAAGGACTAATGCTCGGTCGTGGTGCATTACATATTCCAAATCTAAGTTTGGTGTTAAAACAGAATCAAGCAAAATTAGCTTGGTCAACAGTTACGCTCATTCTGCAAAAATATGCTCAGATGGAAAATATCCATGATACTGGCTTTTACCATGTTGCTCGGATTAAACAGTGGTTGCAATATTTAAAAAAGGAATATTCTGAAGCCACTGACGTTTTTGAGTTAATCAAAACATGTCAAACTGCAGAAGAATTACGCGAAAAATTGATTAACTCTCAAACAAATTATCATCAGCTCGTTTAAAGAACCATCAAATAATAGCAAAAGACTAAACAAACGCTTATAATAACAGCCTTATTGTGAACACAATACAACGCCTTAGTTATTGTATAATTAAGGTTATTTCTACTTTTAAAAGGATTATTTTTAATGAACAAAGTTACTAAAATCAGTGCCATATCATTATTTGCTTTATTCTTAACGGCTTGCGATAAACCAGCAGAAAAGGCACCAGCTCCAGCACAAAATACCCAAACTGCTCAACCACAAAATGCTCAACCTAATCAAGTGACATTAAATGTGAATGAACAGAATATTGATGATGTGAAAAAATTCTTAAATTGGGATGCTCAACAGATTGAAATCTTAAATGCCCCACAAGATGAGCTAAGAATAGCGACTGAGAACAAAGATACGGCTAAAATTCAAGCGGCATTACAACAACTTACTGAAAAAGCGAACCAAGTATTAGCCGATGCAGATAAACTGGATATTAAAGATCCAACCGTTAATTTATTGAAAGATAAAGCAAAAGAAAATTTAGTATTATCTATTAATTTTGTGAATGAATCTTTTGGTTATGTGGTTCAAGGTAAACAACCAAGTGAAGAAGATAAACAAAAATTAAATGCCACATATCAAAGAGTAGCGGCTTCTTCTCAAGAATTACAACAAATCCGTGAAAAATTGCATCAAATCATTGCACCCAAACCCGCACAAGAGCAACCGAAATAAGAACAACCTACTACCAAATAGTGGTAAAGTTGAATAGGAAAAGTCAGGAATATCCTGACTTTTTTATCGATGTCCAAATAATTCTATTGAATTTTGCCAAACTGTGTACTGAATAAGGTCGGGACTTTCTTTTCTCAAGGAACATAAATGTTCAAATACTTGCCTGATTCGCTCCGGTCGATTTGGTTGACCTTGCAAGCCATACACTGGCATATCCGGTGAATCGGTTTCTAATACCAAACTATCCAGCGGCAATTTTGCAATAGTTTGACGTGTTTTATTGGCTCGCTGATAAGTAATGGTCCCCCCTACGCCTATTTTATAACCCAAATCCACAAAGCGTTTGGCTTGTACATAACTCCCTGAAAAGCCATGAATCACTCCGCACTTTTTCAGCTGAATCCGTTTTAAAAAAGGATATAGTTGATCGTGGGATTGGCGACTATGCAAATTCACTGGTAAATCATATTGTTTGGCTAATTGTAATTGAGCGTCTAAAAAATCACCTTGTTTTTGCCACAACTCATCGGTTAATAATGCTGGAATAGCTCGTTCTAATCCAATTTCAGCTACGGCAGTTAAATTTGCTGTACGGTTGATTAAGTGTTGATTTAATTGTGCTAAATCTTGCTGAGTATGCTGTTGAATATACAACGGATGTAATCCCAATCCATAATAAAGCCGATCGGGATAAAGTGCGGTGATTTTTTCGATAATTGCAAAATTCTGTTGTGATACTGCAACCATTAATATTTTCTGTACCCCCATATTCATCGCATTTTGCACCAACTGATCAATAGACTCGCCAGTATCTTGTTGCAAATAATCTAAATGAGTGTGGGTATCAAAAAACATATTTTATCTATTTTGCCTACCCCGCACTTACGTACGGGGTTATACAAATCATGCCCCTCTGGGGCGATAATCCACATAAAATGCGGAGCATCGTTACCATGCTTAACCTAGTACGTCAGTGCTAGGCGGAAACTGTCACCGACGTAATCACCACATCTTCTTTCGGTACATCTTGGTGAAAACCTGCGTTACCAGTTTTAACCCCTTTGATTTTATCAACCACATCCATGCCATCCACTACTTCGCCAAATACCGCATAGCCCCATTCTTGTACCACTTCTTTACCAAACATTTCTTTTGAACGATAATCCAAAAAAGTATTATCCGCCACGTTAATAAAAAATTGTGCAGTGGCAGAATGCGGATCACTAGTGCGAGCCATGGCTAATGTGCCACGTTTATTGCTTAAACGGTTGTTGGCTTCATTTTTAATCGGTGCATTAGTAGCTTTTTCACGTAAACCGCTTTCCATGCCACCACCTTGAATCATAAATCCGTCAATAACACGGTGGAAAATTGTGTTATCATAGAACCCGGATTGACAGTAATCTTCAAAGTTTTTGGCAGTCAATGGTGCTTTTTCAAAATTTAATTCAATTTTGATGTCGCCAAAATTAGTATGTAATGTAATCATGGTGTTTTCCTTATAAAAATAACTAAGATTTTAGCTTGGCATTATTCCACAAAAGCCGGTTTAATGCTATGTTTAACCTAAAATATCAGCACTGGAATTTAATATGTTAAAAATTTTCAATACCCTAACCAGAGAAAAAGAACCTTTTAAACCGATCAATCCGAATCAAATTGGAATGTATGTTTGTGGCGTAACAGTTTACGATCTCTGTCATTTTGGTCACGGTCGGACTTTTGTCTCTTTTGATGTCATTGTACGTTATTTACGTTATCTCGGTTATAACTTACGTTATGTACGTAATATTACTGACGTGGACGATAAAATAATTAAGCGTGCTTTAGAAAATAACGAAAGCTGCGATCAATTAGTCGATCGTATGATTAAACAAATGCACCAAGATTTTGATGCTTTAAATATTCTGCGTCCAGATGTAGAACCTCGTGCCACGCAACATATCCATGAAATTATTGAGATGGTACAACGTTTGATGGCTCGCAAACATGCTTATGTTGCGGAAGATGGCGATGTGATGTTTGATGTAGAAAGTTATCAAGATTACGGTCGTTTATCTCGCCAAAATTTGGAACAATTACAGGCAGGTGCAAGGGTTGAAATTAAATCCGTGAAACGCAATCCGATGGATTTTGTATTATGGAAAATGTCCAAACCAAACGAACCGAGTTGGGATAGTCCATGGGGTAAAGGCCGCCCCGGCTGGCATATTGAATGTTCTGCAATGAACAGTAAAGAATTAGGTCATCATTTTGATATTCACGGTGGTGGTTCTGATTTAATGTTTCCACATCACGAAAACGAAATTGCACAATCCTGCTGTGCGCATGATGGCGATTATGTTAACTACTGGTTACATACTGGCATGTTAACGATCAATGAAGAAAAAATGTCGAAATCTCTCAATAATTTCTTCACCATTCGAGATATTTTAAGCAAATACGACAGCGAAAGTGTACGTTATTTCTTCTTAACCGCACAATATCGTAGCCTATTAGATTATAGCGAAGAAAATATCAGCTTGGCTCGTAAAGCGTTGGAACGTCTTTATACGGCATTGCGTGGTTGTGATGCTAATATTGAGATTGATGCGGAAGATCAATATGTCGCCACATTCAAACAAGCCATGAATGACGATTTTAATACCCCAGGGGCATTAGCGGTATTATTTGAGATTGCTCGTGAAATCAATAGATTAAAAACCGAAGATAGCACTAAAGCGAATCAACTTGCCGCTCGTTTGAAACAACTCGCAGGCATATTAGGACTATTACAACAAGATGCTGAAGCCTTTTTACAAGGTGATAACGCTGACGATGAAGTGGCAAAAATCGAAGCCTTAATCAAACAACGTAATGATGCTCGTGCCGTAAAAGATTGGACAACCGCAGATGACGCTCGAAATCAATTAACTGCGATGGGAGTTGTACTGGAAGACAGTGCCAGTGGTACAACGTGGCGAAAAGCATAAGAACTTATGTTAGCGAACAATGTCAAAATAGAATCTTAACAATATGGTATAAGGAATAGACCAAAACGGTACTTGTACCATAACACAAAATAACGATAATTGACTTGTTCTGTTACATTTTTAGTTGGAGAAAAAAATGAAATTATCAAAAATTAGCACCGCACTTTTAGCTGGCGGTTTAGCCACTCAAGTATTTGCTGCCCCCCCGATGAATAAAAATCCTTTGGCAGAGTTACCTTATGCAAACAAAACCGAAAACGGTTATAGCCTTGAATTTAACGATAAAAATTACAGTACTGCAAGCGCTGAGCTGAACGGAAAAACCATTACTTACCGTGCTTTTGAAAAAATTGTTTATGTCAGCAATCCTGTTGAAGCTGAATATCAAACCTTAAATTTCTATGTGCCAGAAGACTATTATCAAGGCAAAGAAATCAACGGTTATAACGCCAAAACTGCCCCAATCTTTTTACCCAATGCCATCGGTGGTTATATGCCTGCGATGGCTGCTGTGGCTAGTCAAGCAGGACATGATGGAAAAACTAATACCATTTTACAAGCCCTTGAACGTGGTTATGTAGTCGCCAGCGTTGGTGCTCGTGGGCGTACCTTAAAACAAGGCGATACTTATACCGGTAAAGCTCCTGCGGTTATCTTAGATTTAAAAGCAGCGGTACGTTATTTACATGCAAATGATGACAAAATGGTGGGGGATGCCAACAAAATTATTTCTAATGGTACCAGCGCGGGAGGTGCCATGTCAGCATTACTTGGTGCCAGTGGTGACAGTGCAGATTACACAAAATTGTTAGACGAAATGGGAGCGGTCAACGCCAGTGATGCAATTTTCGCAGTTTCCGCTTACTGCCCGATTACTAATCTTGAACATGCAGATGCAGCTTACGAATGGGAATTTAGCGGTTTGCATCATTATAGTCGTATGGATATGAGTCGCTTAAATGCCAAAACCTTTAACGACCGTTCTATGAAGCAAGCCACGATTGAAGGTGAACTTAGTGCAGATGAAATTAGAATTTCCAATGATTTAAAAGACCAATTCCCTGAATATTTAAATAATTTGCAGTTAAAAGATGAAAAAGGCAATGCTTTAACCTTAGACAAAGATGGTAATGGTTCTTTCCGTGCTTATGTAGAAGATTTCTTGGTCATCTCTGCTAATCAAGCTCTTAGCAATTTGAATGCTGATGAGAAAAAAACCTTTATGGAAAAATACAAAGGTTTAAGTTATGCAAATGACACAGTAAGTGCGGTGAAGTTAGCGGAATTTGTCACCAACAAAGCTCGCATGAAATCACCACCCGCTTTTGATGCTTTAGATTTAAGTTCAGGCGAAAATGACGAATTCGGTACGGCTACCATTCAGGCTTTACATTTCACCCCGTACAGCCTAAAAAACAGTACCGCAAATGGTGGTATGGCAGATGCAGAAAACATTAAATTACTCAATGCGATGAATTATACTGATAATAGCAAAGCTGCTCAACACTGGCGTATTCGTGTAGGATCAGAAGATTATGATACTTCTCACGCTATTTCAGCAATGTTAGCGGTGAAACTTCAAATGTCAGGTAAAAATGTGGATTATGCTTTACCTTGGGGAGTAGGTCATGCTGGTGATTATGATCTAGATGAATTATTTAATTGGGTGGATAAAATTGCTAGATAATTTTATCACACAGCCTGCCGTGGGTGGCTACTTCACTATTTAAAAACGCTGTTTTACCCATACGACGTAAGGAAAATAGCGTAAAAGCCATGTAACTCTAGGGTTACACATAGTAACGCTACTCCGTAGTTTCAGAAATGTGCGGTGAAAACCTATCACAATTTTCGCCGCACTTTTACTCCATTGAAATTAAATACTCTCCAATGCGGCAGTTAAATCCGCAATCAAATCATTCACATTTTCCAATCCAATGGATAAACGAATTTGATTTGGGGTGACACCACAAGCTAATAATTCGCTTTCGGTTAATTGACCATGCGTGGTGGTGGCAGGGTGAACCACTAAAGATTTTGCATCGGCCACATTGGCTAAATTTGAGAAAATTTCTAATTTATCAATCACCTGACGGGCTTCTTTGGCTCCACCTTTGACGTGGAAAGTAAAAATCGACCCTGTGCCTTTTGGTAAGTATTTTTGTGCCAAAGCATAATATGGACTGTTTGGTAAACTTGGATAATTGACTTTTTCCACTTTCGGATGATGGCTCAAGAAATCCACAATTTTTTGTGTATTCTCAATATGGCGTTCCACGCGTAATGACAGGGTTTCCAAACCTTGTAATAACAAAAACGCATTAAATGGTGAAAGGGCTGCCCCTGTATCACGCAATAACTGCACTCGTACCGCCACAATAAAAGCAGCTGCCCCAATATCTCGAGTATAGCTAATATTATGATAGCTCGGATCTTCATCCACAAATTGTGGGAATTTGCCTGATGCTACCCAATCAAATTTGCCCGAATCCACGATCACGCCACCAATGGTGGTACCATGTCCACCAATAAATTTAGTGGCAGAATGAATGGCAATATCCACGCCATGTGAGAACACATTAATCAAATAAGGGGTGGCAAACGTATTATCACACACCAATGGAATACGATGACGATGTGCAATATCCGCTACTTTTTCAAGGTCTGGAATATTAATTAACGGATTGCCTAGGGTTTCAATTAAGACCAATTTGGTATTCTCTTGAATCGCATTTTCCACTTCTGTGAGATCTTCTACATTGACAAAGGTCGTTGTGATGCCATAACGTGGCAAAGTTTCTTTTAATAAATTAAAGGTTCCGCCATAAATGGTACTTGCTGCTACCACATGATCACCTGCATGGGCTAAAGCTAAAATCGCATAAGTAATCGCTGCCATGCCTGATGCCGTAGCCAATGCTCCAACGCCTTTCTCCAGTGCGGCAATACGATTCTCAAACACTGCCACAGTCGGATTAGTAATCCGTGTATAAATATTACCGAGCTTACGCAAAGCAAATAAATCTTCCGCTTCTTGTGCATCATCAAATACGTAAGATGTGGTTTGATAAATCGGCACAGCTCGAGATTTACTGCTACTATCGACCTCTTGTCCTGCGTGTAACTGTAGGGTTTCAAAATGTAATTCTGACATAATTTTTTCCTTTTTGTGATGATTTTTAATGAAATTACAACAGTTTTCATTCCAGTGCAATACAATATACATATAATATTTTCAATTAAGAGAAAACCATTCGTTCTAAAAAATCAATAAAAAACACCGCACTTTAAACTATCTTACCTAATAGGTTCCCTAAATGGGGTCCCCGTGTTTGCCGCCTGAAAAGTGGTTAATTTGTAGGAAAATGGCGTCTGTTTGAGCGTAGCGAGTTCAGCCATTTTCCGTTAAGCAAATTAACCATTTTTCAGGAAACAAGGCAAAGTCGGGGTGTGCTTTCTTTTTGCTTACTTTTTCTTTGCACAAGCAAAGAAAAAGTAGGTCGCCATCGGGCGAAAACCGATTTAAAAAATAAACAAAAACCTGTTATAATCCCCAAAAAAACAAACAGGAAAATAACAATATGTTAAAACTCGTCCGAATCATTATTGTCGTTCTACTTTGCTTAATTATCTGTATTTGTGGCACTATCTATTCACTTATTCGTTTCAAAAATCCGAATAATGTTAGTGTAGTAGCACGTTGGTTCGGACGCTTATATCCCCTATTTGGATTAAATGTTGAACACCGTTATCCTGAAAATGTAGATCAATTCAATCCTTGTATCTATATTGCAAATCACCAAAATAATTACGATATGGTCACCATTTCTTATATGGTACAACCGCGTACGGTGAGTATCGGCAAAAAAAGTCTAATCTGGATCCCATTTTTTGGTTTGGTTTACTGGGCCACGGGTAATATTCTGTTAGATCGAGATAACAAAAATAAAGCTCACAGCACCATGGGACAAGTGGCTCAGCGCATTAATCAAGATAATCTTTCGGTATGGATGTTCCCTGAAGGTACTCGCAGTCGTGGGCGTGGATTATTACCATTCAAAACAGGGGCATTCCATGCCGCCATTGCGGCTGGTGTGCCAGTGGTGCCGGTGGTTTGTTCTAGCACGCAAAATAAAATTGATCTCAACCGTTGGAATAATGGCAAAGTCATCTGTGAAATTTTGCCTCCAATTGATAGCCGTCAATTTAACAAAGAAAATGTCCGTGAATTTGCCAACCATTGCCATCAAATTATGCAACATCGCATTGCCGAATTAGATGCAGAAATTGCTCAATCATCATTGTAAGGTTATTAAATGAATCACTCTCGCCGTCAGTTATTCAAAAAAACCGCTATCGCTACTGCGTTCGCTACTGTGCCAAATGCCTTATTGGCGGCGACAAATCAACCTTTACAGATTCCGCCATTGCTTGAAACGCGCCGTGGTAAACCTATCTTTTTAGGTTTTGAAAGTACACAAGTCAGATTATTAGAGCATAATTTAATCGAAGTCTGGGGTTTTAACGGGCAATATCTCGGCCCCACAGTGAGAGTTCGCCAAGGTGATTTTGTTAAACTCAATTATCGCAATAACCTACCACAATCTGTCGCAATGAATATTCAAGGCTTACAGGTTAATAGTGACTTACTCGGTGGGATCGGACATAGTATTAAATCAGGACAAAGTTGGGCCCCTATTGTACCGGTGACGCAAAATGCAGGGCTTTGCTATTATCAATCCTGCTCTCTCGCCAGTTCAGCCTATCAAAATTATCGTGGTTTGGTAGGCATGTGGATTGTGGAAGATGATGAAAGTCGTAAATCACAATTACCCAATAAATATGGCGTGAATGATATTCCTTTAATTTTACAGGATTTAACTTTGAACAGTGCCGGTTCGCAATTATTTCAACAAAATGAACCGCACTTTATGGGTGAACGTTTATTTGTGAATGGTCAACAATCTCCTTATTTAAATGTCGCGCGGGGTTGGGTGCGTTTACGTTTGCTGAATGCGTCCCTTTCTCGCGCCTATGAATTATGCTTTGATGACGAACGTGAGTTCTTAATTATCGCTCAGGATCAAGGCTTTTTGCCTGAACCGAAAAGCGTTAAATCCGTGATGTTTGGCACCGGCGAACGACTTGAAATTTTAGTGGATTTAAACGAAGGGGGAAATGTCAGTTTAATCACGGGTAAAAAACGGGACTTACTGGATAAAATCAGTTTATTTTTTAGCAATGATGGTGAGCTAGTGGATAACCATATTTTGGAATTACGCCCAGAAGGTTTGCTGGCAGCCTTTACCAATAAACCCAGCTATCAATTTAATCAGGTCGCCACCTTATCCACAGAAATTAGCCAAGAGCGTCAATTTCAGTTAGACAATATCAACGCGATGATTAACCAAAAACGCTTTGATCCGCGTCGTATTGACATCAATGCCAAACAAGGTACCGTCGAGCGTTGGAAAATCAGCGTATCTTCCCCAGTTAGTTTTCGAATTCAAGGGGCAAAATTTGTGGTGGAAAGTCGAAATAATACCAAAACACCTGATAATGAGTTAGTCTGGAAAGATACCTTATGGATTGAAAATCATGCCAGTATTTTAGTGAAATTTGATAATCTTTCCGCTAACACGCATCCGTTTATTTTTGGTTCAGGCGATTTAATTCAGGCAGATAAAGGGGCTATGGGATTGCTGGTGGTACAGGCTTGATACCCTTTCTATTGTTAATTTTTTGGAATAAATGATGAGAAATAAACGTTTACTAATTATACATACTGGTGGCACTATTTCGATGAGTGAAGATGAAAATGGTAAAGTATCTCCCACACCACACAACCCTCTGCTTCACAATCTTGAGCGTCTTAACCATCCTGCACAATTAAGTCAAGAAAACCTGTTTAATTTACCCTCTCCCCATATCAATTTGAGTCACTGGCTCAAAATTAAGGCACGCGTTGAACAGGCAATTAATCTAGAAAAGTTTGATGGCGTGGTCATCACGCATGGCACAGATACCCTTGAAGAAACAGCTTATTTTCTAGATCTCTCTTTAACTCTCCATGTTGACACCCCTGTTACAATTACGGGCGCCCTACGTTCTAGCAACGAATTAGGCTCTGATGGCTTACTGAATTTGCAAAATGCAATTGTGGTTGCACTGTCAGAGCAAAGCCGTGGTAGAGGCGTATTGGTGGCTATGAATGATGAAATTCACCATGCTAAATTCGTCACCAAAACCCACACAACCAATGTCGCCACCTTTCAAACGCCAACGCTTGGACCTTGCGGTTTAATCACTAAAAGTGGTGTACTTTATTTCCAACACCTCACCGAATATGAACGTTATCCCGTGGAACACATTACCAAATCCAATATTCAATTAATTAAAGCTTACGCAGGAATGGACAGTTTCTTACTTGAACAACTTGCACAATATGGTTGTGATGGTGTCGTAATTGAAGCCCTTGGTGCGGGCAATTTACCACCTAGTTGTTTAGCTGGAATCGAGGCTCTACAATGCGCCAATATTCCCATCGTTCTTGTCTCTCGCGCTTTCAATGGCATTACGCAAAATTTATATGATTATCCCGGTGGCGGTAAACAACTCAAACAACAAGGTATTATTTTCACATCAGGACTAAATGGACAAAAAGCGCGGATTAAATTGCTAGTGTTGCTCAATCAGAAGCAACCATTTTCAACACTGTTGGATTATTTTAATCGTTAACATTAGCAAAGTTATTGCACTTTTTAATGGCAGCACCATAGCGGTATTTTTGTTAAAAAAAATGTGATAAATTTAATTTCAGATACGGGTTATCGGTGCTGTCATCAAAAACCGTCCAAGTATTTGCAACTTGCAATCTCCCCCCTAACCGCTAAAATAGCCTCAATTGCAATACACATAAGGGAAAACATATGGCTTGGGTACAACTTCGCGTAAACAGTACCAGTGAGAAAGCAGAGAAAATCAGTGATTTTTTAGCAGAAATCGGGGCGGTGTCAGTGACTTTTATGGACAGTCAAGATACACCGATCTTTGAGCCGTTGCCGGGCGAAACCCGCCTTTGGGGCAATACGGATGTGGTAGCATTATTTGATGCGGAAACTGAAATGGCGTTAATTTTGACCGCACTTCGTAACAGTAATCTGTTAACACCTGATTTTGCTTATAAAATTGAGCAAATTGAAGACAAAGATTGGGAACGAGAATGGATGGATAATTTCCACCCCATGCAATTTGGTCAACGCTTATGGGTTTGTCCGAGTTGGCGCAAAGTGCCTGATAAAACAGCGGTGAATGTGATGCTTGATCCTGGTTTAGCCTTTGGCACGGGTACCCACCCGACTACGGCACTTTGTTTAGAATGGTTGGACGGACTTGATTTAAACGGCAAAACCGTGATTGATTTTGGTTGTGGTTCCGGTATTTTAGCCATTGCGGCGTTAAAATTAGGAGCAAAAAATGCCATTGGGATTGATATTGATCCGCAAGCTATTTTAGCCAGTCGTAATAATGCAGAACAAAATGGTGTCGCCGATCGTTTGCAATTATTCTTATCTGATGACAAACCGATGGATTTGAAAGCCGATGTGGTGGTTGCCAATATTTTAGCCGGTCCATTAAAAGAGCTTTATCCTGTTATTAGCCAATTGGTGAAACCGCAAGGGGATTTAGGTTTATCCGGTATTTTGGCAACACAAGCTTCCTCTGTTTGTGATGTTTATCAACAAAAATTTGTGCTTGATCCTGTGATTGAGCGTGAAGAATGGTGTCGAATTACTGGAAAATTAGCTTAATTTCGAAATGTCAACCGAAAAATCATAAATTTTCTGTAAATTGTTTAAAAATTATGCTTTTCAAATGATGAATTTTTGCGTATCATAGCCAACCTTGTCGGTTATTAATGCCGAATATTTAATCAATATTCGGCTTAATTTTTCTGTATGCGATATAGTTGGAGAATTTAAAATGCAGATTGGTTCATATCAATTAAAAAATCGCATTTTATTAGCACCAATGGCAGGCATTACAGATCAACCGTTTCGGAAACTCTGTTCCCACTATGGTGCAGGACTGACGTTTTCAGAAATGATGTCGAGCAATCCGCAAGTATGGCATACGGAAAAATCGAAATTGCGTTTGACTTATCACCAAGACGCTGGCATCAATGCCGTTCAGATTGCGGGTGCGGATCCGCAAGAAATGGCACATGCCGCTCAAGTTAATGTCGAATATGGCGCCCAACTAATTGATATTAATATGGGTTGTCCAGCTAAAAAAGTAAATAAGAAGTTGGCAGGTTCTGCTTTACTACAATTTCCTGATTTAGTCGCAGAGATTCTTGAGTCGGTAGTGAATGCAGTAAACGTGCCTGTCACGTTGAAAATTCGCACAGGTTGGGATCGGCAACACATAAATTGCGTAGAGATCGCTCACATTGCTGAACAATGTGGTATTCAAGCATTAACCATTCACGGACGTACTCGGGAATGCTTATTTAAAGGAGATGCTGAATACCATCATATTAAAGCAGTAAAACAAGCGGTTTCAATTCCCATAATAGCTAATGGCGATATTATCTCGCTAGAAAAAGCAAAATTTGTACTTGATTATACGGGTGCAGATGGCATTATGATCGGGCGTGGCGCTTTAGGGAACCCTTGGATATTTCAATCTTTAGGGGAACTAGCTGAAATCAATTCAACCAATATAATCGCCCCCAGTTTAACAGAAAAGTGCGGTGTAATTTTACGTCATATTGAAGAGTTACATCAATTTTATGGCGCCGAAAAAGGCTATCGAATTGCGCGCAAGCATGTTGGCTGGTATTTACAAGGAATTCAACCAGATTCCGATTTTAAACGGACTTTTAATGCGATTAGTGATGCAAAAAAACAACTGATAGCGTTGGAAGATTTTTTTAATTTTATAAATAATAATGGAAATTCAAATGTTTGAACAAACAACACCCTCTACAAAATTTATCGTGCCAGAATTAAATGCACAATCACAAGCCGTTAACAAACCATTACGTGATTCCGTTAAACGTGCGATTAAAAACTATTTAATTCAATTAGATGGTCAAGATGTTAATGATCTTTATGAGCTTGTGTTAGCGGAAGTGGAACACCCACTATTAGACATCATAATGCAACACACCCGTGGTAATCAAACTCGTGCAGCGATTATGTTGGGTATCAATCGCGGAACCTTACGTAAAAAATTAAAACAATATGGTATGGGCTAGACCTAATGCTAAAACACAAATGGGAGTAAAAACAGTTCACTCCCATTCAACTTAATACCCAATGATAACAAGGGCGGAACAAAGTATCCGCCCTTATAATTTAATGTTAAGCTCATTGTTATCTTGCACCTATCTAATTAAAATAAATAAATTCATCAAAATAGCCATTTACATAGAAAAAATATAGAAAAATAACTAATTCATTAAAATTTATTCAATAAAAGTTCTAATCATTTAAATATCAATCTAATTTTATTGCAGTGAACTTGTTGTCAATGTTAGTGTAGGATTTTTAGCGTGACTATCAGGGGGAATCCCCATTGGAGTGAAAAATGAAAACGACATTAACGGAAAGCAATATTGTGACGATATTAGGGGGAGGATCATCCGGTTTTTTTAATGAAATGATTGATGATGTACGTTCTGGTGATATATTGGTGGAAAACATTGCTACTTGGTTAGCTGGACAAAGTTTAACACAACTACAGGTATTAAATGATCTCGCCAAACAGCATTTCTTGTATCAAGGTATTACCTTTAATGTATATGGTGATGCACAGGGTGTGGAACGGACGATTCCTTATGATTTAATTCCCCGTGTACTGAAAGGAAAACAATGGGAATTAATTTCTGCAGGCTGTATGCAGAGAGTGAAAGCCCTGAATTTATTTTTAGATGATATTTATCATCAACAACATATTTTGTTGGAAGGCATTATCCCTAGAGAGCAAGTGCTTCGGCATGAATCCTTTTTACCCCAAATGCTGGGACATAATCTAAACGGGAAAATCTATTCGCAAATTAGTGGTATTGATATTATTCGTGATGGACAAGGCGATTTTTTTATTTTGGAAGACAACTTGAGAACGCCGTCTGGTGTTTCTTATATGTTAGAAAGCCGTAAAATCAGTCAAAAATTAATCCCTGAACTTTGCGAACATCAACCGTTACAGGGCATTGAACAATATCCACAATTATTGCGTGAAATTTTGGCAGAAAATGCTCAATTAACAGATCCTTTTATCGTGGTGCTTACCCCAGGACGATTTAATAGTGCCTATTATGAACACGCTTTCTTAGCTCGCGAAATGGACGTTCCTTTGGTAAGCAGTCGTGATTTATGGGTAGAAAACGATCATGTTTATATCAAAACGGTTCGTGGTCGGCAAAAAGTGGATGTCATTTATCGTCGCATTGATGATGCTTTTTTAGATCCGCTGACTTTTCGTCCTGATAGCACATTAGGGATAGCTGGTTTGATGTCAGCCTATTTATCGCATAATGTGGTGATTGCCAATGCGCCTGGAACTGGGGTGGCAGATGATAAATCTATTTACCCTTATGTGGATGATATGATTAAGTTTTATCTCAATGAAAAACCCATATTGAAAAACGTCCCGACCTATCAATGTCGTTATCCTGAAGAATTGGACTATGTGTTAAACAATATGGCGGATTTAGTGGTGAAAGAATCACAGGGATCGGGGGGATATGGCATGCTAATTGGACCACAAGCAAGCCGTCAAGAAATTGATAAGTTTTGCCAATTAGTACGAGAACAACCACACTTGTATATTGCACAACCGACCATTGAATTGTCAGTTGCTCCAACACTAACTGAAACAGGGATTGCAGAACGCCATATTGATTTACGCCCTTTCGTGCTTTCATCGCCACAACGCACGGAAATTGTACCTGGTGGTTTAACACGAGTCGCCATGAAAGCAGGATCGTTGGTGGTAAACTCTTCCCAAGGTGGCGGAGTGAAAGATACTTGGGTAACGGTTTAATTGTCTAACGTAAAATAATCTAAAAACGTAGAATGGGAATAAATTATGATTTTATTAACTTCAAACGCACAACATCTTTATTGGCTAGGTCGCTATTTGACACGTATTCGTTTTTTCTGTCAACAATATCCTTTCACTGAACAATCCGCTGCTAAGCGTTTTACTGACAGTTTTGGATTACCCACACAGAATGTTGTCGATTTAAATTTTGCCTTGCTTGATCCGCAACAATCTTATAGTTTAGTGGCGCAATTAAGTAGTATCAAAGATAATATTGATGAACTGCGGGGCGTATTAGCCACGGAAACCTATGCTAAATTAAACCGTTTTTTACGGGCAATGAATCAACAATCGAGTGAAATCTGTTCATTAATCGAAGATTGTTACCCTATTTTGCAAGAGAATTTAACACAAGACGGCGTTTTGTTTTTACAACTGGGACAGCTCATCGAACTGTTAGATATTGGTTTACGTTTTAACCAAGATATTGCTCCGATTATCACTCAAATGCAACAACAAGAAGAAACTTTGAGTATTTATGCTTGGTACAATCCAATAGCTTGGCAACAGTTTAAAACTCAGCCTAATTTAACCGCGCTTTACCAGTTTCACCACGAATTTTTACAAGCAATTGGAGGAGATTAATGAAATTAATGGTAAATCATCAAACACATTACCATTACAGCCAACCAGCTTGCAATAGTATTCAATATATTAAAATGCTACCCCAGAGTTCTGCTCATCAACGGGTACATTACTGGGATATTAGCATACCTGGTGAACGTTGTATGAAGCGAGATGTATTCGGTAATCTTTGGATCACTGCCACTCAACGCTTTAGTTACTCACATTTGTCGATCATGTCGCAAGGTGTTGTGGAATTGCAACCGCATAATATGGGCATCCATCAGCCTGATGTTCCGAGCTACTTATTTTTACAGCCCACGGCAATGACACAATGGGATAAAAATATGATTGAATTTTGTCAGCAGTATGTCAAAATAGGGTCACTATCTGAGCTTCGCTGTTTGGCTGAACAGATTTTCAAGAAAGTGGCATACAGTGCCGAAACCACTACGGTGCAAACTTCCGCACAGGATGCTTTTTATGCAGGCGTTGGTGTTTGTCAAGATCATGCTCATTTAATGATCGCCTTATGTCGAGCTTTAGGCTTACCTGCTCGTTATGTCTCGGGATATTTATTCGATCAAAACACACCGCATTTAGCAAGCCATGCTTGGGCGGAAGTATGGCTTTCACAGCAATGGCATTGTTTTGATATTAGCAACCAATTATTCGATCCTACTTCACATATTTATGTGGCGATTGGGCGAGATTATTTGGATGTAGCCCCCGTCCGTGGTATGCGAGAACAAGGTGGTGTAGAAACCATGCAATCCACTGTTCAAGTGCTTGCTTGTTAGAAATATAAAGGAGTGTAAACAATGACTTACTGTTGTGGGTTACGATTAAAAGAGGGTTTAGTTTTTATTAGTGATACCCGTACTAATGCTGGAGTGGATCAAATTTCTGTGTTCCGCAAACTCTATATTTTTGGTAAACCACAAGAGCGCTTTATCGCTATTCAAACGTCGGGCAATCTTGCCACCACACAAACCGTTATCGGACATTTGCGTAATCAGATTGAGTTGCAAGAAAATATTAATTTATACACCGTCAACAGCATGTTTGAAGTTGCTCAATTAGTCGGCAAAACCTTACGCAAAGTCATTGCAGATGTGACCGAAGATACCCTAGAACAGAGTAATTATTATTGTAGTTTGCTCGTGGGAGGACAAATTGGTCAAGGCGAAATACAATTATATAATATTTATCCACAGGGAAATTTTATTTGTGCCACCCCAGATACTCCCTATTTTCAAATCGGTGAAAGTAAATACGGTAAGCCTATTTTAGATCGTGCTTTAACTTATGATACACCATTAGATGAAGCACTCCGTTGTGGTTTAATTTCTTTTGATTCCACCCTGCGTTCTAATGTCTCTGTGGGATTGCCGCTGGATTTTGCGATCTATCGCAAGAATAGTTTAACTGTGCCAAAGGCAAAACGAATTACCCAAAATGATGAATATTTTCAAATTATTAGTAGTCAATGGTCGGCTATGTTACGTGAAAGTCTAAACAAAATTCCTAAACCCAGTGAAGTCTATTTGACCTAATTATGATACATTATTAGCCGTCATATTCCTTTTATCAAACCGCGGTGAAAAAAGGGGAAATTTTTTCTATTTTCCCCTTGAAACCCTAAAAAACATTCCCATATAGTCTTTGCATTTTTTATAAATTTCAATAGTAGGAGAAATTCAAATGGCAATTCGTCCTTTACACGATCGTGTAATCATCAAACGTGAAGAAGTAGAAACTAAATCCGCTGGCGGTATTGTGTTAACTGGTAGTGCAGCAACAAAATCCACTCGAGCCAAAGTTATTGCAGTAGGCAAAGGTCGTATCTTAGAAAATGGTACAGTACAACCTTTAGATGTGAAAGTGGGTGATACCGTGATATTTAACGAAGGTTATGGTGTGAAAGCAGAAAAAATTGACGGTGAAGAAGTGTTAATTGTTTCTGAAAACGATATTTTAGCGATTGTAGAATAATACAGAGAGGAAATAAGAAAATGGCAGCAAAAGAAGTAAAATTTGGCAATGATGCCCGTGTAAAAATGTTAGCCGGCGTAAACGTATTAGCCGATGCCGTGAAAGTAACCTTAGGACCAAAAGGTCGTAATGTCATTTTAGACAAAGCCTTTGGTGCACCAGCCATTACCAAAGACGGCGTATCTGTCGCGCGCGAAATTGAATTAGCCGATAAATTTGAGAATATGGGCGCGCAAATGGTCAAAGAGGTTGCCTCTAAAGCCAATGATGCAGCAGGTGACGGTACTACCACTGCAACAGTTTTAGCACAAGCTATCGTGAATGAAGGCTTAAAAGCCGTGGCGGCTGGTATGAATCCGATGGATTTAAAACGTGGTATCGATAAAGCCGTGGCGGCTGTTGTAACAGAATTAAAAGCCTTATCTAAACCATGTGAAACCTCTAAAGAAATTGAGCAAGTGGGGACGATTTCTGCCAACAGCGATAGCATTGTAGGTAAATTAATTGCTCAAGCGATGGAAAAAGTGGGTAAAGAAGGCGTGATTACGGTAGAAGATGGTACCGGTCTTGAAGATGAATTAGACGTAGTTGAAGGTATGCAATTTGACCGTGGTTATCTATCCCCATATTTCATCAACAAACCAGAAACCGCTACCGTTGAATTAGAGAATCCATATATTTTATTAGTAGATAAAAAAATCTCTAACATTCGTGAATTATTACCTGTATTAGAAGCCGTAGCAAAAGCCGGTAAACCGTTGTTAATCATTGCTGAAGATGTAGAGGGTGAAGCCTTAGCGACTTTAGTCGTCAATACTATGCGTGGTATCGTGAAAGTAGCAGCGGTAAAAGCACCGGGCTTCGGTGATCGCCGTAAAGCGATGTTGCAAGATATTGCGATTCTAACTTCTGGTACCGTGATTTCTGAAGAAATCGGTATGGAATTAGAAAAAGCCACCTTGGAAGATTTAGGTCAAGCCAAACGCGTGGCCATCAACAAAGATAATACTACCATTATTGATGGTATCGGTGACGAAGCTCAAATCAAAGGTCGTGTCACTCAAATTCGTCAACAAATTGAAGAATCTACCTCTGATTACGACAAAGAAAAATTACAAGAACGGGTAGCGAAACTGGCTGGCGGCGTTGCCGTGATTAAAGTTGGAGCTGCCACTGAAGTGGAAATGAAAGAGAAAAAAGACCGTGTAGAAGATGCATTACATGCGACTCGTGCGGCGGTTGAAGAGGGTATTGTTGCTGGGGGTGGCGTGGCGTTAGTGCGCGCAGCCGCGAAAGCCGCAACGACCTTACAAGGTGATAATGAAGAACAAAACGTAGGGATTAAACTTGCTTTACGTGCATTAGAATCACCACTTCGCCAAATCGTGGAAAATGCTGGTGAAGAAGGTTCTGTCGTCGCCAGTGCAGTTAAAGCTGGCGAAGGCAACTTTGGTTATAATGCTGCAACAGAAGAATATGGCGATATGATCGAAATGGGTATTCTGGATCCTACTAAAGTCGCGCGTTCTGCATTACAATTTGCCGCTTCTGTAGCTGGTCTGATGATTACTACGGAATGTATGGTTACTGAATTACCAAAAGATGATAAATTAGATCCTGCTGCCGGTATGGGTGGCATGGGGGGTATGGGTGGCATGATGTAGTCTACTCAAAAATCCCAAAATACTCAAAAGTGCGGTAAAAAATACTGCACTTTTTTATTTTTACCAGATTTAAATCTACCATTTTCCCATTTTATTACCATCATTAAAATTGCTATCTCATCACAACATCACCATCCTTAAAAAAATTTAAATAACTTATAGTTATAAGTAATTTTTTTTTATTACTTCTAATCCATATTTTTTTATGCGTAAATAAATACACCCGAAAGCGAGCAATGATGCAGACTTACTGGTGTATTTAAAAATCATATCAATCCGTTTTTAGTGATTTTGTGATGATAATCAACTTGCCCATTACGGGCTATTTAATAACCTAAGATCAACAATGAAGGAGATTCATTATGCGTATTACGACTACTCTCAAAAAAGCTTTTACTGCTTTATTTACTGCGGCTGTTTCTTTCGGTGCTGTCAGTCAGGCTCAAGCCGATACTTTGCGAATCGGTTATCAGAAAGATAGCCTTGCATTAATCAAAGCCAAAGATTCTTTAGAAAAACATCTTAGTGAGAAAGGTGTTGATGTGAAATGGACAGAATTCCCCGGCGGTCCACAACTACTTGAGGGGTTGAATGTGGGTTCCATTGATTTTGGCGTGACGGGTGAGACACCACCAGTATTTGCACAGGCTGCTAAAGCAGATTTAATTTATGTAGCACATGATGCATCCTCGCCAACCAGTGAAGCGATTGTTGTACCCAAAAATTCACCAATCACCAATGTGGCTGATTTAAAAGGCAAAAAAGTGGCGTTTAACCGTGGTTCAAATGTACATTATTTAATCGTGCGAGCTTTGCAAGAAGCCGGACTTAAATATAGTGATATTGAACCAGCTTATTTGCCACCATCTGATGCTCGAGCTGCCTTTGAACGTGGTTCAGTAGATGCCTGGGTCATTTGGGATCCCTATTTAGCTGCGGCTGAACAGCAGCTTGATGCACGTATTCTACGTGATGCCACAGGTCTTGCTGATAATCACGAGTTCTATCTTTCTAACGGCACTTATGCCAAAAACAATCCTGAAGTGATCAATATTTTAGTGGAACAAATCCGCCATGCGGGTGAATGGATTAAAGCCAATGTAGATCAAGCTACTAAAGAGTTTGCTCCAGTTTTCGGCTTACCTGAAGGCATCATTAAAACTACTATTGAGCGTCATCACTACGATACCCAAGTAATTAGTCCAGAAGTAGCCATCGGTCAGCAAAAAATTGCTGATGTATTTACGGATTTAAAACTGATTCCGGTGAAATTAAATATTGATGATGTGGTGTGGAAACCAGCCCAATAAACAACATTATTTTTTATGACCCTATTTTGGGGTCATTCCCCCTAATTTAAACCAACTTAAGCTAAGGAACTTTTATGCAAAAACTCAAACAATTTTTTCACCGTAGTTTAGCGGTGTTGGTCGGTGCAAGCTTTTCTTTCGGGACAATTAGCCATGCTTTGGCGGCAGATTTTCGCATTGGTTATCAAAAAAGCAATGTGGCATTAATTAAAGCCAAAGAAAACATTGAAAAACGCCTTGGGGAACAAGGCGTGGAAGTAAAATGGACAGAATTTCCGGGTGGTCCGCAATTATTAGAAGGCTTAAATGTAGGGTCAGTAGATTTTGGCGTAACTGGCGAAACCCCGCCGGTATTTGCTCAGGCTGCCAAAGCTGATTTACTCTACGTGGCGAATGATTTAACTGCTCCTACTAGCGAAGCTATTATTATTCCTAAAGATTCACCAATTCAGTCAGTGGCTGAATTAAAAGGCAAGAAAGTGGCTTATAACAAAGGTTCTAATGTGCACTATTTATTGGTGCGAGCCTTGGAAGAAGCTGGTTTAAAATATGATGACATTGAGTCTGTTTATTTACCACCTGCTGATGCTCGTGCTGCCTTTGAACGTGGTTCAGTGGATGCTTGGGTGATTTGGGATCCGTATTTTGCCGCAGCGGAACAACAATTAGGCGCACGCATTTTACGTGATGGCACAAATCTAGTCGATAATCATCGTTTCTATTTATCTACCCGTGATTATGCCAATAAAAATCCGCAGGTGATCGGGATTGTCGTTGAAGAAATTCGTAATGCTGGCGAGTGGACTAAGCAACATTTAAATGAAGTAGCTGCCGAGTTTGCCCCAGTGTTAGGCTTACCTAAAGAGATTGTATATACCACTACGGCTCGCCATACCTATGGCACTAATTTCATCAGCCCAGAAGTGGTAGAAAAACAACAAAAAATCGCGGACACGTTCACCGATCTTAAATTAATCCCAGAGCAACTTAACATTAAAAATACAGTATGGACACCATCTAACCCATAAACTAAGGAGCAAACTATGAAAATCAAGCAATTTTTCCACCGCAGTTTAGCGGTTGTACTAAGTACCGCCTTATCTTTCGGGCTGGCAAGCCAAGTTCAAGCCAAAGCCAATAGTTTACGCATTGGCTATCAGAAAAATGGACCGTTATTATTATTAAAAAATAGCGGTGATTTAGATAAACGTTTGGCACAGCAAGGCGTTGAAGTGAAATGGACGGAATTTACTGCTGGTCCTCCTTTATTAGAGGCACTCAATGTAGAATCCATTGATTTTGGCACAACTGGAGGAACGCCACCGATTTTTGCTCAAGCGGCTAAAACCGATTTGGTATATGTCGCCTACGATCTGCCGGCCCCTAGCAGTGAAGCAATTATCGTGCCGAAAGACTCGCCAGCACGAACCGTCACGGATTTAAAAGGCAAGAAAGTAGCCTTTAATAAGGGATCTAGCGCCCATTATTTGGTGATTAAATCCCTTGAAGAAGCAGGGTTAAAATATGACGATATAGAACCAGTGTTTTTATCGCCATCCGATGCAAGAGCCGCCTTTGAGCGTGGCAGTATTGACGCTTGGGCGATTTGGGATCCTTTCTTTGCAGTAGCTGAAGAACAACTACAACCGCGTATTTTGCGTAATGGCGTTGATCAATATTCCTTTTATTTATCCAGCCGTAACTATGTTACAGAAAATCCTGACATCATTGAGATTGTGATCGATGAACTCAATAAAGTAGGTAAATGGATTGAAGCTAACCCAGAACAAGCCTCTAAAGAGTTTAACAAATTTTTAGGGCTGTCCTATGAAATCAGCCATAAAACCGTGACTAGACGTAATTATGGCACGCAATTTCTCACTGATGAGATAGTAGCAACTCAGCAAAAAATTGCTGATGTGTTTACTGATCTAGAATTGATACCCGTAAAAGTAAACATTAAAGATGTGGTATGGACGCCAGCTAAGTAATTTTTAGCGCTTACTTTTGATTTTCCCCACTAGCTGGGGGAAATAATTTTTAGTTATATAACATGATTTTTTATTCTTTTTTATCTGGTTTATTTTATGCGTAAAATAAATCTCATTCAGCGAATTCGTTGAATGTATTTAAATACTCTCACCTAAGGAGCAGATTATGAAAAAATTACCTTTTTTACACCGCGGTTTAACCGCCCTTGTAGCAGCTGTGATTTCTCTTGTCACATTCAGCACTGCCTATGCGGATACCTTACGCATCGGCTATCAAAAATATGGTCCGTTGGTGTTATTAAAAGACAATGGGACTTTGGAGAAGCGTTTAAGTGAGCAAGGTGTTGAAGTGAAATGGACGGAGTTTCCGGGTGGTCCACAACTGCTTGAAGGGTTAAATGTGGGGTCAGTAGATTTCGGTATGACGGGAGAAACCCCTCCTGTATTTGCTCAAGCCGCCAAAGCCGATCTGGTATATGTGGCTTATGATGTGCCGGCCCCGACTAGTGAAGCGATTTTAGTACCAAAAGATTCACCAATTCAATCAGTAGCAGATCTAAAAGGTAAAAAAGTGGCGCTGAATAAAGGCTCAAATGTGCATTATTTATTAGTCCGAGCGTTAGAAAGTGTGGGCTTAACATATGCTGATGTACAACCCGTTTATCTTGCTCCATCTGATGCCCGTGCTGCCTTTGAGCGTGGATCAGTGGATGCCTGGGTAATTTGGGATCCGTTCCAAGCTGCGGCTGAAGAACAGTTGCAAGCACGTACTTTACGTGATGGTACAAATCTGGTGGACAATCATCAGTTCTATTTATCTACTCGCAATTATGCCAATAATAATCCTGAAATCATTAAAATTTTGATTGAGGAAGTGGATAAAACCGGAAACTGGATCAAATCGAATTTAGATGAAGCCACCGATTTAGTTGCGCCAATTTTTGGTCTATCTCGTGAAATCGCGTATAAAGCCGTAGCAAGACAAGGTAATGAAGCCCATTTTATTACCGATAATGTGGTCAATGCCCAGCAAAAAATCGCTGACACGTTCACCGATCTGAAACTGATTCCTGTGAAATTGAATATCAGCGAAGTGATTTGGACACCACCCGCAAATTAAACACAATGATTTTTAACCGCACTTTGGTCAAATGACCTAAGTTATTTTAAATTTACTAAACAGAGGAAACCCTAATGAGTCTTAATATTTTTTGGTTTTTACCAACCCATGGCGATGGCAGATACCTAGGTACAAGTGAAGGTGGTCGTACAGTAGATCATTCCTATTTAAGCCAAATTGCCCAAGCAGCAGATCACCTAGGTTATGGTGGTGTACTTATCCCGACAGGACGTTCTTGTGAAGATTCTTGGCTAGTGGCATCATCCCTTATTCCATTAACCAAACGACTAAAATTTCTGGTCGCCCTGCGCCCGGGTATTATATCACCAACAGTTGCCGCCCGTCAGGCAGCAACACTAGATCGTTTATCTAACGGACGTGCCCTATTTAATCTGGTAACGGGCGGTTCACCTGATGAATTAGCCGGAGATGGGTTACATTTATCCCATGCTGAACGTTATGAAGCGTCTGCCGAATTTACCCGTATCTGGCGTAAATTGCTGGTTGGCGAAACGGTGGATTTCAATGGCAAACATATTCAGGTGAAAGGGGCAAAAATTATTTATCCTCCTATTCAGCAGCCTCACCCTCCTTTATATTTCGGTGGTTCTTCTGAAGCGGCGCAAGAGTTGGCGGCAGAACAGGTAGAACTTTATCTCACTTGGGGAGAACCTCCTGCGGCTGTGGCAGAAAAAATTGCACAGGTACGCGAAAAAGCCGCCAAACATGGACGCACGGTACGATTTGGGATTCGTTTGCATGTGATTGTGCGAGAAACCAATGAGGAAGCTTGGGCTGCCGCAGATAAACTTATCGCCCATTTAGATCAAGATACGATTGATCGTGCCAGAGAATCCCTATCCCATTATGATTCTGTCGGACAACAACGTATGTTGGCATTACATAATGGCACAAAAGATAATTTAGAGATTTATCCTAACCTTTGGGCCGGCGTTGGGCTGGCACGTGGTGGGGCGGGCACGGCTTTAGTGGGAGATGCACAAACTGTTGCCGCAAGGATCAAAGAATATGCTGCTCTTGGTATTGATACTTTCGTATTCTCAGGTTACCCGCATTTGGAAGAATCCTATCGAGTAGCTGAGCTGTTATTCCCGTTATTAGATGTAGCAAAACCCGAAGAACCAAAGCGTATTGGCAATATTAAAGCCTATGGCGAAATCGTGGCTAACGACTTTCTTCCCAATACTGCGGTTTCTGAAAGTTAATTAATCATCTGGAAAAAATAAAACTTGTTGAGGTAAAAATGAGTAAGACAACCTTTAATAAATGGGCGATTAGCCTTGCGCCTTGGGTTTTGCCGGTGGTATTACTGATCGCATGGCAATTAGCAGTAAGCAGTGGCTGGTTATCCGATCGGATCTTGCCTGCACCAAGCACTGTGGTTGCGGCTGGCTGGACATTATTACAATCAGGCGAAATCTGGCATCATTTAGCCATTAGCGGACAACGTGCAATTATCGGCTTTGTCATCGGTGGCAGTATTGGGCTGTTGCTGGGCTTTATTACGGGCTTGTCAAAATGGGGGGAACGTTTTATCGATAGTACCGTACAGATGATCCGCAATGTTCCCCATTTAGCCTTGATCCCTTTAGTCATTTTATGGTTTGGCATTGATGAAACCGCCAAAGTATTTTTAGTTGCTTTGGGTACACTGTTTCCTATTTATATCAATACCTACCACGGTATCCGTAATGTGGATACGGCATTGGTGGAAATGGCTCGCAGTTACGGATTAAAAAGCTTTGCCTTATTCCGACAAGTGATTTTACCGGGAGCATTACCGTCTATTCTAGTTGGTGTACGTTTTGCACTTGGTTTAATGTGGCTTACCCTAATTGTGGCGGAAACTATTTCTGCCAATAGTGGAATTGGTTATCTAGCTATGAATGCTCGTGAGTTTTTACAAACCGATGTGGTAGTACTGGCAATTTTACTTTATGCTGTACTAGGAAAATTAGCCGATGTAGCGGCTCGTAGCCTAGAACGTGTTTGGTTACGCTGGCATCCAGCCTATCAAATTAAGGTGGGTGAATAATGAGCAAACTAAACTCTCAGCGTCAAGAAGGTATTTCCTTGTCCATTAATAAAATTGAAAAAACTTTTGGTGAGCGTCAGGTATTAAAAGGTATTGATTTACACATTCCGGCGGGTCAATTTGTGGCGATTGTAGGTCGCAGTGGCTGTGGTAAAAGTACCTTACTACGTCTTTTGGCTGGATTGGATCAACCTACCACTGGTCAGTTACTGACTGATACAGGTTCACTGAGTGAGGTTAACCAGGATATCCGTCTGATGTTTCAGGATTCTCGCCTGTTGCCTTGGAAAAAAGTAATTGATAATGTAGGCTTAGGGCTATCTTCCCATTGGCAGGAAAAAGCCCATAAAGCACTGGCGGAAGTTGGTCTGGCAGATCGTGCCAATGAATGGCCATCCGCGTTATCCGGTGGACAAAAACAACGTGTAGCATTAGCTCGTGCCTTAATCCATCGTCCACGTCTATTATTGCTTGATGAACCATTAGGCGCATTAGATGCTCTAACACGTATTGAAATGCAACAACTGATTGAACGCCTGTGGCAACAACATGGTTTTACTGTGTTGTTAGTCACTCATGATGTAGCCGAAGCCGTAGCGGTGGCAGATCGCGTCATTTTAATTGAAGAGGGACAAATTGGTCTTGATCTTAATGTACACCTCATGCGTCCGCGTTCTCACGGTTCACCACAATTAGCCGAACTGGAAACCCAAGTACTCGACCGAGTATTAATGAGGACAGACGAAGCCGTATCAGGGTTAGTAAAAATATAATCGCACTAACTCAATGCTAATAAAAAAAGTACAGCCAAAATTAACTGTACTTTTTTTGTATGGTTTTTTTATTTATATCCATTACCCTATCTATTATAATATATTTTAAAATAATGATACTCATAGGGGAAAATATGGAATTATCTATCTATCTACAATTTTTTATGGGGCTTATCGCACTCGTCAATCCGATCGGTGTAACCCCTATTTTCTATTCAATGACTGCAGAGCAAACAAGAGAACAACAGAATCGTACTGCTGCCATCACTTGTTTTTCTATTGTGGTAATTTTATTAGTCAGTTTCTTTTTTGGTAATTTCATTTTAGACACATTCAACATCTCCATTGATTCTTTCCGAATTGCTGGTGGTGGTGTGGTCGCTATGATTGCGTTAACCATGATTAATGGTAAAATCGGGGAACATAAAATCAATAAAGAAGAAAAGAATGAAAATTTTGACGATTATAACAATATTGCCGTGGTGCCTTTAGCTATGCCAATTATGGCTGGACCGGGGTCAATTAGCGCGACGATTGTATTTGGTTCAACTCAGCATACCTTAACCAGCTATCTGTATTCTTCCCTTACCATCGTTTTATTTGGTTTGGGTTGTTACATTCTATTCCGTTATTCTAAACCGGTAATTAAAAAATTAGGTAAAACCGGATCAAACGTCATTACACGTATTATGGGGCTGTTGTTGATGTCATTGGGGGTTGAAATTATTACCACGGGATTAAGAAATATGGGGGTATTTTAATCAGCAAACCTAATTAACAAAGGGATGAGCGTTGTTTGCTCATCCCTTTTGCATTAAGTTAGTTTAAATTAACGCTGACGTTTTTCACGAAATTCTTTACGTCCGCTTTCTTTAAAACTGCGGTCTTTTTTCTCTGAGAATTTACGCTCACCACGGAAACTGCGTTCGCCACGATCAGTACTGCGATCATTACTACGACGCTTACTGTTATTATTCCCACGACGATCTCCACCCTGTGCTTCACTCACAAAAGTCATACGAATCTGTTTGTTCAACACGCGAGTTTTACTAAAGGTCTGTAACAATTCTTTTGGCATACCTTTTGGTAATTCTACCGTTGAATAGTCATCATATAATTTAATGTGACCAATATTACGGCTATCAATGTCGCCTTCGTTAGCAATCGCGCCAACAATATGACGTACATCCACCCCATCCGCACGCCCCACTTCGATACGATATAAATCCATTGGTACAGGATTACCATAACCACGGCGTTCAGCACGATCATTTCTATCACGACGGTCATTGCGATCACCACGGCGATCATCACGATCACGGCTTGAGCGTTTTTCCATCGGTGGATCAGGTGGAAGAATGAGTTTTTGTTTGCCTTGTAATAACATCAACATGGCTGCTGCAATATCTTCTAAATCTTGATCTGCAGTAAATAAATCTTCAATTAAACCACGATATTTTTCTAAATCATGATGCTCTAATTGTTTAGTGATATTACGTACAAATTTCTCACGACGGCAAATCTGTAATTGTTCGTGATTCGGCACACCTACTTCATCAATCGGTTTCTTCATAAGGCGTTCAATATTGCCTAATAAGCGGCGTTCTCTTGGCTCAACAAAGAGTAAAGCACTGCCTGAACGACCCGCACGACCAGTACGACCGATACGGTGCACATAGCTTTCCGCATCTAATGGAATATCGTAGTTGACCACAAGGCTGATACGTTCCACATCTAAACCACGAGCTGCCACGTCGGTGGCAACTAAAATATCAAGGCTACCATTACGTAAACGATCTAAGGTTTGCTCACGAGCTTGTTGAGTCATGTCGCCGTTTAACGCCGCTGCACTGAAACCGTGTTTTTCTAATAACTCAGTAATATCCATGGTACCCGTTTTAGTGCGAGTGAAAATAATCGCCGCATCAAAATCTTCCACTTCTAAGAAACGTAATAAGGCATCATTTTTACGGAATCCACGTACATACCAACAGCTTTGAGCAATATCAGGGTTGGTACGTTGGGTGGATTGAATTTTTACTTCTTGCGGATCGGTCATAAAACGCTTGGTTATACGACGAATCGGATCGGGCATAGTCGCAGAAAATAAAGCCGTTTGATGTTTGGCAGGAAGTTCCGCCATCACGGTTTCCACATCTTCAATAAAGCCCATACGTAACATTTCGTCCGCTTCATCTAACACGATAAATTTCAGTTCAGATAAATCCAAAGTACCACGTTTAATATGATCTAAAATACGTCCCGGTGTACCCACCACCACTTGTGCGCCTTGACGTAAAGCTCGTAATTGAATGTCATAACGTTGCCCGCCATACAGGGTAGCACTACGCATTCCTTTGGCGTTTTTGGCAAATTGCTCACAAGCATCGGCTACTTGAATCGCCAATTCACGGGTGGGTGCCATCACCAACATTTGTGGATGTCTTTGTTCCACATCAATTTGTGCCAATAATGGCAATGAAAATGCGGCGGTTTTGCCACTTCCAGTTTGTGCCATACCCAACACATCACGACCATTTAATAGGTGTGGAATACATGCTTGTTGAATCGGTGAAGGGTTAGTAAAGCCCATTTCTGTGACAGCAGAAAGGATAAATTCTGGCAAGCCTAAGTCGCCAAATGTAATATTTGTTTCAGTCATTAAAATACTCGAATTATTCTATTTGTTAGGGGTCTTTGACCCTAGGAAAGCTCAATCAGCTTTCAGTTTGTATAATTAAATTAGCGCAAAAATAACAGAAAAAAACATCGCACTTTTACGATTATTTTTTATTTGTATCATTTTGTGTAACTACGTTGTTTTGCTCGCTGGCTTGCATATCTTTCAACTTAGCCAATTCAAACAATGCAAAACGATACTCAACGAAATTATACACCTGATTTGCCAATGCCAATTTAAATAAGGTTTCCGCCTCACTCAAATTGCCAGTATTGAGTTTTTGTTTTGCTAGATAAAAATAAGTTTCAGTCAAGATTTCCGCATACTCTGAAGATTGCGGATCCACAAAGACCTGCGCCTTATCTAATAAATCTTGTTCTGAAAGTTTGCCCAAATAATATTGAACAATAAAAGTCCCCCAGTATTCGGTAGAAAGCTGTGTCGCTCGCTGCGCCAAATGCTGTTTTGCTTCTTCAGGTTTAAATTTAAGCTCATTTAAGTATAACCAAAGTATGCGATACGGATCTTTTATATCAGCATGGTAGAACTTCAAAAAATCCTGCTGTGCTAGGTTATAACGTGCAGTGTAATAAAAATCTAAACCGCGGTTTAAATAGGTATATTCATAATTTGGATCTAACTCAAATACCACGTTGAACGCTTCCAACGCCATATCATAATCTTCATCTAATAAAGAATATAAACCTAAATAATTGTAAACTGCCGCCGTTTTAGGTTGCAGTGCAAGGGTTTGGGTGAAATCATAACGAGCCAATCCCCAAAGCCCTAAGCTATCGTAAAGTACGCCACGTTCAAAATGTAAACTTGCACGTTCGTCTTGCGATAGTTGTCCAATAATTAACATTTGGCTAATCCGAGCAATCATCACTTCTTGTTCAAAGTGAATATTTGGATATTGCTCCGCCAAGGTCACTTTATTTTTTGTTACAAATACACCGCTCGTGCTATTAACACAGCCTGTTAACACAACAACAAAAAGAAAATTCAGCAGTACTCTGCTGTTTCCAACTAACCTTTTTAGCAATACCATTGCCTATAATGCCTTCATTAGACAAAAAATTGTGAGAAATAAACCGCACTTTAAGTACTAAAGCATAAAGTGCGGTCAATATTTTACAAATTATTCTTGTTCAACAGCGACTTGCTCAGCTTGTTCAACATTTTCTTGCTTTCCAACAAGATCTTTCATGGTTAAACGAATTCGACCCTGACGATCAATTTCCACCACTTTCACTTGCACTTCCTGACCTAAAGATAGGTAATCTGTCACTTTCTCAACACGCTCTTCCGCAATTTGAGAAATATGCACTAAACCTTCTTTACCACCAAGAATTGACACAAATGCACCAAAGTCAGCAAGACGGGTAACTTTACCTTTGTAAATTTCACCGGCGACCACTTCAGCCGTAATATCTTCAATACGAGCCATCACGACTTTCACGGCATTGCCATCAACAGCGGCAATTTTCACCGTACCATCATCATCAATATCAATAGATGTACCGGTTTCTTCGGTTAACGAACGAATCACCGCACCACCTTTACCAATCACGTCTTTAATTTTCTTCGGATCAATTTTCATGGTATAAATGCGTGGCGCAAAATCAGAGATTTCTTCACGTGGTGCAGCAATCGCTTGTTCCATCACACCTAAAATATGCATTCTAGCACTTTTGGCTTGATTTAAGGCAATTTGCATAATTTCAGCGGTAATGCCTTCAATTTTGATGTCCATTTGTAAGGCGGTTACCCCTTGACGCGTCCCCGCGACTTTGAAGTCCATATCACCCAAGTGATCTTCATCACCTAAAATATCAGACAGCACCACAAATTTGTCGTCCTCTTTCACTAAACCCATGGCAATCCCTGCTACCGCGGCTTTAATTGGCACCCCTGCATCCATTAACGCAAGGGAAGCACCACAAACGGAAGCCATCGAAGATGAACCGTTAGATTCGGTAATTTCAGACACCACACGCACCACATAAGGGAATTCCGTAATACTTGGCATCACTGCAGCCACACCACGTTTTGCCAAACGACCATGACCAATTTCACGGCGTTTTGGTGAACCTACACGCCCTGTTTCACCCACGGAATATGGAGGAAAATTGTAGTGGAATAAGAAGTTATCTTGACGCTCGCCGGTTAATTCATCTAGGATTTGTGCATCACGTTCAGTACCTAATGTTGCCACTGCTAACGCTTGGGTTTCACCACGGGTGAAAATTGCAGAACCATGGGTACGTGGTAACACGCCAGTACAAATATCTAAGGCACGCACGGTATCAACAGTACGACCATCAATGCGTGGTTCGCCTGCGATAATACGTCCACGCACGATTTGGCTTTCAAGTGCGGTGAAAATATCAATAATTTTACCTTCACTGATCTCTTCGCCCTCAACCGTTTCTGCGCTAATTTGAGCAATCACATCAGCTTTAATCGCATCGATTTGTTCATAACGTACTTGTTTTTCAGTAATGCGATAAGCATCACCTAAACGGTCTGCGGCTAAAGATTTTACTTTATTAATTAATGCAGTATTTGGCTCAGGCGCAACCCAATCCCAACGTGGTTTACCCGCTTCTTGAGCAAATTCTTTAATCGCTTCAACTACCACTTGTTGTTGTTGATGACCGAATACCACTGCGGCTAACATTTGTTCTTCACTTAATATATCCGCTTCCGATTCCACCATTAATACGGCTTTCTCTGTCCCTGCGACCACTAAATCTAAACGGCTGTGTTTTTGTTCTGCCATGGTTGGATTCAACACGAATTGATCATCAATAAAACCCACACGAGCAGCGCCAATCGGTCCATTGAAAGGGACGCCAGATAAGGATAATGCAGCTGATGCCCCAATTACTGCCACTAAATCAGGGCTGATTTGCGGATTAACTGAAACGACGGTGGCGATAATTTGAATTTCGTTTAAAAAACCTTCTGGGAATAATGGTCTAAGTGGACGGTCAATTAAACGAGCAATTAAGGTTTCACCCTCAGATGGACGACCTTCACGTTTAAAGAATCCGCCCGGAATTTTACCGGCAGCATAAGTACGCTCTTGATAATCCACGGTTAATGGGAAGAAATCCTGCCCCTCTTTAACCTCTTTTTTTGCTACCACTGTGACGAACACGGTGGTATCGTCCATACTTGCCATCACTGCTGCCGTTGCTTGACGTGCAATAGCGCCAGTTTCAAGTGTTACGGTATGTTGACCGTATTTAAATTGTTTCACTACTGGATTCACAATGTTTTCCTTTTTATTTTCTCATACAGGGATTGTCCCCAAACATTGCTTTCTTGTTCCAAATTTGCGACTAGCAAAAACATTCTTTGTCTATCCTATCAGCAAAATATTTTTGATAGCCGCACGCTAAAACGGATACAAAAAAGCGTTGGTCATTATACAACCTTTTAACGCCTAATAGTAATTTTATTTATATAAATCACAAAATAATAGATAAAAACCCCGCACTTACGTACGAGGTTAGGCATAATATTGCTATTCCATAGCTCTAGATCAATTATTTCATCATATAAAGATGCCGAGCATCTTCACCATGCCTAGCCCTGTACGCTAGTGCAGGGCATATACACCTACTCATCTAAGAAACTTCGCAAGGTTTCCGAACGGCTTGGGTGACGTAGTTTACGCAATGCTTTGGCTTCAATTTGACGAATACGTTCACGGGTAACATCAAATTGTTTACCCACTTCTTCAAGGGTATGATCAGTGTTCATATCAATCCCAAAACGCATACGTAATACTTTAGATTCTCTTGGGGTTAAACCTTCTAATACTTCATGGGTTGCGGCACGTAAACTTTGTGCTGTTGCACTGTCTAATGGTAACTCAAGGGTGCTATCTTCAATAAAATCACCTAAATGTGAATCGTCATCATCACCGATCGGGGTTTCCATAGAAATCGGCTCTTTAGCAATTTTCAACACTTTACGAATTTTATCTTCTGGCATCCCCATACGTTCTGCCAATTCTTCTGGTGTAGCTTCTCGTCCCATTTCTTGTAACATTTGACGTGAAATGCGGTTTAATTTATTAATGGTTTCAATCATATGTACAGGGATACGAATAGTACGAGCTTGATCGGCAATAGAACGTGTAATCGCCTGACGAATCCACCATGTAGCATAGGTCGAAAATTTATAACCACGACGATATTCAAATTTATCCACCGCTTTCATTAAACCGATGTTACCTTCTTGAATTAAATCAAGGAATTGCAAACCACGATTGGTATATTTTTTGGCAATTGAGATCACTAAACGTAAGTTAGCTTCCACCATTTCTTTTTTAGCTCGGCGAGCTTTTAATTCCCCTTGCGCCACCCGATCACTAATTTCACGAATTTGTGGAATAGTCAGTCTGGTTTCTTGCTCAATTTGTTGTAATCTAGCAATAGATTCGCGAATATTATCGGCATATTCAGCTAATTTCGGTGCATAAGTTTTCTTACTCTCTAAGATTTTAACTAACCAAGCATCTGTATTTTCTTTGCCGACAAAGACTTTGACAAAATCATCTCTTGGCATTTTGGCATAATCCACCACCCAACGTTGAATTTGGCGTTCTTCTTTACGCACACGTTTCATCATATCTCGAATTGACATGACCAATAAATCAAATTGACGGGGTACCAAACGGAATTGTACAAAAATATCGGATAATGCTTGAATCTCATTACGCACTTTTTTATGGGTACGTCCATGTTTTTCAATTAACCCTAAAACTTTAATATGCTGTGCTTTTAAGGTGGCAAATTTTTCTCTTGCCACTTCGGGATCAATGGCATTATCACTGTCATCAGAGCTAGATTCGGTTTCTTCTTCCTCATCTTCATCATCTAGATCCACATCTGCAACCTCTGTCTCCGCGTCTTCATCTTCATCATCAACAAGCGCATCAATGTCATCAATACTTTCTTCTTCCAGCACATTTGGATCAACAAAACCGGTAATTAAATCCACTAAACGAACCGAACCTTCTTCGACTTTTTCATATTGTTCTAACAGATAGGTTAACGATTCCGGATATTCCGCTACCGCATTCTGTACTTCATTAATGCCATCTTCAATGCGTTTGGCAATATCAATTTCGCCTTCACGAGTAAGCAATTCTACGCTGCCCATTTCTCGCATATACATACGCACAGGATCAGTGGTACGACCTAATTCCGCTTCCACGCTTGATAACACTTGGGTCGCTTCTTCCACCACATCATCATTAATATTATCAATATGTTCATTCAAAATAAGATCATCAGCATCTGGTGCGGTTTCTAGCACTTGGATCCCCATGTCATTGATCATTTGAATAATATCTTCAATCTGATCCGCATCAACGAGTTCTTCAGGAAGATGATCGTTGACCTCAGCAAAGGTTAAATAGCCCTGTTCTTTCCCTTGGGCGATTAACAATTTTAATTGTGATTGTGGATTTTGCTCCATAAATGGCTCCGCCTTTACTTTTGATTGGTTAAGATAAAATGGATTAAATTTTATCACTGTTATGACTATTTCACTATTATTTATTTCGCACGTACCGTTAATAAATGTGCAAGTTCTTGTTTTTCAGCTCCATCTAAACCGTCAGTACGATCTTGGGCGATGAGTTGTTCAATTCTACGCTCAACAATTTGTACTAATAAAAAATTGTAGGTTTCAATATAGGTCGTACTGATATGTTCTTCTTCTATTAAATGATCCCAAGTCGCTAAAATTTCAAGGGGCTTGTAGTCTTCCGTATCACGAAAATATTCAAGAATTTGCCCTAAGGTAATTCCCACATTGTTACGACAAAGTGCGGTTAATTTATCAAATAATGCTAACCCCGGTTCATTTAAACTGGCTAAGGATGATGCATCATAATCAAATTCAAGGGCGAGTTTTGGATTTTGCAACAATAAGGCAATCAACAATCGCATTGGTGTGCGCTTAACTTCTGGCATTTTTTTCACCGCACTTTCATGACGTCGTGATGAATTCGGTAATAACAACTCAATTTGATTAGGATCAATAATACCTAATTTACTTGCCAACATATTACGTAAATAAATGCGTAACATATTCCCCGGAATACGTCCAATTAACGGTACCGCCAAGGCAGCTAACTTGCTTTTCCCTTCCTTAGTTTCTAATTTTACGTCTTTCAATAAATGATCAAATAAAAAATCACTCAAGGATTGAGCCTGTTGTAAATAGTCTTCAAATTGTAGTTTACCATATTGACGAATGTAGCTATCAGGATCTTCTCCATCAGGTAAAAATACAAATTTCAACTGACGTCCATCTTCTAAATAAGGTAAGGCATTTTCTAAGGCTCGCCATGCGGCAGAACGTCCAGCACGATCGCCATCATAACAACAAACAACCTGCTCTGTAGTGCGAAAAAGTTGGTTAATTTGTTCTGGTGTAGTTGCCGTTCCCAGTGAGGCTACCGCATAGTCCACCCCAAATTGAGCCAATGCCACCACATCCATATAACCTTCCACCACCAATAACTTTTCTGGACTATCATTTACTTGCAGGGCTTCAAATAACCCATACAGTTCATTGCCTTTATGGTAAGTTACAGTATCAGGCGAATTAAGATATTTTGGCATGTCGTCACCCATCACTCGCCCCCCAAAAGCAATCACTCGCCCACGCCGATCACGAATCGGAAACATCACGCGATGACGAAACGTATCGTACATCGTGCCACGTTCGCTTCGTTTTACCATACCTAAAGAAAATAACCGTTCTTGTTCTTCCTTATTTTTGCCAAATTGACGAACCACTAAATCATAACTGTCTGGCACAAAACCAATGGAAAAACGTTGAATAATTTCATCTGACAAACCACGTTGTTGCAAATAATCTTGCGCCGGCTGAGATTGCAGCAATTGTTGCTGATAAAGGGTGGCAATATCTTGCATCAATTCATACAGATTTTTCTTAGTTTGGTAATTGACATAGGGCTTATCCGATTGACGACTTTCTTCTCTTGGCACATCTAACCCAAGCATACCTGCCAATTCTTCTATCGCTTCGACAAACTCAAGTTTATCATATTCCATTAAAAAACTAAGAACATTACCGTGCGCACCACAGCCGAAACAATGATAGAATTGCTTGGTTTTACTCACCGTAAAAGACGGTGTTTTTTCGTGATGAAATGGACAACAAGCCTGATAATTGTTGGTTCCTGCTTTTTTTAATTTCACTCTTGAATTTACCACATCAACAATATCCGCTTTCGCAATAATATCATTAATAAACGAACGTGGAACTAAACCCGCCATAGTGAATCCTTATAAAGGAGAAAGTCAACAATTGAAGGAACAAAACCGTGATTCCTGCAGGTTTCACGGTTTGTTTAACTCGAATGTTAATTAGAACGTCTAATTAATATAAACGTGTGTTACGAGCATTCTCACGAGCAACACGTTTCGCGTGACGTTTTGCACGAGAGATATTTTCACGTTTACGAATTGTTGTTGGTTTTTCGTAGAATTCACGTGCACGTACTTCTGCTAAGATTCCCGCTTTTTCGCAAGAGCGTTTGAAACGACGTAATGCAACGTCAAATGATTCGTTTTCACGAACTTTAATTACTGGCATAAGCCATCACCTCTATTAAAATTGGATAAATAAGTTTAGTTAATTTTGCAAAATTACTGAGTAACTTACTCAATAAAGGTCGCAATTTTAATCTAATTTGCCCCTAAAAGTAAAGCTTGAATTTGATCTTTTCTGTGCAAATTTACCAAAGTGCGGTAAAATCTCCCTTAATTTTTAGAAGAATAACAAGATAAAGAGCATTTAATGAAAATTTTAGGCATTGAAACTTCCTGTGATGAAACGGGTGTGGCCATTTATGATGAACAACAAGGCTTAATCGCCAATCAACTTTATAGCCAAATTGCCCTACATGCGGATTACGGTGGTGTGGTACCCGAACTGGCATCTCGTGACCATATTCGCAAAACGTTACCTTTAATTCAGCAAGCTTTGCAACAAGCGAATTTAACCGCGCAAGATATTGACGGCATTGCTTATACTGCTGGACCGGGTTTAGTGGGTGCCTTATTAGTCGGAGCCACTATTGCTCGTTCGCTTGCTTATGCTTGGAATATTCCGGCTATCGGTGTGCATCACATGGAGGGACATTTACTCGCCCCCATGTTAGAACTGCCCGAAAATCGACCGCAGTTTCCTTTTGTAGCATTACTGGTTTCTGGTGGTCACACCCAACTCGTCCAAGTAGAGGGTGTCGGTCGCTATCAATTATTAGGTGAAAGTATTGATGATGCAGCTGGCGAAGCCTTTGATAAAACCGCAAAATTACTCGGCTTAGATTATCCGGGTGGTGCAGCACTTTCTCGTTTAGCGGGAAAAAGCACGGCAGGACGCTTTTTGTTCCCAAAACCCATGACCGATCGCCCGGGCTTGGATTTCAGTTTTTCTGGCTTAAAAACCGCTGCGGCCAATACGATTAATCAATTAATCAAACAACAAGGTGAATTGAGCGAACAAGACAAAGCTGATATTGCTCATGCTTTTCAAATTTCAGTGGTAGATACCTTAGCGATTAAATGCAAACGCGCCTTAACACAAACAGGCTACAATCGCTTAGTGATCGCGGGTGGTGTCAGTGCTAACAGGCAGTTACGCCAAGGTTTACAGCAATTAATGCAACAACTCAAAGGGCAAGTATTCTACCCTGCTCCGCAATTTTGTACCGACAACGGCGCGATGATCGCTTACGTGGGTTTTTTACGCTTAAAAAATGGCGAACAATCGGATTTAGCGATTGAGGTAAAACCACGCTGGACAATGACGGAATTAGCTTCTATTTAAAAACTTAACCAAAAAACACCGCACTTATGGCTAAACTTTATTTTTACTATTCCACCATGAACGCAGGGAAATCCACTACCCTGTTACAATCCGCCTACAACTATGTGGAACGTCAAATGAATGTGCTGCTTTACACGGCAGCGATTGACGATCGTTTTGGGGTAGGGCGAATCACCTCCCGTATTGGTATCAGTCAACCAGCTAAATTATTTAATAAAAATAGTAATCTATGGGAAGAAATTAAACAACATTTAGAACATGAGAAATTACACTGTATTTTAGTTGATGAAGCCCAATTTCTCAGCCAAGCACAGGTTCGTCAATTAAGTGATGTGGTGGATAAATTGAATATTCCTGTGTTATGTTACGGCTTACGCACGGATTTTCAGGCGAATTTATTTGAAGGCAGTCAACATTTACTCGCTTGGGCGGATCAATTAGAAGAACTGAAAACCATTTGCTATTGCGGTCGCAAAGCAAATTTTGTATTGCGTTTAAATGAACAAGGCGAAGTGGTAAAAGACGGAAAACAAATTGAAATTGGCGGAAATGATAAATATCTCTCCGTTTGTCGGCGGCATTATAAGGAAATGATTGAGTAAGCAAAAAGTGCGGTGAAAATTCCAAAACAATTTCAACAGAAATTATCAATAACAACACCGCACTTTTAGCATAAACTTAAATTACTGGTGTGTTTCGATAAAACATTAATCTTGGTAACGCCAAACCAAACACTAAGGCGCCCAGCAAGAATCCCGTTTTAATAAAATCGTTAATCATATGCTCATAAAGTTCTGGTGAATAACCCTGATAATTGATTTGCACAACCGCAATCATCGCTTTATAGGCATAAATGCCTGGAATCATAGGAATAATCGCTGCCACAGTAAATACTTTAGGGTGAGCTAAATAACGTTGCGAAATATGCACGCCGGCAAAACCAATTAATGCAGATGCCAACAATGTGGCAAGTACTAAAGACACATCAAAATGCAATAACAAGGTACGGAAGCTATGCCCCATTGCGCCTAAAATTGCACAATAAATCAGTGCTTTAGGCGGCACATTAAAAATCAAGGCAAAACCTACAGCGGGAATGGCTGCAAAAAACATATCATCTAGTAATAACCAAATTAAATCCATCTTAACCTCCCCAATGTGGAATATGTAATACATTTAAAGCAAGAACAATTCCCATGCAAGCACCAAAGGTTAGCACCGTCGCTAAAGTCCATCTCGCCCATCCCATACCAATATGCCCTTTTAAAATATCTGCGATGGAATTGACTAATGGGAAACCGGGGACGAGCAATAACACACTGGACGCGAGTGCAATTTGTGGGTTGTTACCCAAATTCAGTTTTAACGCCCAACCCGAAATTAAGGTGGCAACAAAAGCCGTCACCCCAAACACAATTAATGGGTTAAAATGTCGTTTAGCTAATTCTTGTCGCACAAACATTGCCACCGCAGCCGCCACAAATGTAATACCAAAAATAATATGATTACCGCCGGAAAGGTGAGAAAAACAGGCACAAGACAAGCCAATCATAAATACGACCAACCAACGATTGTATTTCAACGGTTTGATTTGTTCTAATTTTTTTCGTACTAAATGAATATCATAAATATGATGTTCAGCTGAAATAACAATACGTTGTACTGCTGTGACCACTTGCATATTAATGCCTTTATCGCTATTTTGTCTGGTAGTAGTAATGCAGTGATCATTTTGTACTGTGGTTAAAATAATCGCATTTGGGGTCAACGCACATTCCACAGTAGCGGCTCCCAGTGCTTTACCTAAACGCACTGCACTTTGAGCAACTACCGTACTTTCTGCCCCGTGCTGCAATAATAATTGCGCAACCAGAACACAAAGCCTAGTAATTTCACGTTGTTGTTTATCTTGTTGTTTATCTTGTTGTTTATCTTCTTCCATACTTTGATCCTAACTCATATTTTTAGCGACATATTATAAGCTTTTTTACAACATTTTGATTTGTCTTAAATCAACAAAAGTGCGGTTAGAAATTTAATGATTTTTTTAAATTTTAAGGTAAACTTAAGCACATTTTTAATCTTGAGAATCTTATTATGACACAAAAAACGATTGTCGTTAAATTCGGCACGAGTACCCTAACACAGGGTTCGCCAACATTAAATCGTCCACACATGATCGAAATTGTACGCCAATTCGCCCAACTACATCAAGCAGGTTATCGCATTGTGATTGTTACCTCTGGTGCCATTGCGGCTGGGCGTGATTATTTAAACCATCCCGCATTACCCCCGACAATCGCTTCCAAGCAATTATTGGCAGCTGTCGGACAAAGCCAGTTAATTCAAACGTGGCAACAGCTGTTTGCTATTTATGATATTCATATTGGACAAATTTTACTCAGTCGTGCGGATATTGAAGACCGTGAGCGTTTTCTCAATGCTCGTGATACCCTGCATGCTCTGTTAGATAATCATATTATTCCGGTCATTAATGAAAATGATGCAGTCGCTACCGCTGAAATAAAAGTGGGCGATAATGATAATTTATCGGCATTGGTTGCTATTTTGGTGCAAGCTGATCAACTTTATTTATTGACTGATCAACAAGGTCTATTTGATAGCGATCCGCGTAAAAACCCTGATGCACAACTCATTCCAGTGGTAGCACAAATTAATGATCATATTCGCGTTATTGCGGGAGGTAGTGGTACCCATTTAGGCACTGGTGGTATGTCAACTAAAATTACCGCCGCAGATGTAGCAACGCGTTCAGGTATTGAAACCATTATCGTATCCGGTAATCGTGAAAATGTGATTGTGGATTTAGCTTACGGTCAAGCTATCGGTACCAAATTCACCGTACCCGCCGAACATCTTGAAAGCCGTAAACGATGGCTATTTGCCGCTCCGTCTGCGGGCACCATTATTATTGATGATGGCGCAGAAAGTGCGGTGTTAATTCAACAAAAATCTTTATTACCCGCTGGTATTGTCGCCGTGGTAGGACGTTTTTCCCGTGGTGAAGTGGTCAAAATCCGCACGCAAAGCGGTAAAGATATTGCCCTTGGCATGCCACGTTATAACAGTGATGCATTGCAGCTTATTCAAGGTAAAAAATCACAACAAATTGAACAAATTCTTGGCTATGAATATGGCGCGGTAGCGGTGCACCGTGATGATATGGTGGTGTTGAAAAAATAATAATATTAAAAAATCAGCTAGGTGTGTTTGTACACACCTACTGTTGCTGTTGAATTACGGTTTCCCTTTCATATCAATAATCACCACTTCTGATTGGCTGCCCAATCGCATTGGAATTCCCCAAAAGCCGTAGCCTGAGGTAACAATGAAATGACCGTTGCCGATTTTTTCATAACCATAGGCAAGGCGATAAGTTAATTTGGTGATCAAATTAGCGGGGAAAATTTGTCCATTGTGGGTGTGACCGGCTACCAATAAATCCACTGGTAATTGTGAAATCTGTTCAATTTCGGTCGGACGATGATCTAATACAAAAATCGGTAAACGGGTATCCACGGATTGAATTAACTGTGCGGTACTTGGGCGATCTTTGACTAAATCATCATTACGCCCCACAATTACAAACTCATTATTAATAGTTTCCGTTTGATCCCACAATACGTTGATGCCAGCTTGTTTAATTTGTTGCGCAATCCGTTTTTGATCGCCAAAGAAATCGTGATTGCCTAAGGTGGCATAAACTCCCAACGGTGCCTTTAGTTTGGCTAGGCTGGGTTGCATTTGTTGGCTTAAATAGGCATCCACATTGTCGTCCATAATATCACCGGGCAGTAAAATTAAATCGACGTTTTGTTGATTAAAAATCTCCGCCAATTGATCAAGCTGTTTGGCACCGAACAATTTCCCCAAATGAAAATCGCTTGCCACACCAATACGTAAGGGCTTATTAAGTGGTTTATCCAGCGTAATTTGATAATGCACCACCTTTGGCGTGTAGGCATTATAAACACTGACAATGATTAACCCTAACATCGCCATAGGATAAGCCCAAGCGAGCAAACGTGGCGTAACGAAATAATGTTTAGCTAGCCACCAAATGATACCTAACGCCATACTGACAAAGGTAGAATAAAGTAACAACACGATGATATAAGGTGTCACGCGAAATAAGCTAGGATAAACGCGAAAAATGGTTAACAAAATTATACTGTTCGCCAAAATATAGCTTAATATCACAAAAGCATAACGCCCTTGTTGCGATAATAGCGATCCATACAGCCAACCTAAAGTGCGGTTAAAAAAATAAAGAAATAATTGTAATGCGGCAAAGACCGCGGCAAAAATAATATAATAACGGGCTTCCAATCAATGCTCTCCAATAAAAAATATAAGGTGCGCCATGAAACGCACCTTGTAATAACAAACAAAATCAAAATGTTACAATGCAGTTTGAAAAATCACATTATCTGATTTTTGGGTATAACTATTAATTTGATCAAAATTCATATAGCGATAAGTATCTTCTTTATCTTGCTGTAGGTCATTGGCATAAGATAAATATTCATCCGGACTTGGTAAACGTCCTAATAAGGCAGCGACCGCTGCAAGCTCGGCAGATGCAAGATAAACATTCGCGCCTTGCCCTAAACGGTTCGGGAAGTTACGGGTTGATGTTGAAACCACCGTTGCTTTATTAGCCACACGAGCTTGGTTCCCCATACAAAGTGAACAGCCCGGGATTTCAATTCGCGCACCACTTTTACCAAAAATACTGTAATACCCCTCATCGCTCAGCAAAGAGGCATCCATTTTGGTAGGCGGTGCAATCCATAATTTGGTTGGGATCATCTCTTTAAATTTCGCTAATAATTTACCTGCCGCACGGAAATGTCCGATATTGGTCATACAAGAACCGATAAACACTTCATCTATTTTATCGCCTTGAACTTCCGATAATAAACGAGCGTCATCAGGATCATTCGGCGCACAGACAATCGGCTGTTTAATTTCTGCCAAATCAATATCAATCACGGCGGCATATTCCGCATCGGGATCCGCTTGCATTAATTCTGGATTTTCGAGCCATTTTTCCATACCTCGAATACGACGTTCCAAGGTTCTGACATCGCCATAACCTTCGGCAATCATATATTTCAGCAACACAATATTTGAATTTAAATATTCAATAATCGGCGCTTTATCTAATTTAATCGTACAGGCAGCAGCAGAACGTTCGGCGGATGCATCAGAAAGTTCAAAGGCTTGTTCCACTTTTAAATGTTCCAATCCTTCAATTTCAAGAATACGACCAGAGAAAATATTTTTCTTACCGGCTTTTTCCACGGTTAATAAGCCTTGTTTAATCGCATAGTAAGGAATCGCATGGACTAAATCACGTAAGGTAATCCCCGCTTGCATCTCACCTTTAAAACGGACTAACACGGATTCTGGCATATCCAATGGCATCACGCCTGTGGCAGCAGCAAAGGCAACTAAGCCGGAACCGGCTGGAAATGAAATCCCAATTGGGAAACGCGTATGGGAGTCACCACCGGTTCCCACTGTATCCGGTAATAACATACGGTTTAACCAAGAATGGATCACACCGTCGCCCGGACGAAGTGAAACCCCACCGCGATTCATAATAAAATCCGGTAAAGTGTGATGGGTGATCACGTCAACAGGTTTTGGATAAGCCGCGGTATGGCAGAAAGATTGCATCACTAAATCGGCGGAGAAACCAAGACAAGCCAGATCTTTGAGTTCATCTCGGGTCATCGGTCCAGTGGTATCTTGTGAACCGACCGAAGTCATTCTTGGTTCACAATATTGACCCGGACGAATACCGTCCACACCACAGGCACGACCGACCATTTTTTGCGCCAGCGTAAAACCATGGTGATTTTCCACCGCACTTTGCGGTTTTTGGAACACATCACTTTCTGGCAAGCCTAATTCCACACGAGCTTTATGCGTTAAACCACGCCCAATAATAAGTGGAATCCGTCCACCCGCACGCACTTCATCCAGTAATACATTGGTTTTTAATTGAAATTCAGCTAATACTTGATCACTATCATGGCGGCAAATTTTGCCTGCATAAGGGTAAATATCAATTACGTCCCCCATATTGAGCTGACTGACATCCACTTCAATAGGCAATGATCCGGCATCTTCCATGGTGTTAAAGAAAATCGGTGCAATTTTACCACCCAGTACCACGCCACCAGCACGTTTATTTGGAATATAAGGAATATCTTCCCCCATAAACCAAAGCACCGAGTTAGTCGCTGATTTCCGCGAAGAACCAGTCCCCACCACATCTCCCACATAAGCTAATGGGAAACCTTGTTGTTTTAAACGTTCAATCTGTTTAATCGGACCAATATTGCCAGCGTCATCAGGCTCAATGCCATCGCGTTCATTTTTTAACATCGCCAACGCATGCAAGGGAATATCCGGACGTGACCAAGCATCTTGTGCAGGGGAAAGATCGTCTGTATTGGTTTCGCCCGTCACTTTAAATACAGTAACGGTCAGTTTTTCCGCCAATTTTGGGCGAGATAAAAACCATTCGGCATCCGCCCAAGATTGCAAGACTTGTTGGGCGTAACGATTGCCTTGTTTGGCACGTTCAGCAACATCATGAAAATTATCAAACATTAGTAAAGTAGAAGAAAGGGCGTTTGCAGCAATGGGAGCGAGAGTAGGGTTATCAAGTGCGGCTAACAGGGGTTCAATATTATAACCTCCTTGCATAGTACCTAGCAGTTTAACTGCATGTTCGGTAGAAATGAGTGGAGAACTTGCTTCTCCTTTCGTAATGGCAGCCAAAAAACTGGCTTTCACATAAGCGGATTCGTCCACCCCAGCCGGAATACGTGTCTCAAAAAGTTCGAGTAAATCAACCGCACTTTTTTCTGCCGGGGGATTTTTAAGTAATTCGATTAATTGTGCTGTCTGTTCTGCATCTAACGGTTTTGGCACAACACCTTGAGCAGCACGTTCATCTACATGATTTTGGTAATTTTGTAGAAAGCTAGACATAGGAACTCCTTATTTTGTTGCAATACTGTTACATATTAATACTGTTCTATCTTATCCACAATAAGTTTTTTGAAACGAATGATTAAGCTATGATACACTAATAAAAATTTGATAAGAATAAGGGATTTCTCAATGTCAATACTCATCAATTTATACCGTAAAATTTTAACTATACCATTATCATTTTTAGTAAAAAACAATTCTATTCCACATCATCCAATAGAAGAATTGGCACTTGATATTAAGCAACCCTTTGTGTATGTGCTTCCCTATACATCACAAACGGATTTGCTCATCTTTCAACGTAACTGTTTGCATGTCGGCTTACCTGATCCGTTGCAAGCTAATCAAATTAATGGTGAATCAGTACCGCGCTATGTATTTCTAGATGAGGGGCACAGCTTTTTTAAATCAAAAGGGGCAAAAAAAGAAACCGAAAAAATCTTTTATAAATACTTAGAATTACACCGCGCTTCACCTGATTTAAATGTTCAACTCGTTCCCGGCTCTGTATTATGGGGACGCTCACCCGGTCAAGAGGATAAAAACGGCTTGCCGAAATTACGTTTGCTTAATAGCGTGCAAAAAATTTTTGCCGCCATTTGGTTTGGGCGCGATACGTTTGTACGTTTCTCACAAGCAGTTTCGCTACGTTATATGGTGAACGAACACGGCGCAGACGAAAAAATTGCGCAAAAACTGGCTCGAGTTGCGAAAATACACTTTGCTAAACAGCGTATTTCAGCGGCGGGTCCACGTTTACCAAATCGTCAAGCGATGTTCAAAAAACTGTTGCAGTCAGCAACGATTTTACAAGCCATTGACGATGAAGCAAAAGTGAAAAATATTAGCCATGAAAAAGCCACCCAAGAAGCGCAAAAGATTCTGGATGAAATTGCGGCAAATGTTAGCTATGAAAGTTTGCGTGTTGCCGATCGTTTTTTACGTTGGTTATGGAATAAGCTGTACCAAGGCATTGATGTACAGAACGCCGATCGGGTACGCAGACTTGCTTTAGAAGGACATGAAATCGTCTATATTCCTTGCCATCGTAGCCATATTGACTATCTATTACTCTCTTATGTGCTTTACCATCAAGGCTTAGTCACTCCTCATATTGCGGCGGGGATCAATCTCAATTTCTGGCCAGTGGGTGGGCTATTCCGTCGTGGCGGTGCCTTTTTTATTCGTCGCACGTTCAAAGGCAATCGCCTTTATTCGACCCTATTCCGTGAATATTTAGCGGAATTATTCCACCGTGGTTATGCGGTTGAATTCTTTATTGAAGGCGGGCGTTCTCGTACTGGTCGTCTGCTGGCACCGAAAACCGGCATGGTATCCATGACCTTACAAGCCTTACAACAAGGACAAACGCGCCCAATTTCCTTGGTGCCAGTCTATGTGGGCTATGAACACGTACTTGAAGTAGATACTTATGCCAAAGAATTACGTGGTGCCGCCAAAGAGAAAGAAAACGCCGGCTTAGTGTTACGGGTAATTAAAAAATTACGTAATCTTGGTAAAGGTTATGTAAATTTTGGCGAACCGATTTCACTCAATAATTACTTAACGCAACATTATCCAGCATGGAAACAAACCCTGCAAGAAGAACGCCCAAGTTGGTTTAACCAAGCGGTGGATCAAGTAGCCAATCAAGTCATGGTAAATATTAATAATGCCGCAGCGGTGAATGCGATGAACTTGACTGGCACCGCCTTATTATCATCGCGGCAACGCGCTTTATCGCGTGAACAGTTACTCGAACAATTGGAAAGTTATCAACAATTATTACAAAATACCCCCTATTCACAGGATGTCATTATTCCAACCGATACACCAGAAGAGATGTTAAACCATGTATTAAGTTTAGATCGGGTGGGCGTGTTAAGTGAAAAAGATAATTTTGGTGAAATTATCCGCTTAGAACGCAATTCGGCAGTGTTAATGACCTATTATCGCAATAATATTCAACACTTATTTGTCTTGCCATCTTTAGTCGCTAGCATTGTGTTACATTATGAAGCGACCCAAAAAGACTTGGTAATCGATGCGGTGAATAAAATTTATCCGTTCTTACGTGCCGAATTATTTTTACATTTTAACGACGATGAATTACAGCCACGCATTGCAAGCATTATTGCAGAATTAGCTCGCCAGCAATTAATTAAATATAACGACGGCTTACTCAGTATTCATCGCCCCAAAGTACGCAGTTTACAACTTTGGTCTGCCGGTATGCGTGAGATCCTGCAACGTTATCAAATTGCAGTGAGTTTATTATGTAACGATCCGACCATGTCACGGGCGAGTTTAGAAAAAGAAAGCCAATCTGTAGCACAACGTTTATCGGTATTACATGGCATCAATGCGCCAGAATTCTTTGATAAAGCGGTGTTCTCTGGCTTTATTAATAGCCTGAAAAATAACGGCTATTTTGATGATAACGGGAATGTGAATTTGACCAAACTACAACAATTGTCAGATATTTTCACTCGCCTAATCTCTGCCGAAATTAATTTGACCATCCAAAGTGCGGTGGAAAAATCCGAAGAATCTCTTGCAGAAGAAACGGAGCAGGAAGATAAAACTGAAGATAACATTTAATATTTTTTACAACCTAAGGAACCTTTATGAATTTAAGAGAAAAGATCGACATCAGTCCGATGTCGGGCTATCAGTGGGCGATTGTCGCAATGGCTGCTATTATGAATCTATTAGATGGTTTTGATGTATTAGCCCTTGCCTTTACCGCATCCTCCATCAAGGCTGAATTTGCCCTAACAGGTGTACAGCTTGGCTATCTGTTGAGTGCTGGGCTTATCGGGATGACCGCGGGTTCATTATTTCTAGCGCCCCTTGCCGATAAAATTGGGCGTCGTCCCCTCTTGCTGATTGCCATTGCATTATCCGCTTTAGGGATGTTTGGTTCCGCCTTTATTGAACATCACGAAACTTTATTTGGCTGGCGTTTACTTACCGGTCTTGGGGTTGGGGGCATTCTGGTGGGAACCAACGTCCTGACCAGTGAATATTCGTCCCGTAAATGGCGCAGCTTTGCGATTAGCGTTTATGCGGCTGGCTTTGGGGTAGGCGCTGTGTTAGGTGGTTTCTTTGCTGTTGCATTACAAGATGTTTACGGCTGGCGTGCGGTCTATCTAGCCGGTGCAGGCTTAACAGGTTTATGCTTTATTATTTTGTTCGCTTGGTTACCGGAATCCATTGATTTTCTGTTAAACAAACAGCCATTCAATGCACAAAAACAGCTCAATAAAATTACTCAAAAAATGGGGCTAGGCAAAGACTGGACATTACCTGAAAAAATAAGCCATGATCAGGGTTTAAGTGCGGTCAAAAAATTACCAATTTCGCCATTATTTAGCGCACAATACTTACGTTCGACCTTGCTTATTTGGACAGCGTTCTTCGCTATTATGTTCAGTTTCTATTTCGTCAGTTCATGGACACCAGCATTATTAAAAGATGCTGGCATGAGTGAAAATGCCAGTATTGTGGTCGGCATGATGATTTCTATTGGAGGTACCGTTGGATCCTTATGTTATGGTTTACTGGCTAGCCGTTGGTCTGCGCGCCACGTATTGATGTTATTCACTGTGCTATCTTCTTGTGCAATTATCATCTTTATTTTCTCGTCTTCTATTCTATGGTTAGCCATGGTATTTGGTGTATTAGTTGGGGCATTGATGAATGGTTGTATTAGCGGATTATATACTTTAAATCCCAATATCTATGCCGCCGATATTCGTAGCACTGGAGTGGGTTGGTCCATCGGTATAGGGCGTATCGGCTCCATCTTGGCACCAACTATTGCGGGTTCACTATTAGATTTCGGCTGGCAAAAACAAAGTTTATATATTGCAGTTGGCTTTGTATTATTAATCGCAGTGATTGCCTTATACTTTTTAAAACGACCAACCAAAATTCAAGCGGTTTAATACTGATGCTCCCCACCAATCAGTGGGGATTATTTGAATCAATTAATCCTGCCAAAGTGGCAATTTTATGACAATACGTAACCCACCTAAGTGGCTTTTCTCCGCCCAAACTTCGCCTTGATGTGACTTTACTGTACTATACACAATAGTTAATCCCAAGCCCGCCCCTTGTTTTATCTGGGTACGTTCTTCATCAACTGTTGCCGACCGCCAAAAATGAGAAACAAAACCACCTAAACCGAGAAATTTTAAATAGCAATTTTTCTCATTTTAAGTGGTTTTTTGAACCTATTTTAACTTGGTTTTAAATGCTGTTTTAATTGAATTTAAACACCAAATTATCCTCATATTCCCCAGTATAACTCACCAACGTTTTTACCACGATCCGCTCGCAGTTATCAAACGCTTTCCAATTATCTTTTTTATCCGTCACCATATACTCAATAAACCGAATAAATTCGCTTTTGGTGGAGCTAAAGAAAATGTACGGTGGGCGAGTTAAATCCACCAACCGCAGAAAATCAATTAAATCAAAGTAAGTGGCTTGCTTATAGCTAGCTTGACGTGTACATAAATACGGCGGATCTAATACAAATAAGGCTTTCGGGTCGTCTTTAAATTGTGGTAGTAGTTTATGAAAACTCTCGTTCACCACTTCTAAACCATCTAAATAACCGTCTGCACTTGGGTAATCTGACAGGCGAATACAATTCCAAAAATCTTCTTTAAATAATGCGTCTAAGTCTTTAACCTGTTTCCCACTGAAACAAAGCCAACTGCATAGAATATGCTCATTAATATAGCCATCAAACCCATTAATCACATCAATAATTTGTTGTTTAACCTTTCTATCTACACGCTTTTGCTTTTGTGTGCTAGCAAGTAGCGGAGCAATCAACCCACGCAAACGGTTAATATCATCAATATGTTTTAGACGTTCTGCATAGCTGTCAAAATCATTATAAATTACTCTAGCTTTCGGCTTTAATCGTTTCGCCACATGACTCAACAAACCGCTACCACCAAAGGCATCTACAATCGTCCAGCCCTCACCGTCATCGGGAATATTCTCATTTAATATGCGTTCAAAATCTTTTAAAAACATCCGCTTTTGTCCAATAAAAGGTAGCGGAGCTTGTTTAAAATAGCTTACTTTTACCACTTATCCCCCATCACCGCCAAATCATTCGGGCTAAACCGCCAGCCGTTTTGGCTATTAAAAATGGCATTAAAACACCATTCACTGCAAAAGAATTTACTGCGTTTTTGCTTAATGCCTAACACTACGCCTAACGCTCCCCACCAGTCGTAAGCCTTGCCTTTGGTTTGTTCAAAGTAGGCTTTGATTTGGCTTTCGGTGATGTTTTTCAGTTCGATTAAATCCCATTTGCCATCCGTTAGGTTGATTTCTTTGCAACGCACGCCGCCATCTTGCACCGAAGACGAATAGCACTCAAAATAACTTTCTTGCTCATAATGGCTGCCCCGAGTAAATACGGTTTTTTGCACCGCAATTTCACAATGAGAATATTGCCCTTTAGTCAGTTTTCGGGTGACACAATCTGCCAAGGCTTTTAATGGCTCTTGTCGCCATGAACGTTTGTTTTTATAAAGAGCTAAATAAATCTTAGTTTCCATAAGTCGCACTCCAACCGGTTGCATAATCATAATCTAGTGGATTTTCTGCTTGTAGCATCTTGATACGGTGCATTTCTGCATTTCTAAAGTCTGCTTGTTCGTGGTTGAATATAGCCAGAGAAAGTTCATCTAATAAGGCTTTATTCAATTTAATAAAACTGTTATCCATCACTTTCCAATCGGTATCAGGAAAGCTCTCTAGGGTTCGCAGAAATGTATATTGCTGACGGCTAACATCATCAGTATGAAACCATTTATCTACAGATTTCACATACACACCATTACGTCCGTTATCGTAGCGTTTTTGTTTGATTTTTTCCCACATTTGGGTTTGTTGATTAGCTTTGATTTCCGCTTGTTTTTCAACGGAAACCATCCATTGCGTGCCGTTCCATTCGCAATAGTCATTTTCAGGTCTAACTGCGGTGTAATTTTCGGGAATGTCGCCCAGTTCCTTAATTTCAAGGCTTGAACGGTCAAGGGTGGAATACACGGTTTTGCCACGGTGATCTTCCACATATTGCCAGTTGTTATTTTCACGAATAATCGCAAAACCATTTTTCACTTTTGGCGGAGAATCTAAATAACTATTGGCGGAAAGTCCCCCGCCAACACTGACAAATTCCGTGGTCGCTCCTGAAAATTCATTGTTGCTGTCGGCGGTATACACGGTGATTTCACCGCTGGCTAGGGCAAAGCCCTGTTCATCAAATTGAATCATTGTTTAACTCCTTTATTTGGGGTTATGCGGCTAGGCAGATGTAGTGGAAAGCGATATTGCGAGGGTGAGTTTCGTCGCCCCCCTCTTCATAGGTTTTAAATTCAAATCCTTCAGCTATCCATCTGTTATGGACGGCATTTTTTTCTGTTTTGAAAATTGGCATTGTAGAATTGTAAAATTGAGCATAATTATCATTGAATAAACCAAAAGTATTATTGGCGTTTGGATTAGTAGATCCCGTTGTAGTCATTAAATAATGACTATGAGATTTAAAACTTTCTGATTGAGTACTCAATATTGATCGCCCACTATCCACCCCTCGCCCATTATCCCAACCCCGAATAAATTCACCCCGTAAATCAGGCAATACACCGCTCGGGTATTTGGTGGCAAGCACGGGATAAAGGGTTTTGTTAAAACTTTGCCCATTCATGACTAAACAGCCTGTTGGTACAGAAGATAAAGGGTGGGGAATCGGCACACCCACTAAAATATTTCTCAACGTAGTGAAATTGCTATTGGCACTGGTTAAATCCGTGGCATTAGCTTTGCTATTTAGCGTGGTTTGTAAATTGGTAATATCCGCAATGGCGTGGCTGTGGTTGGCGTTGGCTTTGTCTGAGCCGAGGCTTTCCACTTGTTCTTTTAAATAAGCCGTACGGTTGGCAAGTTGTTTAGCTTGCCGATTGTCTACACCGTCTTCACCACCCATGACAGGGTCGCTGGTTTCTAACTGATAAATACCCGTTTCCCATTGGGCGGTTTCTTTTAAGTTTGCCATAGGTTCTCCTATAATATGAATAAGTTATGCGGTGCCACGATTGTAAATACCGTTACGAGTGGCTTTGTTGTTATGACGAATAGCAACAGAACGGTAATCTAGGCTTGCCAACACACATCTAGCGGGGGCGAATGCTTGTAAAGTTTGGCGAATTTGCTCGGCTTGGTCGTTAGTGATGGCTTGGTTCAAAATCACTCGATAATAAGCCCATTTTGAGCGGTCACCGTGATAGAAATTGCCGTCCCGTTTAATGCTGTTATCGTGGCGTTTATCAAATAATCCCTCTAAAATTACCACGTCACCAAAGCCCAACTGGCGAATAATTTCACGAATTGACCACGGCGTGCCTTTGTAACGATGTAGTTGCACGGCATTTTTAATCAGTTGGCGTTTAGCACTGTCACTTTCAGCTAACAGCCAACCATCATAGCCGGTGACGCTCCATTTTTCTGCCAATAACGGCAACATTCTTGTAGGTACTACATCTACCAAATTTGACAGAATTAAGGTTAAATCAAGCTGTGAAAATCCTTTGCCTAACTCAGCGAGTGCGGTGTTTTTAGCTGATGTTTGAATAATATTGGGATAATTCAGTCTAGCCATTTTTCCGCACCTCATTAATGTGAATAATAATGTTTTCACAGTTTGCCCATTGTTGCTCGGTCAATTCAGTGAGGAGCGGTTGTGTCAGGGTAACGTTGTATACACCTTCCACTTTTAATGCGGTTTGAATATCTAATGGCACAATGTCTACCCCCAATTTTTGACTACGACCAGACAAATAGTTTTTAAGTGCGGTTTCAGCCTTGGCTTTTACTTCATTTTCAGTATAGGTGGTGAATAAATCCAGACTCGCCTCAATGGTAAAGGGAATTTCTTCAGGTGCTTGTACTTGTACCGTATCACATAGAGGACGGTGTTTTTCTGCGCTTAAATAGTCTTTTATCTGATTAAGTAAAGTCTGCGTTGGTAAGCCTTGTTTTGTTAATACCGTCACAATTACGGTTCCGCCTTGTGGCGTATGAATAGCCACATCTGCAATGGTTTGTGATACCGCACGAGTATGATATTCATAAGCGGCAATAGAACCACAGGTGGTAAAGGCTTCAGGGGCAAGTAATATCCGCTTGCGGTAGTCTTCATCGCTTTCGCTATCAATCCCGCCAAGGGTTTCATCTATATTTTGCACGGTGACATTACTGTCTAACGGTGTTTTTACGGTTTTGACCTGTCCTATTTGCCAACCATTGCCTATCAAGCCCGTTAAATTCGCCACGGCTTCTATATCAACATATTGCTCTGTTGAACGAATGACGACCTCTGCTACAGTTGAGAAATAAAGGCTTTCACTGGAGGATACTTGGGTATTTTGAGGAATGACAACATTGTCGTGACTGTCTTCTAGGCTAAAGCGTAATGTACAACGTGCAGCCTGATCGCTTAAGCGGTAACAGCCCATCATTTCCCCACACAAATCCAACGCTAACCCACTAGCATATTGCGGAAAGGTTTGTAAAAACGCATGGTTAATACCGGCACGGACTAATTGTTCACGGTAGGCGTAAGTTTGAATAATCAGCCGCTCGATATGGGCTGGTTGCAAGGTTTTGCCGGTGCGTTGTTCGTAATCCGTAATGCTTTCGGCTAAAATTTGGCTTACATCATCACTGATAATTTGGATTTCATCTTGGGTCATTTGGCATTATCCTTGCACTTGCGTGGTATAAATCTCGGGGTAAACCGCATCGGTCAGCGACCATTTTACGGTCAGGGTAAAATGCGGTGCTTGTCCGTCAATGAACACTTCATCCACTACGATACGAGTTTCCCATTTCTGCAATGCCTGAGTGATTTCTCGCACCATATTTGGCAAAGCCACGTCATAGGGTTGGTCTAAATAATCAAAATGATTGGAACCAAACTCAGGGCGTAAAATATCCGTCCCTTTCGGGGTGGATAAAATATTGGCAATACATAAATGTACATCATCAATGCCCCAAACTGTGCCGTCTGCAAGGTCGGGGGCGAGTTGCCAATGGGTTGAGGGAATGGGGGTTAACATATTCATAAATTCATTGTAAAAAACCGCCTTAAAATTAGCTTTTAAAGCGGTTTAAAGACGTGTTAATTGCGGTTTAAAGTGGGGCAGAGGTTGGGTTTCCGTCACCTTGTTCTTGGTGTTTATGGTGTTTTAAACTAATACCGTCAGCGACTACATCACCGCCATTCACATTGACATTGCCATTGTTGACGATAACATCGCAATTATTCACAATCACTTTGCCTGTGGTGTGAATAGTCAAATCTCCGCTATGGCGATCATGTTGAATAATGGTTCCATTGTTGAATTTTTTCACCCATAGATTGCCGTTGCTCGTAGGCGGTGGATCTTGCTCATTGTAAAATGTACCCAGTACACAACCGTCTTCCCCGCGGGCATCAAGTAATATCGCCACCAGTTCGCCCACGTCAGGCAAACAATAAAACTGATTGCCGCCTGAATTTTGTGTTAAAAAGGGTAGCCAAGCAGTTTCTAAATTCTCTAAAGCTGGAATTTGACACCGCACTTTGTGGGCTTGACTATCCACGGCGGACACAATCCCTTGTTGAAAGGTTGCTGTAAAATCATGAGTTAACATGGCTTTCTCCTTGGACTACATTTTCTAAATCATCAGGGATAAATTCCAGCATCCGCACTTCAATTTCAGTGGTGTAACTTTGCGAACGGATAATACTGTGGCGGGATTGTTTAATCAAATATTTACCAGAAAATACGCCAAGATTGGTTAATAAAATCGTTGCTCCAGCCACCAATTTCGGGTTGCCAATTAAAGTAATTTTGCCAGCAGTTTGGTCGTCATTTTGCTCCGCCAATGCGGCTTCACCACGAGCATCAATTTGTTGTTGGCTTTCACCTCGGGTAATAACTTGTAAGGTATCTTCGCTCGCCGTTTTGGCTTGCTTTAGTTGTGGTCGAAGTGCGGTGCGTTTTTTGTATTTTTTGACGACTTTCTTACCGTTGGCATCATAACCGCTAATATTCACGGCTTTAGCGGTATCTTTAATCCGATCTCGAAGTCGTAGGCTAATGGTTTGGCTTTGGTCTAGCACCAATACGGGTTCACTTTGCCCCAGTTCGCTTTTATTGGTAAAGACTAGCTGATCGCCCACAATTTTAAAGCTGTGGTGATATTCACGAGCCAAGCGAGCCAAAAATTCTACATCTCGTTCTTGATATTGGGTCACACGTTTAATTGGAATATTGTCAATTTTACCGACCACTTTTAATTTTAACCGTTCCGCCACTTTTGCCACAATTTGAGCAAGCGTAGTGTTCTCATAGGCTTTCGGCTTGTTGGTGCGGTTGGCTTTGCTGATGCCTGTGCTAAGGGCTTTTAGGCTTACTGTTGTGGGTTTGTAACTGTATTCCACTTCGTCAATCTCAAAGGCTCCAATTTCCACTAACGGTTGATGCTTATAGCCAATTGCTGCCTTGAGTTTATCCCCTTGGGTGGGAAACCACGCTCGAATCCATTTGCCTGCAATGTCTTCAAATTCCACTTGCAACTCGTCCGATTGCCCTTCCAAATAGTCGGTATAACTCAATGAAATTAAATGCGGCTCAATATCAGCGGTAATATTGGTTTTCTGGTAAAACAAGCTAAAATCAGGTTGTGGCACGTTCATCAATTCGCCCCTCCTGACAGCCAAGGGGGCATGTCAGTATTATCGGTGGGTTTCACCGTTAACACAGGGATATAGACTTCCGCCCCTGTTGGCAAGACTTCACAAAAAGCAATATGCGGATTCGCCTGCACGATACGAGCATATTCTAAGGCGTTGCCGTAGTAATAATAGGCAAGGTGATCCCAACGTTCGCCCTGTTTGACAATATGTTTAAGCAAGGTTTGTGTGGTCATCTTCATTCTCCGTTTCATCAGTGCGTAATACGACCCAAGCGGTCATTTCTGACACTCGTGGGGCGAGCATATCAAAGCTGTCATCAAGGCTTACCAGGCTATTGACAGTCGGTGTCACCCAGTCCGACCAATCTGCTCCGTTACTGCCTAAATCAAAGCATTGTTGCAACTGTTGTAAATCACCATAAATACTGCCCATTTCTTGGCTAAATTCGGATGTCACCGGTAAAAATGAGCGTACGCCGTCCAACATATCGCCCATGCAAGTTAACTCACCAAAACCGCCTAAGGCACTATCTAAATTACCGATAGCCGACGGCAAATAAGCCAACGCTGTGCTTGGTTCTTGGGCAAATTGGCGAATAATCGCTACGGTATTTTTGACTTCATCCACCGCACGCTTGCCAGCGTTATAAAGTTCTACCGCACGGCTGACAGTTTGTTTAGCGGTGGATAAGGCACTGACCACCGAATCGGGTAAAATCGAACCCAGCAAGGATTTACCGCCTAAACTTAACGCCGCCCCCAATATGCCGGCTTGTTCATCGCCGATAAACTCTTTTAAACTCACGTCCATTTCACGGCATAAGGCATTACCTTTGGCATCTGTGAATAATGTGGTTGAAGTAATATCAGTGATCACAAATTGGCCTTTGTATTTGGTTCCCCACATTAAGGCTAAGGCTTGTTGCTTTTCTTTTGCGGTAAGTAAAGTTTGATAACGGCTTTCTACACCGCCAATTTTAAAATGTAACCGAATGGAAAAACGCAACTCAATTAACTTTTCGCCCATGGCTTGTAGCCGTGGTTTGCCTTTTAACACCTGATGTTCGGCAAATTGTGCGGCAAAGGTTTCAGAAAAATCGGTAAGATTGATAGGCTCAAAGGCCACGGTGCCTAGCATAAAATACATAATAATCTCCTTAATACGCTCGACGTTGACGTTGGTCAAGCACCCGATCTAACAGCCGTTCAAACTCAGTTAAACTCATATTTAACCCCTGTTGAATATCGTTTAAAATGCCGTTTTTCTCTTGATTACCGTTGACTTGAATGGTTGGGTTAAAGTTGACCGTTATACCGCCATTAATGGCCGTGGTTTGTGTATCGCCTTGCGGTTCTGTTGGACGTTGTAAGCGTGGCAATGCCATTGGCTGTGCGTTCGGATTAAAGCTCGGTGTGCGTAAATCCGAATCGTTTTGCTGAAACAGATTCGGTAGATTAGGCAAATTAAGCGATTGCCCTAATAGTTGCGAACCAAATTTGAAAGCGTTGGTCAAATCGAACCCTTGCATCCAGTCACCCATTGATGCTCCAATCCCTTTGATGCTATCCCACAAATTGCCCCAAAAGCCTTGTTGAGCTGGGGCATTTTCAAGGGGCTGCATTGTTGGCATTGGGGCGGGGACGGGGGCTGGATTTTGCACTACTGGCACCGCATCCACCACAGGCGGTAATGTGGGTTTTACGGCTTTCGCTACCTGTGGCAATGGCGGTTGCACAGGAGAAACTTTCATTTTTTTCACCGCATTTTGAGTAGGTTTTGTAACCTTAGGGGCGATGCCAGCGGTATTGGCGGCGACATCGACAGCCATTTGCAATGGATTCAACGTTGGTGTTTCTATTTTTTGCGGAATAGTCTTCGGCAAATTGGCGGTATTAGCGGCAATATCCACTGCCATTTGCAACGGATTCAACGTTGGTGTTTCTATTTTTTGCGGAATAGTCTTCGGCAAATTGGCGGTATTAGCGGCAATATCTACCGCCATTTGCAACGGGTTAAGCGTTGGCACGTCTAATTTTTTCGGCATTGCCTTAGGCAAATCTGCCGTATTAGCGGCAATATCCACTGCCATTTGCAATGGGTTAAAGGTTGGCGTATTTAAGGTTTTCGGCATAGCCTTTTGCATATTGTCTGCCACATTGCCGACGGACTGAATAGCAACCGCACTTTCTCCATCAACCCCGATTGATAACCCTTGCACCACATTTTCACCAAAGCCTTTAAACACGCGGCTCGGTGAATGGATCCCCAATTTCTCGGCAAACCAGTTTTTTATGCTTGAGCCTAAATTGGAGACGATTTCTTTTGCCCCTTCCCACGCATTTTTAATCCCATTGATTAAGCCATCAATGATATTTTGCCCGAAACCGCTAAAACTGGCGGGCAAATCGACACCGAACCAGCTTAGCACGCCGCTAAAAATAGACTGGAACAGACTCAAGGGCTTAAAGGTGAGAATAATCTCGCCTAGAGCGGAAAAGTTACCACTAAACAAACTTTTGAAACTGTCCCATAATCCAGTAAACCAACTGCTTACACCATTCCACACCGCAGACCATAAGCCGACAATGCCGTCCCAAATACCGCCAACCCAATTACAGAAACTGGCAAAGGCGGTTTTTACGGTAGCCCATAGGATAATGAAAAAGGCTTTAATCGGTTCCCAATATTGGTAAATCAGGTAAGCCGCCACGGCAATGCCGGTGATGATTAAGCCTATCGGGTTCATGAGTAAGGCGCGACCTAAAAATAATACGGCTTTAGCGGCTAACGTTACGCCCTTAACTAAAAAACCCGACAAAAACCGACCAAATTTAAATACATAGCCAATGGCATAGCCGAACGCTAAACAAAGTTTCATTACCAAAGGGGAAAACGTCACTATCAAGCCACGCACCGCCACCAAAGGCAACATCAGGGCGTTAAACGCTGCATTTAAGGTTAACCCTGCACCAACCAAGGCAAAAAGACCCGCCCCCACGGTCACCAAACTTTCGATAATATGTCCATTTGCTGAGATCCAATCAGAAATAGTTAAAATCACAGGTTTAATCGCATTGATGACATTATTAATAACAGGCAATAAGGCTTCACCTAGCTTGACAAAAATTTCTTGAAAACTTGAGTTAAGTTTTTTTAATTGATTTTGCGTGGTACCTGCTTGGCTTTGAAATTCCCGTTCCATTGAGCCAAGATAGGCAAAATTACCGTCTGCATCTTTTTGTTCAAGTAAATCTAACTGGCGGTTATATTCTGCCGTATTTTGGGCAAGCAATAACACATCATCGGCATATTGTTTGCCAAAAATTTTGGCGAGAAGCGGATATTGCTTATCTTTTGGTAATTGTTTTACCTTCGCAATAAAGCCCGTAATTGCCCCCTGTGCGTCTTCATTCATGGCGTTGGCAAAACTTTCCGTGGTATAGCCCAGTTGTTTTAATTCATCGGTGGCGTGTCCTGCTTTTAACTGCATGAAACTTGAACTAATGCCCTTAATCGCTTGTGCGGCAAGCTCTGGCGCTTTCCCCATTGACAAAAACGTAGAAGCAAAGGCAGCGGTCTGATTGGCATCTAACCCTAGCATGCGGGTATCTGAACCCGCACGGGTGAGCACATTCACAATATCCGCCGCTTTAGAGTTGGCATTATCGGACAAATGGTTAATGGCATCGCCTAATTGTGCCATTTCCGCAATCGGCTTGCCCAGCACATTTGCCATGGTCGCCATCGCAGTCCCCGCATCCCCTGCCGCCATATCAAACGCCACCCCCATTTTCGCCGCATCCGTGGCAAAGCCTAACAGATTCTCACGGGCAATCCCCGCCTGACCGCCTGATGCCACAATCGCTGCCAGCTCTTCCCCAGCCATCGGAATGGTTCTCGTTAAGGCTAAAATATCCTCCTTCATTTCCTTAAACTGTTGTGGCGTGTCAAAATCCACCACTTTTTTCACCCCTGCCATGGCACTTTCAAATTCAATGGCGGGTTGGGCTAAATTGACCGTCATTGCACCCAATCCTTTAAAACCAGCGGCAACGGAGGTGATACTGGCAATGGATTTTCCTGCATAGATACTCGCTTTTTTCCAGTGACTCACCGTGTCATCGCTGAGTAACTTTAAACTATTACGCACATTCTTAATGCCTGCAAGGGCAGACCCCACACTAGCCCCAATCACTAAACCTATTGCTAAATTTGACGACATAATTTATAGTTTCCTTATGTGTTTCTATGGAGAAAGATAATGTTTAAATGGTTAATCGATTTTATTGATGTTGTTTTTATCAAAATTGCCATCTTCATTGGTTTCTTATTACTGTTGGTTTTAGGTGTTTGGCTTTATCAAACCCACCTGACATGGTTTTTTATTAGTGGTGCAATTTTTCTTCTAGTCTTAATCGGCAGTTTTATTGATGAAGATAAACTCAACGCCAAAAACCAAGCTGACTGGGAAAAAATAAAAGCCCGTTTCAAACGAAAACCCAAAACCCCACCCAATAAACTCGTTAATTAAATCAAAAGCCGCTAAATAGCGGCTTTGCTGTATTGTGCTTTAATTTGGCGGTTGGCTTGTTCTAGCCAGCGTGCGGTTTCGTCTAAAGTGAGATTATCCACATCACGGGGCGACCAACCAAACCACCACATTAAATCCGCTTGAGCCTGATTGAGCTTGTCTAGGCTGACTTTCCCGTCATTTTTTGCACTTCCGTTGCCGCTTTGGTGAAGTCGGATAAATCCAACTCATCAATATCTTCTGGCACTAAGCCTGTTAAGGTGGCAAGTAAGCTGATGGCTTGTTCGGCTTCCGTGTCGCCTGTCATTTTGCGGATGTCTTTCGCTTTAGCTCGGCGGATGTGGAGTTCGGTCACTTCTTCGCCTTGTCCGTTGATGATGGGGTAGTCGAGTTTGATAATAATGTCTGTCATCATTTGTTCCTTTTAAATAAAGTTTAAGGTTGATTTAATGGACGTTTTACCGCCCATTGAATTAGCGTTATTGCCCGATATTCGTGCGGTAGGTGCTTAGCACATCTTGCCCACTGACACGGAAGATATTAGCGAAGACATCAATAAATAAGATCTCTTTGCCCGCCACGGTTTGCTTAATGCTGTAAATCTGGAACGTGTCTGCATGTTCGGTGGCCTCTTTGTTTTTAAAGCTACCGCCAGTGGTTTTGCTGAAACTGACGTTCATAATGGTGACCATCGGTTGTTCCACCAATAAGCCACGGGCATCAAACACCTGTAAATTTGACCGCACTTGTAATTGCACGTTTTTGTATGGGTTATAGGCTTTGGCTCGCACTTCAGGGTAGAAACTATCCCAAGTCACCTCCCCTTCAATAGCATTCATGCCAGCTGGTAATTTAATGGTGCCATGTAAGCCAAGGCCTTTATGTTCGATTTCTTCAAACTCAATGTCGGCCAGTTTGAAATCTTTTGCCTTACCCAGTAAGGAATTACCGTCCATATACACATTGGCGTTGACGATTTGGTTAATTTGTACGCTCATTGCTGTTCTCCTTAGCTAGATGAAATTAAGTTAGCCAAATATTTACGTGTCATTACGGAACGGTTAGTAATGAGTTCGGCTGGGATTTTTGGCGTGTAATCATAGGTTAATGGCACCTTGCCTTGACTAAAGGCATCCACTAAATCATAGTCGTAATCTAACCCGACCGAATAACCCACAATACTTGGTAACGCTCGCATATAGGTATCAACAGTTTCTACAAGGCTGTCAATCAGTGCATCATCAATCGGACGGTCAATAAATTGCAATTCCGTGCGGCGAATACTTTCATCAATCAAATCGCCTGTGCGTAATGCCGTTTCAAAATTGATAATATGGGTGACCGTTGGATAGTTAGACGAACGGTTACCCCATAATCTAAAGCCTGTGCCAAAACTGTTAAAAATGGTGCTAATCCCCACCGCATTTAATAGGTTGGTTTCGCTTTGTTCATCATCAATGCGAGCGGTTAATGGAATTTCCATACCAATCACACCAGACAGTTCACGGTTTGAAGTGCTAAACCAGTAGCCATTATCGGTATCGGTTTTCATGCGTAAGCCGGCGGCATGCACCGCTAGGCTTTCGAGCGTATTGCTTGACCCTACGGCATAAGGGAAGAAATGGCGTACTCGTTCAGAACTGGCGGACGCATTAATATCGCCCAGTGGTCCACGCCCTGAAATGGCTTTTGATAGGCTAGTGCCTTTTGGCAATTGCACATAAGCCACGGCTTTTAATTGTTCCGCAAGACTGGCAAGGCTTGCCGCACAGCTGGCAGTGGCATCGTATTCAGGGCAGATAAGAATTTTGGCATCGGCACCGTATAAGTTAAAGCCATCACGCAATAATTCAAAACCTTGGCGTTTGCCTGTGGCAGCATTGATACCGCCTTTAATGTCATTCTCCGTGACCTTGCTTGGGTCGGCGTAAGTGTAATCAGCGGTTAAATTTTCATATAACTTGGTGAGCTTAATTTCACCGGTTTGTAGCGTTACCGCATAATCGGTTCCTTCGCTCAGGGTTTGACCGTCACCGCTTAAGGTCAAGGTTAATAAGCCTTGTTTTTGGGTGTTTGCTATTAAAGTGCTGTTATCTTGGGTTAAGGTTTCGCTATTGACGGCGGTTTGATGCTTGGTTGGGTCTAATACGTTAACCACATAGACTTTGCCGGCAGCATAACGTGCCAATACATCAAAGGCATCTGGTAGGGTAAAGCCCTGATTTAAAATGGTGCCAAATTGGCTAAAATCTTTGGTGGTTTGGCAAACCGTCAGCTCGTTTACTGGTCCTTGTGGGGCAGTGCCGACAATGCCGATAATGGCACCGTCAACGGTTTCAACGGCGACTGAACCGCCAGTTTCTCGAATGGTTTTGGTTCCGTGATGAAAAGCCATATAATTGCTCCTATTTGTTGGTTAATGCCGCACTGGTTCGGGTGTTGTCCCGATAAAGTGCGGTGGTAAATTTGGGTAAATCTTGTGGTTGTACTCGCTCCACTTGCCAGCTTTCGGTATGTATCAATAACTGATACTGCCACAGCCCACTGTCTTCACCGATAAATTGCTCACTGATTAAATGACATGGCGTGCAGTTTGTCGGGCGAAAGCCAGTTAGGCTTAAACGGATTTGGTCTAAAATATCTAACGCCCCTTGGTCATTGTGTTGACTGCGAGCAATCACGGTTAAAGCGATTTGCACCGCTCGGCGTTGTTGCACAATGTCCACGCTGTCTAGGCTTTCAAACTTTGAACCGGCATATTGCACCAACACCGCTCCGACTTCGTCTTTTAGGTAGTAGTTATCCACATCATCGGGAAATAACTCCACCGCAAATTGACTGGTGGTATCAAGCAAGCGTTGCTGAATACTGGTTAAAATCGGTAAAGTGGCAGACATGTCAGTATCCTGTTAAATCCATTTTTGGCTTGCTTCGGGTCTGAAATTTTGCTTCCCCTAGTACATGGTCATCGTCCCCGTTGGCCAGTTCTGGTAAGCCCAGATGTAACTTACCATTTTGAATCCGCTCCAAGTCTTTTAGGGCTTGGGCGTGGGTGTCTTTCACGTTGTCGGGAAATTTACTCCCTTCAGGGCGACGTGAATACAACCAAAAGCGAGCCAGCTGTAAAGCAATATTGCGAACGATGGTTGGCACCGTATTTAACGGTGTGAGATAGCGTGAGCGTAAATAACCGTCCACGATTTCACAGGCGTGAATACAGGCTTTTTCTGCCACCGCTAAATTGATTTCCGTGGCTCGGCTTTCGTCGTTAGTCAGTTCAATCAAATTACGCTGGCTCATGACTTCCAACAATTCATCCGCTTGAATATACATGCTTGCTATTCCGTTTTATCGCTGGTTTTATCAGGTTCTACGGTTTTCTGTTTTGCCTTTTTGGCTTTTTGTTCCGCTGCTTTGCGTGCTGTTTCCGCTTCGTCTAACTGCACATAAAGCGTTAAATTTTCCGCTTCTTGCTCCGTCAGTTCGATACTCTCGCCTTGTTCATAACGTACGCCGTTATGTAGCAGGGCAGTTTTTGCAATAAGTTGGTAAAATTTCGTTTCCATAATCAGTCCTTGGGAGTAAAGGGGCGAGATGCCCCGATAACACTAGATACAATTTTTAATCAAATAACCGGCAGCATTACCCACAATATGGGCTTTATGAATGTCCGTGGTACGCACGATTTCAATTTTTCCGCCGTTTTCTTGATAGGTATCGACATACAAGCCATTTTTACGGCGAATGGTGTAACCGTAAGACGGTTCGTAAATATTGCGTTTACGTTCCGTGCCGTTGGCGACATACGCCAATACAATATCTTTGCTCCAGATGTCTTTCAGTTCGCCACCTTCTTCATAAACAGCCTCACCAATCACTACGCTGTCAATATTGATTAAGCGAGCAAAATCGGCTGGGGTTAAAATAGCGGTCTGCACATATTTGATTTTTTCCAACACTTTCGGGTGTTCGCTTAACACCGCCCACACATCACCGGAAATCGCACACACATTGGGCTTGCGACCGGTGTTGCGTTGAATAGTGCGGATGCCTTGTTTAATCACACCAATCGGATCAGACTTCTCATCGCTGAATTGAGACGTGCCACTTAAGGTGACACTGTTGCCGGCGTCATAATTGGCGGTATCTAATGCCAATGCTGCACTGGCTTTTTCACGCCCCAACGCAATCACATCTTGGGTGACCCCTAAGGCATATTGACGAAGTGGATAGACATCCGCAGATTCATTGACTTCACGATAATCAATTGGGTATTCAATATCGTTTTCGTCTAACACGATACTGATAGAGTTAATATCTTCTGGGGTTAAGCGGTTGGATGCTCCACGCACATCACGCTTAGTGGTTTGTAAACGGAACGCTAAACGCCCAAAGACAGGGATTTTGCCACCTTCTTTGGCCGTTTCTGCCACCGGGAACAGGCTTTCGCTGATCATATTGGCATTGTGATAGCCTTTGGCCAGTTCAGTTAATACAGGATCTTGAATGCGTTGTTTAGATAAATCAGCCATAATGGGTTGCTCCTTATTGGTAAATGGCGTTAAAGGCGACGGCATAACCGACGTTGTGTTCTTTCATATAAGTCCGAATAGCCTGATCGGCTTGAATGCTTTCTGGGCTAGTTCCCTCAGCATACTCCACCGTTTCATCGGGGGCGGTAGCCGCATTTTCTTTGGTGGCCTGTTCGGCAAATTCCACCGCTTTCGGTAATTCGCTTAAAAAGGCTTTTAAATGCTGTTTAAAATCGCTTTCCGCAAATTCTACGCTGTCAAAATCGGTGTTTAACAAGGCTAACGCTGCTTCCTTTTGGCGAGGAATGAGCTTGCCGGCATTTAACAGGCTTTCGGCAAATTCGGCGTTATCTTTTTCCGTTGCAGCTTTCGCCATTTCCGCCTGTGTTGCACGCAGTTTGGCATTTTCAGCTTCTAATTCAGCCAATTTTTGTTGGTCTTCAAGTGACATAGTTTCTCCTTGGGGTTGAGTATCTGAGGTAATCAAATCCGTTGTATGGTTGTCGGTTGGTTCTGCCGTGTTCGGTTCCGTTTCTTCACTAAAGTGCGGTGCAAATTCGGGCTGATTTTCGGTTTTCATCTCATCTCGAATGGCTTGTTCATGTAAATCTTGCACTTGCCAAGCTGGCAATACTTTATCGGTTTCTTCTAAGCCAAATTTCTCAATAAAAAAATCACGCAATCTCGCCCACAACCCAGCGTTCGCCCAGTCGCTAAACTCACTAAACTCCACCACATCTTTTTCGCTATCGTTGAAAATCGGGTCTTTTAAGCCTTTCACCGCTGGGGGCATGGCCCCTAAAAAACCCACATGGCGAAGATAATAGCCGTCAGGTTTGGGGTTGCTGTTGGCGTTAGGGAGATAAAAAGCAGCGGAGATTTTTTTAAACTTACCACAGCGAACCAGTTCAGCAAATTCAGCATCTACGTCTTTCGGTTGGGCTTTCAGTACATCACCGTCCAGTTCAAGCCGTTCAATCCAACCATAAGCAGGAGCATCCATTTTAGGGTGACCAACCACCATAGGGGCTTCGTGAAATTCGGCATTGTAGTTATCTACCACTTTTTGCAAGTCATCACGGCTAATATGAAATACTTGGCCGTTGGCAGATTGGCGTTTACCGGCTTTAAAAATTTCGATCAGTTGCATGGTTGAGCTTTCCGTTAATCATCACTAATTAACGCCAGATTAACGAAAAAGGATGGGAAAGGCTTTTAAAGGGGTTTAAAGGATAAAATAGGGGGGGATTTTGTGGGAAAAATGCCATTTAATAAAAAATAGTATTTTAAAGTCGTTCAAAAGCCGTTTAAATCCGTTCAATTTTGTTTAAATTTTTTAGCTTGATAAATTCCATTACTAAAAAATAAAACCGCCGTATGGTGTTTTTAGGCGGTATTTTGAATAATCACGCAGATTGGTTTAATTGGCGTTGTAAATGGGCATTGGCTTTTCTTAATAGCTGTTGCTCATTTTGGCTATTGACACCCAACCATGAACGAGCCGGGATCATGGCTTTACGCAAAAAATGTCCGCCTTTGGTTTTGAGCATCTTGGCATTTTTCGGTCGCACTGTTGCCCCGAATTGATGAACAGGGGCATAAAGTAGGCCTGAACCGAACTCCAACGTCCGATCATCATAATTATACGCCAAGGTATCGGCAAGCTGACCACGTTCACGCAAGATTTTTGAGCCACGTTTTTCAGACAGGGTTAAAGGGCTTAAGGGTTGCCATGCCTGACCGCTTGGGTCAACCTGTTGCTTAAAGCGGTCACGGTGAATTTTTTTCAAGGTTTCGCCTAACACCCCAAATAATAATCGGGGCTGTTTTAGTTGCCCTGCCATGTTTTGTAGCTGGCGTTGGGCGGTGGAGCTGTCCAAGGTGATTTTAATCATCGTTGCACCTATAATGAAAAGGGGCGGTATCGCCCCAGTTAATTAACATTAAGGAAATTATTATGGAAATTACAAATCAAATACTGCGTAAAAATTTGGCTGCCTTTTTTCGTCAAAGAATGTGGTTGTTTAATTATAACCGTTCTTTAGAAAAATGCTATGACCCCAAATCTGCTAAAACGGCGAGCCGTTTTCTTGCCACATTGAATCAGCAATCTGAAACAAAATGGCAGGAACTTACTAAACTGGAAAAAGACAGCGTTTATTGCTTAATGGTTGACTTATTACAATCGCTAAGCCCCGATAACTTTCTCTCTCCTGATTTTGTGATCACAAGTACTGAACCTGAAGAACAGGCTATCCAAGTTCTTCAGCAAATGTTTGGCGAAGATCACCGTTAGCTTTATCTAACGTGGCAATATAATTTTCTATTGCTTCATTTAAACGGCGATCTCGTTTCACGCAAGTGTGTATAAGGTCGCCTAATTTTTCAGCTGGGAGTTCTCCACGCTGAGCCTTCATTTTTAAATACCAGTCATCAAAGCCCACTTCGTCAATTTTTCTTAACGTTTCAGCCCAATCAAAAATCATGGATTTGTGTTCATTATAGGTTAGACAAAATTTAGCATTGCCCAAATTGCCCAAAAGCTCTCGCCCTTTTTCTGCCAAACCTATACCCACGGTGAGCATTTCATCTGCGGTTAAACCGTTTAAATCATGCAGCATCATGATTATTTTGGTGAGCAAGTGATATTCTCTTTGCATTTTCAACTCCTATTGTTGATTTAAAAATAGTTTTGGCTTTCGCTTTGTTGTTCTTAAAATAGCTTTGGGCAATGTCGCCCTAAGTAAAAGGAAATCTTATGACTAAACAACAAGCCGATACGTTGGCGTTTGCTATCTTATCAAAAGCATTAATCCAACAAATTGACGTTAGTGCATTCAATCAACAAGTATTTGTTAATTTCACTGACAATGTGAAAGCCTTTTCCCTTGAAATACAAAACGAACTCAGCGATATAGATCTTGAGCTTGTTCAGGCGTTTCAGGATAATCTTGCAAAAGTTTAATTGCTTGTAAATAATCCGTTAAGCCTAGATAAAATTTCGCTGTTTTTTCTAGGCTTGCATCTAATCTTTTGCGAATTGCGTTTTTCTCATCTGGTGTCAGACATTCTGGGTAAGTTTTCCAATGTGGGAAACGCTTATCAAAAAAATTCATTTTTTACTCCTATTGTTGATTTAAAAATCGTTTGGGCGTATAGTTCACCTATGCGGTGGGGGTTACCAACTGGAAAGGGTCGCAGTAGCGTAATTGCTGGTGCATTATCCTGTTCGAATCAGGCGAACCACTGCTAAAATTTCCATAATATTTCCAAATTTGCTCGCTAGTGGTTTCCTACTGGAAAGGTTACGAATGGTTTGTCGCCCGTATTATCCTGTTCGAATCAGGCAATCTAGCGAGCTAATCCAAACTTCCCCATAATAATTCGAAACTGTTTTTCAAATTTAACCAGTCCAACTCGCCATTAATAACACTCGCCGTTCTAACCATATTCACTTTCGCTTTAAATTTTTTGCCTGTAAGCTGGTCTTTGAGTTTGGTTTCATAATCCATAATCACCGCCACTTTGCCTTTGTCCGTGTCGTAGACAAAAAGCAAGCTATCTTTTTCCGCACTGCCATTTTTGGCAGCTTTCGGTTGCAGCAGAATCGCTTTCGGCTTCCGCAATTTCTCAGGCAAATCCTGCCAAAATTCCACTGGCAAATTGATTTCTTTCGCCTGCTTGCTGTCTCGCAGGGCGTGCAGAATATCTTCATCACGCACGGCAATCACGGCAGATTGTGGGGCTTTTTCAAGTGTGGTCAGTTTATCAATCACCTTGGTCGGTATCACACCGACATTTTTCATTTGCCCACGAGCGACTTTTTCTACTGCCACTTGGTCAACCATTGACTTCATCACCCCATTGAGCATAGCCAACATTTTCGGGTGTTGCAGTAGATCATCCATTAGCAAGCTGGCAAAGCGTGGTTCAGCATTGATGATTTTGTTAAATAACAACTGATCCACATTTTCCACTCGCCCTGCCTTAATCTTGGCAAAATCCCACGGCTCAAAACCCACATCCGTGCCTTTGGCTTTGGTCACTTGGCGTGGATTACCAGAACGAGTGCCGACCATCTTGGTTTCCATTTCCACAGGGGGAGCGGTTTGTAGCCGTTTGCCGTAGGTCTGCAAATCATCTTCATCGTGAGCCACAACGGTACAATGGCAGCCGTAGGCTTTAATCGGGTAATGATATTGCCACCACGGATCATCATAACGCAAGACTAAGCCGTCCCAGTCTTCGTGTTCGGGGCGTGGGTGCAGACATTCGTTGTGTTGGTATTCCCAATAGGGCATTGCTTCTGCCAGTTCCAGATGTTGCATTAACCGCCCACGGTTATAGCTGCCGTAAACGTTGGTGTCATAGATGATTCGACTTCGCCAGTTACGACCGCCGTTATAATCCCAACCTGTGCTTGCTACGATTTCATCAAAACGGCTTCTAAATTGTTCTAGCGTTTCGCCGTTTTCAATGGCTGCATCGACGGCTTGACGAAAAGCAATTAGCACTTCATTGCGGTTTGCCCCTGCGACCATAAAGAAATAATCGTGTTCTTCGCCTAATACATCAAGGTAGCTGTCGGTTTTGAGATTGAGTTTTTTCTCAAAAAATTTGGCTTGTTGTTCAAAAGTGAATGTATTCATTGTGCTTCCTTGGGCGTATGCAATACGCCTCTACATATTTTCATCTGAAACAGATTGTCGCCCTGCCAATTCTGCCACAACGGAACCTAACGCCATTAATTGCCCATATTCGGCAAAGGTGAGTTCAGGAATCAGGCTATCTAATTGGCTTTGAAAATCTTCTAGGCTATCGGCTTGTAACAAACGGTCTTTAATATCTTGTAGCCACACATCAATTAAATCTTGGCTTTCCACTTCTAACTGTTCCACAATGCCATCGGCTATCGGGTGAACGCTTTGCGGTTTTTCGGCAAATTCTGCCCCATTTTTCACCGCACTTTGCACTGAGTCGGGAGCTTGTTCTGCTGATTTCAGCATAATATCGCCGTCTTCAAAGCCGTAGGTGCGGTGGAGATATTGTTCAGTAAACTGCACGCCCATATCACTGAGTAGCTTGTCACGTTCGGCTTGTAATTTATCAATGCTTTCTTGTTCGTATAGTTCAAAGCGTGGCAAGGTTTCAAGCTGGGTAAAGTTAAATTCACAAATCCAAGCCAAAAGCTGATTAAAGGCACTTTCTACAATGGCGGCATCTTCGTTGCGAATATCCCTTGTGACTTCAAAACCCGTTTGACTGCTGGCTCGGTTGCTGTCAGCTTCGGTGGTTTGGTCTTGTCCGAGTAACGCCACGGAGATTTCCGCTTTACAGGCTCGCAAGAAGTCATCAAATAATTGCGAGTTACCGCTTTTATCACTGCCTTGTAAAATCTCAATTTTACTGTCATCAGGAATCGCAGCCACAGCACTACCGGCCATTTGTTCTAGGCTGTCAAGCAAATCTTCGATTTCGTGAATTTGGGCTTGTCTTGGGTGCTTGCCGAGTAAATAGGGTGAGCCGTATTTTTCCACAAACTCTAACCAATATTTGAAACCGCCTTTTTTAAAGGTCGCCGCCCAAAAGCACAACCCTAAATCTGCTTTGCCATAAGGGTTGATATAATCTGCCTGATGCGTTGCAAGCAAAAATTTCTTCTCTTTCACCGGTTCGCCAAAGCGGTCTTTTTTCGTTCGCAACATTAATTGGTTATCTTCATCAAAGTTAAACCATTCTTGGGGCTTGCCGACTAAATTCACAGGGATTAACCGCCCTTGTTCATCTTTTTGCCAGTCGATTTCCAACACTTGATAACCAAACAAAGGAGCATCTAAAAGCTGATTGATAATCTGATTAAGTGGCAATCTTTCAAAAACTGCGGTTAAGATTTCATCTGTTTTTTCATCACCAGTGGGCGTCAGTCGCCATTCAAGGCCTTTAATTGCTGCTTTACGTCGCCGTACACAACCGCCTACATGGCTGTCGGACAAGATTTCACGGTAAGCCGAAACATCTTTACCCATTTTTTTGAGTACCGGATCGGGATTCGGCAAATAATGTAAATACGCCCACACATCCGCTGCGGTGGCTCGGCTGGCTATCACGCCGATTAAATCGTTTTTATTTTTCATGGTTTAATATCCTTGCAAAAGTTTTCGACTGGTTCGGGTTTGGCGACTGTGAGCTTTGAGCGGTGTCACCACACCGTCACTCGCTGCAGTCAACGCCAGAAAACAAGCCCAAGTTCTATCCGCATGGCCTTGACTGTCGCTTTCTGCTACAAATCTTGGTTGCCCTGTGGAGCCGGTGATTTTTTTGAGTTTATGTAAATCTTCTCGTAATGCGTTATCACCTTGCGGAATCCGAATCTTGCGATCTTCAAAGGCATTTTTGCCAATGATTGCCATATTGAGTTTGCTTGCCACGTTAAACAGCACGCCCTGTACTCGGCTTTTGCCGTGTTGATATTGGGCGTCTTCGACCATTTTTTCGCCCATGCCTGTTTGGTCAAGGTAGCAACTGATGACGTTATATTGGTTGAAAATATGGGCGAGTTCATCTAACTGTTCACGCAGTGGCACTCGCTTTAATTCCACGATTTCACGTGTCCAATAGACATCACCGATCAGTTCTAGCACCCAAATCACGGTTAAGTCGCCCCGAACGGCAATATCCATACCCACAAAGCAAGGGTTGTGACCGTAAAATTCAGGGATGCCAGCGTGTTCATGTTCCACGCCGTCGATTAAATCATAGGAAAGCCAGCTACTGGCTTCATCAAGCCATTTCAGTTCAAATTCCTGTGACCACGCATCGTCATCATTTAAGCCTTTTTTGAGTTGGTCAATATTGCGTGGTAAACCGTCTCTTACTGCTTGGTAAATATCCACACTATGGCGTGACCATTCGGTATTATTTAGGTCAGTCATCAGCTCATAAAACTTGTTACCTTTGCCATTTGGGGTACTGACAACTCGTAATTTCCAACCAGCGGAAATAACTGGGAACAAGGCTTTCCAGATTTCTCGGCTATCTTGATGAAAGGCAAATTCATCTAAAAACACGTTAGCAGAAAACCCCCGAGCCGTGTCGGGATTGGCTGGTAGTGCGGTGATTTTTGAGCCGTTAGGAAACACTACTTCAAGGGCGTTCACCGTTGGGCTAAATGGCACTTCTAATACATTGCAAGCTATTCCCATGGCTTCAAGATGACGTTTTACCCCTTCGTTCATGGCTTCTTTGGCTTGTCGTTCCCCACGAGACAGAATAACCCAGCGAGTACGGTCGCCTTTCATTTCGTGTTCAATACAATCCAACACAATTTCAAGGGTAGTGGTAAAGGTTTTGCCAGTTTGACGAGCAAACATGGCTACCTTGAAACGGCTTTTGTCGTTGAGCCATTTTTTTTGATAGTCAAAAAGGATCGCTTTAGCTGTCAAGTCCATATACTGCCTTAATCATTTGGCTTACATCATTGATTGAAAGGTTGGCTTGTTTGCCTGCTTGTTCTACTGCTTCAGCAGCTCGTTTAATGGTTTCTTGGCGAATCGCTTGTTCACGTTTAAAGCTCAGGCTTTCGGCTTGTTCTAGGCGTTGCACTGCAGCAGACAAGAGAGATAAATCTTTAGCACTCACCCCATTTTGTTGATCACCTAAGTACATTGACGTATCAAAGGCAATTTGTTTCACCAATTCCATTAAGGTTTTACCAATATCACTTTGTGGCATTTCGCCGAATTGTTTGGTCCATACTTCGGCTATTTCTCGTGACTGGCGGATTCTTGCTCCCATTTTCTCCATACGGCTGGCATAGCGGTTTAAGCCAGTTTTGCTTAAACGCATGTCATCAGGTAAGCCACAATCACGGATAAGATCGTTGATTTCTTCCAGTATTTCCGCCTGTGAAAACATTTTGTCACGCAACATCATGGCTAATCGGGTTTTGATGTCAGGTGGCAGTAAATCCACTTTACTGGCTCGTCCTCGAGTGTTTTTGTCGCTCATTTAAATCCCCTTTAAAGACGGTTTAACATGTCGGGCTTGGGCGTTTTACACCGTTCACCATGGCTCGCCCTTGGGCCACATCTAGCCCACGTTGGGTAATACTGGCGACCAGAAAATCGTGATTTTGCGGTGTGGCCAGCGTGGTAATATGTGTCAGAGTCACTAAGCCTTGCTCTTCTAGCCAGTGCAGATGATTTTTGACTAAATCACGGCTAATATCGTGACCGTATAAGCCTAAGCAATCATTTAAAATGGATTCGTTGGCGTCATAACCACAATCTACAAGGCTACGTAATATCACTAAACGTTGGTCTTCATAAAAAATATTTCTTGGCATGCTCATGGCTAGTTCCTTACTCGGTCTTCAATTAATAAATTTACTTGGTAGGTGAGCGTACTCAACCTTGAATTAACCGTCCCCATTTCGCCTTTTATGGCGGTCATCAAGACGTTTAATTCGCTGATTTGCTCCATGGTCGGTAGATGTTCTAAGGTATCTTCGATATGGGTAATACGTGCTTCTACTTCAAAAATATTTTGACGGACGGCTTTTAAATCATTTTTATTGGGGTATTTGCTGTCCATGGATAACTTCATAATTGCCCATACTGCTCCTGCAACAGTAACTATCAGCCCCCAGTGGCGTTGCAGTGCATCTAAAAAATCACTCATTGTGTGGCTCTCCTTGTGGTTCTGTTTGTAAGCCACCTTGCTCACAAATTGCCCGATAGTTGCTGTTATGCACTAAAATCTGGCGTAGGGTTTCGGTGGTGTCTTGTCGGCTTGCGGTAATCAAACTAAAGCCTGCACAACTTGAATTAGTCACGGAGATCACCTTGGGCGTGCAACTGGTCAATAATAGCAGTGCGGTCAATATTGCGAGCGTTTTTTTCATTGTTCTGTTTCACCTGATAGTTTTTTACTTGGGTTTCGACTACAGCTTTTTGCTGTTGTAGTACGGCTTTTTCGGTTTTAAGGGTTTCAGTGGTTTTGAGTAGTCGCTCAATGTCTTTGTTGGCTTGATGTAATTTAAACCAACCAAACAAAACACCGAACAGTGCAAAAACGATACCAATTAAAATGATGTTCATGCTTACCCCTTATTGCCTAAAGCATTCGCCACGCCTTTGGTGGCAGCGGTGCCAACACAGGCAAATAAAAACGTGCTAAATAATTCGGGAACATAGGATTTATCCATATACACGCTATACAGCATGACGCCCACTGCAGCCACAAAGCCGAAAAATTGAATCGTCGCCGTTGTGGAGAGTCGTCCATCGGTGTTAGTGATTAATTCTTTCATTGCCATTATTAGTAAGATCCAAAGGTTAAGTAAAAATAAGTCGCAGCGGTGCGACCGCCATTTAATTTTTTATTCCGTTTAGCATTGTTACTCGGTTTATCCCAATGCCCTGTAACGTAACCAAATCCTTTAGGTGTTGTTGTGTTTTTTACTCGTTTACTCATTTTGTTTTACCCTTACGAAACCATTCGACATAACGCACTTTTAAAAAATGCCCAATAATCTCGCCAATATCACAGCCCAATTTAAACAGGAAACCAATCAGGACAGCCATATAGATAACTTGAATAAATTCCATTTGTTACTCCTTAAATAAATGATCTACATTAATGATTTCTTCACTATCCAACCATGCCCACACATCAAAACAAGGGCAAGTCTTAACCCATTCATTTGGGGTGATAGTACCGTCACTGTTTAAGTCGGGACTTAAATCACGGTGACCGTAGAGTTTGGCGTGGGGAAAACGTTGTTCAAGATCGGTTAACAAGCTATACAATACGCCCCATTGTTGTTCAGTATATTCACCATGGGGTTTACCGTCTGCGGTAATCCCACCGACTAAACAGATACCAATACTGTTGAGATTATGCCCTTTAACATGTGCTCCGGTTTCGCCCACTTTGCGACCGGTTAACAGTGTGCCATCTACATCAATCACATAGTGATAGCCAATTGAACCTAAATTAGGATTAAAGTCTTTGCGGTTCGCCTCAGTGCGTTTAAAACCTCGTTGTTTGTGCCAACTGTCAATCACTTGGGCAGCAGTTAACCCATTGCGAGCAAAGGATTTGCCGTTACGTGTGGCGGAACAGTGGATCACAATTTTGTTGATTTGAATGGCCATAAAAAACTCCCGTTATCAATTCGTATTTGATAACGGGAGTGTATTAAATTGGGGATAAGTTGGCTTTTAAAGCGGTTTAAAGATTATTTAAATATGAACCATAAAATAATAATGATAATTATTAAGCCAACTAATCCTTCCATCGTTTCCTGTTTAGTGGAAATTTTATTTTTAGACTGTATATTTTTATTGGGTGTAATTAGTTTTTCTGCGATTATATCTTCTTCTATTTCCTTATAAAACTCTTCTAATTCAATATCTGTTTGTTCAGAAAGAATTTCATCAAAGTGTTTTTCCTGTTTTCTATACTCATCTCTTTTATCTTTGAAAATAGTAGCTTGTTCGATTTGTTGCTCTCTTTTGTATATCAGCCTTGCCTTATCAAATAAGTTTTCCAAATAAATTGCTTTGTACTTTCTCCGTAGGATAGCTTGATTGGTACGTTGATTACTTAACAATATATGAACATAATTGTCCACATTATTAAATAAGGCTTGAAGTTCAGATTTACTTTCTTCAAATAGCCCAGCTTGCTGTAAAAATAAAGCTAATCTAGTTGTATATTGCAGTTCTGGAGAGAAATTTTCCTGTATAGAAACTAATTTAGCCTTATATAAACATAGTAAAGCATTATCCCATTGATTATCATCCTTGAAAGCGGTTGCTAATTTCTGTAATTCATAAAAATTATTCTCAGATATAGTATTTAAATCTGATTTATTTGGAATATAGCTTTTTAAACTGTTAAAATAATTCGTATTCTCCACCATTTTCTCTCCAATAGATTAAACACCTGAAAATATTTGAGTTTACATCATATTATAATTCGTTTGTTTTATCTACAAAAAGTGTCATTTAGGCATTTTTTAAGTGAACATATCAAACTGTCGGCGGTTAATTTCTTCCTTTCGCATTTTCTTCACAATTTGATATACCCATTGCATAGAAACTTTGTATTTGCGTGCCAATTCGCTATGGTTTCTGCCGTTAAATTCGGCGTAAATTTTACGGTCACGTTCACTTAACAACAAAATCAAATTACGTGGAATATAAATCACTTCACCGCCCCACGCATTAGCAATTTCATGGGCAATTTCAATGCCAATTTGACGAGCTTGTTGCTGGTTTTCATCATTGGCAGACGGCATTTTAGACAATACGCCCAGTTCAATGCGTTTGGCAAGATCTGACAATAGCTCAGGGGCTTTTTGTTGAAAATTGTCAATTTGTTCGTTTAACATTGTCTGCTCTCCTTCAATTTAACCATGGTTAAAATTATAGCGGTTCCGTTTCGCTTATGGAAAAGATTTTTTGACTAATTGCTTGCGGTGCGTTTTTGCCATTGTTTTAATCGTTCTAGCACAAGGCTGGCCATTCTGTCATCTAACGCCCCCACGTTTAACACAATGGGTTGGTTTTGGCGGTTTAAAATGGGATTGGCAATGGAACGCACCCATGCATTTAACGCCTGTTCTGAACCGTCACGAATGATGCCATGTTTCGCCATATCAATCCAAATCGCTCTAATTTTGCTGGAAATTTGGCTTTTTACCACCGCAGTTTTTGAGCTTGGCGAGTATTTTCGATGGTTTGCACGCACTTTAAAGCCTTTTTGTTCTAATTCGTGCATGACTTGCATTAATTCAGCAAGGGTCATGACTTTACAACTGTCTTTTTTAGCGATACGTTGCAACATGGCTCGGTAGCTAAATTCATCTATGCCGAGTTTTTGCTTGGCAATGTGGATCAGCTGAATTAATTTTGGTTTGGTGTAGTGCATAATGCTTTTTCCTTATGGGGTTATTCGTCTTGTTTGGCTCGCTTGTCCAAGAAATTGTCTTAACTCTTGAAAACGCTGTGCCAGTTCGGCTTGCCGTTCTGGGCTAAGCGGTTCACTTTTAGGCGATGGTAGGCATACAATATCCCTAGGGGGTAAACAATCTAGTAATAACTTTGGACTAGGGAATTTGTCACAATCACAGCATAATTGCATAAAGGCTTTTTCTAGACGTTTTCTGTCTAATTTTTCGTCCCAGCCACTGAATTTAAACAGCAAGGCTTCAACCCAAACAGTTGCCACCTGTTTTGCCATTTCTTCCGCTGGTCGCCCTGGTAAACCTAACACAATTAATCTTGCCAACCCCTGAGCGACCACGCTTTTTAACCATTTCGTTTCTGGCGGCAAAGGCTTACTCATTGGCAAACTCCACCAGACTTGCCACCGCTTTGCCGGTTTTGCTTTCAAATCGGCGTGATTCAGCGTGGTTTATCACTCTCACCACTCGCCCTTGGCGTTGGCTCACCACTTCTAATAAATAATTATGCGACGTGAGCGGACGTTTAATCGCATGGCGGTTAGTTAACACCGCATTTAAGCCGTCAATCCAACTGTCTAAACTGGTATTCACTTGCTGACCATTGCGTTTAAATCCCCCAGCATTGACAATATCTAACAATTCATTCAACACTTTCGTCAGCCGTTCCATTGTCAGCATGGTTTTTTCAGGGCGAAAGAGTCCTAAATATTGCACTGCCAAGCGACCAAATTCGCCATTAATGGATAAGGCAGAAAAGACGGCTTGACTTGCTTGCTCATGTTGTAACAACACATCAAGGGATAACACCGCCCCACAAGCAGGGCATTTACATTTCATTTGGGTGACTCCTTTTGGGGTAAAACTTATTATTCAGCTCACTGCTACAACGTAAAACACAATGAGCTGTAAATAACTTTTAGGCAAAGGTTTCTAGCTTAGTGTCTTGCGTAAAGGTTAATAACGTATGCTTTTCAATCCGATTTAATACGTCAAATTGATTTTGGATAAAGCCATAAAAAATACCAGTACACCCTGTGCCTTGTCGGTCTAATTTGTTGGCGGTTTTCGCCATGCCTGTCCAACGCATAGAACGGATTTCTAACTGTCTATCCAGTTTAAATTTCACGTCATCAAGGCAATTCATTTTCAAGGATTGCACTGCAAAGCCGTCTTTCAAGGCTTGCAAGGCTTTTTCCTTGCCACTTGGTTGATCTACATGTTTACAGGTGAGATAGGCTTTTTCATCGGCATTTTCACGCACCAGCGTGGCTTCAAAATCAAATTCAACGCCTTTAAATAATGGTGTGCCGTGGTTTAAATAGTCTTCAAATTTTTTGTTTAAACCTAATTTTTCATCGGATACAATCACGCTTTTCACACCGGCTAAACCGAATAGCTCAATTAATTGAATTAATGCCTTTTTAGCCCGCTTTGAACGGTTGTTCATTATCAATAATTGGGTTTCAGTGTTGTAGAAAACGTTGTAGATTTCGGATACCGCTGGCAGTGTTCGCATCAATTCAGCATACGCCAGTTGTTGCAGTTCATCTTCCGCTAGACCTTCGGGATTATCTTGCATCATGGCATAAGTTTTGCTGGTAAGCATGGTGGCGGTAATCGGTTTGTATTCCGCCCGAAGGGAGAAAAACAAGCCATTCTCGCCTAATTTATGCACCTTTTCCCCTGTGATAGGGTTGCGGATCAGTTCAAGTTTTTCATCATTCACCGTATCAAAGGTGGCGTTTTCTAAGGTTTCCACCAGTTTATCGGTTGGAAAGGCGAGACTATAAATACTCACGCTGGTCATTTTAATAAAATCACTGTTTTTCATTGTGTTCTCCTGTTGAACTGGGTTAATTAATTGATTAATGGGTGATTGGCGTCAACCGCCAAATCATTTGCTTTAGTTCCTGTTGTGCTTGTTTCAGCATTTTCAGGGCGGATTTTGGTTCGTCTTCGGCGTGCAAATAACGGGCGGTATCAAGGCTTTGATACACGTCATCCAGTTGCTCGTTAAAACTCGGTTTTTTGATATCCATTATTCCCCCCGAAATGGTCGTTTCATCATGCGTTCGCAAAATTCTCGCCGCCCTGCACACCATTCTTGATTTGTAAGATTGGCACAGTGCATCGCCGAGTTCCACGCTTCGGCAGCGGTGCGGTAGTCACCTTGCTTTTCGGCATCACTGGCTATCTCGCTCCAGTGGCGGTAGCGTGCTTTGTCTTCAATGGATGTGGGTTTCTTTGTTGTCATAGTTGCTCCTTGCGTCAATAAAATCGTTTATAAATGCCCCTTAAATTCCCTTTAAAGGGCATTGAAAACGGTTTTAATATTTCACGAAACACCAAAAAATAAACGCCATAAAGGCCAAATAAGCGTAGGGATACAGTTCGGATAACATTCGCTCCCCCTTACTTCACATCTTGCTCAAACGGTTTGATCACAAACTCTTCCACGCCCGATTTAATGGCAATGCCATTCACCGTTCTGGCTTTCTCTGGATCTAACAAAATCGCATCCTTGTTAATTTCTTCCTTGGTGCGGATAAATTCCAACATCCCCAGCGTTTTCAAGTTTTCAATCACTTGATCCGCTTTGGTAATGCGGACGCTTGGCGGATTGGTTCGCCATTGCACTTCGCCGGTGTTGAAGTAGCCGGTTTTTTGTTTGCCGTTTAGGGTCAATTCATCACGGTGGCTTTCACACCACGCTTGAATGGCTTGTTGTTGGTGGCTAATTTCATTTTTTAACACTTGCAACGGTTCAGCATAACTTGCTGTAATTGCCGTGATTTCATCATTCTGATAGGTGACAAGGCGTTGCAGTTCTCGCTGTTTGTCGCCTAATTGTTTAATCGCCGTTTCCACTTCGTCACGAGATTGCACTCGCAAGGCTTGGGTTGGGGCTTTGATTCGGTTGGTTGCTTTCGCCATTTTTTTTCTCCTGTGGTTAATAAAATTAATGTAAATACGCACGCCAGACGACTCGAATGCCTTCGACCATCATTTGGTATTCTTGAAAGCGTCCGCTGTCGTTGCCATTCATAAAGCGGATGGCTCGGTAGTCGTTGACAAGGTGTTGTTCTTGGTCTAAATAAGGGGCTTGTACTCGTACCGTTGGCTTGATTTTGCAAAATTCCACGTTGATCACGTGTAGCCCGATACGGTCTAAATGTTCAATACATTTTTGTACTTGATTGAGATATTTAAGGGTTAAATCATTGCGTCCGCTCACCACTTTGTGAGCTAGTTTTTTCTCTCTTGCGTCCATTAGTTCGCTCCTTTCATTTGGGCTTGAGCTTGCAAAATTAGCTCAAGGGTAATCGCTGTGCCTTGTCCTTTGGCAGTGATGCCAGCAAGGCGTAAATATTGGGTTAAAATCCTAAGGCTCCCTGCTTTACCGCCAATCTCACAAGCGACTTTCATTAAGTCTTTGTCGGTAGTATCCAGCCCCCACGCCGCCATAATGGCTTTGATGTCGTCTTTGCGACTGGCTTTGATTTCATAGTGTTTGCCAATGCGTGACCACACTCGGGCGTATTTACTGGCTTGATTCACGCCCCCTTGGATTTTGGTGTACACTTCAATATTGCCAATAAAGGCAAAACCCACATCGGCTTTCTCTTGAATAAAGCGGATTTCTTCCAGTGCTTCATAGGTCAAATGGTCGCTTTCATCAATAATCACTAAGCCTTGAGTGCCTTCCAGTTTGCTAATCACTAAACGGCTTAAATTGTCTTTGCGACGGGGCGGATTATTCACCCCTAGGGTTAAAGCGATGTCGTATAAAATCGCCCCTAAACTGGAACGGCTTGGGCTAGAAGTCACCATCCATACGTTGTTATTGCGTTGGGTGTATTCTCTGCACGCCTTGGTTTTTCCCACACCACTTGCCCCGTAAACTGTGATAGAAGTTTGCATTAAGCGTGCCATATCCAGCGTGTAAAACACGTTTTTCGCCGTTTGGGTTTCAATAAACTGCGGTGCTTCTACAAAGACTTGTTGCTTTTTGGTTTGGGTTTCCAGCCAAAGGGCAAGGGATTTTTCCACATTTTCCACATTGCCTTTGTAAGTGCCTTTGAGATAGGTACTCAATGCGGAAGTGGAAATCCCTGCCTGTTGAGCGAGATCTGTTTGGGTGATCTGCCCTGTGGTTAAAAGTTGTTTGATTTGGGTGTTTAGTGGCATAATATCGTCCTATTTTGTTTTACTGTAACTGTTATGTTTAACCTATACACAATACCAACAGATGTTGATTATCAAGAAATTGATGGTTGTGCTGAATATGCGTTTAAAGTCATCTTTGCTCATTGGGAAACCAAGGATTTTGCCGAGCTTTTTGCTTCATTAAAAAGCTATCCAAACCCCGAAAAATATCTTGAAGACGAAGAAAATGGCTTTCGTCCAATGATTCGGGCATTAAACGCTCTTCCCACCAAAGAGAGCAAGATGCAAGAAAAAAGGCTTTCTCCGTTTCATCAGCTGGTGTTGACTTATGCTCGCTGGCGTTGGGCAACGGCGGCATTGTTGATTCAAAATAGGCTTTTAGAGCTAAAAACCGTTCAGACATCATCAGCTCGGAAAACGGTTGATTATGCGTTTCAGTTTTTGACTGACGTTGATGTTTTATGCGATTTCGCACCGCTTTGGATCGAGCCACTTGGAGACTCTTCACCGTTTCTGAATCAAACTGGCGAAGAGGTTTGGACTGTTGATGATCTTGATTTGGAATAAACATTATTTGCTCCTTTAAATGTGCGTTAAATCTCGTTTAAATCGTGGTTTTTGTGCCTTTTTCTTTCGCCACCACTCGTAAGCCTTGTTGCAAGACTTGGTTAAAATGGTCTTGCTCGTCATCTTCTAACAAGCCGACTTCCACTTTGCGTACGGCGTTGCCCTGTTGTTGAAACAGCTCAATAATTTTCGGCTCAATCGGTTCCTCTTCTTCAAATTCAGGTTGAAAACGTGCCACTTCTTGCGTGGTCATCTTGATTTGAGCTTTTGCCATTTGTTTTTGGGCTTTCACAAATTGACGGCGAGCCTTGTTATGTTCACGTCCTGCCGCTTTATCGCCAAAGGCAAGAGCTTTATCACAAATAGCTTCGCTTAAGAAAATGCCGTCTAAGCTATACACCCACACTTTGTTGTGTAAATCCGCAGGGTCAAATTTCACCACTACTTTTTTGTGCGGTGTACCGATTAAATCGGTGGCTAAATAACGGTTCTTACAGTTATTTACCTTTCCGCCACAGTCCAACTCAAAGGTGCCGTCTTTTTTCAATCTGGTGGCTTCGCTCATTAGCATTAGAAATCGCATTTGTTCGCTACTTGCCTTGCGAATATGGGCTTTTGCGTAATCCCGTTCAAATACTTGGGAAAAACTGTACACACCTTGGCAGATTTCCGTTTCTCGTTTTTCTCGTTCATTAAAGGTGCGGATGCCGTCTTCTAGTGCCATAATAAACGTGCCGTAATCCACCCCTTTTTTACCGCCGTTATAGTTGTCAGGTTGGTCAGCAACCCCTGAACCTGTGTAAAAGCCTGCAAGACTTGGGTGTTTATCGACAAGTTCACCTAAACCACCATGCGAAAAGGCACGTTCAATGGGCTTGGCTTGTCCCCGTCCTTTGCCAAATTGCACCGATGTCCAGTGCAAATCAATGCCAAGTAACGGGATAATCCCTTTCACATCATCTTCTTTCACTTTAAAGCGATAACGGTTTTTCACGCCCCCTGTCATCCATTTGTTAGCAGCGGCTCTAGTGTTGTCTATGGTGAGCTTTTTCGGGATACCATATTTCCAAATTAAATCCATTAAACTTAAACGGATACTGTCGGAGTTTTCGCTTAAATCCACCCGATAAGCTAAGATTTTACGGGTGCGAATATCTTGCCAAAGCCATGTTTTAGGGCGGACAATTTCGCCGTTATGCCACCGCACAAATACGTTGTGTTGATAGCCGTCACCGTTGATCCATTCCAACGCTTCAAGCTCTGCCACCGTGCGTTGCATCGCTGGGAAAAATTTACTCACCGCATCTTCCCCTTCCCGTAAATACACTTGTTGGATTTTAGGGATTTCACGGGCAATTTTGCGTTTAATGCTGCTCGCCGAAGGGACGATCCAACCTTTTTCTTTCGCTGCTCGTTTTAACCGTTCATAACAACCGCCAAATTGGGGGCGTTCAGAACGGAAATAATCGGTTTTAAATGCGTCCCACGCTTCTTCGCTAAAATCAGCTTCTTTGTTAGGACGTTTGCCACTATGTTTATCAAGCAACAAAGGGAGCCAATCTGAGCGAGAAAATGACCGCACTTTGTAAAACCATCTTTTTAAAGACCCTTTAGCAAAACCGTATTCATTTGCCACCATGATCAAGGCATCAGTAAATTTAATGCCATGCTCGGTTAAATCAGCTAATTTATATAAGGGAGTGAGCTTACTCTGAGCCTCACTACGTTGTTTTTCTGTGGCATTGTCGAACGGAGCCCAAATCACTTCTGGCAGATAATTTAGCGATTTTGGTTCGTTTTCCACCGTTTCCACCCGTTGCTTTAATAGCAGTTCCGCTTGTACGGATTGGGGGAGGGAGGATAGAGCGTATTCGTAGGCTTTACCTTTTACACCTATTTTTCTACGACGTTCCCAATTTTCTAATTTTGCTTTTTTGGTTATACCTTGAACAGTTGCAGGTAGCCCACCAACCCCCAAAATATCTTTAAGCTCTACCCACATATTGTTTTCCCCTTTCGGCATAACGACCAGCCCAGATGACTTCTGGTTTAACTCCGATAGCTTCCGCAATAATTCGTTCGCCTTTTGGATAACTGGCTCTTAATGCGTTTTTAAGTGTTGACGGTGCTAATCCTGCTTGTACAGAGAGAGAACCTAAAGTGATATTTCTCTCGTGTAACTCGTAAACAATTCGCTTTCGACTCCAATCTTTTTTCATATAAGCTATCCTTTTATTTAAAATAAAATCTTTTTGGGTTACACTTACGGTGTAACCTTTTTGACTTACACCCTTGGTTTAATCCTAAGTTTAAATCAAGTTTAAAACAAAAGTCAACAAGAGATTAAAACAAAATTTCAATATTTTTTACCATTTTGAATTATATTGTTATATATCAATTAGTTACTGATTTAAACTAATTTTAATTTAGGGATTAAATCTAGGGGTTTTGAAATGATCCAAGACTGGTATGAATTAAAAGATCTTTTAGGAATTGCTGGGCTACCTGCAACTGTTCAAGGTATAACCAAAAAAGCAAAATTGGAAAACTGGGAAAGAAAGAGAAAAGAGAATGTAAAAGGGCGTGTTTATGAATACCATTACACATCTTTCCCCCCAAGTGTGCAACAAGCACTGGGCTTTACCCCAGACATAATCCAATCTCCAACTTATTCTGGAAAAGCATTAAATTTACAGACGGATGATGAAGATTATTGCGATATTGTGGACTTTCGGGAAATTGATGTTTCCGCAGGCTTTGGTTGCGAAAATGAAGAAATTTATCAACAAGACTGGGTTAAAGTTGAACGTGCGTGGCTAATCAGGAACCGCTTAAATCCTAATAATTGCGTAATGTTTAAGGTTCATGGCGACAGTATGGAACCCACGCTAAGTGATAACGAAGAAATCATCGTGGACCGTTCAAAACAAACTTTAACTGAAGGTAAAATATTCGTCTTAAACCACATGGGAACAATGTGGGTTAAACGTGTAAAAATCAATTTTGACAGCATAGAACTGATCAGCGATAACGATTTTTACAGCCCAATCGTGCTAACTGAAGACGATGCCAACCAACTCAACATCATCGGACAAGTCGTCCGTGGCTACCGAGATTTTTAAACTCAATAAAAAGGGATTTAAAACCAATTTAAACGCTTTTAAATCCCCTTAGTAATTTCTCACTTTAAGCGGTTAAATTTGCCTTTTTAAGAATTTATTACCACTTTTCCCATTCACCTAAATTTCACCCATAAAAAAGGCTTAACATTACGCCAAGCCCCTGTTTATATGGTTTAGTGTTCAATTTAATTCCGCTAAATTTGATTTAATTCCTGATTTTATGTTTTCTCATTTTAAGTGGTTGGGTACATCAACACGATAAAAAGGGTTAAAAATATGTTTATACTCAGCCTCCGGCAATCCTTGACCATTATCGTCAATCATAATGAATACTTGATTATTGCGTAATAGAAAACTCACTTCTATCATTGATTTAGTATATTTCAATGCATTTCTAATGACATTTTCTAATGCCCTCGATAAACCTTCTAAATTACCGTAGATAAAACATTTTTCTGGTGATTTAATTTGCTGCTTAATATGCATCTCAATATGCAATTCTTTGGCTTCAAAAATAGCATCATTTAATACATTTTGGTAAATCTGTAACAGAGAAATACATTTTCGATATAGGCTATTTTCTACTTGTGTAGCTGAAACTAACAACAAATCATTCATCATTTGATTTAAACGGTTAGTTTCCATTTCTATCCGTTGTAATTCCTTACTATCCCCCATTTTTCGCCGAATTAATCCTAGCGCTAATTGCAAACGTGTTAATGGTGTACGTAATTCATGTGATACTACTGACATCATATACTGTCGTGTATTAATAATATCAGCTAAGGATTGTGCCATCTGGTTGAAACTTTTTCCTACTTGGCGAAGTTCAACTACACCAATCGTCTCTAACTCTTTATTAACCCTAAAATCGCCTAATGCCACGGCATTTGCTGCCCGTTGTAAACGTCGAATAGGCTGAGTTAAGCTATAAGCTAACCACGCTAAAATAGGCGTAGAAATCAACATTAAAAGCATAATTAAAAACAAGGGATGATCAAAAGTATAATTGACAATCGCCCTTTGTGGATCCACATTGGTAATAAAATAAACAAAGTAGGCAAATTGTTTATCTTCATCAACTAAATGTATGCTAAAAGGCCCGGCTATTAAGAGATTATAAAAAGTTCTAGACTGTGGTCGTAACACGTCATGAGAGTGATGTATAAAATCTTGAATATAGACAATTTCATTCTTTTTCGCCCCAATAATATTTCTTTCATTATCGACTAATACGGGGCGTGTGAAATTCAACTTTTCTTCAATAAGGGGTTCCGGGGTTACTAATAAACGAGAAAATTGCTGGGTTCTCACCGCGCTAACAATATCCTGATGATACTTATTTATTTCTTTAGATGTTAAATCCACATACAAACGTGTATCTAATTGAGGGATAAAATAGGCTACCAATAATAATAAACCAAAAATACACCAAAACAATGCAAAAATTTTAGCTGAAAGAAAATTAATAGTAACTTTCACTGTCACCCCATTCTTCAAAATTTTCTTTATAAATCATATAATTACCCCCCCCCCCGCATTTCTCCTTTTGATCAGCGTCTTCACCCTGCTCAATATGATGGCAACAGTATTCATCGGAAATCATAACATAACCTCGCCCACGCAGCGTTTTAAACCATGCGTCATTATTTTCTCTTGGGGGTAACTTTTTACGTAAATTTGACATATGCACATCAATCGATCTATCAAACGGAGAGAGCGTTTTACCTAATACTTTTAGGCTTAAATCATCTTTAGAAACCGCTAAATTAACTCGTGAAATAATCAACTCCAAGCATCCAAATTCAGTCACGGTTAATCCCAACGAATTGCCTTTATAACTTGCTTGTTTGGTTGCTGTATTTAAGATCAACCCTTCAAAATTAATGATGTTTTGTGCACTCCGCGCGACATTTGCATCTGTGCGACGTAAAATCGCTTTAATCCTAGCAATTAATTCGAGATCATTAAAAGGTTTAGCTAAATAATCATCCGCCCCTAATTCTAATCCTTGAATACGATCTAAATCATTCCCGCGGGCAGTGAGCATCAATACTGGTGTATTATAATGCTTGCGAATCTCTTTTAAGGCAGTAATTCCATCCATGACAGGCATCATAATATCTAATAAAATAAGCCGATAACTGTTTTCCGCTAATTTTTCCAATGCAACTTTGCCATTTTCCGCTTCATCCACACGAAATCCTTCCAAAGATAGCAGATCCACTAATAACGAACGGATATATTGGTCATCATCCACCAACAATAAACTCATTGTGTTATCTCCAAATTACTCCATTGCAAATTATTCTAATCTATTTCTGCGGAAAAAAGAAACATAAAATAAAAATTCCACTGTTAATGTGAGGCAAAATATTTTAAAATCCACAAGATTTATCTATTGCAAATTATCTCGCAAATTTTAGCTAAGGATCACCTATGAAAATCGTCGAAGTAAAACACCCTTTAGTCAAACACAAATTAGGCTTAATGCGTATGGCAGACATCAGCACTAAGGACTTTCGTGAATTAGCCACTGAAGTAGGTAGCTTATTAACCTATGAAGCAACCGCCGATTTAGAAGTTGAAAATGTCACCATTGATGGTTGGTGCGGTCCAGTGAAGGTAGATAGAATTAAGGGCAAAAAAGTCACTGTGGTGCCAATTTTACGGGCGGGTTTAGGTATGATGGATGGCGTATTAGAACATATCCCAAGTGCCAGAATTAGCGTAGTAGGCATGTATCGTAATGAAGAAACCTTAGAACCCGTCCCATATTTCCAAAAACTGGCTAGTGATTTAGCGGAACGTTTAGCCATTGTGGTTGATCCTATGTTAGCAACCGGTGGTTCTATGATTGCTACCATTGATTTATTAAAACAAAAAGGCTGTAAACAAATTAAAGTACTCGTGTTAGTGGCGGCGCCAGAAGGACTTAAAGCATTAGAAAACGCGCATCCAGATATTGAATTATACACAGCATCCATTGACGACCATTTAAATGAACATGGTTATATTATCCCCGGCTTAGGTGATGCGGGTGATAAGATTTTTGGAACCAAATAATTCCGATGCCTTTGATTTTTATCAAAGGCATTTTTCTGCAACCGCGGTGCAAAAATGCTGAAAAATTTTCAACGTTGCAAATCATTATTTGCAAGCGGGGCAACGCCCCGAACAATCCCTTAAAAGGATTGTGAGTAAATCAGTGAATTTTACACCGCACTTTAAAGTAAAAAACTATGACAACACCTGAAATTCAAAATAAAACCAAACAAGCCTTTGTTGGCTTACAAATGTTATTCGTCGCCTTTGGCGCCTTGGTTCTGGTGCCATTAATCACCGGTTTAAATGCGAATACTGCTCTATTAACCGCAGGACTGGGAACCTTATTATTCCAACTCTGCACAGGTAAACAAGTCCCCATATTCCTCGCCTCTTCCTTTGCCTTTATCGCGCCAATTCAATATGGTGTACAAACTTGGGGTATTGCCGTGACCATGGGGGGCTTGGCTTGTACTGGTTTAGTTTATATCTTATTGAGTACCCTAGTAAAATTACGTGGTGCGGCGATCTTAGAACGCCTTTTCCCACCGGTGGTAGTGGGTCCTGTGATCATCATTATCGGTATGGGTTTAGCCCCAACTGCCGTAGATATGGCGGTGGGTAAACAAGGGACGGTGCAAGCCTATGAATACGACTTATCGATACTCGTTTCCTTAGTGACCTTAATCACCACACTCTGTGTCGCTGTCTTTTCTAAAGGTTTGATGAAACTTATTCCGATTATGTTCGGTATCGCTGTGGGTTATATTTTATCCCTTTGTTTAGGCTTAATTAATTTCCAACCAGTGCTTGATGCCGCGTGGTTCAGCCTGCCTGAAATCACCACACCGGAATTTAAACTGGAAGCCATTTTATACTTACTGCCAATTGCCATTGCACCTGCCGTTGAACATGTAGGGGGGATTATGGCAATCAGCTCTGTTACAGGCAAAGATTTTCTAAAAAAACCCGGTTTACATCGTACTTTATTAGGTGACGGTATTGCCACATCTGCCGCTTCATTATTAGGCGGACCACCGAATACGACCTATGCGGAAGTCACCGGTGCGGTGATGTTAACTCGTAATTTTAACCCTAATATTATGACCTGGGCGGCGGTTTGGGCTATCGCTATCTCATTCTGTGGTAAAGTCGGAGCATTTCTTTCCACCATTCCAACCATTGTGATGGGGGGAATTATGATGCTGGTGTTCGGCTCTATCGCGGTAGTGGGAATGAGTACCTTAATTCGTGCTAAAGTTGATGTGACAGAAGCACGTAATTTATGTATTATTTCAGTGGTGATGAGCTTTGGTATCGGTGGCATGTTTGTGAATGTCGGCGAACTTTCAGTAAAAGGTATCAGCTTATGTGCTATTGTCGCTATTATTCTTAACCTGGTTTTACCAAAGGCAGAGAATAAAGTAGTAAATTAAGCGTATTATGTCTTGGGCGCATTCCATGCGCCCACTATGTTAAACGGATATTCAGTGCAACAACTTTCTCTCCCTATACATCATCTTGATGATGAAACCTTAGAAAATTTTTACGGTGACAATAACCTGTTGTTACTCAATTCTTTGCACAAAAATTTCCAACAATTACAGCAGCCGTTCTTTTATATTTGGGGAACCACTGGCAGTGGCAAAAGCCATTTACTCAAAGCGGTGACGAACTATATTAGTTCAGAAAGTCGGCATAGTATTTATGTACCGTTAAGTAAATATGCTTATTTTTCCACCGCAGTTTTAGATAACCTAGAACAACAAGATGTAATCTGCCTCGACGATTTACAAGCTGTTACTGGCAATCACTACTGGGAACTCGCTATTTTTGACTTGTTTAACCGAGTCAAAGAAAAAAACACCGCACTTTTACTTATCAGTAGCAACCACTCCCCGACTTCACTCCCCGTGAAATTACCCGATCTTGCATCACGCTTACGCTGGGGCGAAATCTATCAGCTCCATCCTTTAAATGAAACACAAAAGATTCAAGCCTTACAACAAAACGCCCATCAACTCGGCATCGAATTACCAGAAGAAACGGCAAACTTCTTAATCAAACGTTTAGATAGAGATATGCACAGCTTATTTACGGCAGTGGCAAAATTAGATAAAGCATCCCTGCAAGCGCAACGCAAATTGACGATTCCGTTTGTAAAAGAAATCTTGCGATTATAAACCAACAATAAAAAAGCACCCAACTCGGATGCTTTTAAAATCACTTTAGCCAAAAATTAGCGACGTAAACCTAAACGTGCGATAGTATCTTGATATTTCGCTAAATCTGTACGTTTTAAGTAGTCCAATAATTTACGACGACGAGAAACCATACCTAATAACCCACGGCGACCATGGTGATCTTTTTTATGTTCAGCAAAATGCGCTTGTAAATGGTTGATTTGTGCAGTTAATAAGGCAATTTGCACTTCTGATGAACCAGTATCTTTCGCATCACGACCGAATTCAGCCACGATTTCCGCTTTTTTTTCTACACTTAGAGACATTTTTTACTCCCAAAGAGAATGTTAATCATACATCATTCGCCGATCTCTAATTCAGCGATGACAAGGAAACAGTATTGTAGCGATTTCAGCCAGAAATGCAATCGTTAATAGCCTAATTCATGCATATTCGGCAAAAATTTTGCTTGTTGAATACGATGAACTTGGGTTTCTATTGTACCATCTGGCATTAAACTAATCTCTCGCCATGCCGGTTGTAAGGTATCCAATGTAAACACATTATTATCCGGTTTAAATTGTACGCCAGTCGCCGGTGTACACATTAATTGATAGCCATTCCATTGTGCATCCACTTGTTGATGAATATGACCATGCAAAATGCCCCTGACATTTTCGTATTTCTGTAAAATATGCAATAATTCATGTGCATTACGTAAATTATGCTGATCCAACCAAACGGAATTTGTCGAAAGCAGATGATGATGCAACACAATTAAAGAATAATATTCTTGATATTCTTGCAATTTCTCATCTAACCAGTCTAATTGATACTGGCTCAGTTCGCCATGTGGCACACCGTAAACCTGACTATCCAATAATAAAACCTGCCATTTATCCCCTAATAATAAATGCTTATCTGCATAAATATAAGATTGTTGAGCAAATACCTTTCGCATAACGGGCTGAAAATCATGATTGCCCGGAATCCAGTACACGGGTTTTCCCAATGGATGAATAATATGACAGAAATTTAAATAACCCTCTTCACTACTGTCTTGTACTAAATCACCCGTAGCTAACACAAATTGATAATCTGTTTCCGACTGTTGAATCTCATTTACCACTTGTCGAAAACTGTTATAAGTATTAATGCCTAATAATTCGCCGGTTTTTTCTTTAAATAGATGTGGATCAGTAATTTGAATAAAACGAATCTGTTCATCATCTCGATTGATGCATTCTACCATGATTACAATCCCCTTAAACGTCTAAACTATCACCATTGTTGTTGCAAATTAAGGTAATTTAACTCCAACCATTGTAATCCTATAACGGCAATACCGTTGTCAATTTTACCTTGTTGCAACCATTGATAAGCCGTTTCTCGGCTCACTACATGTACTTTTATATCTTCATTTTCATCCGCTAATCCATGTAAGCCTGTGGCCTTGCTACTGTCTACTTTGCCAGCGAATAAATGAATTCGTTCAATCACACCGCCCGGACTATCCCAAACGCTCAAAGCATGTTGTAAATGGGTAATTTCTACTCCCGCTTCTTCTTGACTTTCTCGCAATGCCACGGTTTCAGGACTTTCCCCCTCTTCCACCATGCCAGCAATCAACTCTAATAACCAAGGTGAATTCGGTAATGCTGGGTTATAAGCTCCGATGCGAACCTGTTCTACTAATACAACGCTATCTCGCTCAGGATCATAGGCAATGACAGCAGATGCGGCGCCTTTGACTAATAATTCTCGTGTCACAATGCCACTGGTTCCACCGGCAAATAATTTATGTCGGAATTGAATTTTTTTAAGTTTGAAGAAACCCTTATATAACAAGGTTTCATTCACAATCTCAATATCATTTTGGGTAAATTGATTAATGTTAGGCATAATACGGCTTCCTAATCTTATAAAATTAAACTTGCATTAGCATACTAAAAAAAGAAAATAATGTTTCAATTTTTTTTTAATTATTTGAACTAGGTCACAAAAAATTTTTATTTTGATTAATTAACCGTATAAATTAGGACATTTTTTAACTGATTTTGATGTAAGCGATTTTCTTGCCAGCAAAAATATTGCGCATTTTGCACCGCACTTTGCTCGGCAAAAACGGCTAAATAGAAAGGTAACTCGGAACTAAAGGTTAATTGTCCTTGTGGACAATAGGCGGAATGCAAAGTTTTAGCCACAGGATCGTGCTGCACTTCACTCAATTTTACAATCCCCACACCTTGAGATTTTAAAATAGCTTCTCGCAAACACCAAATACGATAAAAGGCTTGTTCTGCATTGAGCTGTCGAGTAAACCAGTGCTGTTCATCAGGTGATGCAAAATGATGTAAAAGTGCGGTGTAATTTCGTTGTTTTTTGGAACATTCTATATCAATTCCCACCGCACATTTTTCATCTTTTGCTACATTTAACACCACCGCCACCCAATCCCCAGAATGGCTAATATTAAAATCAATATCGTCTATAGGAAATTGCGGACGACCGCTTGCTGTATGATAAATTTGCCCCAAAAGTGCGGTGTTAATTTCCGCTTTTTGGGCTAATGTCCACAATAAAAAGTGCGCAAGTTGACGACAACGATGGCGTTGTTGTACGCGCAAATTGCTATTTTTAGTTAACAAACGGAGCTTTTCAGGAACAAGCGCCAAAGGCATCTTCCCCAAAGGGAAAGATTGTTGGATATTGGCGTAGGCAATGAGTGTTGTCATAATCGTATAATCTAAAAAATTGTTGTAAATATACAATAATAAGGTCTGAATGTACAATTCAAGTACAACAACATAGTAAATTAACTCATGCTTAAATTTATCGCTTATTTTTGTGATCTTCATTCCAAAAACCGAGGTAAAACATAGCAGGATATTATCAATACAGGTAAGCTCCCTATTATTTTCTAAGTTTGACATACCTCTTTTTTGTACGTACAATTATTAAACAACTTGTGAGCATTCAAATGTTAATTAGCTATGATGAGAATAAGCGAATAACCAATATCACTAAGCACAGCATCGACTTTGTTGGCTGTGAAGTAATTTTTGATCATCCCATGCTTACCATAGAAGATAAAAGGCTTTTTTATGGTGAGCAACGGCTACAAAGTTATGGCATATTACACCATCAAGTTGTATTTATGGTTTGGGTTGACAGAGAAGTCCCTCATATTATTTCAATCAGACAGGCGGACAAATATGAAACAAGAAAATTTATCAATGCCATTTATCAATAAAAAATCCCTGCTTGCCAACGCTCCCGAAACCGTTGCAAAAGATGATTCAGAGCAAGTATTTGATTGGGATAATGCGGTGGTGAGTTCAGATTTACATGATCTCAGGGAAAAATTAGGGCGACCACGTTTAGCCAATCCGAAAAAATCGGTCACGATTCGTCTTGATAATAGTATCCTGCAATACTTCAAAGCTACAGGTAAAGGGTGGCAAACTCGTATGAACAGTGCTTTGCTTGAATGGATTGCATCACATTAAGAAACATAAGGGGAACGATGAAAGTTCCCCTTAGCATGAGTGTTAAAAATTAATCCTATTTTAATAAACCATTCATTCGCTTAATAAACGCGGTTGGATTTTCCAACGTTCCCCGTTCCGCAAACATCGCTTGTTCGAGCAATAATTCGACCCAGTTAGCAAATTCGCTTTCGTCTGTCAGATCAGCGACTTTTTTCACTAAACTATGCTCAGGATTCAGCTCAAAAGTGTATTTCACTTCTGGCACAGGCTGACCGCTCATGGCAAAAAGTTTTGCCATTTGGGTGGTCATTTGATCGTTATCCGTAGATACAACCGCTGGTGTATCGGTCAAACGGTGGGTTAAACGCACGTCTTTAACACGTTCGCCCAATAAGGTTTTGACACGCTCCACAAACGAACCTAGCTCTTTTTCCGCTGCTTTTTGGCTGTCATCTTGTTTATCTGCCAAATCGCCTAAATCCAAATCCGCTTTAGTGATCGGCTGTAATGGCTTACTGTCAAATTCGGTTAAATAGCTGAGCATCCATTCATCAATGCGATCGGATAACAACAAGACTTCAATGTCTTTTTTATTGAACAATTCCAAATGCGGACTGTTTTTTGCAGCTAGATAGCTGTCTGCCGTGATGTAGTAAATGGCTTTTTGTCCGTCTTTCATGCGAGCAATATAGTCTTCAAAAGATACATTTTGCTCAGAACTGTCCGTTTTGCTCGAAGCGAAGCGGTAAAGTTTCGCAATCTGCTCTTTGTTGGCAAAATCTTCTGCCACACCCTCTTTTAACACTAAGCCAAATTCTTTCCAGAAAGCAAGATATTTTTCATTATCGTCTTTGGCTAATTTTTCCAACATTTGTAACGAACGTTTGGTCAAGGCTTTACGCAATGCTGCCGTGGTTTTGTTATCTTGCAAAATTTCACGAGAAACGTTTAATGGCAAATCGTTGCTGTCTAACAAGCCTTTCATAAAACGCAAGTAATTCGGCATAAACACTTCCGCATCGTCCATAATAAACACGCGTTGTACATAGAGTTTCAAACCGTGTTTTTGCTCACGATTGAACAGATCCCACGGAGCTTTGCTTGGCACATATAACAAGCTGGTATATTCTTGATTTCCCTCGACTTTATTGTGTTGCCATAACAATGGATCGGCAAAATCGTGGCTTAAATGTTTATAAAATTCCTTATATTCGTCATCAGAAATTTCACTTTTGGATCTTGTCCACAAGGCTTGGGCTTTGTTGATTTTTTCCCATTTTACACCCGTTTCTTTGCCCTCATCATCATATTCTTTGGCAAGAATTTCCACTGGTAAGCCAATATGATCGGAATATTTGCCGATAATCTCACGTAATCGCCAATCGTTTAAAAATTCTTTTTCATCTTCACGCAAGAATAAAGTAATTTCTGTACCACGTTGTTTTTTCTCAATATCTTCAACGGTGTATTCGCCCTCACCATTTGAGATCCAAAGCACGCCATTTTCCGCAGGCTCACCTGCCGCACGGCTACGCACTTCCACTTTGTCTGCCACAATAAACGCAGAATAGAAACCCACCCCAAATTGCCCGATGAGTTGGCTATTTTTCGCTTGATCTTGCCCCAGTGCGGTTAAAAATTCTTTGGTGCCTGATTTTGCCACCGTACCGAGATTATCAATAATCTGCGCACGATTCATCCCAATCCCATTATCACTAATGGTCAATGTGCCTTTGCTTTCATCAAATTTAATGCGAACGTGCAAATCACCGTCGCCCTCATAAAGTTCAGGGGCGGACAGGGCTTTAAAGCGTAATTTATCGGCGGCATCAGAGGCATTGGAAATTAACTCACGTAAGAAGATTTCTTTATTTGAATAAAGTGAGTGAATCATCAGATGCAATAATTGTTTCATTTCCGATTGAAAGCCACGAGTTTCTTGATTTTTGCTCATTTTATTTTCCTTAAATTGAATTAGTGAATAAAGTATGGGTAAATAGATTAGGTTAAAAATGTAAATTTCAAGTTTTAAGACAAGAAAAAGTTAAAATGTAGGATACAAAAAACCCCGCACTTACGTACGGGGTTAAGCATATTACGCCACGCTGTGGTTAAGAAAAATTAGAAGTTGTAACGAAGACCAACTTTGGCACCGTAATTGTTTACTTTGGTATCATTAAATGAACCTAAACGATTGTATTCAATGCCACCATTTACGACCCAGTTTGCATCTAACTTATATTGACCACCCACAATTGCGCCATAACCAAATTTGGTTTGTGTTTTACTGTCAAAATTCGCCCCTGAATTATTATCAATTTTAAACACATTTGAAGCTAAACGCACACCGACATAAGGTTTAATTTCAGTGTTAATGTCAACATCATAAAGGGCAGAAAAACCAATGCCATAGATTTTAGCCGAAGTATGATTCATGTTATTGGTTGTCCCGCTGAATTTACCATGATGAGTATAATCTACCGCCAAACGAAAATCGCTAAAATCATAACCTAGGCTAACGCGTGGCTCGAATTTACTTTCATCTAAATCAGAGTAAGACGTAAATTTGTCTTTTGCATAGCCTAAGTCCCCTTGCGCATACCAGTTGCTAGCGCTTGCAGAAGTGGCTACGGCCAAAATGCCAATCATCATTGCTAATGTTGTTTTTTTCATAGTAATACCCCTTTGTAATGAAAAGAAAATATCTTCTTAGTATAACCTGATAAAAAATATAAATCATCAATTCTACCCAAAAAGGTGATATTAATCACAGAATTCTAATTTCCCGCCACAAAATTTACAAAAATACACCGCACTTTCTCGCATCATTTTATGATGTCGGCGTTGGCTAAGCTGATGAATTTGACAACCACAATCATAAGCATAGGTTTTCCCCTGTACTGATTGCACATCAAATTGATGACAGGTATCTGCGGGTAAGTGAAATAAATTTTGCATCAATCCTTGCCATTCTTTACCATGTGGTTTAACGTGACCAAACAGTTGATACACTAATAAATGGGCTAATTCATGGGGAACAACTTGGTGGATAAATTCGTTGGGGTTTTCCAGTAATAAAGTGCGGTTTAATTTGATTAAGTTTTGTTGCAGATAGGCAACGCCTGCTTTTAAACCACGAACATCATAGCTCACTGCTGGCTTAGGAAATTGCCGTTGAAAATGGGTTTCCGCCAGTTGTAAACAAGCTGACAAACGGCGTTGCACTTGCATTTTGAGAGAACGAAATTGATCGTTTTGCATAGGTTATGTCGTAGGGTACAGACCGTTATGTCCGCCCCTACATGCATCTAACTGTATTTAAGTTAAATATCTCTAAAAATCCAATAATTCTTTTTCTTTATCGGCTAACACTTCATCCACTTTTTTAATGAAACTGTCAGTGATTTTTTGGATTTCTTCTTCTGCTTTACGTTGATCGTTTTCGCTGATTTCTTTGTCTTTTAACAAGGCTTTGATTTTATCGTTAGCGTCACGGCGAACATTACGAATTGCCACTTTACCTTGTTCCCCTTCGCTTTTGACTAATTTAATTAAATCACGACGACGTTCTTCGGTTAACGGAGGTAATGGCACACGAATGGTGGTGCCAGCAGAAGATGGGTTTAAACCTAAATCAGAGGTTAAAATCGCTTTTTCCACTGCTTGAATTAAAGAACGATCAAAAACCGTTACCGCAAGCGTACGAGCATCTTCTGCTACCACGTTAGCTAATTGACGTAACGGTGTAGCTGAACCGTAGTATTCCACTTGAATCGCATCTAACAAAGAGGGTTGAGCTCGTCCCGTACGGATTTTTGCAATATGCCCTTTTAAGGCTTCAAGGCTTTTTTCCATACGATCTTGGGTGTCTTTTTTAATTTCGTTAATCATTGTTTTTCCTTTAATTTAATAAAATTTTACCGCACTTATAAATAATATGATACTTAATCTAAAATAACTTAACCAGAGATTGTGGTTCCTTCACTTTCACCTAAAATCACTTGACGTAATGCTCCTGATTTCCCCATATTAAATACTCGAATTGGAATACCATGGTCACGAGCAAGGGTAAAGGCGGCTAAATCCATTACTTGTAATTCTTTCTCAATCACTTGTGCAAAAGTGAGTTTTTGGAATAATTTGGCATTTGGATTTTTCGCAGGATCGCTGTCATACACACCATCTACTTTAGTGGCTTTCAATACCACATCAGCTTCAATTTCAATACCACGTAAACAAGCGGCGGAATCGGTGGTAAAAAATGGACTACCTGTGCCTGCAGAGAAAATCACTACACGTTTTTCACGTAACATTTTGATCGCTTCAGACCAGTTATAAGTATCGCAAATACCATTAAGTTGGAAAGCCGACATCAATTTCGCATTAACATCAGCACGGTGTAACGCATCACGCATTGCCAAGCCGTTCATCACAGTTGCCAACATACCCATATGGTCGCCGACGACACGGTTCATACCAGCTTTGGCAAGCTTTGCCCCACGAAATAAGTTACCACCACCTAACACGACCCCCACTTCGACGCCCATTTCGACTAACTCTTTGATTTCAATTGCCATTCTATCTAAAATAGAAGGATCAATACCAAAGCCTTCATCACCTTGTAATGCTTCACCACTTAATTTAAGTAAAATACGTTTATAAATTGGCTTGCTCATTTTTCTATCCCTTAAGATCTCCACATAAAATGCTTGCTATTATAAAGCAACATTGCTTATCAGGAAATAGGCATAGCAGATCTATTTGAAATTCGTTAAAATAACAACGCCATTTTTTGTTAGAAAAGAAATATTTTTTGTTATCTCAATCTGTTAAACAAATAACTGCGGTGATTTTTGCGTTAGTTTGTCTGTTTTTTGCCAGTAAATTATTATTAATCGGTACTGGATTTTATCCGCAACCTAGCTTACGTGAAATTTTATTATTGGCTGGATTAGTCCTACTATTCAATGCGTCCAAAAAGATTTTTTACTTCATCCTATTTCCTATTATTATTTTGCACGCACTCTATGCACCGATTGGCATCACCTTTGGCCCACCATCTTATCAATATATTGCGTCCGTGTTTGCCACCGATCTTGAAGAAAGCAAAGAACTTTTTGCCCAATTATCATGGCTTAACTGTACCTATCCTATTGTCATTATTGGATTATTTATTCTATTTGCTATTTCAGCCAACAAGGCAAGCTGTCTCTTTACAAAAATAAGGCCTTGCTTGCCGTACTTGCTGTGTTTTTCCTATGGGATCAGGCACCATTAAAATTTATCACGGAAACCTATACTGCTAGTATAAAAGTGAAAAATGAACTCGCCCAATTAAATCGTTTTACGATAGAAAGCCAATGGGGCGAATCACAATTAACATCGTCTAAATATGATGATTATGTATTGATTATCGGCGAAAGTGCAAGAAAAGATTATCATCATGCCTATGGTTATCCGATACCAAATACACCGTTTATGTCTAGTGCAAATGGGGTGCTAATTGATGGTTTTACATCGGGTGGCACCAACACCATTGCCTCACTGAAGTTAATGTTAACCCAACCCGATACTCAAAACTGGGAGGGAAATTATTCTTTAAATATGATCGACATGATCAAATCAGCCGGTATCAAAACCTATTGGCTTTCTAATCAAGGTTACTTTGGTGAATTTGACACCCCAATTTCTGCCATTGCCAATCGCAGTGATGAACGGATTTTCCTAAAATCTGGCAATAGCTTTCAATCTAAAAACAGCAGTGACTTTGATTTGTTGCCAAAATTACAGCAGGTATTAGCACAACCGCAAGTCGGCAAACGCTTTATTGTGTTGCATTTATATGGTTCGCACCCGATTAGCTGTGATCGCCTGACCGACTACCCAAAAATCATGGACGATAACCAAATTGATAAAAAATACCTTAACATCAACTGCTATATTTCTTCCATTAAGAAAACCGATGAAATGCTTAAACGAGTGTATGAACAGTTAACCCAAAATCAACAAAAAAATCACCGCACTTTTTCGATGATTTATTTTTCTGATCATGGTTTAGCTCACCAAATCACCCCAAATGAAATCAACATTCATAATAGTGCGGGGAAAAGTAAACGTCATTATGATATTCCGTTGTTTAAAATTTCCAGTGATGATCATCAACGCCATGAATACAAAGCATTTAAATCAGGTCTGAATTTTACCAACGACATTGCAAATTGGATCGGAATTAGTAATCCATTATTAGATCCTAATAAAGATTTATTCAGTCCACTGGCAGCTCCCGATGATTATGGTTTGAAAAAACAAATTGAACAGATTCAAGCGGAAGATGATCCAGCCATCGTTATTCCCAATTAATCCCTAATATGCTAAAGGCGTAACACAATTACGCCTTTTATTTTTATCTAAAACTTTTCTCAAACAATAAATTGACTTCATTTTTGTGATAAGAATATAAACTTGGTAAATTACTGTCATTCTTTTTCCATGAGAAAGCCACTTTAGGCGTTAGCCCAAGAATTGACCAATCATTTTTCCATAACGTCAATTTTATCTGATATTGTTTATCTTCACGAGTTTTACCCAATGGTAAAAGCTGCCCAAAGCGAGCCATATCATGAAATTTCCGTTGTGAATAGATAAAGGATATATTTGATGCCCAAGAGGTTGGCCAATATTTCACCCACCCCATTCTTGCTGAATAGGTATTGGAACCATAATAAGCCGTTTGCGTTTTTTCTCGGTTAGCACTTAATCCGAAAGAAAAATATTGGGTTGGATTTTGTAACCATAACAGCGATAACGAAATAAAATCTACCTTGCCATTTAATTCTTGATATTCACGATAATGCGGATCACTATGTTCAAAATAAGTGGCAACTTGCCAACTTGGGTTAATCCACCGCTGATAATTCAATTTTACACCTAATGCTTGATTATAACGTTTATTGCTATACCAACGATTATCAAAAAAAGGCGAAATATACCATTGTTGCTTGACATCCTGATATTGATAACCTAATGAAACCCGATTATTTACATCATTATAGTCTTTATTGGTCCAATAATATTTACTGAATAATTCATTTTCAAATAGTACAAAATGATGCCCGTCGATATTTTTATTACGACTAATATTCAACCAAGTGGCGACCCCTTGTTCAGATTTTGGCATCATTTCGTCATTTTTGATGAAACCTGTGTTCTCAATATGACGATTATTTGCCACATTATTAATATTTCTGTCATTTAAAAAAGAAAGACCAACATCCATTTTCCACTGTTGTGAGAAATCAATACGCTGTAAATAATGATCCACTAATTGATGAATTTGTTTAGGCAGTTTTTCTTTTTTAACCTGATTTAATTCCATTTCTGCTTGCTGGTATTGTTTATTGAGATATAAAGATTTCGCCAGCTCAATTCTGACTGGATTTAACTTAGGTTTTTTAACCAGAATTTGTTGATAATAATCAATAGACTCCACATAATTTTGGTTAGCTGCCGCTAATTTGCCTTGAGCAAACAGCACGAGAATTTCATCTTGATGCGGAAAAGATTGATAAATAGGTAACAGAAAGGCGATTTTAGGGAAATCATTCACATCAATGGCTTGGTTCAATAGATAATAGGTAGATTGTTGATCTTGCAATAGTTTTTGTCTCACCATTGCCACATTCATGGTGGGAGAAACATCATTCTCGTCTTTAGCCATATTCAATGGCGTGACCGTTGGAAAATAGATCTCCGTGGGGGCAATTTCCGCCCATAACGTTGGCGAAAAAAGTAGCAGTAATAGATATTTTTTCATCGTTCACCCCAATATAAAAAGTCAAAAATAAACTGCATAATATTGATACAATAAAATGCAGTTTGTCTTTATAAGAAACGTAGATTAATCGTATTACTGTTTTGTGGCAGAGAATACGGCACCTTGTTTGGAACCATACTCATCACTTAACATCACTTTACCAGCGACTTCAGCGGCTTCTCGTCCCATAAATTTACCATCATAATTTCCTATTAATCCGTCACTGGTTGCCGTACCAGTAAAACTGGCGTCTTGTTGAATATCGGCATTTTGCAACGCAATATTACGTTGCTCATTGGCAATCGTTCCAGAGATAGTTTTATTGTCAAAATTAGCATTCATATTGACTGTTGCATTATCTAGACCAATATAGCCACTACCATTGTAAGTCGCCGTACCAGTCAACGTTGCTAATTCATTAGGATTAGTTGCTCGACCGGAATAGATATAGAGATAATCATCCGCATAACTGCCATTTACCGTTCCCCGACCATTGACAACGGCAATACCTGAATTTTCTAGGTTATTACTGTAAGTGGTATAGGTTGCATTAATAACCGTGGAGACACCATTTACAATTGAAGAGCTATTAGTAGTTGAAGTTCTCTCGCTTCTACCTGATCCATCTGCTGGAACGATACTTTTTATCTGGTCTTCACCTGTAAAATAATCTTTCCCTTCTAATGGTGAAAAAATACCACTATTTTGTTGACTCTCTTTCACATAAGCATAATCCTGTGGCTCAGTTTTTGCTCGTTCTTCTGCTTCCAATCTTGCTTTTTCTTCTGCTTCTAATCTCGCTTGTTCTTCCGCTTCGGCTTTAGCTTTCGCTTCAGCTTCTAATCTCGCTTTTTCTTCGGCTTCTGCTTTAGCTTTTTCTTCGGCTTCCGCTTTAGCTTTCGCTTCGGCTTCTAATCTCGCTTTTTCTTCAGCTTCTGCTTTGGCTTTCGCTTCGGCTTCTAATCTCGCTTTTTCTTCAGCTTCTGATTTAGCTTTCGCTTCTGCTTCTAATCTCGCTTTTTCTTCAGCTTCTGATTTAGCTTTCGCTTCTGCTTCCAATCTCGCTTTTTCTTCGGCTTCTGCTTTGGCTTTCGCTTCGGCAGAGGTCAATACTGTATCAGTATTTTTTGTCGGATGTGATGGAGATGAATTAGAACTACAAGCGGTGATCCCTAGACTTAGCACTATCGCTAAAGTGATAGTATTTAACTTCATAATATAGTACTCCAAAGGTTATTAACATATTTATGTGAAAGGTTTATTTATAAAGGTTTGTTTATCTTAAATAAACTTTCCCATTCTAAAAAAAAAAAAAAAAATGCAAGTTTTTTTCGCAAAAAAAATAAATTCTAATTTTTTAAAGAGTTAGCATGAAAAAATCGATCTTTTCATAAAACTTATTAGAAACGAAATACCGTTATTAGCGACAATTTAGAATGAAAAAGAGACGAGTATTAATTAGAAATGTGAATAAATAATCTCAGTAGATATGAATAAAAAATCTGTATTCCAAGAAACTAAAATAAAAAATCTAGAACTTGAAATACAGATGATAAAAATCAGCTAACTTAATCGATCAAATTAAGCGTTTCCGCCAGTGATTTTAGCTACTTCAGCTGCGAAATCTTCTTCTTTTTTCTCAATACCTTCACCCACTTCTAAACGAATGAAGTTAGTCACTGTCGCTCCAGCAGCTTTTAAGAAATCGCCTACTGATTGTGATGGTTCCATAACAAACGGTTGACCTGTTAATGACACTTCGCCAGTGAATTTTTTCATCCGGCCTTCAACCATTTTTTCTGCGATTTCACGTGGTTTACCAGATTGCATCGCAATATCCACTTGAATTTCACGTTCGTGAGCAACTACCGCCGCAGGAACATCTTCTGGGTTAACGAATTCTGGACGGCTTGCCGCCACGTGCATTGCCACTTTTTTCAACAATTCTTCATTCGCGTTTTGACCTGCCACTAATACACCGATTTTCGCACCGTGTAAGTATGAACCGATTTCTGTGCCTTCTAAGAATTGAACACGGCGAACCGTCATGTTTTCACCGATTTTTGCTACTAATGCAGCACGTTTTTCTTCGAAGTGTTTAGCTAAATCTTCGATTGAAATACCTTTGTTGGCGACGGCATAGTCAGCCACTTCATTGGCTAAACCTAGGAAACCCGCATCTTTTGCGACGAAGTCAGTTTCACAGTTCATTTCAACTAATACACCAAAACCTGCACCGATACGAGCAAGAATAACGCCTTCTGCCGCAATACGACCTGCTTTCTTGGCAGCTTTTGCTTGACCAGATTTACGCATATTGTCGATCGCTAATTCAATATCACCGTTCGCTTCAACTAATGCTTTTTTACATTCCATCATACCCGCACCGGTACGATCACGAAGTTCTTTTACTAATGATGCTGTAATTTCAGCCATTTCTATTGTCCTCTAAATATTCTTGAATGGAAAGACGATGTTCAAAAATAGTTCAAAAAACACCGCACTTTTGGGAATTTGTTAAAACAGGGAACATTTGCCCCCTGTTTTAGTTACTGTTTTATAAGGAGCTTACACCTTATTTATGCAAATTACTCTGCAACCGCTTCTTCTTCAGCGAATTTTTCTTCCACTGTGATTTCAGCTTGACGACCTTCTTTAATCGCAGCTGCAGCCGCAGTTAAATATAATTGAATCGCACGAGTGGCATCATCATTACCCGGAATGATGAAATCAACGCCATCTGGCGTTGCGTTAGTATCTACTACAGCAAATACTGGAATACCTAAGTTGTTCGCTTCTTTAACCGCAATATGTTCATAGTCTGCACCAATAACGAAAACCGCATCTGGGAGACCCGCCATATCTTTGATACCGCCAAGGCTTAATTCCAATTTTTGCATTTCACGAGTACGATCTAATGCTTCTTTTTTGGTTAATTTATCAAATGTACCATCTTGAGATTGAGTTTCGAAATCTTTTAAACGTTTAATTGATTGACGAACGGTTTTCCAGTTAGTCAACATACCACCTAACCAACGGTGATTAACGTAATATTGTTGACAGTCTAATGCTGCGGCTTGAACTGCTTCGCTTGCTGCACGTTTGGTACCAACGAATAAGATTTTGCCGTTGTTGCTTGCGATGCGAGTTAATTCAGCTAATGCTTCATTGAATAACGGAAGGGTTTTTTCAAGATTTACGATATGAACGCCGTTACGAGCACCGAAAATGAATGGTTTCATTTTTGGATTCCAGTAACGAGTTTGGTGACCGAAATGTACGCCTGCGTTAATCATTTCACGCATTGAAACTTGTGCCATAATATTTTCCTTTTAATTGGGGTTGAGCCTCCACATATTCAGCAAACCGACCGTTTGGCACCCCGATTTACCTATATAATATGTGTGTGTATTGTTAATAAAAAATAATGCTATTTTGTTTCCTTGATAACAAGGGCAAAAAGAGCGGTGCAATTTATACCATAAATTGCGATCAAAAACTAGCTAATTTTGGCAAAATTAGCAAAATAAAAGCCTATTGCATTCATAATGATGTAATAGGCTTAAAACAACTTGAAAAAATAATTATTCCGATTGTTGTTTCATAAAATCTTCATTAATCTCGATTTTTGCTTTGGCACGCAAAGATTTTAGTAAGTTCACTTGTAAATCTGTGGCTTTGTTATGTTCCACTTGTAAATCAAATTGATGACGAACTGCTTCTTCAATATTTGCATTTTCAATCTTATCTAACACCACAATCACCACATCGCCACTGTTAGTTTTAGCGGCTTGATAAGCCTTTTTACCGTCTTCTGCTTTCATGGCAAAAATCACATCATTCAAAGCAGGATCTTTATTTTCGGCATACACCCAAGTTTGTTCGGTGCCAAATTTTACATTATCCGGTAATGTATCTGTTTCCGATAACCCTTTAACTAGACTTTCCGCTTGAGCGAAGACGGCTTTTTCCGCTTTTTGACGTTTTAAGAAAGTTGTAATTTCCGCTTTAGCTTCGTCTAAACTTTTTGTGCCTTGTGCTTTATGATCTAACACCCGAACCACAATAGAATGCTGTTCACCGACATTCATCGGTTCAGAATTTACATTACCTTGCGACACATCACCATCAAAAATCGCATTAACCACTGATGGAAAATTCAACTCTTTTGGTAACGCATTGCGTGGGAAATAATCGGTTTCTTTAATTTCCGCACCAACCACAGCGGCGGCAGAGGCTAATGATGTTTGATCTTCAAAGGCTTTTTCTGCGACTTTTTTCTCCATCGTATAGAATTGGGTGTTTAGCAATTCTTGACGAACTTGAGCGATAACCTTATCTTTCACCTGCTCTAACGGTAGCACGACAGCTTCTTTACGATCGTTCACTTTCACAATATAATAATTGTCACCTACTTTAATCGGTGTACTGTATTGACCCACTTCGACTAAAGTTGCTACATCTTCAAAATCTTTTGGTAAATCACCATTATTTAACCAACCTAAATCACCGCCTTTTTCGGCAGATAATTTATCACTGGATTTTGTTTTGGCTAATTCCGCAAAATCTGCACCATTTCGTAGGGCTTCATATACATCCAGTGCCTCTTTTTCATTCGGTAATTGAATATAGGCTAAATGGTGTTGAGCTTTAGTGCTAAATTGATCTTTATTGTCTTGATAATATTGTTGAATTGCCGTATCAGTAACCGTCACATTTTTTTCCGCTACAGCTTTAGTTAAATCAATATATTGCACTTTGACTAATTCCGGTACGATAAAAGCAGATTTATTCGCATTATAATGATCAGCAATTTCTTGTTCTGTGACAGCTTGCTTATCTAACTCATCGGCTAACGGTAAACGAGCCAAACGCACTTGACGTTGTTGGAAGAATAATTGAGCAAATTCATTTTGCGTTTTTGGCATTAAAAACTCGGTTTCTACCAAACCACTTTGCAATTGCTCTAAACGCAGTGCTTCACGTAAATATTGTGCGTACATATCCGCGTTCATACCGTTGTTACGCAATACTTGTTGATAAGCATCTTGACTAAATTTGCCATCAATTTGGAACATTGGCGTTCTAACAATTTCTTGCTTAATACGTTCGTCACTAACGGTTAAATTTAAATCATTCACATATTGCGTTAATAATTGTTGATCAATCAAACGATTCAATACCGTACTTCTTAAGCCTTGACTAAATTCTGGCGTGTCTGCGACAGCGGCAAATTCTGCCCCCAGTTGGTTACTGATACGTTGATATTCATCATTATATTGTTGTTGGAATTGATGCTGAGAAACTTCTTCGCCATTCACTTTCACCGCCGAAGTATCCACACTTGCACCAAGATAGCCATACATACCAGTAATAACGAATGAAATGGCGATGACTGCCAGAATCGCTTTTGCCACACCACTATTTGATGCGTTATGCATTTTTTCCATGAACATGGGCGTTAATCCTATTGTTATCCAAAAATCTTATGAATTATAAACGAAACCGCGCTGAAAAAAAACCGCACTTTAAAAAAAGCACGGTTTCACAAGCTAATGATTAGTTCACCGTTGGTGCAATCTTGCTGGTTTTTCGGGTACGTGGCACTTTCACCACATTTACTGGTGAAAGTTTAACGATTTCAACACCTTCTGGTGGATTTTGTAATGCAATGGTTAATACTTCATCAATACTTTCTACCGCATGAATGGTTAAATTATTTTTGGCATTTTCAGGGATTTCTTCCAGATCTTTCACGTTCTCTTTTGGAATAATCACCGTTTTAATGCCACCACGGTGAGCCGCTAATAATTTCTCTTTTAAACCACCGATGGGTAATACTTTACCTCGTAAGCTAATTTCACCTGTCATTGCCACATCAGCACGCACAGGATTACCCGTTAAGCAAGAAACCAGTGCGGTACACATGGCAATCCCAGCACTTGGGCCATCTTTCGGAGTCGCTCCGTCTGGCACGTGAATATGGATATCGCGTTTTTCATGGAAGTCGTTGGCAATGCCTAATTTCTCGGCACGGGAACGGACGACTGTCATCGCCGCTTGAATACTCTCTTTCATTACATCACCAAGAGACCCCGTAAAGGTTAATTTACCTTTACCCACTACTGAAGCGGTTTCAATAGTCAGTAAATCACCACCTACTTCTGTCCAAGCAAGACCTGTCACTTCCCCTACCCGATTTTGGGTATCCGCTAAACCGAAGTCAAATCGTTTCACACCGAGATAATCGTGTAAATTGGCTGCATTGACCGTAATAGATTTCGCTTTTTTATTTAACAAGAGATTCTTCACAGTTTTACGACAAATTTTAGAAATTTCACGCTCAAGACTACGTACGCCTGCTTCACGTGTGTAGTAACGAATAATATCTAAAATTGCACTGTCTTCAATGATTAACTCACCTGCTTTTAAGCCGTTACGCTCCATTTGCTTGGCGATTAAATGCCCTGTAGCAATATTCAATTTCTCATCTTCGGTATAGCCTGATAAACGAATCACTTCCATACGATCCAACAACGGTGCAGGTATATTCATAGAATTGGAAGTCGCTACAAACATCACATCAGATAAATCATAATCCACTTCTAAGTAATGGTCATTAAACTTCGTATTCTGTTCTGGATCAAGCACTTCCAACAAGGCAGAAGCGGGATCGCCACGGTGATCCATTGCCATTTTATCAATTTCATCAAGCAAGAATAACGGATTTTTTACCCCGACTTTTGCCATTTTTTGGATCAATCTACCGGGTAATGAACCAATATAGGTTTTACGATGTCCACGAATTTCCGCTTCATCACGCACCCCACCTAATGCCATACGTACATATTTACGCCCTGTAGCATTAGCAATAGATTGACCAAGGGATGTTTTACCTACCCCCGGTGGTCCCACTAAGCAAAGGATCGGTCCCTTGATTTTATTCAATCGAGTTTGCACCGCAAGATATTCTAAAATGCGTTCTTTGACACGCTCTAAACCATAATGATCCGCATCTAAGACTTGTTGAGCTTTGGCCAGATCTTTTTTCACTTTAGTGGTTTTATGCCAAGGCACTTGTAACATCCAGTCAATATAGCTCCGCACCACAGTAGCTTCAGATGACATTGGAGACATCATTTTAAGCTTTTTCAACTCCGCATCCACTTTTTCTTTGGCTTCTTTAGGCAATTTCGCTTCATCTAATTTTTTGGCCAGCTGATCTAATTCGCTTTCATCTGGATTTTCATCATCATTGCCTAATTCTTTACGAATTGCCTTAATCTGCTCATTAAGATAATAATTGCGTTGTGTTTTCTCCATTTGCTCTTTGACTTTAGTGCGAATACGTTTTTCCACTTGCATTAAGTCGCTTTCGCTTTCCATGGTTCCGAGCAAATATTCCATACGAACTTGCACATTAGGTTGTTCTAAGACAACTTGTTTATGACGTAATGCAACCGGTAAATGCGCCGCTAAGGTATCTGCAAAACGATCAAATTCCACAATAGCACTGAGTGCGTTGAGCATTTCAGGTTGAATTTTTTTATTTTGTTTAACAAATTGATCAAATTCATTCAGAATCATATCACGCAACACGCGCATATCTTTTTCATCACCATAACTGGTTTTGATCAGTTCAATATTGGCAGAGAAATAGCCTTTATCGGTAATTTCATTGATCTTAGCACGTTGCTGCCCCTCTACTAACACTTTGACAGTACCATCTGGCAATTTCAATAATTGAATGATATTAACAATAGTGCCGACATCAAATAAATCTGCGATATTCGGTTCTTCAATATCGGCTTGTTTTTGTGAAACTAATAATAATTGCTTGCCCGATTCCATAGCTTGTTCAAGGCTACGAATAGATTTCTCACGCCCTACAAATAATGGCATCACCATATACGGGAAAACCACGACATCTCTTAATGGGAGGACGGGAATTTCTCGTTGTTTATCCTGTTCTGCTGTCATCTTCTTTCTCTTTATTTAAAATTCGGTTACATGGAACTAATATAAGGCTAACCATGGCGAAGTTCAAGGTGAAATAGGTAAAAAGTACGGTTAATTTAACCGCACTTTGGGGAGATAAAACACTATTTATATTCTAATGTTGGTTTTGTACTATCATTAATCACGCTTTCATTTACCACGACTTTGACCAAATTCTCCATGGACGGCAAATCGTACATGGTATCTAATAACACGCCTTCCACAATAGAACGTAACCCCCTTGCCCCTGTTTTACGCGCAAGGGCTTTTTTTGCCATAGCTGTCAAGGCTTCTGGAGTAAATTCCAATTTCACATTTTCTAAATTAAACAGGGCTTGATATTGTTTCACCAAGGCATTTTTTGGTTCGGTTAAAATTTGAATTAAGGCTTGTTCATCTAATTCACTTAACGGTGCAACCACCGGTAAACGTCCGACAAATTCAGGGATCATACCAAATTTAATCAAATCTTCGGTTTCAATTTGTTGGAATAATTCGGACAGACTTAATTCATCTTGCTCACCTTTCACTTCCGCGCCAAAGCCAATACCGCTACCTACGTAAACACGTTTTTGGATAATTTTATCTAAGCCTGAGAATGCACCACCACAAATAAACAGGATTTTTGATGTATCGACTTTCAACATATCCTGTTGTGGATGTTTACGTCCACCTTGCGGCGGCACAGATGCGATGGTGCCTTCAATCAATTTCAATAAAGCTTGCTGTACACCTTCACCAGAGACATCACGAGTAATAGATGGGTTTTCCGATTTACGGGTAATTTTATCAATCTCATCAATATAAATAATCCCTTGTTCGGCTTTTTCCGTGTCATAATCACAATTTTGCAATAAGCGTTGAATCACATTTTCGACATCCTCACCTACATATCCTGCTTCCGTTAAAGTGGTGGCATCTGCCATGGCAAACGGTACATTTAACATTCTTGCCAAGGTTTGGGCTAATAAGGTTTTACCACTGCCCGTTGGTCCGATCAACAATACATTACTTTTCGCTAATTCCACTTCATCGGTTTGATGATTGGAACGCAAGCGTTTGTAATGATTATATAACGCCACAGCTAATACTTTTTTTGCATAATCTTGACCGATAACATAATCATCTAGATTTGCTCGAATTTCATGTGGTGTGGGTAGTTTGGTTGCTGCGTTCTTATCCGTTTCAGGTTGTTCTGTAACGCCTGTATTTTCTTCCTGCAATAAATTGTGGCAAAGTTCAATACAATCACCACAAATATAACCAGAAGTCCCTGCAATTAATTTGCCTACTTCATCCTGTGCTTTGCCACAAAACGAACAGCAGGTATCTTTTTCATTTGCCATGTTTACTTTCCAAATTTGTTATTTTTAACGTTTCACTAAAACGCTATCCACTAAACCGTAAATTTTCGCTTCTTCGGCGGACATAAAATTATCACGATCAGTATCTTTCTCAATCTTTTCAAGGGGTTGTCCCGTATGGAATGCCAAACGTTCATTTAAAGTATGCTTAATTTTTAAAATTTCTTGAGCATGAATTTGAATATCTGACGCTTGACCACGGAAACCGCCTAAAGGCTGGTGAATCATTACGCGAGCATGGGGTAAAGCTGCACGTTTGCCAGCGGTTCCCCCCGCTAATAAAAACGCGCCCATTGAGCAGGCTTGACCGATACAAAGAGTTCGCACATCTGGCTTAATAAATTGCATGGTATCATAAATCGCCATACCCGCTGTCACTGAACCACCGGGGCTGTTAATATAAATATTAATATCTTTATCTGGATTTTCGGATTCTAAAAATAATAATTGCGCAACAATCAAATTCGCCATATTGTCTTCAACTTCACCGCTTAAAAAAATAACACGTTCTTTTAACAAGCGTGAGTAAATATCGTAAGCACGCTCACCACGAGCATTTTGCTCAACGACCATAGGAATAACTGACATAACCTTCTCCGTAAAATTATCAAGTTTGGGCTATTCTACCCGAAAAAGTACTTTGACTAAACAAATTAAACAAAAAGTGCGGTCAATTTTTAACGAATTTTAAAACTCGTCAAAAAATAACCGCACTTTTAAGCGTTAATCTAATCTCGCTGATTACGCTTTTGGACTCATGATTTCATCAAAAGAAGATGCTTTTTCAGTTACTTGAGCTTTCGCAAGAATAGCATCAACCGCTTGTTCTTCTAATACCACATTACGAATATTACCCATTAATTCATTATTTTTATTGTAATATTCAACTACTTCTGCAGGTTGTTCATAGGCAGAAGCAATATCTGCGATCATCGCTTTAACACGATCTTCATCCGCTTTTAATTCATTCGCTTTGATTACTGCGGAGAATAATAAACCCACTTGAACACGACGTTTAGCCTGTTCTTCAAATAATTCACGTGGTAATTGTGCGGTTTGTTGAGCGTTGCCGCCAAAACGTTGTGCAGCTTGTTTACGTAACACTTCAATTTCTTCGTCTACTGCTGAAACTGGCACATCAATCGCATTTTCAGCAATCAAACCATCAATCACTTGTTGCTTAACACGAGCCACTAACGCATTTTTCAATTCACGTTGCATATTTTTACGGATTTCTGCACGCAAATCATCGACAGTTTTAGTATTTGGACCAAATTTCGCCACAAACTCATCAGTTAATTCAGGTAATACTTGCACTTCTACTTTTTTCAAGGTAATGGCAAATTTTGCGGCTTTACCTTTTAAATTTTCAGCATGATATTCCGCTGGGAAAGTCACATCAATATCAAATTGTTCACCTGCTTTATGACCGACGATTCCATCTTCAAATCCCGGAATCATACGACCTTGACCCATAGCTAACACGAAATCAGTGGCTTGACCACCTTCAAATTGTTCACCATCAACAGATCCCGCGAAGTCAATCGTTACACGATCTTCTGCTTTAGCTGCATCTTGGCTTGCAGACCAAGTCGCTTGTTGTTTACGCAATACGTTCACCATATTGTCAACATCAGCTTCGGTAATTTCAACGCTTGGTTTTTCAACTTTAATATTTTCTAAACCTTTTAATTCCACTTCTGGATAAACTTCAAAAGTTGCGGTAAAGACTAAATCTTGACCATCTTCAAATTTTTCAATAGCAAACGTTGGACGACCAGCAAGGTTCACTTTCTCTTTAAACATTAAATCAAAGAAATGACGTGGTAATAAATCATTTAATACATCTTGACGAATTGACGCACCAAAACGTTTTTCCACGATTTGAGCAGGTACATGACCTTTACGGAAACCATCTACACGCACATTTTTTGCCGCACGTTTTGTTTCTTCACGTACCGCTGTTTTCACGGTTTCCGCTGGTACAGTAATGCTTACACGACGTTCTAAACCTTGAGTTGTTTCAATAGTTGACATTGTTCTTTTCCTTTAAATTGATGACACCCAGCCAGTCACATTGACTGAATAACCGTGGCTGAATAAAAGTTTGAATAAAAATAAACTGGCGAATTATAGCGAAATATTGTCAATCAGTCGAGCAGAAATTTTATACATAAAAATCCCATTGCAAGCAATGGGATAGATAATACTGACTTTTAACTTAAAGTACTTTCGGCACACGGATTTTTTGACCGGGGAAGATCTTATCCGCATCTTTAATCACTTCTTTGTTAGCTGCCACAATGGCAGGATATTTAGCCGCATTACCATAGAATTTTTTAGCAATGGCAGAAAGCGTATCACCTTTCTGAATCACATAAAATTCATCTTCAGTAGCTAACTGTTCCCCATTGGCTAATTTCACTGCATCAACGTTAACACTTTCAACACCAGCAATATTACCCGCCATTAAAATCGCTTTTTCTAAAGCACTCGCAGATGTGGCATCACCAGAGATTTTAGCTACGCCATCTTCAACAGTTACCGAAACATTTTCAATACCGGGATTATCTTCGGCAATGTGATTTGTCACCGCTTTTGATGGATCTTCATCTTTACCAAAAATTTTTTTACCAATATTTCCTACGAAATCAAATAAACCCACTTTTCTTTCCCTCTTTTATATATAGTTACTCACATATTTATCAGCCTATTCTGATAAAACTTCTTTTACAATAACTAAAGCATCATCAGATGTCTATAAATTTTTAAAAAATTAACCGCACTTCGTTATTTTTCAGGTAGAATACATCATTATTTATCATAAGTGAGCTTCAAAGTTATGCGTTGGCAAGGTAGAGAACAAAGTTCAAATGTAGAAGATAGACGTGCTTCAGGTTCCCGAATCAGTGGTGGTAAAAAAACAGGGGTACTCGGTTTTATCATATTGTTAGTGGGGGCTTATTACGGTATAGATTTATCTGGTTTAGTCGGTATGGATACCGCTGGTTTGGGCGGTACAACCAGCAGTTCTGCTAAATTATCCGCTCAAGAAGAACAAAGTCTAAATGAACTTTCTCGTGTCGTGTTGCGCGATACAGAAAAAACTTGGCAACATTATTTCAGTAAAAATGGCCAGAAATATGTCGCGCCAACCATGGTACTTTATTATGGCGCCACAGCAACAGCTTGCGGTACCGGACAATCTGCTATGGGACCTTTTTATTGTCCGAACGATCAAAAAGTTTATTTAGATTTATCTTTTTATGCGGATATGAAAAATCAACTTGGTGCGGCAGGTGATACGGCTTTTGCCTATGTGATTGCTCACGAAGTGGGGCATCATGTACAAAATGTACTGGGTATTTTGCCTAAAATTAACCGTGTACAACAGCAAAATCCATCACAGGCTAACGCTTTGTCAGTTAAATTAGAATTACAAGCGGATTGTTTTGCTGGCGTTTGGGGTTATCAAGCCGCACAAAATAATTTACTGGAAACTGGCGATTTAGAAGAAGCCTTTGCTGCAGCGGAAGCTGTCGGAGATGATCGTTTACAAAAACGTAGTCAAGGTTATGTGGTGCCTGATAGCTTTACTCACGGCACATCAGCACAACGTTTACAATGGTTTCAACGTGGTTTGAAAACAGGTGATCCGAGCCAGTGTAATACTTTCTAATTATTAATTGAGAAAAGCCTATGAGCCTATTTGCCCTTTGTTATATGTTATTTGCCTATTTGATAGGTTCAATTTCCAGTGCGATTTTAATTTGCCGTATAGCAAATTTACCCGATCCACGCACTGTCGGTTCAAATAATCCCGGGGCAACCAATGTATTGCGTATCGGTGGGCGTTGGGCGGCGTTGACAGTACTAATTTTCGATATATTAAAAGGCATGTTACCCGTTTGGGCTGGCTATTATTTAGGTTTAACCCATTTTGAATTAGGTATGGTGGCTCTCGGTGCTTGTTTGGGACATATTTTCCCAATTTTCTTTAAATTTAAAGGAGGTAAAGGCGTTGCTACCGCATTTGGCTCTATTGCACCGATTGCATGGGGTGTGGCGGGTTCCATGATAGGTACTTGGCTGTTGGTCTTCTTAATTAGTGGTTATTCGTCTCTCAGTGCCGTGATCGCAGCCTTGTTAACGCCTTTATATGTATGGTATTTCAAGCCTGAATATACGTTTCCCGTGGCATTAGTGTGTTGCTTATTAATTTATCGTCATCACGATAATATTCAGCGTTTATGGCGTGGACAAGAAAGTAAAATTTGGTCTAAGTTTAAAATTAAAAAATAATGAAAAAAATCTTATTTCTTTTCGTCATCTTGGTACTGGCTGGTGGCGGTTGGGGTTACTACCAAATTCAGCAAGTACTTAATCAATCCGTGAGTGTACAACCAGATCAACTATTAACGGTTAAACGTGGGACGACAGGTAAAAAACTCGCCGATCTTTTTGAACAAGAACAATTAGTCAATGATGCTAAATGGTTGCCTTGGGCGTTAAAATTACAACCACACTTGAATAATATTAAAGCGGGGACTTATTCACTGAACGGTGTGAATACCCTTGCGGATGTGTTAACGATTTTGAATGAAGGGAAAGAGGTACAATTTAGCATACGCTTTACTGAAGGTGAAACATGGCGAGAAGTGAAAAAATCGTTGCAAAACGCACCGCACTTAGCACAGTCTGTACAAGATACACATGATGAAGAATTATTGCAACTACTTGAATTACCGACAAACAGTCTTCATTCTTTAGAGGGATGGATCTATCCTGATACCTATCATTATGTGCCAGATTCCACGGACTTAGCGTTATTAAAACGATCTACCAGTCGTACAAAAAAATTGCTTGATCAACTTTGGGCGGAACGAGATGATAATTTGCCGTTAAAAAACTCTTATGACATGTTAATTTTAGCATCCATTGTAGAAAAAGAAAGTGGCATACAAGCAGAACGTGGATTAATTGCGTCGGTTTTTCTTAATCGATTGAAATTAAATATGAAATTGCAAACAGATCCAACAGTTATTTATGGCATGGGTGAAAATTACCACGGCAATATTCGTAAAAAAGATTTAGAAACACTCACCGCTTATAATACTTATATCATTGACGGTTTACCACCTACACCGATTGCTAACCCAAGTGAAAGTGCGTTACAAGCAGTGGCACATCCTGAAAAAACGGATTTTCTCTATTTTGTGGCAGACGGCACTGGCGGACATAAATTTAGCCGTAACTTGAGCGAACATAACCAAGCGGTACAAGAATATTTACGTTGGTACCGCCAAAATAATAAGGATAAAAAATAATGGTTGGTAAATTTATCGTCCTAGAAGGTTTAGAAGGGGCTGGCAAAACCACCGCTCGCAATGCTATTGTGGAGCAATTATACGCTAACGGTATTACAGATTTGGTATTCACCCGAGAACCCGGTGGCACACCTTTGGCAGAAAAATTACGCCAGCTTATCAAACACGAAAACCAAGAACCTGTTACGGATAAAGCTGAATTATTAATGCTCTATGCGGCACGCATTCAGTTAGTGGAAAATGTAATTAAACCCGCTTTAGCACAGGGAAAGTGGGTGATCGGCGATCGTCACGATATGTCTTCACAAGCCTATCAAGGAGGCGGTCGTCAGTTGGATCAAAGCTTTATGGCAAATTTAAAAAACAGCGTTCTCGGCGATTTTGCCCCTGATTTCACGCTGTATTTAGACATTGCCCCAGAACAAGGCTTAGCCCGAGCAAGGGGACGTGGCGAATTGGATCGCATTGAACAACAAAATTTAGATTTTTTCCACCGCACTCGTGAGCGTTATTTGCAACTAGTCGTTCAAGATCCAAAAGCCGTCATCATTCATGCAGGGCAAGCACTGGAACAAGTAACGGCGGATGTGAAAGTGGCGGTGCAAAAATTTGTGGATAGCGTTGCCCTACACTGACGTACAGGGCTAAGTATTGTAACGATGCTCCGCATCTTAAGATTAGCCACAGTGTAATGTGATTATGCTTGACCCCGTACGTGAGTGCGGATATTTTTAGCTAAAAGATTTTTTTCCTGTGCGAATGTCTTCTGCCAAAGATGGGTATGGTGCTTCAGAAATCACTTTCTCATTGTTTATGCCTTCATTTTTCATGAAAGTAATATCGGCAAATTCCGGCACAACGTATTTTGGATAAGTTTCGTATTTTTCACGAGATTCTTCCATTAACGGAATAAAATCGTTTTGATAACGTACGGTAATTTCAGGATGTTCATGTACCCATTTCGGAAAGAAAATCACGCCGTGTAAACGTTTTTCGTTCGGCATAAAATCAAGTGCTACATCTGTGCCGGTTGGTTCTGTCCAAGTCACTTTAAAAACACCGTCTGTTAATTTCACAATATCTGCTTTTTGGTCACGTACCCAACGTCCTCCCACCATTCCGCTGTGAATACGGTAATCCACAGTATTTTCATTTTTGACATAAAATTCGTATTCCCAACCGTTAGCATAGGTGTAAATAAAGTGGCTACCTAAAAATTGGTCTAAATCTTTGATTTGCATTTGCGCTCCTAATATTATATTTTTGATACTAAAACATGTATAACAATATATGTAATATTTGACATATTTATGATAAAATTATAATTTGAGCTTGTCAAGTAGGAGAGTAAAACAAATGAATACGACGAAAAAATTCACAGGAAAACGTACCTTAAAATACGCTATTTTAGGTTTATTAAGCCGTCAACCAATGACAGGCTACGATATAACTTGTGAGTTCCAACAAGCCATTGGACAATTTTGGCAAGCCAAACATAGTCAAATTTACCCAGAGTTAAAGAAATTACTAATAGAAAATTTGATTAGCCAACAAATTGAAATGAAAGGTGAGTTGGAAAAAAAATGCTACCAACTCACCGAACTGGGTAAACAAGCGTTAGAACAATGGTTGTGTCAACTTGATGAAATCGAAAGTGAAAAAGATGTATTTGCACTACGTCTTTATTTTCTGCATGCCATGCCTAAAACACAATTAAGCACCTTGTTTACACATCAGCTTGAGCAGAAACAGGCGCGCTTAGCATTTTTACATCAACAATTAGCAACACATTTTAGTGAAAACTTTGATGTGATTACTTTAAATGATAACGATTTTGCACATTATTTAGTACTTAGCAAAGCCATTGCACGCGAACAAAGCTATTACGATTGGTTGGTGAGAAGCTGGCAAAAAGTTTTACGAAGACAGGCGTAAATTTACCTTTGGGTTTCTAACTAGCGTTCCTTGTGTTTTAGTGGCATAATGCGTTGCGAATAATATTCTTGGCGTATAGAAAATTCAACGGCTATTTAATTAACTAATTACACGAAAAAATGACTAATCTCTACCCTTGGCTCACCCCGATTTACCAGCAAATCACCCATGCTTTTTCGCAAGGGCATGGTCATCATGCACTGTTATTTAAAGCCGAACAAGGTGTAGGGGCAGAAAATCTGGTGAATACGATAGCGAAATTTTTAATTTGTCAAGAAAACCAAAAACCATGCGGTCATTGCCACGCTTGCCTGCTGATGAACGCTGGTAACCATCCCGATTTTCATTTGCTTGCTCCCATTGAAAATAAAGATATAGGCGTGGATCAGGTGCGTGAGATTAATGATATGGTTAATCAACACGCTCAACAAAATGGTAATAAAGTCGTGCTAGTGCAAGGAACGGAACGCTTAACGGAAGCAGCGGCAAATGCGATTTTAAAAACCTTAGAAGAACCTCGTCCCAACAGTTATTTTTTATTACAAGCGGATCTGTCATCACCATTAATGGCAACTATTTATAGCCGTTGTCAAGCATGGTTAGTTAATGTTCCACCACAAGATATCGCGCTATCATGGTTGCAATCGCAATGTGATGAAGAAACTAAACAAATTCTCACCGCACTTCGTATTAATTATCATCGTCCGTTGTCAACGTTAGCCTTTTTACAACAAGGCTTAATGGAAAAACGCCGAGCGTTTTTGCGTCAATTTTGGGTATATTATATTCGTCGTTCACCATTAGAATTATTGCCATTATTTGATAAAGAACTCATTTTCCAGCAAATTGACTGGATTGCTGCTTTTTTATCAGATGCGTTAAAAGATAAATTAAAAATTAAGACAAATTGGATCTGTCAGGATTTAACCAAAGGCATACAACAATTTAATCAAAAACAAACCACACTTGGTTTACTTAAAGCTAACCAAATAATACAGACAATGCGGTTAAATTTAATTCAAATTAATGCGGTCAATCAGGAAATTATTTTGCTGGATGGCTTAACCAAACTCATTACAGAAGTATTTGAAAAATAAAAAGGAATAAGGATTACAGCCCACTATGTTTATTATAGATAGTCATTGCCATTTAGATGCGCTAGATTATGAAAATCTACATCATAATATTGATGATGTTATTGAAAAAGCGAAAGCGCGTGACGTACAACATTTATTAACTATTGGCGTAACATTAAGCCGTTTTGAAAAACAACGAGATAGCTTGGCTCATCGAGATGATGTATCACTGGCTTGTGGTGTTCACCCTTTAGATTTAGACGATGAGCCCTATGATGTAGCGCGCTTAATTCAGCTGGCACAACATAAAAAAGTGGTTGCCATTGGCGAAATCGGTTTGGATTATTATTACAGTGCAGACAATAAATCTTTGCAACAAGATATTTTTGCCAGCCAAATTAATGTGGCAAATCAATTAAATAAGCCAGTGATTATTCATACTCGTGCAGCGGGAGATGACACTATTCGTTTGTTGCAAGATAATCAGGCGGAAAAGTGCGGTGGGGTGATTCATTGTTTTACCGAAACCATGGATTTTGCTAAACAAGCGTTAGATTTAGGATTTTATATTTCTTGTTCAGGCATTGTCACTTTTAAAAATGCTGAAGACATTCGTGACGTAATTCGTTATGTGCCGTTGGATCGTTTGTTAGTGGAAACTGACAGCCCTTATTTGGCACCTGTGCCTTATCGTGGTAAACAAAATCAACCGGCTTATACCCGAGAAGTGTGTGATTATGTGGCAACCTTAAAAGGACTTACACCAGCACAATTTGCACAACAAACCACCAAAAACTTTGAACGTTTGTTTAAAATTCAGGTACAATAGGTTCACATCCTACAAAATACAGGAACTTTTATGCGTAAAATTATTAAATACTTTTTATTTATCGTGGTGATTTTATTTCACACGGTGTTATTCGCAGGGATTCATTTTATTTTCCCACACTATGACACTACTTATATCACTGGCGTCGAAGTCAAACGTGTGGATAAAGACGGTCCGATTACTAAAGCCAACCCAGCAGACGGTCCGACCCGTGATGTGTATTATATCTATACAAAAAAAGCAGATGAAGAAAAACCGATGGTCTATCGCAACGAAGATACTCGTTGGGGATTTCCATTCTATTTCAAATTTGGTTCCGCCGATTTACAAGCTAAAGCCTCCAATTTTGCGGGTAATAAACAAATGGTCGAAGTGAAATACTATGGTTGGCGTTTAGTTATTTTTGATGAATACCGTAATATGATTTCAATGAAAGAAGCCACCGAAGCTAGCCCTTCCATGCCAATTTTGAGCTATATTTTCTACGTTTTGGGCTTGATTACCTTGTTCTTTTCTATTCAATTTATCCGTGGTTGGTTTGATAGCGAAGCTTAAAAAAATAAGAGATATATAAGCAATGCGTTTAAGTTTAATTGTTGCTGCAACCCAAAATTGGGTCATTGGTAAAGATAATCAAATGCCGTGGCACTTACCCGCGGATTTAGCGTGGTTTCGCCAGAATACGCAAGGTAAAGCTGTGGTTATGGGGCGGAAAACTTTTGAAAGTATCGGTCGCCCTTTACCAAAACGTACCAATATTGTACTTTCTCGACAACCCTTTGAATTTAATGGGGTAATTTGGAAAAATAGCCTTGAAAGTGCGGTGGAATTTATCAAAGATTTACCAGAAAATCTGGAAATTATGCTCATCGGTGGTGGTCAATTATTTAAGCAATATCTGTCTCAAGCCGATAAACTTTATTTCACCCAAATTCAAACGGAATTAGAGGGTGATACATTTTTTCCTGCAATCAACTGGGATGAGTGGAAAATTGAATTTGAAGAAACACGTCCTAAAGATGAACAAAATATTTATGCTTTGCGGTTTTTAATTTTAGCGAGAAAATAATCTTGTTTTAAAATAAAAACCGTTCTAAACTACTCTATATAGTCGGGGTGCTTCTTTCCTAAACAGAATGATGGCTGAGAAAATACCCGTAAAACCTGATACAGCTAATACTGGCGTAGGGAACTATCTTTACTATCGATTTATCCTTTCCAACCATTATTGCGTATCTTTTCTTTTAATAATCTACAAAGGAAATTCTATGCAATTCAGATATTTAGATCTTATCCGTGAATGCAATCCGCTGGTACATTGTATGACCAATATTGTAGTGACTAATTTTTCTGCCAATGGATTACTGGCACTCGGTGCTTCCCCGTTTATGTCTACTATGTCGGAAGAAGCGGCAGAAATTCAACAATTTTCCAACGCACTTTTACTCAATATTGGTACCATTCATGATTTTGATGTAGACGCTATGATTATTGCAGGGCAAGCCGCCAATCAGCACGGTGTACCCGTAGTGTTAGATCCTGTTGGTGCAGGAGCAACAGCCTATCGTCGCACAACAGTAAAGAAAATTTTAGATAAAGTCAACATTTCTGCCATTCGTGGTAATGTGAGCGAAGTAGCATTTTTAGCAGGTGTAGCATGGCAAGTAAAAGGCGTTGACGCAGGTCGTGGTAACGGTGATATTGCTGAAATTGCACGCATTACTGCACAAAAATATCAATGTTGCGTCGCTATTAGCGGTGAAATTGATTATATCAGCGATGGCAAACAGGTCGCCAAAATCTATAACGGCACAACGCTTTTACCTAAAATTACCGGCTCTGGTTGTTTGCTTGGGGCTACCGTAGGCGCATTTCTTGGCGTGGCAGAAAAAGGTGATGAATTTCACGCTTGCCTAGAAGCCGGCACGGGTTTTGCTGTGGCAGGTGAACTCGCCGCTCAAGGATTAAACAATCAATTAGGCAGTTTTGCCGTACAATTTATCAACCAATTAGCCGATTTAACCAGTGAAAAAATTAACCAATTAGCGAGGATTGAGTATGTCTAATATTCCACAAGCCTTAACCATTGCAGGCTCCGATAGCGGTGGTGGAGCGGGTATTCAAGCGGATTTAAAAACCTTTCAAATGCGGAGTGTGTTTGGCACGGTGGCGATTACAGCGGTGACCGCTCAAAATACCTTGGGCGTATTTGATATTGCCCCCATTCCCCTTGCTACTATTTCCGCCCAAATCAAAGCCATAGCAGAAGATTTTGATATTCAAGCGGTAAAAATTGGCATGCTAGGTAATTCAGACATTATTCAATGTGTAGCAGAAAATTTGGAACAATATCGGTTTCCACAAATCGTGTTAGACCCTGTAATGATCGCCAAAGGCGGAGCGTCTTTGTTGCAACAAGATGCGGTGGTGGCGTTGAAGCAGTATATTTTACCCAAAGCCACGGTGATTACGCCGAATTTACCTGAAGCGGAAGCCTTAACGGGAATTAAGGTAGTAGATGATACGAGTGCGGAACGAGCGGCTCGCTTATTGCAACAATGGGGCGTGGAAACCGTGGTGATTAAAGGCGGACATAGCGGCAATTCACAAAGTGCGGTCTGTTTAGACTGGGTTTTCACCCCAACAGCACAATTCACCTTGCAAGCCGAACGTTTCCCAACTAACCAAACCCACGGCACAGGTTGCACGTTCTCCGCTTGCATCACCGCCGAACTTGCCAAAGGTAATAGCGTTGAACAAGCCATTCGCACGGCCAAAGCCTATATCACGGCGGCGATTAGCAATCCGTTAAATCTTGGTCACGGACACGGACCGACTAACCATTGGGCGTATCAAGATGAAAAATAAGCAAAAAATCCAACAGATGCTATCCGTTTATTTTATTGCTGGCACACAAGATTGCCAGCATTTAAGCGGTGATCCTGCGCGAAATCTGCTTGATATTTTGCAACAAGCGTTGCAAGCTGGCATTACTTGCTTTCAATTTCGTGATAAAGGGAAAAACTCTCTGGAAAATCAACCTGACCAGCAAAAACAACTAGCGAAGCAGTGCCTTTCCCTTTGTCATCAATATCATGTGCCATTAATTATCAATGATGATGTGGCATTAGCAATGGAAATTGGTGCAGATGGCATTCATGTTGGACAAAGTGATATGACCATTTCACAAGTATTAAAGCAGACGGAACACAAACTAATTATCGGTTTATCAACCAATAATTTAGCTCAAATTTTGGCTGCTCAACAACAAGCTGATATTGATTACATTGGTGTTGGTCCAATTTTTCCAACCCCTTCTAAATCCGATCATTCTCCAGCCTTAGGCATTGAGTTTCTCTCTCGTCTAAAACATGAACAACTTAACAAGCCTTTTGTGGTGATTGGTGGAGTGAATCAATATAATGCCTCTCAATTAAAGCAATTAGGTGCTGACGGTGTCGCGGTGATCTCCGCGATTACGCAAGCAGAAAATATTGCAGATGTAGTGGAAAAATTAAAGTAAACTTAGACTACATATGCTATATTTAGTCTAATCAATTAATCAGGACATTGGTATGACAGATAAAGTGTTTATCCACGAACTTACTGCCCTTGCCAGTATTGGGGCTTATGAGTGGGAACATACGATTAAACAAAAGCTTATTTTTAATATTGAAATGGATTGGGATTTTAGTCAAGCGGTAGAAACGGAAAATCTGCAATATTGTCTAAACTATGCTGAAATTTCGCAGAAAATCTTAGACTTTGTAGAAAGTCAGCCGTTTAAATTAGTGGAAACCGTGGCTTATAAAGTCGCCGATTTATTGCAACAACAATATGGTATTAAAGCTTTACGTATTGAATTGCATAAACCAAAAGCGGTCGCTCAAGCAAGTTCGGTTGGGGTGATTGTGGAAAGACATTTTCATTAAAAAGGTGCGGTGAAAAATAAAAATTTTCACCGCACTTTCGTCAATTTCTAGTCAGTTGTGGCATTCAAACTCGGCTGTACAAAATACCGTTTATCTTCCCAACGTAACAATGTCATTCGATTACCCCATGCACAGCCTGTATCTAAAGCATAAATATTACTCGGTGTCGGTGTATCCACAAGGCTTGCCCAATGGCCAAAAATAATATTTTCAGTTTGAAATAATGGATTATCGCATTGATACCACGCCATTAATTCAGTAGGTGCTTGATCTAACGGTACTTTACAATCGAAATCCAACCGATGATCCGCATAGCAAAAACGCATCCGAGTAAATACATTAATAATGTAACGTAACCGATCAATACCTGTTAATTCAGGCGACCAACGATCAGGATTGCCATCATACATTTGTTTGAGTAAATCCGCGTAATGGACGGATTGTAAAACTGCTTCCACTTCTTTGGCACATTGTTGAGCGGTGCTTAAATCCCAGTCAGGCGAAATACCTGCGTGAACGAGGGTAAAATTCAGTTTTTCATGGTGAATAAATAAGGGCTGCTGGCGCAGCCAATCCATTAATTCAGTAAAATCAGGTGCCGCAAAAATGGCATCCACTTTGTCTCGAGCTTTAACTTTTTTAATGCCCAGTGCGGTGGAAAGTAAATGTAAATCGTGATTACCTAACACGGTATGACCACGTTGCCCTAAAGATTTAGCAAAACGTAAACATTCTAGGGAGTTATCGCCACGCGCAATCAGATCACCGGTGAAATAAAGTTCATCTTGTGTGGCATCAAATTGAGCTTGTTGCAACAAAAGTTGCAATTCATCATAGCAACCGTGTAGGTCGCCGACAAGGTAAGTTGACATCTACGCTCCTTGTTTTAATCATCAAGATCGGAAATTTCCGTCTTACTTTCTACCGGTGGATTATCATATAACCAGTTGGCTAATCTGGCATAATCCGCAATACTCAAATTTTCTGCACGAGCATTTAAATCCATCCCCAGTGCGGTGAGATTTTCTGCAGAAAATAGCGTTGATAAGGCATTACGCAAGGTCTTACGGCGTTGATTAAAGGCTTGACTAGTTACACGATTTAACCAGTACAGATCTTTCACTGGATGTGGCAAATTCTGATGGGGAATTAACCGAACCACTGCAGAATCTACTTTCGGTGCGGGCTTAAATGCCGTTGGCGGGACTTCTAACACCGGCATCACTTGGCAAAAATATTGTGCCATAATCGTCAGCCGTCCATAAGCCTTGCTATTCGGGACAGCACACAGGCGTTTGACCACTTCTTTTTGCAACATAAAGTGCATGTCTTGGATTTTGTCGTGGAATTTGAATAAATGGAACATTAATGGCGTCGAAATATTGTAGGGTAAATTACCAAATACCCGCAATTTTTGTCCTTTTTCCGCTAGGTTTTCATCATTATAAAGTTTGCCAAAATCAAATTGCATGGCATCGGTTTCAATCACCTTTAACTTTTGATGTAAAAAAGGATGATGACGTAAGCGTTCTGCCAGATCGCGGTCTAATTCGATCACGGTTAACTGTTCCACTTGTTCACCGACAGGTTCGGTTAATGCCCCTAAGCCTGGTCCAATTTCTACTAAATATTGCTCTTTTTGCGGATAAATAGCGGATACAATACCTTGAATGACATTGTCATCATGTAAAAAGTTTTGCCCGAAACGTTTTCGTGCAGTATGTCCTAAATGTCGTTTTGAATTCATGCTGTCTATATTATGTAAGATAAAAATAAAAAGGTGGGCGATCGCCCACCTGAGAAAATGAGTTATTTAACAAGATATCGAATATCCGCCCCTTTACGCAAGGCTTTTACCCAGTCTTTAGATTCTTCTTGTAATTGCTGATTCACCAAAGTTTCATATGCTTTTTGGTGGAACGTGTTTTCGCTAGCTTCACCTTGTTTAGTATCAGTTACTTCTAAAATATGCCAACCAAATTCCGTTTTAAACGGTGCGGTGATAGTGCCTTTTTTAGCATTAACGATTTGTTTAGCGAATTCAGGCACATAATTATCAGCTGGAGCAAAGCCTAAATCACCGCCATTAGCACCCGATAAATAGTCTTTTGAATAATCTTTAGCCGCCTTTGCAAAAGTGGTTTTACCCGACGTAATATCGGCTCGAACTTTGCTTAATTCTGCTTTGGCTTGATCATCATTTAATAATGGGTTTAACTTTAATAAAATATGACGCACTTTATAATGAGTAGCAGTCAAGGCTTGTTGATTACCGCTATTTTTCGCTTGTTCCCACATTTGATGGCTCAAGGCTTCTACCTGTTCACGGCTAATATCAATATATTTACCAATACTACGATTACGCACTTCTGACATCAAAATTTGATTAGCAATGTTATTACGGAATTGTTGTAATGAAATACCTTGATAATCTAAGACATCTAATAATTGACCATAAGTTAAACCATTTTGAGCAGCAATATTACGTACAATTTGATCCACATGAGCTTGGTTAACTTTTACGCCAGATTCTTTAATCGCTTTTTGCACCAGCATATCATCAATAATACTATCTAATGCTTTAGTTCGGTTACTTTCCGTATTCGCCTTACCGCCTAATGCCTGTTTTAGTTGGCTTTCTAAAATGGGTGTACCGTCCACGGTCGCCACCACTTGTTCAACGGCTTGTACATTAATTGATATAGCTAATGCACTGATCGCAATGAAGAAAATTGATTTTAAAGAATGAAATTTCATATTTATCCGTTAATAAAAGTTAATTAAATACAACCTGTTAGATTGCAGACTAGGTAAAAAGTTCCACTATCGCTATTGTGACAGCAAAGCCACATTGTAGCAACGATCAAATTTCATGGTTCGTACTTGTACTTTTTCATTTCTACTGGTGGGAACATTCTTACCGACATAATCTGCTCGAATCGGTAATTCACGGTGTCCGCGATCCACAAGAATGACTAATTCAACTTTAGATGCGCGCCCAAAATCGACTAAAGCATCCAGCGCAGCCCGAATTGTCCGCCCAGTGAATAATACATCATCCACTAAAATAACGGTTTTATTTTGAATGTTAATATAATCAGAAGACCCTTTATACACGGGTATTTGGCTTGGTTCAGCATATTCTAAATCATCACGATAAAAAGTAATATCTAAATCAAACGAAGGGAGTTGCTGTTGGGTTAAATCATAAATTTTACGTTTAATCAATTCCGCAATTTCAGAACCACGACGTTTAATACCAACAATAATAAGCTCATCTAAATCTGCGTGTTTTTCAATAATTTCATGAGAAATGCGAGAAATAGTTCGCATAAACTGGTCTTCATCAATGATGATTTTTTCCATAAAAAATCCTTGCTTTCAATCAGAGAAACTAAATTAGTACTACTATAGCAAAATTCAGACAAAAATGACCGCACTTTGATGAAAAAATCTTTATAATAGGCAGAAAATATACCAATCAACAGAAAGCGGAGAAAAAATGACACATAAAGTGGTTCTGGCAACAGGTAATCAAGGTAAAGTGAGAGAGATGTCTGATATATTAGCTGATTTGGGCTTTGAAGTGATCGCTCAAACGGATTTAGGCATTGAAAGCCCAGAAGAGACAGGATTAACGTTTGTGGAAAATGCCTTATTAAAAGCGCGTTATGCGGCTAAACGCTCAGGTTTGCCAGCAATTGCTGACGATAGCGGATTAGTGGTTGCCGCATTAAATGGCGAGCCCGGATTATATTCCGCCCGTTATGCGGGTGCTGAGGGTGAAAATGCAGAAGCGTTAAATCGTCAGAAATTATTACAAAAATTGACGAATGTGCCAGCAGAACAACGTCAAGCAAAATTCGTCAGTTGCATTGTGTTATTACAACACGAAACCGATCCAAGCCCCATTATCGCGGAAGGAGAATGTTTCGGGCAAATTGGTTTTGTGGAAAAAGGATCAAACGGTTTTGGTTATGACAGCTTATTTTTTAGCCCAGAAAAAAATTGTACTTTTGCGGAATTAGATCCCGCTGAGAAGAAAAAAATCTCCCATCGAGCTAAAGCCTTAGCCGTACTAAAAGTAAAATTACAAAAATAATGACAACACTTTGCCTCCCGCCATTAAGTTTATATGTGCATATTCCTTGGTGTGTACAAAAATGCCCTTATTGTGATTTTAATTCCCATGCTCAAAAGGGTGAAATTCCAGAAAGGGAATATGTACAACATCTGTTAACCGATTTACAACAAGATCTTGATCGCTTGAAAGACAGCGTACAGGATCGTTGTTTACATTCCATTTTTATCGGTGGTGGCACGCCGAGTTTATTTGGTGCGGAAAGTATTCATCAATTATTACAGGGTATTGAACAACAGATCCCTTTTTCGCCGAACATTGAAATCACCTTAGAAGCCAACCCCGGCACTGCCGAAGCAGAACGTTTTAAGGGCTATGTCAAAGCGGGCATAACACGTATTTCTATGGGAATCCAAAGTTTTAATGATGAACAATTACAAGCGTTAGGACGTATTCACAACGCTGAAGAAGCCAAAACCGCGGTGCAATTTGCTAAAGATTCCGGACTGAACAGTTTTAATCTAGACTTAATGCACGGTTTGCCGAATCAGACGTTGCCACAAGCATTAGATGATTTACGCCAAGCTATTGTCTTAAATCCGCCACATTTATCTTGGTATCAGCTCACCATTGAACCCAATACCCTGTTCGCCTATCGCCCGCCGCGTTTGCCCGATGACGATGAACTTTGGGATATTTTCGAACAAGGGCATCAATTATTAACCGAGGCAGGTTATCAACAATATGAAACGTCTGCGTATGCCAAACCTGATTTTCAATGTCAACATAATTTAAATTACTGGCGTTTCGGCGATTATTTAGCCATCGGTTGTGGCGCGCATGGCAAAATGAGTTTTACCACAGGTGAAATCTTGCGTTATAGCAAAACCAAACACCCCAAAGGCTATATGCGTGGTGAATATTTATATGAAGAAAAAAATGTACCAGAAATAGAGCGCAGTTTTGAATTTTTTATGAACCGTTTTCGCTTGCTGGAGGCGGTGCCTAAAATAGCATTTGAGCAATTTACAGGGCTAGTGCAAAGTGCGGTGCAAAAACAAATAGATTTTGCCGTTCACAAAGGTTATTTACAAGATACAATCGACTATTGGCAAATTACCTCGTATGGTAAGTTATTTTTAAATGAATTATTGGAAATATTTTTACCAGATTGATATGAATGATTTTACCACTGGCTATGCAATAATTTCCTGTATGATTAGCTTGTCTATCTCGCTTTTTAGTATTAAAGTGTAACAATCGTTTTACAAAAAACTAAGGATTAAAAATGGATCAACTCGAAATGAAAAAACAGGCGGCGCAAGCGGCGTTGCAATTTGTGAAACCTGATATGATCGTGGGGGTGGGTAGCGGTTCCACGGTGAATTGTTTTATTGATGCACTTGGCAGCATGGCAGATCAAATTAAAGGTGCCGTGGCGGCATCCAAAGCATCAGAAGAATTGTTATGTAAGCAAGGCATTGAAGTATTCAGTGCGAATGATGTGTCGAGCTTAGATATTTATGTGGACGGTGCGGATGAAATCAATCCACAAAAAATGATGATTAAAGGCGGTGGGGCGGCGTTAACTCGTGAAAAAATCGTGGCATCATTGGCGAAGAATTTTATTTGTATTGTGGACAGTTCAAAACAAGTGGATGTGTTAGGTTCGACTTTTCCTTTACCGGTAGAAGTGATTCCGATGGCACGTTCTCAAGTAGCGCGTAAATTGGTCGCCTTAGGAGGCTCGCCAGAATGGCGTGAAAATGTGATCACAGATAATGGCAATGTGATTTTAGATGTACATAATTTCAACATTCTGAATCCAGTAGAAATGGAAAAAGAATTAAACAATGTGGCTGGTGTAGTGACTAACGGGATTTTTGCTTTAAATGCGGCAAATACTGTTATTATTGGTACACCAGACGGTGCAAAAATAATTAAATAAAACACCGCACTTTACTTTTTTAAATACATCACATAATTAAAGGAAATGCAAATATGACAACTAAAGTGTCTTTAGATAAATCAAAGATTAAGTTTCTGCTGTTAGAAGGGGTACATCAAAATGCCCTAGATATTTTAAAAGCAGCAGGTTACACCAATATTGAATACCACAAAAAAGCCCTTGAACCGGAAGAGCTAAAAGAGGCAATTAAAGATGCTCATTTTGTGGGATTACGTTCCAGAACACATTTAACAGCTGATGTGATTGCGGAAGCCAAAAAACTGATTGCTGTCGGCTGTTTCTGTATTGGTACCAATCAAGTGGATTTAAATGCAGCGAAAGCACGTGGAATTCCAGTGTTTAATGCCCCATTCTCCAATACGCGTTCCGTGGCAGAATTGGTCTTAGGCGAGATTTTACTCTTAATGCGTAATATTCCGGCGGCTAATGCACAAGTTCACCGTGGTGAATGGAATAAAAGTGCGGTGGGTTCTCGAGAAGTTCGTGGTAAACGCTTAGGTATTGTGGGTTATGGTCATATTGGTTCACAATTAAGTATTATTGCGGAATCCTTAGGGATGAATGTGTTCTTCTATGATGTGGAAACCAAATTACCTTTAGGGAATGCTCAACAACTTTCATCATTAGAAGAATTATTAAGTACCAGCGACATTGTGTCATTACACGTACCTGAATTACCGTCCACGAAAAACCTAATGAATGCAAAACGTATTGCACAATTAAAACCGGGTTGTATTTTTATTAATGCTGCTCGTGGAACTGTGGTGGATATTGACGCTTTGGCTGAAGCCTTAGCACAGAAAAAAATCCGTGGTGCTGCCATTGATGTATTCCCTGTGGAACCCGCATCTGCGGACGAAATGTTTGAGTCGCCATTACGTCAATTTGATAATGTAATTTTAACCCCACATATCGGTGGTTCAACTACGGAAGCTCAAGAAAATATCGGTACCGAAGTGGCAAATAAATTTGTTAAATATTCCGATAATGGTTCAACCCTTTCTTCGGTCAATTTCCCAGAAGTTTCTTTACCAGAGCATATTGGCACAAAACGTTTATTACATATTCATCACAATAAACCGGGTATATTAAATAAAATTAACCAAATTTTTGTGGAAAGCAATATTAATATCGCTGCACAATATCTACAAACTGATCCGCAAATCGGTTATGTAGTAATTGATGTAGAAACAGAAAATACCGATGGTTTATTAACCAAACTCAAAGCCATTGAGGGGACGATTAGAGCGAGAGTATTGTTCTAAAAGTTTGTAAAAACTAACCGCACTTAATCTACACCCCAAAAGTTAGACTAATAACTAATTAAGGTGTAGATTTTTGGCATCTAATCAGATCAAATTTGCCATACTTTCATTTTCAAAAATCACTTTCTTTCAACCGATATATCACCTGATTAGCCGAACCACGCCAGACTAGACTCGGATCAGCTTGCTCTTGAATAAATTTACCATCAATTAGCACATCAATATAAGGTAACATTTGTCTCTGCTGATCTGTAAGCTCTGCCAGCGTATAGCCCGTCCATAGCCAAATATCTTTGTCTGGACATTGTTGTTTGACGCGTTTAACAAATGGTAATAAACATTCCACATTACGTGGATGTAAGGGATCGCCGCCAGAAAGGGTTAAACCTTGACGCTTAATCCGTGTATCTTGTAAATCTCGAATAATTTGTTGTTCCATGGCATTATCAAAAGGCAAACCCGCACTAAATGACCAACTTTTTTGATTATAACACCCTTTACAAGCATGCTCGCAACCGCTCACAAAAAGCGTACAGCGTGTGCCTTCACCATTGACAATATCCACAGGATAATATTGTAAATAATTCATTTTATTAGAAAGAGAGAAAGTGCGGTGATTTTTGGAAATCTTTATCAAAAACACCGCACTTTAGATTATAAATGTTTCACCCGACGTTTCACTTCTTCTTGTTTACCGGGGTTAAACGGTCGAGCATCTGGGCTACCTAAGTAACCGCACACACGACGAGTGACGGATACCGTATTACTATCATGGTTGCCACATTTAGGACAGGTAAAACCCTTACTTGTACACTCAAATTCACCAGTAAAACCACAAAGATAGCATTCGTCAATCGGTGTGTTTGTACCATAATAAGGCACTCGGTCATAACTGTAATCCCACACATCTTCCAACGCTTTGAGATTATGCTGAATATTCGGATATTCTCCATAACAAATAAAACCACCACTGGCTAACGGTGGATACGGCATCTCAAAATCCAGCTTATCGTATGGATTGACCTTTTTCTCTACATCGAGATGATAACTATTGGTGTAATAACCTTTATCCGTCACCCCTTCAATAATCCCAAATTGTTTGGTATCCAAACGACAAAAACGATCACAAAGGTTTTCACTCGGTGTGGAATAAAGGCTAAAAGCGTAACCCGTTTCCGCACTCCAACATTTCACCGCATGGCTTAAATGTTGCACAATATTGATGCCTTTTTCTCGTAAAATTTCGCTATCATAAATATGTCCGGCTTGATATAACGCATTCACTGTCTCATAGATACCGATATAGCCAAGAGAAATAGACGCTCTGCCATTTTTGAAAATCTCCGCCACGCCATCATCTGCTTTTAATCGCACGCCACAAGCCCCTTCCATATATAAAATTGGCGCGACTCGAGCTTTGGTTTGCTCAAGTCGTGCAATACGAGTTAATAGGGCTTTTTTAGCAACCGCTAAGCGTTGATCTAAAATTTGATAAAAACGCGATTCAGAACCTCGCGCTTCTAAAGCAATACGTGGTAAATTTAAACTCACCACGCCAAGATTATTACGCCCATCATGAATTTCTTGTCCATGCTCTAGATATTTACCTAAAAAACTACGGCATCCCATTGGGGCTTTAAATGATCCTGTGACGTTTACCACTTGTTCATAATTTAAAATATCAGGATACATCCGCTTAGAAGCACATACTAAGGCTAATTGTTTAATATCATAATTAGGATCCTGAATAGAATGATTCACACCTTTTTTAATCGTGAAGACTAATTTAGGGAAAACGGGGGTTTTATGATTCTTACCCAAGCCACGAATACGATTTTGTAAAATAGATTTTTGGATTAAACGAGACTGCCAGCTTGTGCCTAAACCAAAACCGAAAGTCACAAAGGGGGTTTGACCATTTGCAGTATGTAACGTATTCACTTCATATTCTAAAGATTGAAACGCATCAAAACATTCTTTTTCAATAAGCGTATTAGCATAACCTTGTGGATCAGGGATTTGCCACTGTTCGGCGATCTTAAGTAATTTCTCATAACTAATTTGTACATAAGGTGCTAACACTTCATCAATTCGATTAATGGTTGTCCCACCATAAATATGGCTAGCTACTTGAGCAATAATTTGTGCAGTTACTGCCGTTGCCGTACCAATAGATCTAGGTGGTTCAATTTCTGCGTTACCCATTTTAAAACCTTGAGTCAGCATGCCATTGAGATCAACTAACATACAGTTAAACATGGGAAAAAATGGGGAATAGTCTAAATCATGGTAATGAATTTCACCTTTCTCGTGAGCATCAACCACATCTTTTGGTAACAAATATTGTTTAGCATAATGTTTAGCGACAATACCGGCTAATAAGTCTCGCTGTGTTGGGATAACTTTGGCATCTTTATTGGCATTTTCATTTAAAACCGCCATATTCGTTTGTTCAATCAACCCTTCGATTTCTCGGGTTAAGGTGCTATGTTTTTCACGAGCAGAATCTCGATCGTGGCGATATTCAATATAAGCTCTTGCTACCTGTGGATATTCACTCGCCATTAATTTATTTTCTACGATATTTTGAATATGGCTAATGTCTATTTCTGTTTGATAAGTGGAAAAGATTTCATCACAAACTTGTTGACCGATTTTGTGATAATAACGTTCATCATGAATATTGACGGCTTTAGATGCTTTTTTGATGGCATTAATAATCCGTTGAATTTCAAAACTAGCAAGTGAACCATCTCGCTTGGTAACAGAAAAAGAAACCATAACAACCCCATATATTGTGTTTATTAAAAATGAAAACACTATATATAGAATAATCATGAAATTCAAGTTAAAAATATGACGAAAGTTTGACTCAGATCAAAGGTAAAAATTAACTCATTAATTTAGTTAAAGTAATTAAGCTAAAAATATTATGAATTTTTCACCGCACTAAAGTAAATAACCCACAATGATCTGAAATTTGCAAAGCATATCAAATTTACGATACTTGAAGTATAAATTTACTGAATGAAAAATTAACAGATTAATAATAAAGAGATAAAATGGCAGGGGCGGAGAGGCTCGAACTCCCAGCATTCGGTTTTGGAGACCGACGCTCTACCAATTGAACTACGCCCCTGTAAATAGAGAGCTGATTAAATCAGCAAAATAAGTTGGCGGAATGGACGGGACTCGAACCCGCGACCCCCTGCGTGACAGGCAGGTATTCTAACCAGCTGAACTACCACTCCGCAAATTAGGTGTTGGCAGTGACCTACTCTCACATTGGGAAACCCAACACTACCATCGGCGTAACAGCATTTCACTTCTGAGTTCGGCATGGGATCAGGTGGAGCTACTGCACTATGGCTGCCAAAAATTCTTTATTTGGTTAATTCACTTAAGCAAGTGAACTAATCAAATAAAACCTGATGGTGACCTACTCTCACATTGGGAAACCCAACACTACCATCGGCATTACAGCATTTCACTTCTGAGTTCGGCATGGAGTCAGGTGGCGCTACTGCATTATGACCATCAGAAATCAGGGTTCAGATGACAGGGTTCAGACGGCAGTGCCGTGCTTTTTCCTGTATCCTACTTAATTCTTTCTATTTTTATTTTATTCTTTAAATTTGAAACAAGCTATACTGTTCGTTTTTTCGTCTTTGTTATTTTTTCTCTCAAGTTCGTCCAACTGTCATCTGACTCCTGCCATCTGACCCCTGAACACCAAACCACTTGAGGTTGT